>Ga0075030_100005402_pt1 | contig 11520 bp, 8 predicted proteins | sample LitLauG_LLR_2012_FD_71393 | JGI IMG/M metagenome (GOLD analysis project Ga0075030, IMG submission 71393) | Freshwater sediment microbial communities from Pennsylvania, USA - Little Laurel Run_MetaG_LLR_2012 | ecosystem: Environmental > Aquatic > Freshwater > Creek > Sediment | place: USA...
GCCGCGCCGATGCCGAGCGCTCCTTGCTCGACCTCGAGGCGCTCACCCAGTGGCTGGCGACCGATGCCAAGCTCGAATACCGCCACATCGATCCGCTCAAGGTCGACTTCACCCGCGTGGTCGATGTCATGTCGAGCGCCTACGCGACCGGCAACGCGATCCTGCCCATCGCCGTGACGCCGGCCGAGGTGGTGATCGCCACCTGCGAGCCCTACCTCGACGGCTGGGTGCGCGAGATCGAGCAGATCACCAAGAAGAGCGTGCGGCGGGTGGTGTCCAACCCCAGCGACGTCGCCCGCTTCACCACCGAGTTTTACAAGCTGGCGCAATCGGTCAAGGGCGCGACCCGGACTGGGTCGGCCAGCCTGGTGAGCAATTTCGAGCAGCTCGTCGAGCTGGGCGGCAAGGTCGAGGCCAACGATGCCCATGTCATCCACATCGTCGACTGGATCCTGCAGTACGCCTTCGACCAGCGGGCCAGCGACATCCACCTGGAGCCCAAGCGCGAGCAGGGCGTGGTGCGCTTCCGGATCGACGGCGTGCTGCACCAGGTCTACCAGGTCCCGCCCGGCGTCATGAACGCCATGACCAGCCGCATCAAGCTGCTGGGCCGCATGGACGTGGTCGAGCGGCGCCGGCCGCAGGACGGCCGCATCAAGACCCGCGTCGGCGGCGAGGGCGGCCACGAGGTCGAGATCCGCCTGTCGACGCTGCCGACCGCGTTCGGCGAGAAGCTGGTGATGCGCATCTTCGACCCCGACGTGGTCGTGCAAAGCTATGCCGAGCTGGGCTTCTCCGACGCCGAGGCGCTGGTCTGGGCCGATCTCATCAAGCGGCCGTCGGGCATCATCCTGGTCACCGGTCCGACCGGATCGGGCAAGACCACCACCCTCTATTCCACCCTCAAGCACCTGGCCACCGACGAGGTCAACGTCAGCACGGTCGAGGACCCGATCGAGATGATCGACCCGGCGTTCAACCAGATGCAGGTGCAGCACGGCATCGACCTGGGCTTCGCCGACGGCCTGCGTGCCTTGATGCGCCAGGACCCGGACGTCATCATGGTCGGAGAGGTGCGCGACCGCGAGACCGCCGACATGGCGGTGCAGGCCGCGCTCACCGGCCACCTCGTGTTCTCCACCCTGCACACCAACGACGCCTCGGCCTCGATCGCCCGGCTGCTCGAGCTGGGCGTGCCGCGCTACCTGGTCACCGCGACCCTCATCGGCGTCCTGGCGCAGCGCCTGGTGCGCACCCTGTGCCCGCACTGCAAGAGCATGGATGCGACGATCGCCGCGCCGGTGTGGGACGAACTGGTCGCGCCCTGGCGCTCGAGCGCGCCGCCGCGCATCGGGCGTCCGGTCGGCTGCCTCGAGTGCCGGCGCACCGGGTATCTGGGGCGCACCGGCCTGATCGAGCTGCTGGTGGTGAGCGACGCGATCCGCGGCCTGGTCGCCGACGGCGCGGAGATCCAGCTCATCCGCAACCAGGCGGCGCGCGACGGCCTGCGCTCGCTGCGCGTCTCGGGCGCCGAGAAGATCGCCCACGGCGTCACCACGGTCGAGGAAGTGCTGCGCGCCGCGCCGCCGTTCGGCGACTGAGCGGTCGGCGCGCGCCGCGCCGCCGGGCCGTTCAGAAGCGGTACTGGATGCCCACCGAGATCAGCCGCGGCAACTGGTACTGCGTCTGCGACTGGCTGTAGGTCGCGTTGTAGGTATAGCCCGCCACGTTGCCGCGGTTGTACAGATTGATCAGGTCGACATAGTTCGAGAAATTCCGGCTGACCTGATGGTCGAAACGCAGGTCGAGCCGGCTGTAGTTGGGCGCGCGCTGCGAGTCGATCGCGCCGTAGATCGGGCGCAGCCGACCGTCCGGAAACGTTCCGGTGCCGATCACCGGCGTGTAAGGCGTGCCCGAGTGAAAGCTCCAGCGCGCCCCGAACTGCCAGGCCGGCGAGGCCTTGTAGCTGGCGACCACGGTGGCGATGAGCGGTTCGTCGTAGTCGAACGGGAAGCTCTGGCCGCTGGCGTCGTCGCGCCGCTCGGCGCGGGCGAAACTCAGCGAGACGAAGCCGAATACCGGCGTCGTCGGCTCCTTCTTGATCGACACGACCAGGCCGCGCGAGGTGCCGCTTGCCGCGTTGGCGTAGTTGAGCACCGGATCGGCGACGACCAGCTCGGCAAAGCGCTTGTGGTAGACCTCGGCGCGCCAGGACAGGTCCGGATTCTCCTTGCGCGCGATGCCCAGCACGGTATCGTCGGAACGCAGGTGGCGCAGGCCGGGATTGCCGGCCACGGGCGCCTCCTGTTCGAGCGGCGGCGATTCGTTGTGCCGGCCCCAGCGCGCCGACAGCAGCGTGTTGCGGGTCAGCGACCACTCGATTCCTAGCCGCGGTTCGGTGTAGGTGTGGCCGAGGTAGTCGTCGCGGCTGGTGCGCACGCCGGCGCTGGCGGCCCAGCGTTCGAGGAACTGCCAGCGGTCTTCGGCGTAGGCGTCGGCCAGGATCTGGCGCACCGGCTGGTGGATCCGCACCAGCGGCGCGCTGGTGTAGTCGCAGGCCGGCGAGAACTCGGTGCAGCGCGGATCGAGCGCGTGCACGTCGAGCGCGAGCTGGGCCCGTTGCAGGTCGGCGCCCAGCGTCAGCGCGTGGTCGGGCCGGGGCTGCAGGTGCAGCTGCTCGCGGGCGAAGACGGTGTCGCCGGTGGCCACGACGGTGCCGGCGCCGGCGGTGCCGCTGTCGGTCTTGTCCTTCATGAAGCCGGCCGCCAGCTTGTTGCTCGCCTTGGGCCCGAGGTCCGAATCGAGCACCGCGGCGACCGTGCTGTTGGAGGTGTCCTGGTAGATGTCGCCGCCGAGCACCGGGTCCTGCAGGGCGATCGGCGAGTTGGCCTGCACCGTGAGGCGTTGTTCGTCGGCGGCGCCGGTCAGGTGCACGGTCAGGCGGTTGCGGCTGTCGATCTTCCAGACGAACTTGCCCTGGTAGTCGTCGTAGGTCGGCAGCTGGAAGACGATATGGTTGGCGTTGTCGGTGACCGACTTGCGCAGCAGCTCGAAATAGCTGCGCCGCCCGGCCAGGTAGAACGAGGTGTCCTGCCCCAGCGGGCCTTCGACCAGCAGGTTGGCGCCCAGCAGCCCGACGTCGACCAGCCCGCCGAAGCGATCGGTCCGCGGATCGCGCAGCCGCACATCGAATACCGCCCCGACCACGTCGCCGTACTGCGGTCCGTAGCCCGCGGCGTACAGGTCGAAGCCCTTGATGAGCCAGGGATTGAGCACGCTTTCGAAGCCGTCGACGTGGAACAGATAGGCCACCGGAAGAAAATCGACGTAATAGATGTTGTCCGCCGGGCTCGCACCCCAGACGGCGGGCAGGGCGCTGGCGTCGGTGCTGGTGGCGATGCCGGGCAGGGCCTGGATGGCCTTGAGCGGGTCTTCGCCGGCGCCCGGCACGCGGCCCAGTTCCTCGCCGGTGAGGTGGGTGGCCCCGGCGGGTTCGGGCGGCCGCTCGGCGGTCACCTCGACCGCGTCGAGCGTCGTCGTGGCCGGTGCCGCCGGCGCAACGGCTGTCGGCGCCGCCGGGCCCGGTGCGCCGCCCGTTTCCTGGGCCTGCACGGCCGTCGCGGGCAGCAGGCCGGCCAGGACGAACCAGGCGTAGATCGTGAATACGGTTCGGCTCATCTCATTCCTGTCGAGGGCACGCATGATCACGCGGCGTTGATGCCGGCGGGCCGGCCGGCGGCCGGTGCAAGGAGTGCGGCGCGGATTCTGCCTGCACAATGCTGCGGCCATGCGAAACCATCCCGGACCGCGAAGGCGGCCGATGCGCGACCGGTTCGCGCCTGACTCGTTACGCCGGAGGGCGCGGGCGATCGAACCTTATCCAGTAGGCGATTCCCGCGAGCAGGACCAATGAGGTCATGGCGCTCGCCTCCGGGCCGAAGGATCCGCCGCTGAGCCACCAGGCCTCCCCGGCATTGAGCTTGAGGCCCAGAAAGACGGGAGCCGTGCCGACTTCCAATCCGCTGACGTTCAAACCGAAACCGACGCTCAGGAGCCAGTTCCACGCGGCGTGCCATCCGCAAGGTCCCCACAAGGAGCGTCCGCGGACGGCATACAGCGCCAGGAACAGGCCGGAAAGAAAGACATTGACCAGGCCCAGGAACAATTCCGGCGACGGGCGGATGTTGCTCGCGTGACCCAGGGTAAAGAGCACCGTGCTGCCGACCACGCCCAGGATCCTGCCGTGGCGGCTGGCGATGACCGGCAAGGCCCAGCCGCGGAAGATGAATTCCTCGCACGATGCCTGGACCAGGAAGGCCAGCGCCAGGAGCAACGCAGCGGCCAGATCGGCGAAGGAAGGTTGGGTGATGGACCCGCCCTGCACGACGCCGCACGCTCCGGACAGGCCGAGCCCTCCGAGCACGACGAGCAGGAAGAGGGCTCCCGACGCCGCCCCGCGAACCATTCCGCGCGCGGCGTTGGCGCCGAATCCGGCGTCGGTCATGCCCTTGTGCTCGAAGATCCGCACCCAGGCGCCGAGGAGCGCGATCGTCGAACCGAAGGACAAGACGATGGCAATGGTCACGTCGGCCCACCGCGCTTGCGGGTAAAGCCCGGCGAGCTGGAGGCCCTGCATCGACGCCCAGCCGACGGCGGCCCCGGCGAGGGCGCACAGGATGGCCACGAGCACCGCGCCCAGGGTCCAGGTCCGCCAGGGCGCCGGGGCGTCCGGCAGGTAGCGGTTGTCGAGTGCGCGTGCCATGTTCATGTCGAGGGTTTCCCGCTGCCACCGACGGGAGGGCCGGGCGTCGGGACCCGCCGGCCATCCGGCACCGGCTGCTCTGGCGCCGCGACCGCCGTCGGGTACCGGCCGTCCGTGCCGCCGGGGGCAAAATGTGAATGGGAATTCACTATCGCATAAAGGGACGGACGTGTCCATAATCGCCGGATGAACGCGAAGCCGCTCCCCGCCGACTCCCGGCTCGCCCCCCGGCAGGCCCGCAGCCGCGCCACCGCCGACCGCCTGCTGCGGGCCACCATCCAGATCCTCGACGAGAAGGGGCTGGACGCCGCGCTCATACCGGCGATCGCCGCCGCGGCCAAGGTCGCGCCGGCAAGCGTCTATCGGCGCTTCGCCGACAAGGAAGACCTGCTGCGCACCGCCTTTCTTTGGCTCTTGCACAACGGCGTGCATGGCAACCGGGAGCGCGCCCGCGAGCAGATGCTGCGCGCCACGCTGCCCGGCACCGCGCGACGGCTGGTGCAGCTGTGGTTCGAGCAGTACCGCCAGCACCCGGGCCTGTTCCGCGCCCTGATGCGCTTTCTCGAGACCGACACGAATACCCGCTTCGTCGACGAGGCGCGCTCGATCCTGCGCGGCAATATCGAGCTCGTCGTCGACCTCCTGCTGACGCACCGCAAGGAATTCGCCCGGGGCATCACCCGCAAGGACGTGCGCTTCGCCGTGTTCCATGTCGGCTCCTCGGTCTACACCTACATGCTCGATCCGCAGTCGCTGTGGCACACCGAGCCGTCGTTCTCGGAGGCCGAACTGGCCCGCTTGCTCACGCGCGACCTTCTGGCCTTTCTGCAGGGCGGGCGGGCGTCCGCCAGGCGCCTGCCCGAGGTCGACTGAGCGGCGGCTCGTTCCGGCCTCGCGCGCCGCCGGGGGTTCGCCCGGGCGCAGCGGCCGCGCGACGCACCACGGGAAGTTCGACCGGCCGCCGGAAGAGGCCGCGCCGCCTCGCGGCCCATTGCGTCCGTTGGGCGCAGACGATAGGATCGACGAGGCGTGGGCCTCCTCTAGCCGGTGCCCGCGGCCCGATCTGCGCGAGCGGCCGGTTCGGCCTCGATCGCAGCGCATGGCCGGCGCAGGTTCCGATACGAAATCCTTATCCCGACCGGACGCTCAGGGTGAGACGGACACATGTGATGAAGCGAATTCCTTGCCGGGCGGCTGCACGGCTGCTTTGTACGATTGCGGTGCTGGCGTCGTCGCAAGTGCACGCCGCTGGGCCCGGTCCCGTTCTTTCCCTGGGCTCGGGCAAGTGCCTCGATCTCGAACGCGGCTCGACGTCCGATGGCCCGGTCGTGATCCAGTTCGACTGCCACGAGGGCGCGAATCAACGATGGTCCTTCGTCGACACCGGTGGCGGTGGCTACCGGATCGTCAGCCAACTGAGCAACAAGTGCATCGGCATCGATCGCGCAGGCCCGGGGTCCTCCGGGGCGATCGTGCAGTCGACCTGCGGCGCCGGCGCGTCCGAGCAGCTGTGGCGCCTGGTCGGCGGGGGTGGCGGCTACTTCATCAAGGCCATCGCAAGTGGGCTCTGCCTGGATGTTCCGGGTGCATCCACGATCAGCGGGGCGAAACTTGTCGCTTGGCGCTGCACGGAAAAGGAGAACCAGGCATGGCGGCTTGCGCCCTGAGCTGTCCGTTCTCCGATCGCCCGGCCTGATCGCGCATCGGGCAACCAGCCATGGCTCGCTTCAATCTCATGCATTGCCTGCCCGACCCGCGCATGCACGGCCTGAACGGCTACCGCGAGGTCATCGATACCGTGGCCTGGGGCCTGCGCGAACTGGGCCACGAGGTCGGCATCACCCTGAACAAGGCGGAATCGTCGGCGACCAACATCGTCTTCGGCGCGCAGGTGCTGCCGGTCGATACGCTGCGCGCGCTGCCCAAGGGCAGCATCGTCTACAACTTCGAACAGATGCGCGGGCTCACGCCGGCGCAGATGCGCCCCGAGGTCCGCTTCATCGCGCAGCATTTCGGGGTCTGGGAATACAGCCGCGATCAGCTGCCAAGCTGGTCCAGCCTGGGCAAGTTCGACGCCAAGGCCGTACCGGTGGGCTACGCGCCGATCCTGCAGCGGATCGCTGCGGCGGATCGCCAGGACATCGACGTCCTGCTGTATGGCCTCTCCGGCAAGGGGCGCGCCGAGGCCTTCCACCGCATCTCGCAGGCCGGCCTGTGCACGGTCTTCGTCAGCGGCCTGTATGGTGCCGCCCGCGACGAGCTCATCGCCCGCTCGAAGATCGTGCTCAACGTCAACCTGTACGAGCGCAGCAAGATCTTCGAGATCGTCCGCGTGTCCTACCTGCTGGCCAACCGCAAGGCGGTGGTCGCGGTGGCCGACGCGCAGACCGCGGTCGAGGACGACATCCGTCCTGGCGTGCGGTTCACCCGGCCCGAAAAACTCCCAGTGAGCTGCCTCGAGCTGGTCGCCGATGATGGCGCCCGGCGGGCGCTCGAGGAAGCCGGCTTCGAAGCCATGTCGCGGCGCGACATCCGGACGATCCTCGCCGCGGCGCTGGGCTGAGCGCCACCGCGGGCCTCACCGGTCGCCGACGCGGTACGCGGCAAAGGCGCGACAGCCACGGAAGAGCCACCGCACGGTCAACCGCCGGGCTTCCATTGCACATGGACCGCCCCGTCCTCGGGCTGTACGCAGGAAACGCCCACCGCGTGCCAGGCGCCGGCGGACAGCACCGTGGCCTGGACGCGGATCTGCACGGTCAGGTCGATGCGGCGCGTGAGCCGGCCGCCGCTTTCGCTTTCGCGCAGGATGGCCCGGTCCGAGGCATCCTCGTCCCAGCGCAGCGCGCCGTAGTCCGGATTGCGCCGCGCCGCGTCGATGACCGCGACCAGGCAGGCCGCGATCTCCGGCCGTTCGCCCTTGACGATCAGTTCCCGAAAATCCTTGTTCGGCTTGGGCTGCAGGGAACCGCCCTTGGCCGCAGCGCTCCAGGGCAACACGGCGGCCCAGCAGGCCAGCGCGAGCGCGCCGAGCGCCTTCATCATTGCCGCTCCCTCGATCCCGGCGCAGCGCTCCAGAGCGCGCGCCCGTCGCCGTCGCGCATCTCGGTCCAGGAGGCTTCGATACGCGCGACCAGCGCGGCATCGTCGAGCGTCACGTATTGCAGCGGCTGCGCGATCTCGCCGCCGCGGGCGTAGATCCAGCGCAGGAAGTTCAGCGTCGCCAGCGCATCGGCACGCACTTCCTGGCGCCGGTGGATCAGGACGAAGGACACGCCGACGATCGGCCAGACGTCGTCGCCATCGCGGTCGACCAGGATCTCGTAGTACCCGGCACGCGTCCAGCGTGCCGCTGCCAGCGCTGCCTGCGTGCCCGCCCGGCCGGGACGCGCGTAGTGGCCGGCCTTGTTGCGCACCTGCACCGTGGCCAGACCGCGCCCCGCGGCGTAGGCGGTTTCGATGTAGCCGATCGCCCCGACGGTATCGTGGACCGCCTGGGCCACGCCCTCGCTGCCGGTCGCCGCGATACCGATCGGCCAGACCAGGCGCGAGCCGATGCCCAGGCGGTCCTGCCACGCCGCACTGGTCGCCGACAGGTAGTACGTGAAGACGAAGCTGGTGCCCGAGCCGTCGCCGCGATGCACGACGACGATCGGCAGCGCGGGAAGCTCCCGCCCCGGATTGAGCGCCTTGATCGCGTCGGCGTCCCAGCGCGTGATCCGGCCCAGGTAGATGTCGGCCAGCAGGGCGCCGTCCAGCCTGAGCTGGCCGTCGACGATGCCCGGCACGTTGACCACCGGGGCGACCGCCCCGACGAGCAGCGGAAACTGCAGCAGATCGTCCTGCGACAGTTCGGCCTGGGTCAGCGGCACGTCGGTCACCGCGAAATCCGCCGAGCGCGCGGTGACGCGGCGGATGCCTTCGGCCGAGCCGACCGAGCGATAGAGCAGGCGCACCCCGGTCTCGTGGGAATAGCGCTCGGCCCAGGCCTCGAGCGCCGGCGCGGGAAACGAGGCACCGGCCCCGATGACTTCGATGGCCGGATCGGCGGCGCGCGCCGCCGGCGCCGGCCCGACGACCAGGGCCGGCCCCAGGAGCAGCGCGAGGAGCGGCAGGAGCGGGATTCGGCTCATGGATGAGGTTCCGGAAGCGGTCTCCAGACGCGTCAGAATTCGGCGTGCAAGCGCAGCGCGAACACCGTCACCGGACCGCGCTGGGCGTTGTATGCCGGATTGTCGATGAACTGGACGTCCAGCGATACGGCGGCCCACTCCGCCGGGCGCAGGCTGTAGTAGGTTTCGACGATCTTCTCCGGGCGGTAGCGGGGCAGTGCGCCGTCGCCGATGAGCAGGCCCAGGCCTCCGGCCGAGAAATACCGCCGCGCCGCCGCCGAGAGGCCGTTGACCACGCCGGCGAAGCCCACGACGTCGTCCGGCCGGCCCCAGCGCGTGCCCTGGAGCGACAGGCCCCCGGCGTAGGATCGGTTGATGTCGGTGAAGTCGAAGGTCTCCTTGCTGCCGTCGTTGATGCTGGCGCGTGCGAAGACGCCCAGGTCGCCCAGGAGCTGCTGCTGCAGGTCCAGCGCGGCGCCCGGGCGCGTGGCGTAGCGGCGCACGCGCGACGTATCGGCGGCGGGCAGGCCGAGCGCCGCACCCTGCGCCACCGCGTCGTCATAGCCGCCCATGCGGCCGCGATTGGCAAAGACCAGCAGCTTGAGCGCCCCGGGTTGGGCCCACCATTCGTGCCGCTCCTCGGCCTCGGCGACGGCGGAATACTGGTGCAGGCCGACCTCCAGTTGCGGCGAGTTGGGCGCGACCGAGAGATCGAAGATGCCGGCGCGCAGGGTCCACCATGACTGGGTCCATTCGGCCGCGGCACCGAAGGTATAGCCCCATGAGTCCGCGGCGTAGTCGAAGGCCCCGGACTCGATCAGCGACCAGTTGAGGAAGTCGGCCTTCGGGTCATGCGCATACTTGTTGCCATCGAAGAGGTCGGGGACGCTGAACTTGCCCGCCGTGATCGTCAGGTTGTCCTCGGTATGGGTGGCGGCCAGGCTGTTGGCGCCGGCGCTCTCGTTGACCGCGGCGCCACCCAGGTCCAGGCGGTAGCGCAGGAAGGCGCGCGGCAGCCGCGAGTAGGCCGCGTCGTGCCCGATCTTGTAGGCCTCGCCGCTCGGGAAGCCGGCCGCGCCCAGGGTATCGGAAAGTCCGTAGCCCTGGTCGATTTCCGGGTTGACGTAGAACGCCAGGCCGTCGGCCAAGCGGGCGCCCAGGAACAAGGTCGCATCGGCCGTCTTGCGGATCTGCTGCCGCGGTTCGAAGCTGTTGGCACCGGAAAAATCGGCGTGGAACGACGGATAGCCCTGCCACGTGAAGGTGGTCTGGCCATGGATCGACCAGATCTCGGACAAGGTGACGGTGCCATCGGGCTCGGCCGCCGGACAGCGCGCGGCCGCGCCAAGCAGGGCCACGATGGCGGCGATGTGCGCGCGGCGCATTGCGTGGATCAAGGGTCGGGAGGCAGGCGCTGAAGGGGAGTCCGGGATGCCGGACGTTCGGTCTCGGCACGACGCGTAACCCGCTAGCACACCATGATTTGATGACAGGATTGCGAATTCGGCCGGCGCGACGCGAGCCGCCCGCAACGATCGGTGCAGGCAATCCTAGGGCGCCGTCGGCTGTGCGTCGGCCGCCGGATTTGCGCGCCGCTGCGCCAGCCAGCGTTCGACTTCGTCGGCCTCGCGCGGCAGCCCGTCGGACAGGTAGCGGGCGCCGTCGGCGGTGACCAGCACGTCGTCCTCGATCCGGATGCCGATCTTGCGCTCGGCCAGGTAGATGCCGGGTTCGAGCGTGATCACCATGCCGGCGGCCAGCGGTTCCTGGTAGGCGCCGGCATCGTGCACATCGAGCCCGACGAAGTGGCCCAGTCCATGGATGAAATCGTCGCCGTAGCCCGCGTCGCGGATGACACCGCGCGCCGCCCGATCCAGGTCCTCGAAATAGGCACCCGGCCGGACCAGGGCGAAGGCCGCCTTCTGCGCCGCCAGGACCACCTCGTAGACCTTGCGCTGCTCCGGCGTGAAATGGCCATTGACCGGGAAGGTGCGCGTGATATCCGCGGCGTAGTGGGCATATTCGGCGGCCATGTCCATCAGGATCAGGTCGCCGTCGACCATCACGCGCTCGCTGCGCGGGTAGTGCAGGATGGTCGAGTTGGGTCCGGACCCGACGATGCTCGAGTACGCCGGCCGGCGCGCCCCGGACGACTTGAAGACCCGTTCGGCCTCGGCCTCGACGCTGCCCTCGAAGCCGCCCGGCCGGATCTGCGTCGCGGCGGCGGCGAATCCGGCCTCCGAGATGCGCACGGCCCGCTGCATGAGCGCGATCTCGCCGGCGCTGTGCCGCGAACGCATGCGGGCCAGCGTCCAGCCCAGCGACTTCACCGCCACGCCGGGGATCTTCGCCGTGACCCGGGCGTAGAGTTCCAGATCGGGCGCGCTCGCCTCGGCGGCCGGTCGCACCACCTGCCAAAGGGTCGGCGAGCGGCCCGCCAGGTCAAGCAACAAGGTCATCAGGCGATCGCTGCGCAGGATCTTCTCGAAACCGTAGCGCGTGCGCAGCGCGTCGCCGATCGGTTCACGCGTGCCGATCCAGCGTTCGGCCTCGGGGTCGCGGTTGGGCAGCACCAGGAATTCGCGGTAGGTGCGCTCGGTCGGCGCCAGCACCAGCACCGCGCCGGCCTCGTGCACGCCGGTGAGG
>Ga0075030_100005403_pt1 | contig 11516 bp, 8 predicted proteins | sample LitLauG_LLR_2012_FD_71393 | JGI IMG/M metagenome (GOLD analysis project Ga0075030, IMG submission 71393) | Freshwater sediment microbial communities from Pennsylvania, USA - Little Laurel Run_MetaG_LLR_2012 | ecosystem: Environmental > Aquatic > Freshwater > Creek > Sediment | place: USA...
CACGCGCAGTGTGGCCGTGAGCGTGCGCGCGCTTCCGGTTGCACCACCAACTTTCAATTCGCCAACGTAGCCGCGATGGCGTTTCAGGATGTTTTCCAACCCGGTGCGTGACTTGTCGAAGTCCTTGGTCGTCAAGCTCAACTCAGCGGTGCGGATGATCATGGGGCCGGTTGGCTGAGTGGCGGCGCTTTCCCTGTGCTTCGCCTGCGGTACATCCTGTGGGGCTGAAAGGTACCCATACACCTCCGCCTTGTCAGACGACCTTGCGGCCGAGGCCGCCGCCGGTGGTGGCCGCAGCGATGCAGAAGTTTGGGCTCCCCCCTCAGAAGACTGATCAGGCAGCGCCGACGCTACTTGTGAAAAAACATTGTTGGCGTTGCCGCCTATGAACCGGATCGAGCCAACTACGACCACAAGGACAGCAGCCAATGAGCTTGCGTACTGTAGTACAGGGTGCTGATGCCAGAACTCTCGCCACGTCATCTGACTGGGAACAGTTTCCTGCGGTTTCCTTTCTCGCTCCATGAGTGACGCTGTTATGGCCTGCGGGATTTGCGGCTCTGCTCGGCACACCTCCCATTCCTTGAGCTTCTGCGAAACTCCGCGCAACCCAGTAACCAATTGTTTGCACTCTCCACACTCCCCCAAGTGTGCTGCGGCTTCTGCGGCCCGCTCCGCAGACAGTTCCCCATCCAGGTAGGCCATCAGTTCCTCTGGTTCGATCGGATGCGTGATCTTGTTCATATGGCCTCCCTTTCTACCCGCGACAGGCCCGTGTCTTCGGGCCCCTCACTCTTTGCCACCGCTTCCTGAACCTTCTGTCCCGGTTCCAGACACTCCTTCAGCGCCATGCGCGCCCGAAACAACCGCGATCTCACCGTGTTTACTGGCACTTTAGTTAACTCCGCAATCTCCGCGTAACTGAGCTGCTCATACTCGCGCAGCATCAGAATCTCGCGTTCCGATTCATCCAGTTTCCCGAGCGCCTGCCGGATCCAAAGCACGGCATCGGGCGCATCGTTGGTAGCGGGTTCCGCCGCAATCTCTCCGCCCGGCGCATCCCGAAAATGTTTTCTTCGCTCTGCAGCCAGCAGGTTCAAGGCAATGCCGTACAGATAAGTACGCACCAGCGCGCGCGGCTCATATCGCTCTGACGCCTTGATCACCGCCAGAAACGTCTCCTGCATCAGGTCTTCGGCGCGCTGGTCGCCGTTCAGGCGCCGCCGGAAGAACCCGTAGAGTGGCCCGCGATAGCGCGCGAACAGTTCCTCGAACGCCTCACGGCAGCCGCCCAGGAACTCAAGCATTAACGTTTCGTCGCTGATCATTGTCGGCGCCACATTCTCCGGACCGTCAGACCCAGCAGTCTCGTTCATCCCTTGTAATGTCGCAAGCGGCAAGAAAGCTCCCAAGCAACGTAACTTCCCCACCCTCGCGGACAGGAGTTTCCGCGCTACACGGGGTCGTCGATGATGCCGTAGAGGTTGAAGCGGCCTCGCTTTTGGGCGGGTGGCCCGTCCAAGCTCCGCTTGGGCGGGGACTTCGTTCGGGTCGTCGAACCGTGACATTTCTGTCGTCCCTCCGGGACTTGGCCTTAGTCTTCTGCTTAACGCACAAGCTAGACCCTGAGGGTAATGTCCGCCGTAGAACACCTCAAAAAAATCCCGCCCCATTGTGACGCACGTCCTTGACGTCCCTGCAGCCCAGAGATAACTTACCTATAATATCTATAGCTCGATCGCGGTCTGAAAACCGCGCCCTTGACCTGACGCCCAGGCGTCGTTCGAGGGAAAAGGGCCAAATATGGCTCTTCGCCCGCGATTTTCTGGCGTTAAGCTCTTTGAAATCTGGATTTTGCCGGAGATGGCAAAGGGTAACTGATTGATTCTAAAGGATCGCCAATCCGCGTAGGCCTTGTAAGTCCTTTGTTGTCTAGATTTTGCCTGTAACTTCTTTGGGTTCTAGATTTTGGAGTGTTTTGACCACTTAACTCCATGATTCCAAAGGACCGGGGGAGGGGGTGCCCTCCATACTAACGAGTTAAGATACCAGTTGGTACACAGAGGCAAAAGCCAGACGAAGTACAGCCGTTGCTTGGAATTCCACCCGTTGCAAAGGACGCGATGTGTGGGTCACCCCGCAAAAAACGAGAGGGTCTCCAACCCACTCGACTATGCCGGGGCGACACAGACAGCCAGACTACAAGAGAGTTTCCTAACCAAACTCGACTCCGGAGCGTCCAAGGTGTAGAACCCAACCATTGGAGGTCCTGCATGAACCGCCGGCGTTTCCTTCTCGCAACCTCGGTCGGGGCCGCAGGAGCGGCGGGCGCATATCTGGTGCGAGGAGCGCTTGGGCTCGACCAATTTTTCGCTCGAGCATTCGCTTCGAACTTCCCTGCCCCTTCGCCGCTGGCGCAGAAGGTCGCCGCTACGGACACGGTTGTGCTCGGACAAACCGGCATCCGCACCAGCCGTCTCGCCATGGGTACCGGCACGGTGGGCTCAGGCCATCATTCTCATCAGACTGCGCTCGGTGTGAAGGGGCTCTCCGATCTGCTGCTGAACGGGTATGACCACGGACTGCGGTTTTTCGATTCCGCCGATTCTTATGGCAGCCATCCGCACGTGGCGGAGGCGCTGAAGCATGTGGCGCGCGACCAGGTCACCGTTCTGACGAAGACGTTTTCGCGCGATGCTGCCTCCGCCCGCGCTGACCTCGACCGCTTCCGGCGCGAACTGGGGACCGACTACCTCGATATCTGCCTGATGCACTGCGTCACGGAAGGTGACTGGACCGAACGCTACCGGGGCGTGATGGACGTGCTTTCTGAGGCTAAAGAAAAAGGCACGATCCGCGCGCATGGCTGTTCGTGTCACTCGATCAAGGCTCTGCGCGCGGCTGCCAAGTCTCCCTGGGTCGAAGTAGACCTGGCTCGCATCAACCCAATCGGCTCGCACATGGACGCTTCGCCGCAGGAAGTGGTCAGCGTGCTGAAGGAGATGAAGGCCGCTGGAAAAGGAATCATCGGGATGAAGATTCTCGGCCAGGGGGACGTCAGCGGACGGGTCGACGATGCGCTACGCTACGCGCTCTCGCTGGGAGTGCTCGACGCCTTCACGATCGGCGCCGAAAACAAGGTTGAACAGGAAGACTTGCTGCGCCGCATCGCGGCCGCTTGAGGGCTTGGGCAGCGCAGACTCTCGCAAGGGGAGTTCACATTCCGCTGGCAGCAGCGCGAGGCTGCGCCGCCTTCTTACCTGATTCTCGGGCGGCAACGGTGAGCTCTTTCTCAATGGAAGAGAAACGCTGAAAGATTTCGTGAAGGCGAAGAGCCATGTTGCGGACCGTATCCGCCTGGGCCAATACGTTGGCCGGCAACCCGGGTTCGAGCAGCAGGAGGTCGGCGTTGCCAAGAATCGACGTGAGTGCGTTGTTGACGTTGTGCCGCATCTCCGCCATGAAACGTCCGAGCGTGGCTTCGGCCGCGGCGACCGCACTGGTCTTCTCCGCTTCGCGGGCGCGGGATTCGGCCTGACTGCGACGAAGAATTTCCTGCCCTAACAGTCCCGCCATTGCGGCCCACGATTCCGTTGCGCGGCTCAGTTCAAGAATCAACCCGTGCGCGGACGGTGCTGATGACGAAGATTCGCAGCCGATCAGGATTGCAGGCTTGCCGGCAGCGGCGATCGCGGTTCTCAGGTGCGCTTGCGTTTCGCCTGAAGAAGCGTCGGCGATTGCGAGATCAAACGTGTTGCCCTGCAGTTCGCTGCAGAGACCCTGCTCGATCACGACGAACTCCGGGCGCTCGCGGTCCTGAGGCCAGTTCGCGGTGATCTCGCGCGCGAAGGCGGGATCGCTGGAGAGGATCAGGACGGTTGGGCGGTTCAGTTTCATCGGCGCATTTGGCGGCTATTTTCTGGTTGCGTCGCTGGTGTGGTTGGCAGCGGACGCGGCCCGCGCAGCGGTTGTGGCCTTCTTGGCTCCGCCCTTCAGGGCATCATCGACCGCGGCGCGCAGATCGACCAGCATACGCAAGGGTTGGCCGGACGAGTACTCGGCGTGGAACATGACTTTCCAGGACTGGCAGATCATGCGCAAGCGGGTGGTCGGTTCCTCGGCCGAGAACTGGGCGCGCCGGCAGTCCAGGGTCTTAATTCCGCGGTGCTCGAGCTCGCGCAGACCGTCCAGAATGGCGTTGAGGTCGTCATGCATCAGGCGGAAGAATACCCGGCGGATCATGAAGCTGTAGCGGGCGAACGCGGCCATGGCTACGGGCTCGAAATACTTGTCGGCACTCTGACTCTTGAGCTTGCGGCCCTGCTCGAGCACGCCGCTGTGGAGCAGTTCGCTGAGCCGGCGGCAGCGTCCAGCCGACTGCAGAACGGTCTCAAGCGGACCGAGCCACAACGGCATCTTCGATGATTGGGCGCCCAGGATGGGCTCGAGCACTTGCGTGACGTACTCCAGATCGACATCGGAGTCTTCCAGTCCAGAAGGCGCGCAGAGCGAGAAGTACTGCACCAGCAGGAAGTCGATTTTGTCGCGGTCGCTGGAAGCCTTCACCTGCTTCTGCAGATGATGGGCGGTCAGGTTGCGCAACACCGCTTCGTTGGTCAACGAGGTGGTTTGGAGAAACTGGCGCAGTTGGTGCACCTGGATCTGCTCATCCACCTGCTGCAACCAGGCTTCGGCCTGTTCGATGGATTCGGGGGAAGGCGCCTTGTCCGGTTCGAGGTTGGGGCAGGCGCCGACTTCGATGACAAATTCTCGAGTCAAGGCACAGTAGATCGGTTCGAGCGCCGCGAGCGTGGCCCAGCGTTCTTCCGGCGAGGGTTTGGGGATCAGAGTCATGATTTCACAATCCAGTTCGGAACGTCTTTGAGGAAACGGGCGGCAACCACCGTGCGTTCCGGATGATATTGCACGGCGACCACCGAGGCTTCGGCGCGCAGCGCGCCATCTTTACTCTCCAGCAAAACCCGATCGGCAAACTCCAGGGGACGGTCGAGCGCAAATAGCACCTCGCGCGGCGTGCCGAACTCGATCACCGTTTCTTGCAGAAATGTGTGCTCGTTGCCCTCGCCGCTGTCCGCGGTACGGCTCAAGCGGATCGGAATGCGGACCGGAGTCGCTTGCGGAAAGAACTTCGCCAAGCGGCTGACGATCTCCGGGACGCGCGCGCGGGCGGTGGCGGCTGCCTGGTGCAACGGAAAAACCTCGAGCGTGACGTTGGCAAGCAGCCGAGTCCCCCCTCTTCCCGGTTAAGAAGAGCTCCCAGGAGACTCGCTCTGCTAGTTCGGTCGAGACCAGTGCACCCGTGGAGCCAAAAACTAGTAGGTCATGGACTGAAGTACAAATGCAAGAAAAGAAAAGCGCTTATGGGCTGACAAATACAGGGAGGATCGTTCTGTCATGAGGATGTGCTAATGCAAGTCTCACAGTGATACGGGGGTATCAACTTGGCGGCGGGTGGGGGCGCCGCGCGACTCCACGGACTCAACGCCATCCCTGGCTCTGTTGACATCCTCTCAATCAAAGCAAGGATCCCGAAGGGACCGACCAATCGTTCCTACCTTAAGATGTCAACCGAGCCACGCCATCCATTCCCCGAACGGCGGTTTCAACGGGTGCGGAGAGGCGACAAGGCGGGTCTCTACTGAAGCGTGGTTGGACCGGGTTGCTCTTCCCGTGCGCCGATGTGATAGCGCTTCAGTTTCCGGTAGAGGGTGGCACGACTGATGCCGAGCATTTTGCCGGCTAGCACCTTATCACCGTTTACCTGTGCGAAGACGCGCTCGATGGTGGCCCGTTCGATATCTTCCAAATCGGTGGCCGGGGATGAGTAATCCGAGGGAAGAGCGGAAGCGGCGCCTGCTTGGATCTCGAAGCGCGCGATGGCGGCCGGCAAGTCCGACACCTCGATGCGCTCCTGGTCGCCGAGAGCTACGGCGCGCTCCAGGCAGTTCTCCAGTTCACGAACATTGCCCGGCCAGTCGTAGGCGAGCAGAGTCTTCATGGCGGTACCGGAAACCTGCACGCTTCGTCCGGGAGCCAGTCGTTCGAGGAACCAGGTGGCCAGGATCGGAATGTCGGAGCGGCGCTCGCGCAGCGGTGGGAGAGGAATGGTGACGACGTTGAGACGAAAGAAAAGATCTTTGCGGAACGTTCCCTTTTTGTACTCCGCCTCAAGATCGCGGTTGGTAGCGGCCATGATGCGCACATCGACCTTTACTTTCTGATTGCTGCCTACCGGACGGACTTCCTTTTCCTGCAGGAAGCGCAGAAGCTTGGCTTGCATTTCCAGCGGCAGTTCGCCGACTTCGTCGAGGAAGATGGTGCCGGTGTCGGCCGATTGCAGTAGGCCCTGCTTGGAACGAAGCGCTCCGGTGAATGCGCCTTTCTCGTAGCCGAACAGTTCGCTCTCGATGAGAGTAGGGACGAGCGAACCGCAGTCGACAGCCACGAAGGGACGACTGGCGAGGCTTCCGCGATAGTGCAGGGCGCGCGCCACCAGTTCTTTCCCGGTCCCGCTTTCGCCGGAGATGAGTACCGGGGTGCGCGTGTCTTTCAGGCGCGAGATCATGCGCAACACATGCTGGATGCCGGCGGAACTACCGATGATGCCGTGCACCGCGGTTTCGGTTTCGGAGCGCTCCCGGAGGTACTGATTTTCTTCTTCGAGGCGCACCTTGTCGGCCATGCGGCGCAGGAAAAGGCGGAGTTCGTCGAGCGGCGCAAAGGGTTTGGAAATGTAATCGTAGGCGCCGAGTTTCATGGCCTGAACCGCGGTCTCGACCGAGCCATGTCCGGTCATGACCGCGACTTCGATGCGGGGATAAGTCTTCTTGACCTGCTCGAGAAACTCGAGTCCGGACATGCTGGGCATGACCATGTCGGTCAGGATCATGTGGACGGGTTGCTGTTCATCGAGCAGAGCCAGGGCGGCATCGCCGCTTTCGGCCTCCAGACAGGCGAGGCCCAGCGACTCGCCGACGGTCATGCAGAGACGGCGGATGGTCTGTTCATCGTCCACGATCAACAAGCGGATGCGGAAGTCTTCATTCATAGCACTGCCTTACCCATGGTCTTTTCGACCACGGCAATGAACTGATGCACACGAAAGGGCTTTTCCACACAGGGAGCTCCAGTGCGGCGGAGGGTGGCGGCGGTTTCCTCGCTGGCGATATCTCCGGTGATGAAGACAACCTTGGAGGCAAGTTCGGGACGATGAGCGGCGATCCAGGCATGGACCTGAGCACCATCCACACCGCCGGGCGTGCGCATGTCGGAAACGATGCCATGAAATTGGCCACTGGCCAGCAGGCCCAAGGCGTCGGCGCCGGATTCGGCACAGACCACGTTATACCCATTGCGCTCCAAGGCCGAGCGCACGAAGTCCATGACCGAGGGTTCATCCTCAATCAGGAGGACGGGCGAACACGGAGATTGGATCTCAGGCTGGGTCATTTGGGATACACTCCGGCTACGGCTCCGAAGGAAGCCGCCTCCGACGCGACCGGGAGACGGAGGGTAAAAGTCGCTCCTTCAGAGTCCAGGTTGTTGTAACTGACAATTTCGCCGCCATGTTCGCGGACGATTCCATAACAGATACTCAATCCCAGTCCGGTGCCCTTGCCCACTTCCTTGGTCGTATAAAAGGGATCAAAGATCCGGTCGGGCTCGCCAATGCCGACACCGTTGTCTCGGAAGGAAACCTCCACCCACGAACCGGTGTGCGCAGTAGTGATTTCGATCCGCGCCTGTCTACCGATATCGCGGACGGCATCGTGAGCGTTATTGAGGATGTTCAGGAACACTTGCTGGAGCTGGTGCGAGTCTCCGATGACCTCGGGCAGGGAGTCGTCCAAGTGCTCCACGACCTGGATGCCGTGGCTGTGGAAGTCATAGGCGCGCAGTTGGATGGTGCGGCGCAGGATCGAATTCAGTTGCAGCGGGAGGCGCTGAGGCGGCATCTGGCGAGCAAAGCTGAGCAGGTTCCGAACAATCTGCTTGGTCCGCTGCGCCTCCTGGAGGATCACGCGCAAATCGCGGCGCGCGCTCTCGGGCAGGTCGGGATTCTCGATCAGTAAATCGGCGAAACCGAGAATCGCGGTGAGGGGGTTATTGACCTCGTGGGCCACGCCGGAGACCAACTGCCCAACCGCTGCCATTTTCTCCGAGTGGATGAGCTTGGCTTGCAGCATGGCGGAATCGGTCACATCGGTCATGACGACAACGATGCTGGTGACGGAGCCGTCTTCGCCGCTGATCGGGCTCAGATTGACGGAGAATTGACCGCTGGCGCCATCGGCACGAACCAGCGGCAAGTCGAAATTGTCGACCTGCTGGCCGCGGGCCACGGCCGCCAGAGCCTGGCGCAGGGCATCGCGACGGGCAGGCGCGGCCAGTTCGGTGAAGGGGCGTCCGAGAAGCTGGTTCTGATGAAAACCGAGGCCGCTCCAGCGCCGATTCGCGTAGCTGATAACTCCGTCGGTCCCGGTGACGAGAATCAGACTCTGGGTGTGATTGAGGACCTTGCCTGAGAAATCGCGCTCGCGCTGTAACTCAATCTGGGAATTGCGCAGGCCGGTGATGTCGAGCATGAGTCCACGGTATTGCAGCACCTGCCCACCGGAATCGCGAATGGCAAAACAATTGACGTAGACGCGGACGGGCGATCCGTCCTTGCGGCGCAGAACGGCTTCCTGATTGCGCAGCCCTCCCTCGCGGTCGAACAGAGCCGTCTGGTCCTGGCGATGGCGGGGAGAAAAGTAGACCTGCGAGGGAATATCGAGTTGGAGCACTTCTTCGCGGCTGTCATATCCGAGGATGCGAACCAAAGCGTCATTCACCTCGACGAAACGGCCCTCGGGAGTGGAGAAAAATATTCCTTCCTGGATGTTGTCGAAGAGTTCGCGGTAGCGGCGCTCGGCTTCGCGGCGATCCGTAATGTCCTTGAGAACGTGGACGGTCTGGAGGTGGGCGCTGCTGGCGGCGTGGATGCTGGAGGTGGAAATCAGATAAGTCCGCTCGAGAACGGAATGCACATATTCGTCGGAGCCATCGCCGGTGCAGCAGAGGGGGCAGGAATGGTGCGAGACGCTGGCCGAAAAGGCGTCGAGCGCGCACATGTGGACGCCAATCAAGTGGTCGGGGGCAATGCCGACAAAGTCAGCCAGGGAACGATTGACGCGCAGGATCTTGTGCTGGTGGTCGTGCACGACGATAAAGTCGGTGATCGCGTCGAAGACTTCCATCCAGTGGCGGTTGGCCTGGTCCATGCGCGTAAACAGGCAAGCATTTTCCAGAGCGACACTGGCGTGACCGGCGATGGCGCGCAGTAACTGGCGATCTTCGGCCACCGGAGGCGTTCCGCGGTCGGCGAGGCAGAGAACGCCGATGAGATCTCCGGATGCGTCCGCGAGACGGACGAGCGTGCAATCGCTCCAACCGAGATCGGATGCGAGAGAAGTACCTAGAAGTTCCTTGGCAGAGGCGAACAGGACGTCGGTGCTGGATTTGGCAAGTGCGCCTCTGAGGGCTTGATCGAAGCGGCGGAGCAGAGGCTTGTCGTCAACCTCCGACTCGCCACGAAGCAACAAGGTCTCCCATTCGGAAGCCTGGAAATAACTGAGGGCCACGGCGCTGCTGCCGAGAAGGTGGGAAACGCGCAGGGCGAAATTGTGGGTGAAGCCGGGCAGGTGGAGGACCGTGTTCAAGTCGAGTGCGAGCGCCACCAGCGCTTCGGCACGGAGGCGATGCTGTTCGGATTGATGCAGGTTGCGGGTTAGTTCCAGGGCGATGGCCAGGTGAGCCGCGAGGGCGCGGGCGCGGCGGATATCTTCCTGGTTGATGGGCTCGGGTGCGAGGCGATCCAGCACCCCGAACATCCCCAGAAGCTCGCCGTTAGAGCCCAGGAGCGGAACGGCGAGGAGTTGGCGGATTTTAAAGAAGGCGACAAAATCCAGATTGGCGCCCATCACTTTCGAGGCATCCTCGGTAACGAACACTTCTTTTTGCCGAAGCGAACGCGTGGCCATGCCCTCGTACAGAGGAATCTCCACCGGGCGGGCGGCACCTTTCTCAACTCCCCACCGGATGTGGAATCCGTCATTCTCGAGGAGCCCGATGAAGCAACGCCCAAATCCCAAGAAACTGGCCGCGCGGACGACGGAAGTCCGCATGAACTGGTCGAGTTTTCCAGCCGAACCCAGCTCGAACGAGATCTCCAGGATCTGGTGCAGTTCCTGCGCCTGAGCGCGGGCCGTGCCGTACAACTCAGCGTTGGCGATGGCCACCGCGCCGAATCCGGCCAAGGCGGAGACCAGCGCCTTGTCCTCTTGCGTAAACGGACTGGTGGGGCGCGGATAGACGAGGATCGCACCGTGGGAGCGCGAAGTACGAAAGGGCGCCGCAACCAGTACTCCGGGGGGCGAGCCGTGGCCAAAATGAGACGAACCATCGATGCTCACCGTGATTCGCTCGCTGGCGGCGACCGCGCGGTTGGCAATTTCGAGCACCGGGCGCAGATGGTTCGCTTGGGAACGGGAGCGGATCACGTGGGCCAGGGAGGGAGTCTCGGTGGAGACGGCGCGGAGTTGGAACGAGCTTTTCTCCTGAATCAGAATGAGCACGATCGGAGAATGCAGGAGAACACGCAGGCGGTCGGCGATGCTCTCCATGACGGCGGAGGTGTCGGGCAGACTGTGCAGGGCGGTCGCAGCTTCGGCCAGGATCATGGCGCGGCGGCGCTCTTCGCGGGAGCGCTGGTTGAGGCGTAGAGCTTCCAACGCGGTGCCGAGTTGAGTGGCAAGGATGGTGGCCTTCGCGGCGGAATCCTCGTCAATGGATGCGTCCGGCGAGTCGTAGGAATAGGTGATCGCGCCCACAATTTCGTTGCACACGATCAGAGGAGCAGACATCACCGAGGTCGCGGGAAACTGCGAGAGCTTGGGATACCGGGCCATGTCGACGTGGTTGTGGAATACCGTGCGCCGGATATGAAGGGCTTCGAGAGCGACTGAGTGATCTTCAGGACGAAGTCGCAGACCGCGAAAGCGGGCGGCATTGAAGCCGTCGGCTTGGGCACCGACCAGATCGCCCTCGGAAGTACACCTCCAAAAGTAGGCGCCGCGGGCACAAAAGAACTCCCGCGTCTGCCGACAGAAGGAGAGGATGAGCTGGTCGGCATCGCTGTTCTGAAAAGCCGCGCGAGAGAGGTCCAGCAAGAGCTTCTGGAAAGTTTCTTCCGAGTGAGACGCCTTGTCGACCACCGAGTTGCCGTTGGTGCTTGTCAGTCCGTCCCCCGACAGATAGCTAAGCAATTGAAAACAATTGGATTACATTTTAGAACGTACGCTTGATTCTCAAATTGAGTCAAGGGAATACGTGGTGCTGGGTGTCAAAGTGTGAAACTTAAGGAATGAGGCTCCGGCGTCTCATTCTGCGATCCTGATTAGAAAATTCGCAGGGACAAGGGAGGGTGAGGGTGGGAGGGGTTCGCACAGGCTCGA
>Ga0075030_100005404_pt1 | contig 11516 bp, 9 predicted proteins | sample LitLauG_LLR_2012_FD_71393 | JGI IMG/M metagenome (GOLD analysis project Ga0075030, IMG submission 71393) | Freshwater sediment microbial communities from Pennsylvania, USA - Little Laurel Run_MetaG_LLR_2012 | ecosystem: Environmental > Aquatic > Freshwater > Creek > Sediment | place: USA...
TCGGTCCGCTTAGTGTTTCTTTTTCTTGGCGGCTTTCTTCTTGGTTGCCATGAAGTGTTTCCTCCGTTTGAACGATTTGTTCTCCCAAGGTTCTCGACAGGGCACCTTGATGCCCGGGCCACTCAACTTCTAGTATGAGCAGCTGTCCTACCACAAGATATTGCCATTCGTATGTAATTTGTCAACAAGAATCTTAGTTCAGCCGACGATTTTGGCGAGGTGCTTGCCTGCTTGTTCCGGCGAGGTCACGCAAGAATTTGGCTCTCGCGGACGATCCTCCGGCGAACAAGCCCATGGAGCCGCGATGCCTGTGCGATAATCTCGAAAGAAAGTCTATGTCCGATCACAAAGTTTTCTGCGCAAAATTGAAACAGGAATTGCCTGGCCTCCCCGAGCCTCCGTTCGACAGCGCCTTGGGCAAGAAGATCTACGAAAACGTGTCGCAACAGGCGTGGGGACAGTGGATGGAACACTGCAAGATGTTGCTGAACGAATATCGCCTGAATCCAGCGCGCAAGCAAGATCAGGAGGTCATCGTGAAACAGATGGAGCAATTCTTCTTCGGCGAAGGTGCTGCGCGTCCGGCCGAATACGTGCCTCCTTCGCACTGAGCGACAGAGCAGGAGCGCGGCCCGGCGAGCCATTTGCCACGGTGAAACAACCGAGCGGGAATGCCGTGGGTCGGGTTACTGACCAGTTACCTCTGGCCTATCAATGAGTTCCCAATTCATCACCTCGTAACACTATCTGGCGACAATGGAAGCCGTGGCGCCGCAGATCGTCGCTCCGGAGATCGACACGCTGATCCTCTCGGATCTGCACCTCGGCGCAGACATGAGCCGCGCCCGCGAGGCGTTGTGCGTCCTTAGGGAGAATCAATATCGCCGCCTGATTCTGCTGGGCGACATTTTTGCCGACCTCAATTTCGGACGCTTGAAAAAAGAGCACTGGAAGTTTCTCGGCTTCATTCGCAAGCTCTCCAATCCCAAGCGCAACGTCGAAGTGGTCTGGGTCGAAGGCAATCATGATCACGGCCTGGCTCAAATCATGTCTCACCTGGTGGGCGTCCGCGTGTACCAGGAATATCAATGGGAATATCGGGGTCTGCGCCATATCGCGGCGCATGGCCATCAGTTTGACGGATTCGTGGTGAGCAATGTTCGCGTCAGCTATTGGATCGGAACTCTCCTCTACCTGCAACTGCAGAAGTTGGATTCGAAAAACAAGACCCTGACCCGATTCCTCGACCGGCTCAACACGCGCTGGCTGCGCTTGTCGCCCAAGGTTGCCGAAGGCGCGCTGGCCCATGCCCGTCACCATCACGCGGCGCGGATTTTTTGCGGCCATACCCACGCCGCCATGCACCAGCGCGACAGCGAGCACGGAACCGACTATTTCAACTGCGGAGCGTGGATTGACGCGCATCCCACCTACATCACCGTTGGCGAAGACGGGGTGCAGATTCATGAGTATGTCGAGCGGCCTGACGATGGTCATTCCGCCCAAGAGCCAACTCTGGCTGAGACCGAAGCGATTGAATTTGCGGATGACTCGGGACTATTCGAAGATGGCGAGTATGAGGGTGTGGCTACCTGACACTCCATTGACCAGCGGGACTTTGAAAAAGTGATTGTGCGACCGACGAGGGACAAACAAACTTGCGCAAACTGACCATCGTCTTCCACCACGCCGGCGGAGGACATCGCAGCGCTGCGGAGGCGCTGAAAGCCACGCTCTCCAGCCAAGATCATCCCTGGGACGTCAGCCTCCTCGACATTCAGGAATTGCTCGATCCGCTCGACCTGATTCGCCGGGCGACGGGCCTGCGCATTCAGGACACTTACAACCTGATCCTCCGTAAAGGCTGGACGCGCATCACACCGCAACTGCTGGTCATCCTGCAGGGGACTATTCGCCTCTACCACGCTCCGATCGTGAAAGCGCTGGGCGCTTACTGGGCGCAACTTCCCGCGGACCTGGTGCTCTCCGTAATCCCGCACTTCAATCGCGAAATTGCCGACAGCCTTCGCCCACTCGGCGCAAAAGCGCCCGTTGCAAGGGCACCTTTTGTGACCCTGATCACGGATCTGGCGGATTACCCGCCTCACTTCTGGATCGAGCAGGAATCCGAATACGTCATCGCCGGCACGGACCGCGCCCGGCAACAAGCCTTAACTATTGGCCACTCCGACGACCATATCTTCCAGACATCGGGCATGATCCTGAAACCAAAATTCTACGAGAAGACGACCGTCGATCGCGTTGCTGAAAGGACGCGTCTCGGCCTAGACCCCGCTTGTCCAACCGCCATCGTGCTGTTCGGAGGCCACGGTTCGCAGGTAATGATCGACATCACGAAAGAACTCAACGAAAGTGGCAGCGGCGTGCAGTTAATCCTGATTTGCGGGCACAACCAGAAGCTCGCCGCTAAACTGAAAGAGCTGCATACCAAAAAGCCAATCGCGGTCGTGGGTTTTGCGCAGAATGTCGAGTACTACATGGCCTTGGCCGACTTCTTCATCGGGAAACCGGGGCCGGGCTCGATCAGTGAGGCCCTGCAATTCCATTTGCCTGTCATCGTGGAATGCAACGCCAAAACGCTGCCCCAGGAGCGCTACAACGCGGAATGGGTGACGGAGAATGGCTACGGGATCGTGGTGCCGAGCTTCAAAAAGATCGCGCCCGCCGTTGCACGCTTACTGCAGGTTGCGACGTTCCATGAGTTCCGCCGGAAGGCAAACGAATACTCCAATCGCGCGCTGCTGGAAGTGCCCGCAATTCTGGAAAAATGCGCGGAGCAAGCGGCGGCACCCGCGCAATTTCAGGCCGTTTAATTTGCGGCAGGTCAGCGGAACAACGCAGCAAGAAACCCGCCGATTTTTCTGAAGAACCCGCGTGCGGGCGCGCGCTTCGGCGGCGACTGAGTGCCGATTGCGTTCGGCGTGTCGTTCGCCGGAGGCAGCGGAGCGGCCAAGGCCGGCGGCGCTCCTGGACGCGAATCGAGAGGCAGGGCGCGCACCTCCTCGACTGGCGCCGGAGGCGGGCCCGTTGCGCGGAACACGAACGGTGCGTCCACCTGTACGTGTAGCTCGTTCGCCGCCACAGGCGCTCGACTCAAGCCAGCGCTTTTCGCCTGCGGGGTCTCGGTAACCGTCGTTGGGATCGAATTTAGGGACGACACCGTTCCGGTCGGCGTGCTCTGCACAGGCAGATTATTCTCTGCCCGCAGCGGAGCGTCCCGCGGGGGCGGACATCCGCACTCCAGGGGCACAGCCATATCCACGCGATCCAGCCGTCCGGAGCGAAACACGAGTTGGTCGGTTGCTTTGACCTGATAGGTGCGATCGCCGAGCAACTCGGTGACAATCGCCGATGCCGTGTTACCGGGCAGAGAGCGCACGCAGGTGTTGCCCTGGCTGTCCGCGCTGATGGCGTAATGGAATGCGCCCGGACCTGCCAGCAGGATGCGGAAGTCCGGCGTCATGACTGAATCAGAAGAAGCGTCGAGAGCGAAATGCGTTTCCAGTGCGCCCGTGTTCATGCTGAGCATCAGGTTATGACGGTCCTGCGAAGGTGTCACCGAAACGGTCGTTCCCGGACAAACATCCACCTCGCCGCCAGTCGACAGGTTGAGGACTGCGGTATCGGTTCCGGCGGTAAACGAAGAACCCGCGGCCGATTCCTTTCCAGCCAGTGCCAGCGGGCCGGCCGCTCGGACCGAGGTTACGACTGGTTGCGGCGCGGACGTAAGGCTGGGCACCTGGGGAGCCTGAAAAGGTGAACTCGCCGGCTGGCCGGGACTTTGGCCGAGATGCACGAGTAGGCGGTTTCCGGCAGCTTCCCAGGTGTATGCGCGCGCCGCAAGCAGGTCCACGACCAGGCGGGTTATCGGAGGACTCTGTTGAAACTGGTCGGCGCGGATAGCGCCAATCTGATCGGCTTGCACACTGATCCGCTTTTCCGGCGTGTCCAGCCGAGCGTTCGGCAGATCGATCACCAGACGGTCGGGGTTGCCGAGCGCATGGATCGCCGGAACCAGCGGTTTGGTGGAGAGAATTTCAAGTGCCGATCCATCCTTTTCTTGAACGATGCGGAAGCTTTTGACCGCCGCAATTTTGCGCGGGGAAGAAACGGCGGGCTTGGAGAGAGGGTTAGCTCCCGCGCTAACCGGCATCTGGGAGCGAAGCCACGGCGCTCCGAGCGCGAGTATTCCCACCGTAATCACTGTGCGCAAATCCGTGCGCAAAGTGCAGCGATGGAGCGGTTGCGGGAACGCCAGACTCGGCGAGAAATCTTTCACCTAGGCACTCGAGTGTCATAGCAAACATACCACTCGGGGGTTGCAGGGAGAAAGACATCCGGCAACAAGTACGTGGAAGCAAACAAATCGCAGAAAAACGCGCTCAGTGTTACGAGTCGGCCAGGAATTCGTATTCATCGATGACGGCTGCCACTGCCATCTTGTTGGCTGGATTGCCACCTTCGACTCGCACCACGCGGCCCTTGCAGCGCACGCGGATGCTTTCGGTCAGCGTGATCTCGGGCGGCAGGGTGAGGGTGAATTCAATCGCCGATCCCGCCTGGATGGCGGAATCGACAAAGAAGCAGATCCCTCGCGCGCTGACGTCGCGGGTCTGCGCGGCGTGCTCCTGCTCATTCTCCGCGTAGCGGACGCTGACCGGCAGACGAAGCGCAAACCGCCGCGTGGACCGCTTATCGCTGTCCCGGTCATGGTGCTGGTCATGTTCCTGCTTGGTTTCGGCCATTCACCCTCCGCAAGAGCAAAGCTGCAAAGTTGCCAGGGTTCAGAGTTTTAAAGACTCGTTGGAAATCGCTTGTAAGCATGGCAATTAGCGGCCAGACTGTCAAGGAGTCGGACCACCTGGTTTGCGGATCGGGGTGCGGACCTCTTTTTCTTGAAGATTTGCTGATGCGCGGCTACTCGCAATGGATCCTCTCGCGGCGGCGGGCGAGGGCGCCCGCCCCACACGACCAACCTAGATGTCCAGGTTCTTTACGTCGAGGGCGTTGTCTTCTATGAATTTTCGTCGGGCTTCCACGTCTTCACCCATTAGCGTGGTGAAGATGGTTTCGCATTCGGCGATGTCTTCGAGACGGACTTGCAGGAGGGTGCGGCGCTCGGGGTCCATGGTGGTTTCCCAGAGCTGCTCGGCGGTCATTTCTCCGAGGCCTTTGTAGCGCTGGACGGTGTACTCTTTACGGCCTTCGTTCAGGACGTAATCGAAGAGTTCGCGGGCGGTGTTTTTCTCGACGATCTCGGGCTCTTTCGCTCTTCCTCTGAGCGCTGGCTTGCCGGATTTCTTCTGCGCCTTTTCGGCTTCGTCTTTTTCTGCGGCACTTAGGTTCTCGGCCTCGTCCTCGCCCGACTCTTCATTTTCTTCTGCGTCTTTCTCTTGCCCCGCGACGCTGGCTGCCGACTTGGCCGGTCTCGGCACGCTCTCGACTACGAAGGGAGGTTCCAGATACTGCTCGATCTGCTTAAATTTGGTGATGAGTTGGCGGCATTCTGGAGTCGAGGCCAATTCCCAGTTGATGGTGTGCTCGGCTCCCTGCGAGTTCACGAAGTGCACGGCCCAGAGATTATGTTCTTCGTCGAAGCGGGTTTCCACGCTTTTCAGCTTCAGGTCTTTTTGGAGGCGCTTTAGTTCTCTTTCCAGTTTCTCGATCTTCTTGGGCGGAGTGTTCTTATCGCCTTCGAAGTCGGCGCGCTTGGCCAAGTCGAGTTTCGGCAGCAGTGCGGCGATGTCCTCCGCGCGGAGGCGCTTGTTTAGCTTGTCGAGGAACCCGAGGTACTCGTTCAGGACCGTGATGAACTTGGTCAGGGCGGCACCCTCCAGTTTGGCGGCGCCTTCGCCGTAGCGGATGATGAGGCCCTCGGAGGCCCGCTTTACCATGACTTTGACGAATTCGTGCTCGTTCTTGATGTACTGGTGCGACTTGCCTTTCTTGATGCCGAACAGCGGAGGCTGGGCAATATAGACGTTGCTGCGCTTGATCAGTTCCTGCATGTGTCGAAAGAAGAACGTGAGCAACAACGTCCGGATGTGTGAGCCGTCAACGTCGGCATCGGTCATTAGGATGATTTTGCCGTAACGGACTTTCGTGGGATCGAAGTCTTCTTTTGAGATTCCGGTGCCTAGAGCCGTGATCATGGCGCGAATTTCTTCGTGGGCCAGCATTTTGTCGTAGCGCGCTTTTTCCACGTTCAGGATTTTTCCCTTGAGTGGGAGGATGGCCTGGAAACGGCGGTCCCGGCCTTGTTTGGCGGTGCCACCTGCGGATTCTCCTTCGACCAGGAAGAGTTCGCAGCGGTTGGGATCGCGCTCGCTGCAGTCGGCTAGTTTGCCGGGAAGGCCTCCGCCATCGAGCGCGCCTTTGCGGCGGGTCAGATCGCGGGCTTTCCGCGCGGCTTCTCTGGCTCTGGCAGCGTCGATCGCTTTGTTGATGATTTTCTTCGCTACGGCCGTGTTTTGCTCGAAGAATGCTCCCAGCTTTTCGTTGACTACGGCTTGCACTATACCGGCAATGTCGGAATTTAATTTTCCCTTGGTCTGGCCTTCGAATTGGGGCTGCGGCAGCTTCACGCTGATTACCGCTACCAGGCCTTCGCGGACGTCGTCTCCGGTTAGATTTTCTTTTACATCTTTAAACAGGCCCATCTGCTGGCCAGCGTAGTTGATGGTGCGGGTCAGCGAGGTGCGGAAGCCGGAGAGATGCGTGCCTCCATCGACGGTGTTGATGTTGTTGGCAAAACTGAAAACGGATTCGGAGTAGGCGTCGTTGTACTGCAGGCCGATTTCGATGTGCACGTCTTCTTTGTCGGCTTCCATGTAGATGGGCTTGTCGTGGAGCGTCTGCTTGCCGCGGTTCAGGTGCTTGATGAATTCGGCTATGCCGCCGTTGTACTTGAACTCGGTGCGCTTGGCTTCGCCGGTCTTCGAGTCGGTCTGCCGCTCGTCGGTTAGCGTGATGACCAGGCCTTTGTTGAGGAACGCCAGTTCGCGCAGGCGCTGCGAGAGCGTGTCGAAGTTGTATTCGAGGGTGGTGGTGAAAATTGTTTTATCGGGAACGAAGTGGACCTTGGTGCCGGTCTTTACCTTGGCGGCGCCGGTCTTTCTTAGCTTGCTGGTGGGCTCGCCTTTGGAGTAGGTCTGCTCCCAGGTGAAACCGTCCCGCCAGATTTCCAGATCCAGCTCTTCGCTGAGCGCGTTGACGCAGCTTACGCCTACGCCGTGCAGGCCTCCGGAAACTTTGTAGGAGTTGCTGTCGAACTTGCCGCCAGCGTGCAAGGTGGTCATGACGACCTGCGCGGCGGGGATTTTCTCTCCGTCTATGTCCATGTTGTCGACGGGGATGCCGCGGCCGTTGTCGATCACCGTGATCGAGTTATCGAGGTGGATGGTGACTTCGATCTTGTCGGCGTGACCGGCCAGCGCTTCGTCAACGGAGTTATCTACCACTTCATAGACCAAGTGATGCAGACCTAACTCGCCGGTCGAGCCTATGTACATGGCGGGACGCTTGCGCACGGCCTCCATGCCGCCGAGGACTTTGATGGAGTCGGCGGTGTAGTCTCCGTTGGCGGGTTTGCCGTTCTTATTTCTTGCGTCGACGGTCTTGGTGTCGCTCTTACCATCAACAAGTTCGGCTTGCAATTCTTTCGTGGCCATTCTGCTCCGCGGAAAAAACCGGATCGGACGCCTGGCTGGAGGGACGATTCCGGGGCTGCTTGGGTGAGCTCAACTTATTGAATTTTCTGCTATTTAGGTCTCACCAGAGCTTGAGTCATTTTACCACGAAAAGGGCTCGTTTTGAGGCTGGAATCGAGACCGTAAACCGCGTTTTTTGTTGTTCTTAGGGACGTGGGATTGGGGCGGGGTGTTGGGGCAAATTCTTCAGTTAATTCAGGGTTGCTGTGACCGCACACAGTCTGCCGAACTGCGCTGGCTTGGACAAGCCGAGGGCGGCTGCCCCTACGCAGCCTTGGACGGGCGGGAACGGCCGTCGCTCCACCATCCTTAGTGGGTTGACGGCTTTGCGGCTCCGAAATGGAGGCCATCCATCAGATCGTCGAGTTCATTTGCGCTGCCGGCGATGAAGGTGAAGGAGACGATCTGTCCCTTGGCAAGCAGGACGAGCGTGCACTGGCGCATGGTGAGTTTGTCGTTGCTTGTCTTAACCCCGAGCGTCTTGACGAAATCGGCACGCAGCAGTTGCCGCGACTCAACCTGCAGTGCATATGGTTCGCCGTCGGCCTTGAAGCCTTTGGCGGTGGCGAGTTCGGTGAGCGGGCCGAGGTAGTCTTCGGCTGTCTTGAGACCGGGGTAGGAGGCTGCGCTCTCGCTGGCGATGACCACGGCGGAGTTGATGGTGTCTGCAGCGGCCTCGGGTGGGCGCTCGAAGACGGCGAGCAGGAGGGCGGATTTATTGGCCTCATTTCCTTCCTGGCGTTCTTGCATTTGTTGGGTGCGATCCACCCAGCCATAGGGGATTTGATAGCGGAATGCGAACGTCGCGTTGCGGTAGAGCTGCGGGTCTGCGGCGGGCGTGGTGGATTTGGTGGTTTGCGTCGCGTCTGGCACGGCTTTGCGCGGCACTTGGGCCGCGCCGCTCAGACACAGGGCAAGGGCGGCCATCACGATCCGGCAATGAGTTCGAAGTTGGATCAAGGCAAGACAAGTCTACAAGCTTCGGGACGGCGCGAGAGTGTTGATGGATCGCTCGCTGCTGGTCGATCTTCCTCGCCAGTGTTCTTCACTAAGTTCGTCTCTAGTCGAGGAACATGCAATCTCCAAAGGAGTAAAAACGGTATCCGGCTTCGACCGCATGGCGGTACGCCGCCATTATGAGCTCTTTCCCGCCCAAGGCGCAGACCAACATCAGGAGGGTGGATTGGGGCAGATGAAAGTTCGTCAGCAATGCGTCCACGATGCGAAAGCGATAGCCGGGATAGATGAAGGTGTCCGCCTCGCCGCGGCCCGCTTTTAGCTGATTTCCGTCTGCAGCTTCGATGTCATGCTGCGCGGCATACTCTAAGGTGCGGACGGTGGTCGTGCCTACAGCCACCACTCGCCGTCCCTCGGCTTTGGCCTGATTGATCGCACGGGCGGCCTCGGCTGAGATTTCGTAGCACTCGCGATGGAGCTTGTGGTCTTCTACTTTTTCTACTCGCACGGGCTGGAAGGTGCCGAGGCCGATGTGCAAGGTAATTTCGGCTACTTCTATTCCGCGTCGACGAATTTGCTGCAGGATCTCCGGCGTGAAGTGCAGGCCGGCGGTGGGCGCCGCTACCGATCTTGCCATGGACGAGGGGGTTTGGGCGTAGACGGTCTGGTAGCGGTCGCGATCGGCTGGCAGGTCATCGCGGTCGATATAGGGAGGAAGCGGCATGTGGCCGATGCGTTCGATGCAGGCAAAGAAATCGGGGATCGGGGCAAAGCGGATGCGGCGCTCGCCGAAACTGCCGCCTGCGGTGACCTCGGCTTCCAGCTCGGGTCGATCGCTCTGGAGTGGGGCGCCGGATGGATTGTTAAAGTATAGTTTCTCTCCGACCCCTATCTTGCGTCCCGGCCTTACCAGGCACTCCCACTCATTGGGATCGTCCGTGACTTGGCGGGTTAGCAGAACCTCGATTCGTCCACGGAGAAAATCCCGGGCTGCCGGATTGTGCGGGCTCAGGGAATGGGCCCGCTGGCCGCTGCGGTGGCCGTAGAGGCGGGCTGGGAACACGCGCGTATTGTTCACGACCAACAGCTCGTCTGCCCGCAGCAAGCCGGGGAATTCGCGGAAGTTCCGGTCCTGCCAGCTCCCAGGCTGCCGGGTCAGGTGCAGCAGGCGCGATCCTGCGCGGTCGGCCAGTGGCTCCTGGGCAATCCTTTCGGGGGGCAGATCATAATGGAAGTCCGAAACCAGCATGGGGGGATTATAGAGTTTGGAGACAGGGGCACGGTTATAAGCTTCCAGCGGCGGGAATCCCGCTCCTCCGGCCTTCTGAAACGACCGGCCCTCCACCACTTTTACATATTTTGACGCGCTAAATGGTTGTAAGGCTTCCGGGGCGTGCTGTAACATGACGGCGCAGGGGTTCATGGTCAGAGACCGTAAAAATCGTCAAGCGATCGTGGAGTTTGGCCGCATGCTGCACGGAAATGGGTTTGTTGCGGCCACCGACGGGAACCTTTCGGTTCGTCTCGATGAGGCACATCTACTGGTGACTCCCACCTGCATCAGCAAGGGCAGAATGCGAGCCTCAGACTTGGTGATTGTGGACATGGAGGGGAAACGCATTGCCGGCAAGCGCAGGGTTTCGAGCGAAATCGGCATGCATCTGCTGATTTACAGGCTGCGCCCCGACGTGCATGGGATTGTCCATGCGCACCCGCCGACGGCCACTGGGTTCGCCGCTTCCGGTTGCGATCTCAACCGGCCGCTGGTGTGCGAGGTCGTGGTCGGACTGGGATCGATCCCCCTGGCCCGCTACGGCACGCCCGGCACGCCCGAGCTGACCGATGCGCTCGAACCTCTGATTCCTCACCATGATGCTATTTTGATGGCGAACCACGGGGTGGTGACTTTTGGGTCGACGCTCGAAAGTGCCTACATGAAGATGGAAACGGTGGAGCACTTCGCGAAGATTGCGCTGGTTACGCATCTGCTGGGTAATGCTCAGCCGCTCGGCGAAAAGGAAGTGGAGAAACTCTACGAAGTACGCCACCGCTACAACGGCGGAGCCACTCCCGCGCCGCCGCGGCGGCCGGTTGTGGGAGACGATCTTCAATCCGACGACGAGCCGCAAGAGACGGCTGGCAGCCGGCGGTAGCACCTATTCCCCTCCGATGCGAAACCTGAAACCTGCGCGAACGCTCGCCGTGAGCGCCGGGTATCCCACAACTTCGTTGTAGTGATCGTTGAGCGCGTTCTCGATATTCGCGTATGCCGTAATGCGCGAATTGACTGCATACCACCCACCGAGATCGACGCGCGCGTAGCCGGCGGCGTGGGTGATCGGTTGGCCGCCAATCGTCAATCCGAGGAAATCGGAATCCGGGCGCCTGCCCACGAAGCTCCCGCCCAAATTCGCTCCCCAACGCGTTCCAAGATAGGTGACCAGCAGACTTCCCAAATGCTTTGGTCTTCTGATCAGCGGTTGGCCTTCCGAACTGCCCGTAAGATATTGCGACGAGGTGTAGGTGTACGAACCGGTCAGCGAGACCCGCGACGACAGACGGCCGGCCAGCCGGGCTTCGGCGCCGTGAGCCATAGACCTGTCGACGTTGTGATACTGTCCGACAAAGGTCTGGGGATTCACAATGACGTAATTGATCTGGTCATGGAACAGGTTGTTGAAATAGATTCCCGCCAGCGTGAACTCTCCTCCCAAGAATCCCTGTTCGAACCCGGTCTCGAAGGCGCGGTTCTGTTCCGGCCGCAAATTCGGGTTCGGAATCGAATAGGGTGGGCCCGCGTATTCCTCTTCGAACCGTGCTTCCTTGATT
>Ga0075030_100005405_pt1 | contig 11515 bp, 10 predicted proteins | sample LitLauG_LLR_2012_FD_71393 | JGI IMG/M metagenome (GOLD analysis project Ga0075030, IMG submission 71393) | Freshwater sediment microbial communities from Pennsylvania, USA - Little Laurel Run_MetaG_LLR_2012 | ecosystem: Environmental > Aquatic > Freshwater > Creek > Sediment | place: USA...
GGCAACCGATGCTTCGCCGCCTAGAGTGAACTTGCTGGAGAGCAGTTTGTCCTCTCCGCCACGGTTCATCACCAGCATGATTACATCCGTCGTAGAGCCGCCTATCTGAAAGCCGAAGCTGCCGCCCTCGATGATGACCGTGCCCGGCGCAGACCAACCGCCATCACGCCGGCACGACACATAACCTTTTCCGTACTTGGCCCCGACCAAAAAAGCCGCGCTCTTCTCGCTGGGGACGATTACGATGCATTGGGCGCGCGCCAGCAGGTCTTCCGGGATGCCCTTATCCGGTGTCGCCATAATCTCGGAGAACACCACGGCCGCTTCATTGAGCCGCTTTACAGAATTGTTGTCTTTGGCCAACAGGGGCGCAATTGCCAGGGGCGCAATCGCCAGAGTAGCCGCTAGTATCATTCGCATTATTTACCTCTTTCGATCGACCGGTTAACCCCTCAGGGCTTTGGACGACAGCTCAACCTAGTGCACGAGTCGCACCAAGTTCCTCTTTTGTTGAGCCGACTCGCTAGGAACGGCTTGCGAACCCGGGCAGGAGGGCGACGAGCGACCCGGCGAATGACCACCTACGGTCACTTGACGAGGCGCGGTCAGATCTCTCGGGACGCACGCAGATGTTTGTGACACTTGCATTTGCCGCCTAAGAGCAGCGTTTGCAACCAAGCGGGCGAGCACGGGAGCCCTTCAGATGCTTCGAGCGGCTGGCGGGTTCAACACGATAGCAGCAGGGGTTGGTTTTTCCGGAACAATACCCGGGCCGAGATGCAGAACATGCACTTACATGCCGAATTTGCCGTCGCTCAGAACACCCGCTTATCCCTAGACTGCTCGCGGGTCAGAGATCCCTGCGGGAGATGCCCAGCTTTCGCATCATGGCGTTCAGGGTCGTGCGGTGCAGTCCGAGACGCGTGGCGGCCGTGGTGACCACCCCGCAGCTCTCCCGCAGCACGCGGACGATATAATCCCGCTCCACTTGCTCCAGCGTGGCGCCGCTGGCAACTTCCGCTGCATCCGGCCGTATCTCGGCTAAAGGAGCGCGCAGGCTGGTTCCGCTGGAAAGGATAACCGACCGCTCAATGAAGTTTTCGAGTTCCCGCACGTTCCCCGGCCAATGCCAGCTCACCAGAGCGCGCATGATATCCGCCGGGATCTTGTCAATATGCCTTCCCATTTTCGCGGCGTATTTCTTGGTGAAGTGCCGAACGAGTATGGGTATGTCGTCGGGATGATCGCGCAACGGAGGCGTGGTGATCGGGAAAACTTTCAGCCGGTAGTACAGATCGCTGCGGAAGAGTTTATCCCCCATCATCTGGGTGAGGTTCCGGTTGGTGGCCGCTACCAGCCGGACATCGATGGGGATCGTTTTGGTACCACCCAACCTCTCGAACGCCTTCTCCTGCAGAGCACGGAGTAATTTCGGCTGCAGGTCTAACGGAATATCGCCCACCTCATCCAAAAACAGAGTCCCACGGTGAGCCATCTCAAAACGGCCGATCTTCTGCGACAAGGCGCCGGTGAAGGCTCCTCTCTCGTAGCCAAACAACTCACTTTCGAGAAGCCCGGTCGGAATAGCGGCACAATTCAGCGTGACGAAAGGAAGGTTCCTGCGGGGGCTCATCCGGTGGATGGCGCGCGCTACCAATTCCTTCCCGGTGCCGGTTTCCCCCAGGATCAATACGTTCGCATCGGTAGGAGCAACCACTTCCACTTGCCGCTGTACCCTCCGTAAAGCCGCGCTGGCGCCGACAATCTCCTCGAAGGCGTGTTTGGGTTCGGCATCCTGGTCCTCAATACTCTCAGTTCGATCGCGTTCCCGGAGGTCTTGCACGAACGTGATCCATCGAAAAGGAGAGAGCTTTAACACCGCCGTGGCAACCAGGACCGGGACCCGGGTCCCATCCTTTCGAATCAGCTCCTTTTCAAAAGGCGTGCAGGCTCCGCACCTCAGACCTTCTTCATGCGCCAGGTCATCCAGCGGAGCATATTCGGGCGGAGTCAGATCGGGCCAGTGTAGCCGGCCTTCCAGCAAATCCTCGCGGCTGTATCCGACCATTTCTAGAAACGCGTCATTCGCCTCGGGAACATGGTCAAACTCACCGGAAACGATACCGGCAACGGTCGATTCCGATGGGACGGGCCGGACGCGCGCGCGGCTGCGCCGCAACTTCTCGTCCTTATCGTGACGCTCGCTGAAGTCGCGCACTACTCTGGCAAAACCTTGCAGGTCTCCGTTTTCATCTTTCAAGGCCATGGTTATGACATTGGCCCAGAATCGCGCCCCGTCTTTTCTCAGGTGCCAGCCTTCGTTTCCCAAATGGCCTTCAGAGGCGGCCCTTTTCAGTTTTTCCTCGAAGTTTACGCGGATGACCTCTTCGCTGGGATAGAGGAAGGACACATGTTGCCCGGTGGCCTCATCGGTTTTGTAGCCGTAAATGCGTTCCGCGCCCGAATACCAGGTAACAATCCGTCCGTCCACATCCAACAAGAAAAGGGCATAATCCTGCACCCATGCCGGAATGCCATCAGTGGAGCCATGCTCTATTTCCGCGGGTGCGGTCCTGTCGCGCAGGACAAGGATGTGGCGCACGGGCAACACGTTTCCTTTAGCCGTGTACTCCACGTCCAGCGGGCTTCGATCCGGCCCCAGCAGGCGGAGCGTACCTCCCTGTTCCCCCTGCTCCTGCAAAGCTCTCCAGAGCTGCGAAATTTGAGGCTTGGAGCCGGGCTGCGCAAAGTCGGCGACCGGGCGGCCGACGATCTTCTCCCGCGGCAGGCCTAAGAGCTTGCCGACGCCGATACTGGCGTCCCTGGAATTGCCATCGTCGTCGGTGATGAGAATGGGAGTGGAAGGGTGAAAGAGAATTGCCCGGAACAGGATCTCAAGTTCTCTTGGGCCGTTCTCCACCAGCCAACGAGCGGCTGGCGATTCTAACCCAGCGGAGCACATCGCGTTTACGCCTTCCTGCCGTCGATCCGGACAGCCCAAGGCTGAGAACGGCAGCCAGATACCATCTTACCACCCCGTGCAGAATGCCGCCGCGATTTGACCACATTCGATCATTTGACGAGCGCCGGTCATTTACTGAAAACCGACACAGCGCCTAGCCGGGATCCTCGACGAGCCAAGCCCGCGCTCGCAGGGCCTCCCAAGCCCCATTTACTCGCCGCCTGAGCATTGGGCCACCGGATTGCATCTTCCGGGCTGAAGGAGCAAGAAAATGCCGTTGATAAATCTTGTTGTTGTGTTGGTTATTGTCGGGGTGGCGTTGTACTTGATCAACCGGTACATTCCCATGGCCTCCAGTATCAAAACGATTCTGAATGTCTTGGTAGTTGTTGTGGTCTGCGTCTGGCTGCTGCAAGCGACCGGAATGTGGGGAAATGTAACCAGTTTCCGGCTGCACGGGTGATCGCCTCATCAGAGCCGCCCGAACAGCCGCGGACACCGTTCACTGTAGCGAAGCCGAATCCCGATCGAGCTGGTAGTTCAAGAAAAGAATGTCCAGTTCGGTCGGGCCAAGCAGGAAACTGGAGGCGACCGACCGCACGTGCCCGGGTAGCCAGAAACCGTCCACTTCGACGAATTCCTCGCTAATGCGGGGCGCGCCGACCAATATAGAAAGGCTGGACGCGAACTGGCCTTCAATCCGCACCACGGCGTAGCTGTCGGCATCCACCCAAGCTTTCCCGACGATCAGTAGCCGGCTCTTAATCCTGGGCGTCAACTCCAGGACATAGCAACTTCGCCCGGCTGCGACTTCGATTCCAAGCAGACGAACCCGATAGTTGGCGGAGGTAATCTGGTGGCGGGCATTCTCAGGCGGTAAGCTTGCGCCTGCCTCCGACGCGAGTACCCTATCGATGATGCCGCCGAGCCTCTCAGACCCGGATCGCGTCAAGACCGTGTAGCGCTCGCCCTCCACCTGGCGGTAACTCATGAGCACATTGACTGCCGCCTGTTTGCCGAACCGCCCGTTTTGCAGCGTGTATTGCCGCGAACCCGAATATTCGCTCAGCAGGACTTGACGTCTATGATTCTCGCTCTCGATCCTGGCAAGGATTTCATCGCTGGAAGGCGCCACCGGGCCGGCCGTGAACCTCGGGATCAGCCCAGCGATTTGCCTGCCGTCCTGAGCGGGCGCCGCCGGGACAGCCGCCAGCACTGCGGCGAGCGGCACCCACCAGCGGACCTGCGAAGCGCGACTCGATTGATCTGTCATCTGGAAACGGGCGCGCTAGACGCGGTAGAGACTTTGGGGCTCGCTGCTGCCAGGTCGTGATCTACGGCTGTCAGGTGATTTAGTTCTTCTTGCAGGCGTGCCCAATCGCTTTCGTTGGTCTTAGTCGCAATCGGAAGGCTGAGGTCCTGGTAGAAAGCGAGGATATCGCTCCGGAGATCTTGCGGCATATCGGTATAGTGACCGTCCAACTTGTGCATTAGTTTCGCGTACGCCGCGTCAGTCAGCTTGTATTTACCTGCTTTAGTGACTTCTCCAACGTCAATATTGTCATTGGGCAGACTAAGCCGGCCGCTACCCACGCCGGCCAGCAACTCGCGATACCGGTCGATCGAAGCGTTGAAGCCGACCATGTACAACTTTTCGGTCTCCGGTGTCAACCTCTTAAAAGCCAGCGCCTTGAATGGGCCTGCTCTGGGCACGATGCGGAAGAAGCCCGCCAGCATTCTCGACTTCACACTCGGCCGTTGATAAGTGGCGCCCCAGCTCTTTTCGTAGCTGGAGCGAGACAGATTGTAGAGAAACTTTTTGCGGGTGATTCCGGGAGCATCTTTCCTGATTTCCTGGCTCTTGATTTGCCACGCGACCTTGGTCAGGGCCGGAAGGAATGTCCCCACCGCCCGGCGGTACGATCCGATTGCAAGATCGACGTTGAAAAATACCTGCTCAATCCTCATTCCATAGGTATCCAGAAAGGCCCGCTGAAGCACGGGTTTTGCGACTTGAAAACCGACAAAGCCTTTGTAAGCATCCGAAGCATAGCGGCTTTTCGCAGCCTGAAACACATCGAACCCAAACTCAGTCTTGGTGTGCGAGAAGGGGTCGTCGGCGTACGTTATCGAATTTCCGAATTTCAAGCGAAGCTTCGGGTAGATCAAGGGCACCGAGACGTTGGTGGCCAGGCGGTGACCATTGTTGTCGGCCGCGTAATGCGCCAGCGCGCCCAGGGCAAATGCATACTCGTCGAGGTCTTGCGACTCGCGAATCAGGCTCAGAATAAAGTCGCCGCTCCGCACATAATGCGTCAAATCGCTGTAGAACGCGCTGCCGAACGGATAATAGCCCAAATCCTGAATGATGCTTCCTCCGTAGGCGTAGGCGTGCGCCTGCGTCAACTCATCCTGGGTGGAAGCGGGAAACCGAGTCAGGAGTAGAGGCTTAATCGCACTGTCCCAAGTGGAATCGATAATGGCTTCATGGGTGAGAACGGAATAGGCGGAGGCGGTTTGCGTCGAAAATAGAATTAACAGTCCAAACGCGGAAAAGCATGGCAGCTTCCAGAGCCGGAGCGAATCCTTAGGTCCAATCATAGCCCCATCTCACTTTCGGTGGAGTAATTTGCTTTTGGTATCCGGCCAGAACTCCGATCCCAGGTTGCTAGCCAGACCGAACCCGAGTGTGACTGATCCCTGGAGAAATCCCAGGCGGGCAGTGCTGAGACGGTCCGGATACCACATGTTGGAAAGGAAGGCTGCGCCATAAGCGCTGCCTATACGCCATGTGGACAGGTCTCGCCTCCTGCGTCGGTCCGCGTGAGGATCGTTCCCCGGAGCGCATGTCCCGAGCGGCGCAAGAATCCCGTGCTGCGCGATCGATAGTAACGCGGGTCCTGGCGGAGCGTGGAATCCAGACCGAAAGCGAGAACGCGGATCCCCGACCAGCCGGCCGTGGAGGCGAGACGTTTGCCGTAGCCGGCGCCGCCTTGTCCCCACTCTTCCGGAGAATCGATTTCCTGGAGGAATCCGGAGTATGCGGCGATGCCCGCGATGGCCCACGGCCCATAGGTGGCCTCGGCATGAAACTGCAGTTTGCCTTGCCAATCGAGCGGAGCCATTCCTGCAACTAGTGTCGGAGCAATCCCCGTAACTGAAATCTGAGCAGTTCCGGCAACGGGAATTGCCATCGATAGAACGAACATCAGTACTGCGGTGATTTCACGACTCGATCGAGCTAGAGTACATCTCCTCATTAGAATCTCCGCTTCTGCGTCGCCTGTAAGCATCACGGACTTGCATTAGCCGGCCGGCGCCGGTTGCGTCCGGAATGCCGCTAACAAGTTTGCAAAGGTCGCAATGCAAGTGAAACCCATCAAGAGAAAGATCTTAACGATGAGCGACAGTGGCGTGAAAACTATCACAATCGCAAGGAATCCGGCGGACCAAAAGTATTGCTTTACGCGAATCGCCCGCTGTAAAAAGACGATGGCGCCCAGACAAATCGCGAAATCCACGAGGGGTTCGTAACTCGCCGTGCAACACGCAAACAGTGATGCAATCAGCAGGACCGGAATGGAAACCCACTTGATGATTTTGGTAATAAGTCGGAACATCGCATCTCCTTAGCCACAACAACCAAGAACCGCGTAGCAGAGGCACCTGGGGCGCGCTGGGTTTCTTCGGCTGCACTCTACATAAGGCATTCCGGGGTCCACCCGTACGGAATCCACGCAGGCTAATATGTGCCTGCGCTCCAGACCGCGGAGATTGGGTGATCGGGGCGAAGAAGTGACCGCGCGGAGTCATCTGACCACATGTGGTCAGTGTGCCTTGGACGGCTGTTAGCGGAGTACATCCGTGAGGCTCCCGAACGCTGGTATATACACCCAAGAACGATACAGTGCGAACGGACCCTGAAGTGCTCGCTCGAGGCCGTGGGCTAACCCGCCGAGATCTGCCTCGCGCCAAGCCCAAGCGAACAGCGGACTGCAATTCTGAAGCAAAGGAAAACGAAAGAAGTGAAGCTATTTAGGACGGCAATGACGATGTGTTTTACCGCGTTGATCAGCGCGATTATGATTCCAAGCGCCAAGGCAGACGATTGGAACCGGAAAACCGAGATCACCTTCAGCGGTCCCGTGGAGATTCCAGGCGTGCACCTCGCAGGATGGGGTGTTTTGGATTCGCAGTCGGATTGCCACATTGTCCAGATCTTCAATAAGGACGAAACGGCCATTTACGCGACCATCCTGGCTGTTCCGAACTATCGCCTCAGAGCTACCGACAAGACCGTGATGACCTTTAGAGAAAGGCCGGCCGGGCAACCGGAAGCGCCACGGGCCCGGTTCTATCCCGGCAGAAACTGGGGCGAAGAATTCGTCTATCCGAGTGCCAAAGCGATGGAACTGGCCAAAGCTACCAACACGCCCGTCCTGTTTACCGCGGTCGAGATCCCACTAGAAGTCGCCGAGCCGATTAAGTCGGCGGATGAGCCGATGGTGGTCGAACTCAAGCAGGCGCCCGTCATGGCCATCAAGCCGACCGGAGAAGAAGTGCAGCTCGCCGAAGTGGTCACTCCGCCGCCGGCGGAGTCTGAGGTAGCGACGGCGCAGGTCCTGCCGGCCACGGCCAGCACGCTGCCGTTGATGTTTTTGTTCGGACTGATGGCCTTAGGCGCGGCCTTCGCCGTCCGTGGCGTCGCGAAACGCCTTCAGTAAGGGGCCATGAACCAATCGCGCGGCGTGCAAAGCGCCGCCGCGCCTGCAGGACGCAACAAACGAGGTAACAACATGCGACAGAGAGTCATCCCGCTATTGGCGCCAACGACAAAGCACCGGCAGAACGGGGACAACTGCTGCAAGACTCAGGCGCGCGGCCTGGCCGTGCTCAATTCGCCACTATTGAACAAAGGGACGGCCTTCACGGCGGAAGAACGAAAAGCGCTGGGCCTTACGGGTCTGTTGCCGCCGGACATTAGCACGCTGGGTGCTCAGGCGAAGCGCGCCTACATTCAGTACGAGAGGCTGGCGGACGCGCTCAGCAAAAACGTCTACCTGACTGCCCTGCACGACCGCAATGAGGTGCTGTTCTACCGGCTGTTCTCCGAGCACCTGCGCGAGATGATCCCCATTGTCGGCGATCTGACGGTGGGTATGGCGATGGAGCAGTACCACCATGAGTGCCGGCGCCCGCGGGGAGTGTATCTCTCGATCGATCACGCCGATGCGATCGAGGAGGCGTTTGCCAACCTCGGTGCCGGCCCCGGCGATATCGACCTGATCCTGGCGACCGACGCCGAGCAGGTCTTGGGAATCGGCGACTGGGGGGTAGGCGGTATTGAGGTGTCCATCGGCAAACTGGCGATTTACACCGCGGCTGGCGGCATCGACCCCACGCGCGCGATCCCGGTGATGCTGGATGTCGGCACCAATCGGGAGTGTCTGCTTGGCGATCCCATGTACATCGGGAACCGGCACGCCCGCATACGCGGAGAGCGCTACGACGCCTTCATCGACGCTTACGTCCGAGTCGCGACCAAGTTGTTTCCCAACGCGTTGTTGCAGTGGGAGGACTTTGCGCCGGGCAACGGGCGCCGGATCCTCGAAAAGTATCGCGACCGGATCTGCATTTTCAACGACGATATGCAGGGCACCGGCGCGATCACGCTGGCGGCAGCCATCTCCGCCGTGCGCGTCTGCGGTACGCCGCTGCGCAATCAGCGCGTAGTCATCTTCGGCGCCGGTACGGCAGGCATAGGAGTCGCCGACCAGCTTCGCGACGCCATGGTGCGTGAAGGTCTCTCCAAAGAAGATGCAGCCAGACGCTTCTGGTGCGTGGACCGCCAGGGATTACTGACAAACGACATGGATGGTCAACTGCACGACTATCAGGCCACCTACGCCCGGCCGCCCGCCGAGAGCCACGCCTGGAAGCACGGCGGGAATGGAAACGGCGTGAGCCTGGCCGAGGTGGTGGGCCGGTTAAAACCAACCATGCTGATCGGCGCGTCGACCGTTGGCGGCAGCTTCACGGAACCAATTGTTCGGGAGATGGCGGCGCATACCGAGAGGCCGATCATCTTCGCGCTCTGCCATCCGCAGGCTCGGGCAGCCGCAAACCCGGCCGATCTGCTTGCCTGGACCGACGGGCGGGCGCTGATCGCCACCGGCAGCGCATTCGCCCCAGTGACGTACAAGGGAGTGACATACGTCATTGGCCATATAAACAACGCCATGCTTTACCCTGGCCTGGCGCTCGGCGCGATTGTGTCGCGAGCCAGCCGGATCAGTGAGGGTATGTTCGCGGCAGCGGCGAGCGCCGTGTCCAGCCTGGTGACGGTGCGCCAGCCCGGCGCGTCCCTGCTCCCGCATATTGACGACCTGCGCAGCGTGTCGGCGACGGTGGCGGTGGCCGTCGCTGAGACCGCGGATGCGGAAGGCCTGGCTAGAGTCAAATTCGACGACATCGTGCAACAGGTGCACGACGCGATGTGGCAGCCGGAGTATCGCCGGATCCAGGCATGCTGAGGAGGTCGGGAATGGATCGCTCAGACCTGGCGAATACGGTGCGTGTGCACTTGCCGGACCTTGCGGACCGGTTGTTATGGCTGTGCGCATCGCAGAACGACATTCCCGATCACGCTCCGCCCTGCCAGACGCGGCGACGGAGAGCAAAGCACCCAGTCGGACACTTACATCGTGTGTTTGGCGTGCGGACGCCACTTTGCTTACGACTGGACCGCGATGCACAGCACCCGAGGATCGCGATGACAGTGGCGCACACACTCTTGCGTGCCGTGTCGAGACTCGTCTCGACACCCTACTGGTGTGTGTGCAATCTGTCGGGACTGGGTGCCGGCAGCGGCGCGCTCCTTCTGGCGCTACTGCTCTTGATCGGTTTTGTGGCCGTCGCCGAATCCCAGGCTCCACCACCATATCGAATATCGGTAAACGTCGATCTCGTGGTGTTACACGCTACGGTGCGTGATCGAAAAGGCGGGTTTGCTTCCGATCTGCACGAGCAAGATTTTGCAATTTACGAAGACGGCGTCCCGCAATCCATCCGGTTGTTTCGTCATGAGGACATTCCAGTTACTGTAGGACTGGTTGTCGACCACAGCGGAAGCATGCTGCCAAAGCTTACGGATGTGATCGCGGCCGCCCGCACGTTCGTGCGGTCCAGCAACCCGGAAGACCAGATGTTCGTCGTCAACTTCAATGAGAAGGTGACGCTGGGCCTTCCCAGCGCGTTGAGCTTCACAAGTAGCTCCGAGGACCTCGAGCGTGCGATCTCCAGGGCCCCCGCCACAGGAATGACGGCGCTGTACGATGCGGCCATCAAGGCGTTAGGGCGTTTGCAGTCAGGCATCCGGGAGAAGAAGGTGCTGATCGTAATCAGCGACGGCGGCGACAACGCCAGTGCCCACAGCCTAGCCGAGGTCTTGAAAATGGCCGGCCAATCCAGCGCTCTCGTGTATACCATCGGCATCTTCGACGAAGCGGATCCCGATCGGAATCCGGACGTGCTGCGCCGTCTCGCTCGGGCAACTGGCGGCGAAGCCTTCTTTCCCGGCCAGATCCACGAGGTCGTAGCGATTTGTGAACGCATCGCGCGCGATATTCGCAATCAGTACACCATCGGATATGTTTCCACGAGTGCGGCTCAGCCTGGCGTCTACCGGCGCATCCGGGTGGAAGCCAAGAAGCCTGGAAGCGCTAAGCTGGTTGTCCGCGCCCGGACCGGCTACATCGCCGGCGAGCCTGGGCCGATCCGGAATGTGGGCGTTCAGTGAGTCTCGCCGTTTCACGACGATCGTCGAGGCGGATTCTGCGCTGGGCTCAGTATGTACTTCTCGCCGGGGGCATCGGGATACTCGCCTATTGCGGGTTCGTGCTGATATTCACCTGGATGTTCCAGAATCGGGAGCGCCGCCATCTCGACCGGCTGCTGGCTGAGCGGCAGCAGGCGAACGGCACGGTGGTTCCCGGAAAACCCGTGCCGACCGGAGTGTCTGCCTCACAGCCGGCCGTGATCGACGGCCTTATTATTGGCCGTATTGAAACTACACGCCTCGGTCTTTCGGCGATCGTCATGGAGGGAACCGACAAAACCACCCTGCGGCGGGCGGTTGGCCATATCGCCGGTACAGCACTGCCCGGACAACCGAGAAACGTTGGTGTTGCCGGGCACCGCGACACTTTTTTTCGGCCGCTGCGAAACATCCAGCGCAACGATATAACGCTCACCACACTGCTAGGCGAGTACCGTTATCGCGTCGTGTCCACCAAAGTAGTGGGCCCATACGATGTCGCGGGGTTGAATCTCAGCTCAAACGAAGTCCTCACTCTGGTCACCTGCTATCCTTTTTATTTCGTTGGTTCCGCACCCAACAGGTTTATCGTTCGGGCCGAAAGGTAGAACATACCTTATGACTCAAATCCGGCGTGAAAGCGCTTTTTCAACCTGGTAATGGAGGGGTCTTGGCGACCTTGGCGAGGAGGTCTTGGGCCAGTCTCTGGATCACCGGAGAGTCCTTCAGCCTCAAGG
>Ga0075030_100005407_pt1 | contig 11514 bp, 8 predicted proteins | sample LitLauG_LLR_2012_FD_71393 | JGI IMG/M metagenome (GOLD analysis project Ga0075030, IMG submission 71393) | Freshwater sediment microbial communities from Pennsylvania, USA - Little Laurel Run_MetaG_LLR_2012 | ecosystem: Environmental > Aquatic > Freshwater > Creek > Sediment | place: USA...
AAGGAGACGACGCACACCCGGAAACAAGCTCGGTCCGCGGAGAAGCAGAGAGCATCTTTAAGCTGAAGGATCGCACGCTGGTGTGGCGGGGACATCTTCTGGTGACGACCGATCAGAAGACCTTTTACTACAAGTACACCAGAGAACTAGTGAAAGATGGAAAGATGTTGAAATCGAAGACGTGGGAGGAAGCAATTCCCCGCGATCATCAATGAGAACTCGAAAACCTTGAGTCTCTAACGCTGCGCCTGTTTGTAGACTTTGCCTTCCTTCATGACGAATGGAACATTCTCCAGAATGTGAATATCGGTGAGCGGATCACCTTGTACGGCGATGAGATCCGCAAACTTGCCCGGCTTAATGGAACCAAGCTCGGATGAACGGCCGAGAAGATCCGCTGCGTTCACCGTCGCGGCCTGAATCGCCTGCATCGGAGTCATCCCGTACTTGACCATGAAAGCAAATTGCTTCGCACTTGTGCCGTAGGCACAGACTCCAGCATCGGTGCCGAACGACATCTTCTCACCGGCTGCCACAGCCTTACGAAAGTTCTCGCGCTGGATCTGTCCAAGTTGCGCATCGTGCTCAAGAAAGTCTGCGGGCACATTTCCCTTCTTGCCATCTTCCTGGATGCACTCTTCGTCGTAGATGTCCATATCGAGATACGTGCCGTGTTGCTTGGCGAGCGCAAGTCCCTCGTCATCGATCATGGTCGCGTGCTCAACGGAAGCGACACCGGCTCGAATCGCGTTCTTGATGCCCTCCGGTGAATGCGCATGGGCTTCCACACGCAGGCCAAAGTGACTGGCTTCGTCCACCGCGGCCTGCAATTCTTCGGGCGTGAATTCTTGCGACTTCGGGTTGCTGCCGTGCGTCAGCACTGCGCCGCTGGAAAGCACCTTGATATGATCGGCGCCGTCATGCGCGAGTTGTCGGACGACCTTTCGAACCTCCCACGGACTGTTCGCCTCGCCGTAGTGCAAATCCCAGGGGAGATTGATGTCCGGCGCGAGGCCAGTCAGGGCGCCCGCTCCGCCCGCAATCGTCACATACGCTCCAGCGACGTACATGCGAGGGCCAACAACGTCCCCGCGATTGATGGCATCGCGCAGGGCAATATCGCCAAGCGCCCGATACGTGCCCACGTCGCGTACCGTGGTGAACCCTGATTCCAGCATGGCGCGCGCATTGGGCACGGACTCCAGCGCAATCTGCGCTCCGGTCTTTTTGAATTGATTGAGAGGATCGCCCGATCGCGCTCCGTCAGCCAGATGCGTGTGACAATCGATCAGGCCGGGAAGGACTGCCATCTTGCTCAAGTCGACGACGGTTGCGCCTGCAGGTATCTCGATTCCCTTCCCGACTTTGTCAATTCTTGCCCCGCGGATGAGAATGGTTTGATCGGAAAGAACCGTGCCCGCCTCCGGATCGACAAGTTTCCCCGCTCGAATTGCAGTGACTTGCGCCCAACTCACGCTGGCAAACAAGCAAAGAGCTATTGGAAGTAGAAACCGTTTCACGCGGCCTCTCGTCAGTCTACTCAGCTATCGCACCACCGCCATCACCGGCGCAGGCGTTCCCTTCAAATCAGCAGCGAGCAGGCGATGGAACAACTGCTCTCCAGCTTCACGGCGCACTGAGAGCCGCCCCGCACCATATGCGCTTGACTTCAGACCGCGCTGCACGTCTTCGCAGATGCCGAGATCCTCATCCTGCACGCGGTTGCCGACATTCACCGACTGCGTGTTGTAATCGCGTCGGGCGTCGCTGACGTCGCTGAAGTAGAAATCAAAAATGACCGAGCAGTGATCGGCGTCGACAGGAACGACATAGTTCGTATCCATGTACCCCTCGTAACAGTTGATCATCAGGTTGGGATATTGCCAGAAATACCAGGCACGATCGCCTTTGCGCGTCGCGCCGGTCGCGGCATCCTCGTCCGACGCAACCATGGGACTCGACTGTAGACAATACCGGTCTTCGTTTTCGATCGTGTACGCCTTGTAGTCGAGCACCGAACTGAGCCCTTTGTGCAGGTGCGGAACGTGGTAGCCACCATCGAGGTAGTTGTCGATAAAAACTTTCCAGTTGCAGTGAATTTCGTATGTGCGGCGGTCGAAGTAGTGCAGCTGGCTGACGCCGAGAGGGGCAACCCGCTTCACTAAGCCACCAAGAAATTCCCCCAAGGGCACGGCATCGGGATCGAGGTTGACGAAGACGAAGCATTCCCAAGCCTCCACGCGGATCGGGACCAATCCGTTGTCGCCGCGATCGAAGTTTTGCACGCCTTCAAACTCGGGCATGCCCTTCAGCGATCCGTCGAGGCCGTACTTCCATCCGTGATAAGGGCACTGCAGGATCGAAATCTGACCACAGGACTGCGTCACGACCGCCGCGGCGTGATGACGACACACGTTGTAAAAAGCCCGAAGCTGTCCGTCGGATCCGCACACCACGACAATCGGTTCGCCAGCCAACCGCGTCGTGACGAATTCTCCTGGATCGCGCAACTGGTCGGTACGAGCTACCAGTTGCCATGTGCGACCGAAAACACTGAGCCGCTCCAGTTCCGCGATTCGCGGGTCCGTATACCAGGGGGCGGGAATCGTTGAAGCCTGGGAAAGAGGCGCCTGATCGTCGTAGCTGGAGAGTATCTGTTCGATCGATGAATGCATGTTCATAGTCTCGAGCCATTAAGATATCGCATCTTCCTGTGTTCAACTGCGTTGATCTTTGATCGGTCCTCGAACGGTTGAGAATATATTCGAAATCGATGTGCCTATCGCACGCTGTAGCACCGCTAAGAACTGCTGGATGCGTGCCTCCTTCTTTTCGGCCAGTTCTCCTTGCCGCCGGAACAGGCCCGGATCGAGTTCCGCAGTGAGCAGCGCATCCTGAAAACGCTCCATCATCCAGTCCAGGATCGAGACGATCAGTTCGATATCCATGTCGCTGCGGAGTTCGCGGCGTTCCAACCCGAAGCGTACGAAACTCACCGTGCCGTAAGGATCTTCAGTGATAAGGAAGCGGTTGATCTCACGCTTCAGAACCAGATCGGTCCCGTAATTGCCCAGCAGAGAGATGCGGTAGGGGATCCAGTCTTCGTGCACCAGATGATCGGTGCGCACGAGCCAGTAGCGAAGCACCTCGAAGAAGCCTGCAGCGCGAACGTCGGCCGGCGCATCGAGATATTTCGGGAACGACCGAACCGCGCGTTTGTAGACTTCAAAGAAGAGCCCATCTTTGCTACCGAAATGTTGGAAAATCGATCCCTTGGCGATGCTCAAGGCGGCCGCAATATCCCCGACGCGCGCCGCGTGATAACCATTTTCGGCAAAATGTCTCGTGGCGGCCTCGATGATGCGCGACCGCTTCGCTTCCGATCGCGGCCGCGGCGGGGCTTGTCTCTGATAGGTCGGAGGCGCGACGCGGTTGCTGGCAATTCCCGGCATAAGATAATGACTTAAAGTCACGAAAGCATAGCGCAGGATTATTCCGATTTCAATTTCATTTTTACTGGCGTATGCGGTAGTGTTATTCGATTTCAGAATAGATTTTGTGACCATCAGTCAAGAACACCCCAAGACAACAATGTATGACGCGATTGTCGTGGGCGCCGGGCACAACGGCCTGACCGCCGCCGCTTATCTGGCGCGCGCTGGACTTTCCACGCTCGTGCTGGAACGGCGCGAGATCGTCGGCGGATGCTGCACCACGGAAGAAATTGCACCGGGCTGCCGCGTGTCCGCGACTTCCTATATCGCCAGCATGCTACGGCCCGAGGTGATCTCAGAGTTGCGGCTCGCCGACTATGGTCTCCGCATGATCCCTTGCGACCCGGCGATTCAGGTGCCTTTCCCCGATGGACATGTGGTCCCGTGGTGGGCAGACCGCGAGCGAGCGCGCGATGAGTTTTCGAAGATTTCCACAAAAGATGCAGCCCGCTTTGTGCAAGTCGACAATCAGTTGAAAAAGCTGGCCCGATACCTGCAACCCTTCTTTCTTGAGCCTCCGCCGGAGTTCGATACTTCTTCAGTCAAAGGATGGACGGATTTATTTCGCGTGGGGAAACGGTTTCGCGGAATCTCCAGCGCAGAGATTGCGCAGCTGATTTCATTTCTGACTGGCAGCTTGGGCGAGTTCCTCGATCACAACTATGAATCCGACAAGATGAAAACCATGTTCCTCGCCAATAACGTGTACGGCAAACATGGCGGCCCGTACCAGCCGGGCACCGCAATCGGACTGCTCTTCCATCTGCTAAGCGGAGGGGAACACGAACTGCAGGGATTCTACGGACACGTCATCGGCGGCATGGGGTCGATCACCCAAGCCATAGCAGCAGCGGGGAGGAAACTGGGCGTGGAGATTCGAACCTCGTCGCCGGTCGCGCGCATTGAAGTGCGGAACGGTCGCGCCCGCAGTGTTGTTCTGGAGGACGGCACAGAATTCCGCGGCCGCATGATTTTCTCGAATGCCGATCCGAAGCGAACATTCCTCCACTTCATCGACGCAACAAATCTGCCGGATGACTTCCTGGCCGCCGTGCGCGCGATCAAGATGGATGGTCCGTGCGCCAAAGTAAATCTGGTCTTGTCCGAGGAACCGCGTTTCACCGGGACCTCCCCTGAGGCGACTCCGCTCGAACGAACCTTCTACACCCTGGTTCCATCGCTCGAATTCGCAGAACGTTGTTACGACATCGCAAAATTCGGCGAAATTCCGGAAGAACTCTGGGTCGATTGCGTGGTGTCTTCGAATGCAGACGATTCGCTTGCACCGCCCGGGAAACACATCATGACCTGTTTCGTGCAGTATGTCCCCTATCGTCTGCGAGAAGGAACTTGGGAACAGGAGCGTGATCGGTTAGGCGACCTCGTCGTGAAAAAGGTTGCCGAGTATGCGCCGAACGTTCCGACGGCGATCGAAACACGGCAGGTGCTGACGCCTCTCGATCTTGAGCGCACGTACGGGCTAACCGAGGGAAATATTTTTCACGGCGACCTGCGCCTGGAGCAGCTGTTCTTTATGCGTCCTGTCCCCGGCTGGTCCCAATATCGCACCCCGATCGCAGGCCTCTATTTGTGCGGTGCCGGAGCCCACCCCGGCGGCGGCGTCACCGGAGCGCCAGGACGCAATGCTGCGCATCAGGCCCTGCGTGACTCGAAAACGGGGCGTCTGCAGCCTGCGGCATGAGTTCAGTGAAACACACCAAACATCGGTCAATCCGACTTGATTGACTGGCTTTCAGGAGCAAGCCATGAAAATGAAAAAGAAAGGCATCCTCGATCGTCTCAAAGAAGGACCGGTGCTCGGCGATGGCGGATATTTGCTGGAACTGGAAAAGCGTGGCTGGGTCCGTGCGGGTCCATTCACGCCAGAGGTCGCGTTGACATACCCGAACGCATTACGTGAACTGCACGTTGAATTTCGCGAAGCCGGCGCCGAAGTGCTGCAAGGGCTCACCTTCTATGCGAGTCGCGACAAACTGGCCACCGTGGGACTCGAGAACCGTTTGGAAGAACTCAATCGCGCCGCCGTGCGCGTAGCACGGGAAGTCGCCGGCGATCAATGTCTGGTCGCAGGCAATCTCAGCCTGACCTGGATGTACGAACCGGACAGTCCGTCAGCAGCCGATCGCGTGCGGCAAACCTTCGATGAACAACTTGCGGTCCAGGTGGACGAGGGAGTCGACTTCATCATCGGCGAGACCTTTTCCTGGCTGGGAGAAGCGCTCATCGCGGTCGAACGCGCCAAACGCACCGGACTGCCCACGATGGTTACCATCTGCTTTGAAAATAAAGACGAGACCGCCGAGGGCAAGAGCGCTTCCGATGCTGCAAAGGCGCTCTTCGATGCTGGTGCTGACATCGTGGGTATGAACTGCCTTCGCCCGCCGCAACACATACTCCCGCCGATGGAGCAGATGCGCAAAGCCGTTTCAGGGTATCTGGCTTGCCAGCCAGTGGCGTACCGCACGCCCAAAGAAACACCCGACTTCACCAGCTTGCCGGAGTTTCCTTATGCGCTAGATCCTCTGCAACTCACGCGCAAGGAAATGGCAGACTACGCCTTGCAAGCCCGCGACATGGGCATCAACTACATCGGGTCCTGTTGTGGAACCGTTGCCATGCACATCCGCGAGATGGCTCGCGTGCTGGGAAAACTGCCAGAAGACTCGCGCATATGGAAAAAAGGCGGTGAAAAGCCGATGTCGGCGTACGAATACTACAATCACGACAACCTTAACGTCGGAACCAAGTAAAGAAACTCTCGCCGGACGACAAGCAAAGCGGGCCTTTCAGGAGGCTCGCTTTGCTCGTTACTGGGGCTCATCCGACTTTCCGCGCCTGCGGCGGCACCGCATGCACCAGCGGCACTTCTACCAGGTGCTCACTCAAGAACCAAACCTGCAACTCATTGGTGCGAAGCACATCGCTCACCACGAGGTCGTTGGTTCCATCATCCCCGATCTCATCTGCCCGGCGTGCCAGCTGCCGGCAATGCGAAATGATGACCTGGTGCGCATCGAGCAATCGCGAAATCTGGACCGGCACTTCTTCCCTGCCCCGCGGCGGACGCTCGATGCGCGTGGTCTCCGCAACATCATGTGCCATGGCAAGCGAAACGCCACCCAGCAATTGAATGCGTTCAGCGATCTTGTCGACAATCTCCACCTGTTCGTCGAAGTGTTTATCAAATAAAAGATGGAGTTGGTAGAACGTAGGTCCGGCAACCTGCCAGTGCGACTTCTTATATAGATCGCGCAATGTAATGCTGTCGGCCAGCATCTGGTTCAGTTGCTCGGTCATCTCCAGCCGGACCGGTTCCTCCAGATCGAGAGGCAGAGCATGGTTCACCGTACCGTAAGGCTGAATCTCCCCGGCTCGTTGATGAATGCGCGGCTGCGCGCTGACAGCGTCGTGTGATGCCATCGAAATATCCTTCTTAGGACCCTTGGCCATCGTAGACCTCCTCAAGTGGGCTCTGGTTGCTCGAACTCAAAGGCGACAACAGGCAATCAGGCGATAGGCATTCGATGCCACAGAAAGGCTTCCGGGTACGCGAGATTTTCAAGAATCGCAGTCGTCGTACTGGAGCGAGATGTTGACCTGAAGTTTGACGGCGTTTTCGCCGGTTGTTATGATCAATCTGCGGGGTGGAGCAGTCTGGTAGCTCGTTGGGCTCATAACCCAAAGGTCGGTGGTTCAAATCCACCCCCCGCAACCATGGACGCTACTGCTTGAAGGCAGTGGCGTTCTCCTGTTTAGGGGAAGCGTCAGTTCTCTGCTAGAGGGTCTGCTACAGTCCAATCCATGCGAGAAAGAATCACAGCACTCCGGGTAACTTGTCCGTGGTGGGAGGAAGGGCTGAATGGCGTCCGGCTGTGCGCCTGAAACCCGGTAAAGACCGCCAGAGGAATACGACTGGGTATCCCGAACCGTTCTTATTCAAAGTCCAGGATCACGCTTGAGGCCTTAATGGCGGCGCAGGCGTGATCTCCGTCTTTCAACCCAAGCGAGTGCACGCTTTCGTTGGTGATGATGGCCGGCAGAGTCGTGCCCCCGCTAAGCATCAGCGATACTTCTGAGTTCACTGCTCCTTCTGATCAACATCGATGGAACCTCCCCGCGGACTTTACCGGCTACGATTCTGCACTCCGCGACAATCGTTCAACGTGACTTTTGCACGTTGAAGGCTGATCTAGAAGCAGGCAGCGGTAGGATTCTGCGGTATACGAAACACGGACGGCATTCGCGCTGGAAAACGGTGCACAAACTCTCTTCGGCAACCTCGATTTTAATGATGCATTAACGGGATGGTGACGCGCGGTTAACAATTCACCGTTACGTTGTCTAATTTCCCTTCCAAGGGATACCCTTCGGTGTGTGAAAGACGACCTTATGAAGCTCCCGATTCGCCGTGCTCGCGACTTATTCTTCAGTCGTTCGCCTCAGTCGAGCGGCAGGATCCCGACAACAAATCGCCTGTCAGTTTGCCTCAGTTTGTTGATCCCGGTGTGCTGCCTCCAATTGTTGGCGCAGAATGTGGTCCTGACGGGAGCAATCAGCGGCTGTGTCACAGACGTAAGTGGCGCAGTCGTTCCCGGAGTTTCACTGGTTTTGCAAAACCTGAATACGGGTGTGCAGCAATCGACTGCAACCAATCGCAATGGTCTTTATCGGTTTGGAGCGCTGATGCCGGGGACGTATTCCGTCACCGCATCTCTCAAGGGTTTTCGCGATGCAGAAGCCTTGGTGCGGGTACGAGTCGGCAATACAACCTTGCAAGATGTGAAGTTGCAGGCCGGAGCGACCGGGGAAACGATTCGCGTGCTGGCCAGCGGACCACTGCTCCGGCCCGCCGAGTCGTCCATGAGTGCTGTTTTAGAGCGTTCATTCATCGACCAGCTACCGCTCAACGGACGCCGCTACACGGACTTTACGGCGCTCACTTCTAATACAAGCTACGACGGCGACACCGGTTTGGTAAGCATTGCGGGGCAACAAGGCGGGGAAGACTCCGGATACGCCAACGGAAATGGTACCAACGCCTTTACGGTCGATGGGACAAACGCGACCAACAACTATTTCGCTGACATTCTTGGCCGTTACCGCATTCCTTATTTATACGGAGCGGAGGCGATCCAGGAGTTTCAAGTCTCGGTGAGTCCATACTCGGCGCTGTATGGGGGTGGCGCAGGATTCGTCAACGCTGTAACCCGTTCTGGCAGCAATGCGTTTCACGGCAGCGCTTTTTATTACAACCGCAACTCGGTGACTGGAGCGACTGACGCGATCGATAAAGCGGCCGGCTTTCCGAAACCGCAAGATGTTTTACAGCAATTCGGATCCGGATTGGGCGGTCCCATCGTCCGCAACCGTTTGTGGTTCTTTGTGGATTATGAGCAGCAAATCCGGAACAATCCGATTCCGGTCATCAATCAGGCTTTGACCGCGAACTCGGCGAACCTGGCATCGTTTCTGAGTAATAACTTCGGGATTCCCACCGGAACCGCGCTGCCGCCGCCGAACGGCCCACTGCCTGTCCCTGGAACCGATACCACCGCCGATGTCTTCGCAAATCCCACCAATCCTGTCTACCTGCAGCAAGTATCGAATGTCGTCAACGCGCTGAGTTCCAATCTCGGCACGAAAGCAAGAAAGCGCAACGACCTGGTGATTACGCCGCGTCTCGACTATCAGGCCAGCCCCCGCGATGGCGTTTTCGTCAGCTTGAATTTGAACCATTTCAATTCGCCAGGGGGCGTCGTCGTCGATCCTACCGTCGGCGATTATGGCCTGCAGACCCTGGCAAACGACTATGTGCGTACTTTTCAATTCAGTCTGGGTTGGACGCACACTTTTTCTTCAAGGATGCTGAACGAATTCCACGCGGGCACGTCCGACGATAACCAAAACGCCACACCCACGGGCTTAGCTCCGAACAGTCCTACGATCATCCTGGATAGCCCCGCGTCCTTCGTTCTCGGAAACGCCCCGTTTTCCATTGGGAGAGTGTTCGAACGTCAGTATTCGGTAGCCGACCGTATTGACTATGTGAGCGGCAAGCACACGCTGCAGCTAGGAGTGGATTGGAGCCGCGCCTGGGATGCCGACACCAACGACGGCGGCGCCGACCCAAATGCCGCAGTTCAGTTTGGATCCCCGCTCGGCAGCTATGAATTTTCCAATCTGCAGGCCTTCGCCCTCGGAGAATACAACCTTTTCAGCCAGGCTTCGGGAACTCCGCGGTTCGCATTCGCCGTGCCGTATTACGGATTCTATGTGCAGGACACATTCCGGGCTCTGCCGCGATTGACTCTGGAAATAGGACTGCGCGAAGATTTCCAGGTTTATCCTCAGCCCGCGGAGAATCCAGCGTTTCCCCTCACTGGGCAATATCCCAATCAGTTTCAGCGTTTGGCCCCGCGATTCGGGTTCGCCTGGCAGCCGGCAGCAAAGACCGTGTTGCGCGGAGGATTCGGTGTGTTTTACACCAACATGAACGGCCTCAACTATCGCAACGCCGTCATCTCCAACGGACTGGCGACGCAGCAGTCTTCCGTCAGCATCAGTTACAACGGCGGTGTACCGAATCGTCAATTGCCGACTTTCCCCAACATCCTCGCTTCCAACTCTCCGCTGTTCCGGGCATCGCCCGACATTTCTGTCGTCTCGCCGCAGTTTCGCGCGCCTTATATTCTGCAGGGCAGTCTGCAGATCGAACGCGAGATCGCCGAAAACACGACCGTGAGCATTGGCACCATGTGGAATCACGGAGTGCATCTGATCTCCGGTAGCGCCTACGATCTGAATCTGAATCCGCTGCAAGGCACGACGACCTACATCGTCTGTCCTCCCGCGGCACTCACTGCGCCGTGCAGCGGCCCCACATACACTCTGCCGAACATGGATAACGGTCTGCTCCGCGAAGGACGCGTCAGTTCCGGCTTCAATGAGATCAACGCGCTCATCAGCCCCGGCCAAAATCATTACAATTCATTTTTTGTGCAGTTGCAGCGTCATATGTCGCACGGCCTGGCCCTGCAGGCTTCGTACACGTTCGCCAAAAGCGTCATGCTTGATGGCATGGATTTCAACAATCAGTTCAACTTCAACAACACGCACGCTGCGTCGCTGCTTGACCAGCGACACAGATTCACCCTCGCCGGTGCCTACCAGCCGAGGTTCGACCGTGTCGCGAGTTCCGACACCGGCCGCGCTCTGCTCTCCGGTTGGACATTGAGTAGCATCATGGAATTCTCATCTGGTCGTCCGTACGCCGGCCTGCTGAGTCCGGCATGCACGAGTTCGACCTTGTCATTCAGTAATTGCAACGGCGCGAATGGAAACCTGAATGACACCGCGTTCAATGAGGACACTGCCAATACTGCCGGGGGCATTAATGGTGGTGGTCCTACGCCCGGAATCGGCCTGAATTCGTTCTATGGCCCCTCGCTGGCAAGAATCGATCTTGGCCTGTCTCGCACTTTTACAATCCGTGAGGGCAAAGAGCTTCAACTCCAGGCGCAAGCGTTCAATCTGTTCAATCACCCCAACTACTACGTTCAGAACGGCAACGGCATCAACCAACTGCAATACAATCCCATCGGCACGAACTGCGGTGATGGGGTTACGCGGAATCAGACCTGTTACCTGGTGCCCAATTCTGGCCCGGGTAACTTTGGGGCCCTGCAGGAAATCAGCCCCAATGGCCTGCCACGAATCTTTCAGTTCTCCGCGAGGTTTACGTTCTAGGCTACAGATCCACGCCAGGTCCGCCTATGTCCCAGTCTCCAAACCCAGCCGCGCCGCAGCAGGTGGCGCATCTGCTTGCGTTGGCCGCGAAGTCGCTCAGGGCTGGGCGGCCATCCGATGCGATCGCGCCGTTGCGCGATGCGGCGCTGCTGGAGCCGTTCAATGCCATCATCCAGCACGATCTCGGCCTCGCTTACCTCGAGATCGGTAACGTATCGGATGCCGTTGCGGCGTTGCAGTGGTCCGTCGCCAG
>Ga0075030_100005408_pt1 | contig 11514 bp, 9 predicted proteins | sample LitLauG_LLR_2012_FD_71393 | JGI IMG/M metagenome (GOLD analysis project Ga0075030, IMG submission 71393) | Freshwater sediment microbial communities from Pennsylvania, USA - Little Laurel Run_MetaG_LLR_2012 | ecosystem: Environmental > Aquatic > Freshwater > Creek > Sediment | place: USA...
AGGGCTGGCGCAGGTTTTGGGTGCCGTTGGTGGGGTTAGGGCTGCTGGGTGCAGTCTCGATCGTTTTCCCGCAGTTACTCGGCAACGGAAAGGACATATCACAACTCGCGTTTACGAATCAGGTGGCGCCCGCCTTGCTTCTGATCTTGCTTGTTTTGAAGCCTGCCGCCACCGTACTCTGTGTCCGCTGTGGCGCCCCCGGCGGATTGTTCACGCCGTCGCTCACTGTGGGCGCATTGCTCGGCGCTCTGCTGGGGCACGCGTGGTCGTGGTTCTGGCCCGGTGTGCCTCCGGGATTATTCGCGCTGCTTGGCGCCGCAGCGGTTCTGGCTGCTACCACCCAAGGCCCGATTTCTACCGTGGTGCTGATGATGGAACTGACCGGCCGGGACCGGTCGTTTATTGTGCCCCTGTTGCTCGCTGTGGCGACAGCAACTCTTGTGGCGCGAACGATCGAACCTCGCTCCATCTACGACGCACGTCTGAGCGATCAGGAAGTCGAAGCGCGCCAGAAGCTGCGTGAACAATCGTCGCCGCAGATCAACGTTGTGCTGTGACGACGAAAAACTCGAGCTCGAGGTTTTCCAGATTGTAGCCCAGAAACGCGAACCGGTTTCCATCGCCCGCGAAAAGTTCTGGCTCGGAAGTCGCTCCAGATGGAAGCGCAAGTGTTGTACCGTGTGGCGCCGCAGTCCGAACCCAGGTGCCGCTCGTCCTATCCAGCCGGTAAAGCTCGCTGCCTTTGTGAGGGTCCACTATGTCTGCGAATACTCGATTGTCGTCCGTCAATGCCACGGCATTCACGGCAATTCTTTCCCCTGGCGAAGCGACGCCGGAGAATCGAGCTACCTTTCCTTCAAACGTCACCTCAAAATAGAGCCGCCCGCTTCGCGCGAACCACCCGACCCGGTCCTTGCTGGAAACCATGTAACCGCTAAGGCCGGCCATGTTCCGATTTCGATCTCGAAACGAACGCGCCTATCTGACTCCCGTTTTGGTCAAAGTGCCTGATCATTCCGTGGCGAGGATCTAAGCCGGGTCCATTGGGATTTCCATTCACCATTTCCGCGCCCATGGTCCACAGCGTGCCGTCCGGGGCGATGGTGACCGACGAAGGGAAGTAGGGTGCCAGGCGCGTTGTCTGGATGGTCCGAATGATCCGGGCTGACTAAGCTGAGAAAGCCATCCTTGGGTCTCAGATCCTGACCGGCAATCCAACCGGCCACTGCGAGTGCCCCATCGCTACCCCTACAAAATCCGCGGATATGAACTGCCTGTGCGTCCGGGATCGAGAATGCGATCGGCAGCATCTCCTGTCCCGTCGTATAGGTAGATGATCGGCGTGCGAGCGTTACTGATGACGTTCGCGCCGCAGGCCGCCGCCTTCGAGGTTGGTTTTAAATCTCGACCAGCGCTCCACCCGTCCAGGTGGGCGCCAAATTGGTATGGAGATCGATCACTTCAGCGTGCCCTGTGGGCGAGAATGTTTGACCTTCCAGTGCCAGAAAGCACCACGGCGCAAGCAGATAAATACTTCGCACATGCTACTGCCCCTCCTTGAGAAGGAAGGCGATTATCGAAGAGCTCCAATCGCGTATTGCAACAGCGCGTACTGACTTTGATAATCGTATTTTGCGTTGAGATTCTCGATTTCCGCCTGGGTAAGATTCAATTGCGATTGGGTCAACTCCACGATGGAGGACAACCCTAGTTGATAACGGTTGTTGGCGAGATCCAGCGCCAGGGCGGCCTGCCGCACGAACTGAGCGGTTACATCGAGGCGCTTGAATGCAGTCATGGTGGCAGACCAGGTGACACGAACGTCGCGAACCACGCGCTCCTGCCGGTCGCGTAGCAGTTGATCGGACTCCATCGCCCGGGAGCGCGCCGCTTCACGCCTGGCGGAAAATAAGTGTCCGTTGAACAGGGGGATGGAAACATTGACGGCGGCGGCTTCATATTCCGAGGCAATAGGCGTCGAGCCGACCTGGTTGATATAAGGAAGAAACCCAGCGACCCCTATCAGACTGACCGTCGGACGGTTGAGATCCTTCTCGGCCTCTGCGAACTTGTAGGCGGAGTCGCGTGAAAAGCGCAGGCTAGCCAGCTCAGGGCGGTTTTGGATCGCCTGGGCGATCAGATCATCCGGCTTTGAGGGCGGGGTGGCCGGCATCGACTCATCCGCCAATTCGTATCGGACGGCCTGATCGGATCCGATGGCGCGCGCCAGTTCCGCGAACGCCTGGTCGACGCCCGCCTGTGCGTTGATGAGCAGCAACTTCGCCTCCGATACCGCGACATCGGCAAAACTGACATCGAGGAGCGATTTGAGATTGCTCTTTTGCAACGCTGTCACCTGATCGTCCAGCAACTGGCGAGTGGCGACGGTTTGTTCCGCTACCTTCACTACGGCCTGCGCGCGCAAAACGTCAAAGTAGGCACGATTTACCGCGATCAGGACATCGTACTTTGTCGCCGTGAGGTTCTGCCCGGTGGCCTGCGCCTGGAGACGCGAACTGGCGACGAGGTTCTTGGTGCGGCCCACATCGGTGATCAGTTGAGACATGCTGACGCCCTGACCGAAGCGGTTAAACAACGTCGAGTCGTTCAGAAATCCAGCGCCGAGGCGCGCATCTTTATTGGCCTGCGAGCCGGTCACATCGGCGGTCAGGGTGGGATAGTAAGCGGAGCGAGTTTCGGTGATCTGGTGGCCGGCGAAGGCCACTTCCTGTTGCGCTGCTAGAATCTGCGGATGATTCTTCAGCGCCAGCGCCTCGGCGTCGGCGAGTGTGAGCTTGAGCGATGTTTGTCCGTTGACGAACGAGGCTACGAAGATCGCGAGAAGACTAAGACTCTTGCGCAACAGGTTTTCTCCTTCCGTAGACCAGTACATAAGCGGCAGGCACGATGAAGATCGTGAGCAGCACGGAAGACGTCAGGCCTCCGATGATGGCGCGCGCCATGGGCGTGTATTGTTCACCACCTTCGCCGAGTTTCATTGCCATGGGGATCATTCCGAAGATCGTGGCCAGCGTGGTCATCAAAATTGGACGCAAGCGGACGCGGCAAGCGGTAATCACGGCGTCGGTCACGGACAGGCCCTGCTCTTCCAGGCGGTGGGCGAAGTCCACGATCAGAATGCTGTTGGAATCGGCAATGCCAATCAACATCAGCACGCCCATGAGCGACATGACGTTGAGAGTCGTATGCGTGAGCAGCAGGATGACGAGGACGCCGATGAATCCCATCGGGATCGCCAGCATGATCAGGAACGGATCGACAAACGACTTAAATTGCGCGATCAGAATCAGGAACAGAAGGATAAACGACAGCGAGAAGCCGATGCCGAAGCTCTTGAAGGACTCGTTCATGGCGTTGACCATGCCGCGCAGGTTCACGCGAATGTTGTCGGGCAGATGCATGTCGGCGACTGTCTTGCTCACCGAGTCGCGGAGTTTGCCCAAATCCTCGCCCTTGGGGGTGACATAGATGTCGACCACGCGCTGAATTTGATAGTGATCCACTTCGGTTGGCGATTGCTGGTTGACGAGCTTCACCACGGAGTCCAGAGTCGTCGGATGTTTCAGATTCGGCGCACGCAGAGGGATATTTTTGAGGTCGACCAGGCTGTGTACCGCCGCGTTCCCGTGTTCGTAATACTGCACCGTAAGATAATAATCGTTGCCCGTTTTATAATCGACCCAGTAATTCGGCGCAATCATGTAATTCGAGTTCAGCGCGGTGATGACGTTGTCGACCACGTCTTTTTGACTGAGCCCCAGCTCGCCTGCATGGACCCTGTCAACCACCATGCGAACCGCCGGATAGTTCATATCCTGTGGAATATAAATCTGGTCGGCGTTGGGCAGCTTGCGAATCCGGCGCGCCAGTTCCTGGGCCGTGCTGAACGTCAGGTCCAGATCGCGGGTGTTGACCTGCACGTCGATCGGGGCGGGCATGCCCTGATTGATGATGGCGTCCACCATGGAGCCGCTGGCAAAGAACGTGCGCACTTCGGGGAATTTCTCGGTCATCGCCTTGCGGACTTTTTCCATGTACTCCGGCGTGCCGGTTTTGTGGCCTTCGCTCAACTGGGCCTGAATGGTCGCCGTATACATGCCGGCATTGGTCGTATAGAGCGACGTGAAATCGTTCACTACGCCGATATTCGACACGATCATCTTGACGTCCTTGGGATCGATCTCGTGCCGGATGAGGTCCTCGATTTTCGCGATATATTGATCGGTGATCTCGATACGCGTTCCGGTAGGGACCTTGACGTTGACGGTAAACTGGCCTGCGTCGGTCTGCGGAAAGAAGGCCAGGCCGAGGAAGGGGCCGATGCCCAAGCTCGCGACGAACAATCCCATAAGGGCGACAACCGTGACGGCCGGGAATTTCACGACGACGCGGACCAGTCGCTCATACCAATCGAGCATGCGGTTGAAATTACGGTTGAACCAACCGTTGAATCCCTTCTGTTCGTGCTGGCCCTCGCCGTGGCCGTGCGGCACGGCCTTCAGATATTTCGAACAGAACAATGGAATCACGGTCATGGCTACCACATAGGAAGCGAGCAGCGCCAGACAGAAAGCCGCGGCCAGCGCCGAGAACAGGAATTTGCTGACGCCGAACAGAAATGTCACGGGAAAGAAGTCGACCACGTCGACTAGCGTGGCGGCCAGCACCGCGAGGTTCACCTCCGCGCCGCCTTGCTCCGCTGCGACCTTCGGCGACGAGCCCATTTCCAGATGGCGGTAAATGTTTTCGAGCGAAATAACCGAGTTGTCGATGACGCGTGAAAGCGCCAGCGCGAGTCCGCTTAGGATCATCGTGTTGATCGTGCTTCCGAACAGGAACAGCGCGACGAACATCGCGAGGGCCGAGATAGGAATCGATAACAACACCGCGAGCGTTGCCCGAAAACTGCCCAGAAAAATCAGAATCATGAGGCTGGTCAGAAACAGCCCCAGCAGTCCTTCATGCTCCACTGTATTGATGGCCTGTTTGACGAAGACGGACTGGTCAAAAACGATGTCCGTCTTCAACTGCTTGGGCAGGTCGAACAGATTTGAGACCAGCTTGCGGACGTCCTCGACCACCTGGATGGTATTGGAATCGCCGCCCTGCTTGAAAATCGGAATATACGCGGATTTCTGGCCGTCGATGCGTACGATGTTGTATTGCAACTGGCTCGCGTCCTTCGCCTCGCCGACATCGCCCAAGGAGACCCAGCTCTGGCCGACCGTTTTAATTGGAATGGAATTGAGATCCTTCACCTGGTCCACCAGGCTGTTGGAATAGACGTAGTAATCGGTGGGGCCGATCTTGACGTCGCCCGCGGGCAGAATCAGGTTGCTCTTGTTGACGGCGTCCACCACGTCCATCACGCTCATCTGGCGGGAGAACAACTTATAAGGATCGACGTAGACCATCGCCTGGCGGTATTTTCCGCCGAAGACCGCTGGAATCGAGGAACCCTTCACCACGGCGATCTGGTTGCGGATTTGGAACTGCGCCAGATCGTGAAGCTGAGTTTCGTTCAGCCCCTCGCCCTTCACCGTCACCAGGCAGACAGGAAGGCTCGATGCATCGAAGCTCAGCACGACCGGCGGCAATGTTCCTGGCGGCAGACGCTTCAAATCGGCTAGCGCAAGATTGGAAAGCTGAGTGACATCCGCGTTCGGGTCCGTACCCGGCTGGAAAACCTCCTTGATGATGCTCACGCCGAGCAAGGATTTGGATTCGGAATGGTCTACGCCACTGGCCAGCGTAAAGAACCGCTCCAGAGGATTGGTGATGTCGGTCTCAATATCCACCGGAGGCATGCCGCTAAAGAACGTTGCCACCAGCACCACGGGAATATTGATGGTCGGGAACAGATCCACGGGCATCCGCGAGATGCTATTGACGCCGACCACGGCCAAGGCGAGGCAGAGAACGATGATGAAATAAGGATTGCGAATGGAGAAGCCTGGCATGAGATTACCGGTTACTGTTTGCTGTCGTCGCCGCCCTGATATTGCATGAGTTCGATCGCTTGCGGACGGACGGTTTGTCCGGCTTTTAGACCGCTGCGGTCGCTTACGACAATTTTTTCGCCTTCATGAAGTCCCGAGGTAACCTCCACGTGATCGGCGGTCTGAACGCCCAGCGTCACCGGACGCGACTCGATTATGTTCGACGAGTTGACGACGAAGACAGAGGTCCGGTCGCCGGACCGGTTCAGCGCCTGCAAAGGAATCGCGACCGCGTCGCTTTTCCTCTCCAGCGTGAGGGTCGCGTCCACGTACAGGCCCGGATAAAGAACATGGTCTGGATTCAATACGTCGACTTCGGTGTGCATGGTGCGCGTATCCTCCTTCACGTCTACCGAAGTTCGCGAGACCCGCCCTGGGAATGTACGATTCAGAGACGGCACGGACACACTAACGAGATCGCCGATCCGGATAAAGTGGACATACGACTCCGGCACCGGGATAACGAGCCGGTATTTGTCGTCCTCGGAGAGTTGAACGATCGGCAGTGCCTGGACGGCGGAGCCGGTCGCGGCCTGCACCAGCGTTCCGAAGTTGGCATAGCGCTGGGTGACGACGCCGGCAAACGGCGCGGTGATTTTCGAATAGTCGAAAAGCGTCTGGTCGTGAACCCGTCTGGCCTGCGCCTGCTGCAACTCGCTCTGCGCCGATTCCAGGGTCGCCTTGGTCACCTCGATCTGCGCTTCGGAGGCTAGGTCCAGACCCTGCTTGTCGTCCACTTCCTGTTGTGCAACCAAGCCCGGCCGCTGCTTGGCGACGGTGCTCAAACGGGTGTATTCAAGATGCGCGACCTGGTGCTGCGCGACGACGCGATCTAACTGCTTTTCGGCGTGAGTCACCATATTTGCCGCGTTCTTGATGGCGGCATCATCCTGCTTGAGCTGGGCCTCCAACTCTGGAATCTCCAGAGTCGCGATCAGGTCGCCCTTCTTGACACGCGACCCGTAGTCGACCGGTAGCTCTTTTATAAAACCCGATTCCTTGGCGTAAATATCGATCTGCTGGAAGGGGACGAGTTCCGAGGATAATCTCAACGTTCGATCCAGTGGCATGCGGCCGACTTCGACGACGCCGACCGACACGCCTTCAACGGGCGCGGCCGCGTTGTCGGCGTGCGCTTTCTCGCCCCCGCCGCAGGACGAGAGCATGAACGCCAGCGCACCGATGCTGGATGCGTATAGAAATGCCCTCACTCAGTGCCTTCCTCCAATAAGTGACGATGATCGGTTTGGGCTCCAGACGCCTTTCGCAGCAAATCGGAAAGGCCAGAGAGGGAGAAGTGGGAAGAGCGGCAAAACTCGATCAGTTCCTGCTCCCTGCGTAGCAGCCTCGCCGCCGCGGCGGGGACCTCGGCCGCAATCGACCTGGGTATTGTGTGAACGCCGTGGCGGTCGCCGTGAATCAGGTCGCCGGGCAGAATCTTCAGGCCGCCGAGTTCGACCGGCTCAGCCATTTCCACAATATGAGCGTAGGCGTGAGACACCGCAACATTTCCTGCGAACACATGAAATCCTCGCGCTTCCACGGCGGGCAAGTCGCGAGCCGCTCCATTAGTAACAAATCCCACGCAACCGAGTGCGAGCCCGATGGCTGCATGAATCTCGCCGACCAGAGCGCCGATTCCCGGCTTGGGATCGCAGTCCTGCAACACCATCACTCGCGGCGCGGGGATAGATGCGACATACTTCCACCAATCGATACGATCGTAATAACAACGGCCAGTCATTGGGGCGGACGAAGTGCGGATGCGACCGGTGACGGCATAGCCGAGCATCGGGGGTAAGTGAGGGAATTGACAATGCACGGAGCCCGCGATGAATCCTTCATTGCGCAGTCGGACGTTGAGCGTCTCAATGGCATTCGATACGGAACAGGTGTCCAATGCCTGAAGATTTTCAAAATCATGTAGGGAAAGGACCGGCTCAAAAGTCATATCGTGATCGGTCCGCGCATGCCTGAACACGATTTTAAGGCGGGCGAGTCCAGGGTCCCATACCAGTCTGTTGGTATTTTCCGCTCGATCTTTTGGTATAGGGCGCTTTTCTCTTTATTTCGATGAGGTTTCGCGTTAGGCTGGCGTAGTGACTGGAAGCGGCCCAGACCGGCAGATGGTGAGCACGCGGTTCGCTCTACTTTTTGGATTCGGTGGGCTTCTCGCGATCGTGGCACTTGCCGGGGTAGAGTCGCTGATGATTCTGCGCCAAATTAGGAGGGACGACGATCAGATCCGGCGGCAATTCCTGTTTCGCAATCACGTGCTCAATAACATCCGTTCGGAGTTATACATCTCGGGCACCTACGTGCGTGATTATCTGTTGGAGCCGGAGCCTTCTAGAGCCGAAACGTATCGCGCCAACCTCGAAGATGTTCGAAAAGAGATGGAATCGGCGCTGGCGTCTTATGCGGGTGTGATTGAGCCGCGGGAGGCGAAGCATTACGAAGCGCTGCGGAGCGAACTGGCTCACTACTGGGAAACTCTCGCGCCTATCCTCAAATGGAGCCCCGAGGAGCGGCGCAACCGTGGATATCCTTTTCTGCGGGACGAAGTGTTCCCGCGCCGCGCGGCGATGCTCGAAGTGGCGGGACGAATCGCAGACATTAACGAAGAGCAGCTCAATGCTGGCAATGATCGCGTGGCCGGCCTGCTGCTGAAATTTCAGACGCGTGCGTTGCTCACGCTGTTCGTGACCCTGGCGCTGGGGTTGGGCATGGCCGCGTTCAGCACACGGAAAATTCTCAGGCTCGATGCGCAGGCGCGTGCCCGGTTGGAGGAAGTGGAAGAAGCACGCATTCAGTTGAAGGATCTGTCGGCGCGGTGCGTGCAGGCGCAGGAAACCGAGCGGCGCGCGCTCTCGAGGGAATTGCATGACGAGGTCGGGCAGTCCCTTTCCGCCGTGCTGGTGGAGCTGCGAAATTTGTCGATGGGGGTCCCGGCCCGCTCCGAAGAACAGGCGCGAGGCCAAGTGGAAGCAATCAAGGGACTGGTAGAAAACACGGTCCGCGTGGTTCGAAACATGGCCCTATTGCTCCGGCCCTCCATGCTGGACGATCTTGGCCTCGTGCCCGCCTTACGGTGGCAGGCGCGGGAAGTTTCGAAGCGAACGTCCATGGATGTGAGCGTGGCAACAGAATCGGTTTCGGATCAGTTGCCTGACGAGCATAAGACCTGCGTGTATCGTGTGGTCCAGGAAGCGCTTCACAATTGTTCGCGCCATTCCCATGCCACCACCGTGAGGATTCGCGTTCACCAGCACGCGGCCGGGCTGACACTGTCCATTCAGGATGATGGCCAAGGCTTCGACATTGATCTGTCTAAGGGGCTGGGCCTTCTCGGGATAGAGGAGCGCGTGAGCAGGCTGGGAGGCACATGCGAAGTGCATTCAAAGCGTGGTAGCGGGACCATTCTGGCAATCGAATTACCATTTAACAGCAGCGAGGGACACGAAAGTGAACGCGGACGTGAAAAAAATTCGCATCTTGTTAGCGGATGACCACAACGTGATGCGAAAGGGCCTGCGGCTGCTGCTAGAGAGCCAGCCCGGATTCAGCGTCGTTGGGGAAGCATCGGACGGCCATCAAGCTGTGGAGCAGGCCGAAGCCACGAAGCCAGATGTCGTGGTGCTGGATATCGGCATGCCGCGCCTCAGTGGCACCGAAGCGGCTCAGCGAATCGGCGAACTGCTGCCCGGCACATCTGTCATCATTCTTAGCATGCATTCCGACGAAGGATATGTCATGCGGGCGCTCAAGGCGGGCGCGAAGGGCTACCTATTGAAGGATGCCGCCGAAGGAGACCTGGTAGAGGCAATCCAGGCCGTCGGGAACGGAAAGACTTTCTTCAGTTCGGAGATCAGCAAGATGCTGGTCGAGGATTACGTGAGAGAAATTCGCACCCGCGGCGTCGAAGATAGCTATGAACTGCTGACCTCACGCGAGCGCGAGATTCTCCACTTGCTGGCGGAGGGAAAATCAAACAAAGATATCGCGTCAGCGTTGAACCTTAGTCCTTACACCGTGGAAACTCACCGCAGGAATTTGCAGGAAAAGCTCAATCTGCACAGCTTCGCGGAGTTGATTCTGTACGCGGTGCGGAAGGGCCTTATTTCGTAGTCGCAGCGGTGCTCGCCCAATACGACCAGGCGAGACGAACGACCCTCTGGACTTCAGCCTCCTTTAGCGGCTTGGACAATACGTCGTAGCCGCCGACGCGTACCACCTCGTTCCAAAGGTAATCGTCGACAACTCTGGAGAGGAGCAAGACGCATGGCCTCTGCGGCAAAGAAGCAAGCGCGTGAACAACGTTACGCCAATCTTGGCCAGGCAGGTCCCGATCCCAAATAATGATCGGCGATTCCAGCTTGCTCAGGCCATTCAACGAGTGATTGTCCTCGATGTGCACCTGCCAGTGATTGTTCTCCTTAAGACTGGACAGCGACGCCCGGTCCCGGTCGTCCACCAACAAGCCCGTAACGTCGATCCGGTTGGGCGCGGGATTGGTGCAGCGCCGCGACCTCCAAACGACCTGGGTTGTCTTATTCCTTTCGACGAAGGTGGAGACGTTCGAAAGAAGTGATTCTATGGCGTGCCACATAATCAGCCTCCGGATACATCGTCGACGGGCCGATCATGCTCCCAGCGACCACGCTTGAGCGTACCGAACCTTTGTGATTCTTGAAATACCAACGAGCAGGTAGTTCCATCGCTAAATTCCCGGTAGGTTGTCGTCAGACCTTCCGTACTTGACTGGGAAAGCGCAAATTACCTGCGCCGAGGGATTGTCCCTCCAGTGCATCCGCAATAGTGTGAGGAGGGAGGGCGGCGGCCATGATGCAAGCGCAGATCCAGGAATATCGAAGAATGCTGGAAGCAAAAGCGGAGGAGCTCTGTTCGGACCGACATTGCGTGGACGAGATCGCGATTCAGCGCGTCGCCGACTCAATGGACGAAGTGGTCCTGGCAAACGAGAGGGAGTTGGCGATGGACGTAATTCATCGGAACGCCTTGGCTCTTCAGCATGTGCTGGATGCCTTACGCCGTATCCGGTTGGGTGACTACGGCCGCTGCATGGAGTGCAGCCGGCAGATTGCTCCAAGAAGACTGGCGGCTGTTCCATGGGCGCCCCTGTGCCTGACGTGCCAGGACGCCGCCGACCGGAATGGAACAGAAAGGCTTCACCAGGGCGCGCTGTTTTCAAACGCAGCGTAAATCAGGTATGGCGGGGCCGACGTCAAGGGCAGTTAAGCCAATCTCTTGACCAGCGCCGTTAAGGCCGCCCCGCCGCCAAACCATCCATTCCCAAGAGCATGAATCTATTTCGCGTGCAGAGCGGACGGGTGCCGTGCGCGGAAAGAGATTGGTGCGCCGGTACCCGTCCTCCGGGATTTAGATTGCCTTGATGTTACAGGTGTCCTTCCAGAACGTACATACCTTACCCCAGGTAGGGAAATCCCCGAAACGCCAGTAGTCCGGAGTCGAA
>Ga0075030_100005410_pt1 | contig 11511 bp, 14 predicted proteins | sample LitLauG_LLR_2012_FD_71393 | JGI IMG/M metagenome (GOLD analysis project Ga0075030, IMG submission 71393) | Freshwater sediment microbial communities from Pennsylvania, USA - Little Laurel Run_MetaG_LLR_2012 | ecosystem: Environmental > Aquatic > Freshwater > Creek > Sediment | place: USA...
CGGCCTCTGGAAATAACACATGACTGATTCATCACGCCGCGATTTACTCCGACTGGCATCGCTGGCTACTGTGGGCGCGGGACTCGCTGAAGCCGCCTCGCCGCAAGCACGCTCCGTCGCCGGGATGAAGTTCGAAAAGAAGGACAAGGTCAGCCTCGGCGTGATTGGAGTCGGCGGCTGGGGCAACGTGCTCATCGACAATTTCACCGCTGGCCGTGTTCAGTGTAAGCGCCGGCGTTCCAATTCGCGTAGTCAACCGTCTCTGGAAATAATTTATGACTGATTCATCACGCCGCGATTTACTCCGGCTGGCATCGCTGGCTACCGTGAGCGCGGGACTCGTTGAAGCCGCCTCGCCGCAAGCACGCTCCGTCGCTGGCATGGAGTTCGAAAAGAAGGACAAGGTCCGCCTCGGCGTGATTGGAGTCGGCGGCCGCGGCAACGTGCTCATCGATAATTTCACCGCCATGAAAGAAGTGCAAGTCACGGCACTGTGCGACACGGTGAAAGACAAGGTGCTGGAGGCGCAAGCCAGGATTGAGCGCCAGGGCAATCAGCCCAATTCACCCGCGCTGTACCACTCCAGCGACCATGCTTTTGAAGATCTGGTGAAGCGCGACGATCTCGACCTGGTGCTAGTCGCCACGCCGTGGAATTGGCACGTGCCCATGGCGCTGGCCGCCATGAAGCAGGGCAAGCATGTGGCCGTGGAGGTTCCCGCGGCCCGCACGATCGAAGAATGCTGGCAACTGGTCAACATGTCGGAAAGCACTCGCCGCCACTGCATCCAATTGGAGAACTGTTGCTACGGCTACAACGAGCTGATGGTTTGGAACATGGTCAAGGCCGGACTGTTCGGCGAGATCACGCACGGCGCCTGCGCTTACAACCACGACCTGCGCAGCATCCTCTTCTCCAAGGAGGGCGAAGGCCAATGGCGCCGCTTCGAGCATTTCAAGCGCAACGGAAACCTTTACCCAACGCACGGCCTGGGGCCCGTGGCGCATTACATGGATATCCATCGCGGAGACCGTTTTGACTATCTGGTTTCCATGAGTTCGCTGGTGGCTTCTCTGCCGGCTTACCAGAAGGAACACCTCGCTGCTGACGATCCGCGCCGGAAAGAGACTTACCAGTGCGGCGACCTCAACGTGAGTCTCATCCGGACCGTGAAAGGGCGCGTGATCACCCTGGAGCACAACACGTCCTCACCGCAACCGTACGACCGCATCAACCTCATCGCGGGCACCAAGGGCATCTTCCGAGATTACCCGCCGCGCATTTACGTGGATGGCCACGGGAAGGAGCAGTTCGGCTCGATCGATCCTTACAAGGAGAAATACGAGCACACATTCTGGAAGGAGAACGGCGTCAAGGCCAGGGAACTGGGCGGCCACGACGGGATGGATTACATCATGGCCTGGCGGCTGGTGCAGGCGATCCGCAATGGCGCAGCGCCGGACATCGACGTGTACGACGCCGCGGCGTGGAGCGCGCCGGGACCGCTGAGCGAGGCGTCTGTGGCCAGAGGGAGCGCGCCAGTGAAGTTCCCGGATTTTACGCGAGGGAGGTGGCAACACAGCGGCTGAAAGACGCACTTTGGTATTCCTGGCATACTGAAAGAGGTCGCCAATAAGGAGCCTTCATGACGGTCAACGCACATTTCGACGGCAAAGCTATCATCCCCGATGAGCCACTCGATTTGCCACCGAATCAGGCCTTGATCGTGCAGATCGAGCGGGTGGAACCGCGTGAGCCAGTGGAGCACTCGGCCTTAGCTTGGCTCGCCGATAATGCAGTTGAGGACGACAGACTTCCTACGGATTTGGCGGACCAACACGACCATTACCTGTACGGCTGCCCTCCGAATGACAGGCTCCGGTAGTGGCATTATTGGCGCTTTCCCGTAAGCGAGATCAGTATCATCGGCACGCCGTCGAGTGGAATCATTTCGTGATCCCAACCAAGTGCAGCATCGTCACGACTGAAGCTGTGCTTTGGGAGTGGTTGAACGGCCTTTCTGACGCGAGCACTCGCCGCGTAGCAGCCGAGGGTTACCGCCGAGCGCATGCAGACGCCCGCATCGAAGTGATACCGTTCCAGCCCGGCCTGATCGGGTCCGCGGTACAACTTTATCGGAGGAGGCCCGACAAAAATTGGAGCCTAACGGATTGCCTTTCTTTCGTGGTCATGGAGCGGCGCAATGTGACGGAGGCGTTGACGACTGATATCCATTTTGAGCAGGCGGGCCTGAAAATGATGATGCTCCTTGAACCGCCGCCCGGAGTTTGAGCACCCTTACTGGCTCGGCAGCGCAAACGTCATCACCGTTTCTCCGGCGGCTACCGCGATGTACTGCCGTCCCCGTAGCGCGTAGCTGATGGGCGGGGCGATAATAGTGCCGCCGGTTTGAAAGCGCCACAGCACCTTGCCGCTACGGGCGTCGAAGGCGATCAGGTAACCTTGCGCGTCGCCGGTGAACACCAAGCCGCCGGCGGTGGCCAGCAGGCCGGCTGTGGGGCTGCTCACCATGTCGAATTGCCAGACCGTCTGGCCGTTCTTCGGATCGAGCGCGACGATGCGGCCGGTGCCGGAAGGATTGCGGTCAACGGTGCTCGCCTGGTACCACTGGCCCTCTTCGAAATCCTGCTTGGTCTTGTAGTAGAGCATGCAGTTCTCGCTCGAACTGAAATAGTAAAGCCCGGTCTGCGGGCTGTACGCGGTGGCTTGCCAGTTATGGCCGCCGCCCATTCCGGGGCAGGTTTTGTTGCCTTCCGGCGTGGGGTCTTGCCCGCTGATTCGAATCGGGCGGCCGTCGGCACCGATGCCGTCGGCCCAGGTGACTTTGGTGTAGGCTTTGGTGACGAGCAACTTCCCGGTTGCGCGATCCAGCGCATAGAAGAAGCCGTTCCGATTGGCCATCATGACGGATTTCACCGTGCGGCCGTTGAGCGCCAGGTCCAGCAAAACGGGATCGCTGGTGGAATCCCAATCGTGTACGTCGTGCGGCGTGAATTGATAATGCCATTTCACTTTGCCGGTGTCGGCGTCGAGCGCGACCAGGCTGCAGGTGTACAGATTGTCGCCGGGGCGAACGTCGCCATCGAGGTCCGGGCCCGGGTTGCCGGTGCCCCAATAGATCACGTTGAGTTCGGGATCGTAGGTGCCGGTGATCCAAGTGGAGCCGCCGCCGCGCTTCCAGGTATCTTTGGACCAAGTGTTGCTGCCGGGCTCGTTTTCGCCCGGCACGGTGTAGAAGCGCCACGCGCGTTTGCCGGTTTCCATGTCATAGGCGTCAATAAAACCGCGCGTGCCGAACTCGGCGCCGGCCATGCCGGTGACCACCAGGTCCTTGACGACCAAAGGCGCGGCCGTGGCGGCGTAACCCTTTTTGTAGTCTTCCAGCGTGGCTTCCCAAAGCACCGCACCGGATTTGGCGTCCATGGCCAGCAGCTTGCCTTCGAGGTTCACCTTGAAAAGCTTGTTGCCATGCACGGCGAATCCGCGGTTCACGGGACCGCAGCAGAGATCGATGTCCGCGGGTGGCGGGCTCTTGTACGACCAGATGGGCCGGCCAGTCAGCGCATCCAGCGCCCAAGCGTAGTTGGAAGGGCCGGTGGTGTACATCATGCCGTCAAAGACCAGCGGCGTGGATTCGTGCTTGCCGGGCACGCCGGTCTGATACATCCACTGCGGCGCGAGGCGGGAAACGGTGCTGGCGTTGATCTGGTCGAGTTCGCTGTAGCGCCAGCCTAGCGTGTTCTTTCCGTAAGTGGTCCAAGTCTCCGCCGAATGTTGCGCCAATGCCAGGGAGGCCGTGAGCAGGCTGAGTACGAATTTCATTTTGCGCCTCGCAGGCTGGTAAGGTAGACGAGTATGTCGTTGAGTTCGGCGTCGTTGAAGGTGCCGGCGTAGGACGGCATGAGCGAGCGGAATTCGCGCTTCATGGAAGTAACATCTTCTCGTATGAAGGAATAATAGCGGCCGGAGAGGTCGACCAGTTGCGCGGAGAAGTTATCGAAGCTTCTTTCCACGCCGACAACCTTGGTGCCATCCGGCTTGATCACGATGACGGTGGTGTAACCGGGAGTGATGTCGGCGTCGGGCGTCACCAGCGAGGCGCGTAGGTAGGCGAGGCTCCGCTGGCGGCCCACCAGGCTCAGGTCGGGACCGATGCTGTTGCCTCTAACGCCGGCTTTGTGACATTGCCCGCAAGCGCCTTTGCCCCAGAAAAGTCTCTCGCCGTTGGCGACGTCGCCGGTGATGGGGTTGGTTTCCTTGTGTCCCACGGAGCGAATGTAGGAGACCAAGCGCCAGATAGCTTTGTCATCCAACCGGCCGGCATAGGCTTGCATCTCCGAGCCGGTGACGCCGCGGGCAATCGCCCGATATAGGTCGCGGTCCTGGTCACCGGCGTTGTAAGTGCCCAGTGTAAGGTCGGGCCCTTTGCCGCCTTCCGCGGTGAGTCCGTGGCAGGGAGCGCAAAGGATGCGAAACATGGGGCGCGCGGTTTCCGCTGCCTTGGGATCGGAGGCAAACGGATTGTCTTGCGCCTGGCACACGGCCAACAGGACAAAGAACGTTGCGCGACGCATTACCGTTGCGGCGCGCCAGCGCGGCCCATGATTGGCCACACATCCACGACTTGCTCTCCGCGCGTCACGTAATACCGATCGTAGACGTTGGTGCTCATATCGAGATTGGACGGATACACCTCAACGCGGTCGCCGAGCTTGAAATCGCGGTCGCCATCTTTCCAGACCAGTGCGCCATATTCAGCGCCCGCGTTTTCCACCTTCACTTCCGGCCGGCCTTTCACTTCGTCGGTCGGCTTGAGCAGAGCCTTGTTACCGGCGTCAATGGTGCAGCGGCCCGCATGGCGGTTACTAATTACCGTTGTCAACACGGTAAGTGACATACCGAAATCATTGTAAGTGGGCGTGTCATCCTTGCCGCCAATTACTTTGTACAGCGTATCCATGAAGACGTAGGAGCCGGCTTGCAGTTCCGTAAGACCCGTGTATTCGCTGTCGACGTTGTAAGTGCCGGTGCTGCCGCCGCTGACGATTTCGACCGGCAATCCGGCGGCGCGCGCGGAGGCCACCGCTTCCAGCGTGCCGGCCATGTCATCCTGTGATTTCTTGAGGCGCTGGTTCCAGCCGTGCGTGTGCGCCGCGTAACCGGCATAGCCCATGAAGCCGGCGAACTTCAGGTTCTTGGCGCTGTCCACTTGTTTCGCCAGATCGAGAGCCTGCTCTCGTTGAATGCCGTGGCGGGTGAGGCCCGCATAGACATCGACGACGGTCCGCAGTTTGACATTTTCCGCTGCAGCGGCTTGTTGCAGCCAGTCCGCTACGATGGGATCGTCGACAACCGTTCCGAACGTCGGATCGCGCTTGGCGAGAGCAATGACGCGGCCGATGTTGTTCTTGCTGGCCGGTTGACGAGTCAGGAGAATGCCGTGAATGCCGGCATGCGAAACCAGCTCGCACTCAGCGACCGTGGCGCAGGTGATGCCAATGGCGCCCAGGGCCATTTGACGCTTGGCGATCTCCTCGCTCTTATGCACTTTGACGTGCGCCCGCAGGTGGATTCCGGTCTTGGCGCAGTGGGCGGACATCTTCTTGAGGTTGGCGTCGAAGATGTCCTGATCCACCACCATGCACGGCGTGGGCAGATCTTCTTTATGGATATCCTTCAGGTCGTGCCGCGCCAGGCGGGTTTCCAATTCGGTGAAGCGCGTAGCGGACGTGGTCGCGGAGGAGGCCAAGGCGGCTGTGGTTGTGCCCAGAAAGAAGCGACGGGAAATCATGCCGGGATTGTAGCATTGGGGGAAATGTTTTGCTTGGGGCGAGTATCTCCAAAGTCAGCGAACCGCCACCACCTACCATCCGAGCTTCTTAGCCATATTGCGGACGTAGCGCTTTTGGCTCTTCAAGTTCTCCTTGGGATCGTCTGGCCTCCGCTCCTTGGGCGGATCAATGGATTTCGATTCCACGATCTTTATACGGACTTCGTCTCCTGGTTCCAGCCGGAGGTGATCCCAAATAACGTGCTCCTTTGCCGGACTGATGAGACCACCGACGTCCAGGCCAAGACTGTCGCTGCCGCGGCCCGTGGCGTGGGAAACAATGGCGGTCAGCACGCCATCGTCGCCAATTCCGGCCAGGCACAGGCGCTTGCCATTCAAGGAAACTCGAAACGCACGCATTGTGCCGATCCTAACATTGATCAGCGAAGGGCGGCATCATGGCGCGCACGCCGCCGTCACATCTACCGTCACCGTCGGCAACAGTGCCCCTTTCAGCAGTGGGATGTCCTGCTCATTCAGAGCCCGCCATCTTGCCAGCGCCGCATTAAGCGCCTTGCACTTTTCGGCAACGGCCGCGACAGCGGTCTCGGCGGGGCGGGCGTCGGCACTTTGGATGCTGCTCGCCAGGCGGCTGAGATCGCGGTTGATTGGGCCGAAGCCGGGCGCCGTGCGCGTGCCCTTGTCGATGGCGTCTAGCTTCTTCTCAAGCTTCTTATCCGCGAGCGCCTTGCGTAAGGCGGCGACCTCTTTATAGGAACGATAGCTGACCGCCATGCCTCTGCCGATTTGTTGCTCCACGTCGAGCTGCCGCTGCAAGTCGGCGGTCGATGTTTTCAGGCGCGGATCCAGGGCGACTGTGAGTCTCTGTTTGTATTGCCGGCCGGCAACAGAAAGCTCGACCGAGTAGTCGCCGGGGACCACCAGCGGACCTTGTGGCTGCTCGCGCGGAGTCTTTCCCGGGATGGCGTGATCGGCCAGCGTGTATTCGGTGTACTCGATCAGGTCGCCCGAGTACCCATATGGCAACGCTCGCGGTGCCGGATAGCGCAGGTCCCATACAAACCTGTGCAGTCCAGCCGTTGTGGACAGCGCTTCCACGGGACCGAACCAGTAGCTGGGAACGTTAGGGAGAGGAAGGTCCGGCGCTTGCGGTTGACTTGAGTATTGCCTTACGGTGAGACCCTGCGCGTCGCGGATAGTTAAGCTGATTTCTCCGGCGGGCGCGGCCTTCAGATAGTAATCGAGGAGCGCGCCATCGGGCGGATTCTCACCGGCGGGCGTCTCAGGCGGATCGGGCGTGTCCTGATAATTGTCCCAGCGGACGCGCAGGGCCGGCGCGGGAGGCGCCAAATAAACATCCAGCGCTTGAGGCGTCCAACTGTGAATCGGCGTCAGATCGTTCAAAATCCACAATGACCTACCGAAGGTCGACGCCACCAGATCGTTGCCGTGAACTTCCAGATCCGAGACGATCACCGTCGGCAGATTGAGTTGCAGTGTCTGCCAGCGGGCGCCTTCGTCAAATGACACGAACACGCCGCTATCGGTTCCGGCATAAAGCAGTCCTTTGCGCACTGGATCCTCGCGCAACACGCGCGCCATGTCGGGCAGACCTTGCACGATCATCTGCCAAGTCCCGCCATAGTCGCGCGTTCGGGCGACGAACGGGGGTGTAGTTTCTCGCGAACCGCCGGCCACGACATACGCCGTACCGGCATCGTAGTGCGAGGCTTCAATGGTCAGGATGCGCGCTGGCTCAGCGATACCGGGCGGCGACACAATTTGCCAGGAAGCTCCGCCATCGCGCGTCACTTGCACCACACGGTTGCTGGTTCCGGCCCAGATCACGCCAGCGTGCAAAGGCGACAGCGCGAGCGCGGTGAGGGCGGGCGGAGGCGGCTTTTCCGGATCCGGTTTGGCATCGGGATCCTTGTCGACGTATCCCGTCAAGTCTGGACTGATGGTTTGCCAGGTCGCGCCTGCGTCGCTGGTCTTCATCACAGATTGCGTACCCATATAGAGCGCGTGCGGATCGAGCGGCGAGAATGCCAACGGCGCCATATTCGCCGTGCGGTCCTTCTCGCCGCGCTCAAATATAGTGGCGAGTTGCCCGGTGGTCTTGTCGAACCGCACCACGGTGCCATACCAGCCGCCGCTGTAAACCAGGTTCGGGTTGAGCGGATCGGGTGCGATGAAACAAAATTCAAAACCACCGATGGAGATCCAATCCCGCTCCCCGATTTGCCCATAATCGCTGCGGCTGGCGACCGCCGCGGTACCGCTGTCCTGCTGCGCTCCATAGACGTGATACGGAAACGTGGTGTCAGTCGACACATGATAGAACTCGCCGGTGGGTTGGTTGTACCAGGAACTCCACGTTTGCCCGCCATTCACCGTCACGATGGCGCCTTGATCCACGCCCAGCAGCATGCGTTGGGGATCGCGCGGATTGATCCACAAAACGTGGAAATCGTCGCCACTGGGCGCGCCCACGTAAGGCTCAAAGGTGTGTCCGCCATCGGTGGAGCGGTAGAGCGAGGTCTGCGCGACGTACACCATGTCCGGATGAGCCGGGTCGGCGAACACGCGGCTGAAATACTCACTGCCGACCACCCGGGGGTCTTTGGTAGATTTCTGCCAGTTTGCGCCGCCGGCATCGGAGCGATAGAAACCCTGGTCAACAATTGCGTACAAACGACGCCCCACCGCGGCGATGCCGGCTCGTCCGCGATCTTTCTCCGGCAGGCCCTTCTGCTTGAGAGGATGCCATGTCGAGCCTTCATCCGTCGATTGGAACAGCTCGGACGTGGCCTTGATTTCCTTATCACCGGATCCCGAAGCAGGCCGGAACAGCGCGGCGTACAGGATGCGGGGGTTGTTTGGATCGGCGCACAAGTCCACCACTCCGACGGTGTCGTCCTTGGTCAGCACCTTCTTCCAAGTCTTGCCGCCGTCTGCGGTTTTGAAAATGCCGCGATCAATTTGATATGCCGATTTCGGAATGGGCCGCCAGATGATGGCATGGCCCAACGAATTGGCGCCGGCGATCGCGATATCGGGATTCCGCGGATCGACGACGATCGACGGGATGTAGCGCGTATTGTCGAGACCGCTATGCGTCCAGGTGTGGCCCGCATCGACAGATTTGTAGACGCCGTTGCCTGCACCGCCCTCGCCGGTCCCTACGTAAATCGTCTGCGGACGGGAAGGGGACACGGTAACCGACCCAATGGCCGAGACCGGCTGTTGATCGAAAATCGGCTTCCACGTGCGGCCGCTATCGGCAGTTTTCCAAAGGCCGCCGCCGGGCGTTCCGAAATAGTAGACATCCGGCTCGCTGGGAACGCCGGCCACCGAGGTGACTCGACCGCCGCGAAACGGGCCGATCATGCGCCAACGCAGGGGCGCAAATACACGCGAGTCGATCTCCTGAGCCTGCGCAGCGGCCAACGACAGAATTATGAGGAGCGCAATCAATTTATCCAGACTAGCAGTGCTCCCCGGCGTCGTTGCCGCGGTCGCGGCGCATGGACTGTCCAAGCCCGCCGCCGTTTAGCCAAACGCCTTGGCGCTTGTCGAAGATGGTGATCGCCAGACTGCGCGTCATGGTCTGGCGCGTAGCGAATATATCCCCCCAAGGCGTGAGCTTTTTCCGGACCGGCATGCAGCACCTTGGATTCCGCCAGATGTTTGATGTACCCGTAGTGCCCCACTTCTCCGCCCGCTAGTTGCCAGGAAGCTGGCTGCCACCGCGCCCTTAAAGTAGCCAAGGAGGCCGATGTTGTCGTCGTTCATTGCCGAATCCTCCTTGTAGCGGTCTTTGACCTTTGGTCATGATACGTGGTATGAGTCAGCTTATGTTGAAAGCCGACAAAGCGGAAGTGTCCTGGGACGCGAGCAAGAAGAATTGGCTCATTCGGATCCAGATCGGCGAAGAGGTGATCCGGCGCACCAGCAAAGGCAGTGCCGATCTCGACGACGGTGCGCTGCAAGCGCTGGCGGTGAAGACCGCGGCCGACGAGGGCTATGAGGTGGCGGCGGGCGCTGTAACGGTGAAAAGGTAAAAGGGGGCACTCTATAGGGTATGAAACGACTGTTGGTGGTTCTCGCGCTCGCATCTATTCCCGCGTTCGCCGCGGAAATGACGGGCTATATTTCCGACGCCAAGTGCGCCTCGGCCAGCGCCAAGGCCAAGACCGCAGCCGAGTGGATCAAGCCGGCCGCGTTCGAGAACTGCGTCAAGACGTGCGTCAAGAATGGATCGGAAGCGGTCTTCGTTACCGAGGACAACAAGATCCTCAAGATCGACGCCGGTTCTCTGGAGAAGATTCAGGCGCACCTCGGACACAAGGTGAGCATCGTGGGCAAGGTGGATAGGGATGAGGTGAAAGTCGAGACGATCGCGGACTTGAACATGTAGGCGGCTCGCAACTCGTGTTCGTCGGTGGTCAGTATCCCACACTACTGGAAAGATCCAACTTGATGGCGACGCAGGCTCAATAGTTCGAGCCTTTGCCCGAGAAACACAAAGAGCCTGTGGCCGGCCTTTACACCGCACCGCGGACATAAGCTGCGTGGAAGCGATGCCGTGAAGGTGGAAGCGGTCGCTGACTCGCAGAGGTACGGCGCGGAGACAATAGAGCGGTTGTGTTGGCCTGGTACAGGCGCCTTCTTTGGACCACCGCTTCTGCGGAGCAACTTGGTACGATCAGAGGTGGAAGACACGATATGCCAAATGTCTCGGTTCAAAAAGCCAGCGAACTGTCACCACGCTTGAAATCCGCCGTCGAGCAACTGCTGGGCCGGCCGATTGACGCCGACGAAGAAGTCAGCATCGTGGCTGTTCCGCCGCAGCAAGCCCCGCCTTCCGGGAATCGTCCGGTGGCCGCACAAAGCCTCGAAGCGTTCCTGAACCGACGCGCAGAAAAGACCAAAGAAGTCTCCGATCGGGAGATTGATGCTGCGATCGATGAAGCCGTTGATCATGTGCGGCACAGCCGCGGATGAGAATCGTCCTCGATACCAACATCCTTGTTCGAGCGAACGCAAGAGCCAGAGGCCCCGCCAGGGAGCTTCTTCAACTCATCGCCGGTTCGCCGGATCATACTCTGCTTTTGTCTCCATTCCTCCTGCGGGAGTTGGAGCGAGTATTCTCATACGAGCGTGTCCGGGTGTCTTCGCGACTCACGGATGAAGAGATAACCGAATACCTCAGCTATCTTCGAGCAAAGGATGTTTCCGAGATTGTTTTCCCCGCCCCTGCTCCCCGTGTCGTGCCGTCGGACCCCGATGATGACCCAATCGTTCACGCGGCCGTCATAGGACGAGCCGATGCGCTCTGCACCCTCAACCGCCATTTCTATAATCTCTCGGTCCTGGAATACTGCCGGGAGCGCGGCGTGACGATTGCAAATGACGTGGACGTTCTGGTTTCTTCGGAGCCAAAAACTAATTCTCGAGTAAGGCTTAACGCAAAATCACCAACTCAGCGTCGATGCAGTCACGGGCCTTATCGGGACGGGGCAACGTGACGGAGCGCTGCAAGTGCGGGCGGTGCAGACGGCGGCCGGCGAGGGTAAGTTGGCTGGCGATTTCCGCGGTACTTTCGGTGATGGCGTGCACCGGGGCATGCTTCTTCAGTTCATCGATGAAAGCGCGGCCGGCGTCCTCGATCTGAGGCGTGTTGGCGCGCATCACCC
>Ga0075030_100005412_pt1 | contig 11509 bp, 10 predicted proteins | sample LitLauG_LLR_2012_FD_71393 | JGI IMG/M metagenome (GOLD analysis project Ga0075030, IMG submission 71393) | Freshwater sediment microbial communities from Pennsylvania, USA - Little Laurel Run_MetaG_LLR_2012 | ecosystem: Environmental > Aquatic > Freshwater > Creek > Sediment | place: USA...
TCTAATTAAATGAGCTGCTAATTATGGCGCCGTCCACCAATAAAGCGTTCAAAGCCCTGGCCGATCCGACGCGGCGGGAGATTCTGAATCTGTTGCGTCGCGGCGAAATGACCGCCGGCGATTTGGCCGAACGCTTCGACATGACCAAGCCCAGCATGTCGCATCACTTCGCGGTGCTGAAGGACGCGGACCTGCTGACCAGTCGCCGCGACGGCCAGCAGATCTGGTACGGGCTCAACACGACCGTGGTGCAGGACTTGATGGCGTGGGCCATGGACCTGATCCGGGGGGATCACGAAACGGGACACCAGGGAACGCCTGCGAAATAGAATCGGTCTGGCGGGAAAGAGGCTTGAACCCATGACGCGCAACTACTACATCGTTGGAGCCCTGCTGATCGCAGCCGTGCTGGCCGCGACGGCGGCCGCCTATCCGCATTTGCCCGAGACCATTCCCATGCACTGGGACGCACAAGGCCACGTGAACGGCTGGGGAGCCAAGTGGACGCTGTTCACGATCGATCCCGGAATCATGGCAGGCATCCTGATTCTTTTCGCCGGGCTGCCCTGGCTGTCTCCAAAGCATTTCGAAATGGACTCGTTCCGTTCGACGTATCTCTACATCATGATCGTCATTCTCGTCGTGATGGCGTACGTGCATGCGCTGATCCTGGCGGCGGGTCTCTCGCTAGCCATCGACGTTGGCCGCGCCATCGAAGGCGGTATTTGCCTGCTGATTGCGCTGCTGGGCAACGTGCTGGGCAAAGTGCGGCGGAATTTTTACGTCGGAGTGCGGACGCCCTGGACCATCGCCAGCGAGCAGGTCTGGAATGCCACGCATCGCCTAGCGGCCAAGACGTTTTTCGCAGGTGGAACCCTGGGACTGCTGGGGGTGCTCTTGCGGGCTCCGTTCTGGCTGCCGATCGGGCTGATCCTGACCGCGGCCCTGAGTCCGGTGATTTACTCGCTGGTGTTCTACAAGCAACTGGAACGCACCGGCAAATTGAACGGCTAGTCGAGGCTCCAGTGATTTTCGAAACCGGCGAGTTTCGCTCGGCGGACAGCCGACCGCGGTTGTCCCCACATGCCGCGTGTGCTCTGCAAGCAACTTCCTTGCCTGACAAGAACTCCGCCCCGGAGGGCGAATAGCATGAAACACATTATGATTCTAGCCACCCTATTGATCGGCGCGACTCTGGCGCACGCCCAGGACATCGCGGGCGATTGGCGAGGAGCGCTCAACACCGGCATGGGAGAGCTTCATCTCGTGCTGCACATCAGGAAGGCCGCTGACGGTACACTTAACGCAACGCTCGACAGCGTGGATCAGGGAGCCAACGGCATTCCGGTCAACTCGGTCACGCTGAAAGATTCCAAACTGAGTCTTGATGTTGAGGCCGTGCACGGCACGTACGAGGGCAGGTTGGACGCCGACGCCAAGACCATCACCGGCACCTGGTCGCAAGGCAGTTCCTTGCCGCTCGAGTTCAGCCGCGCCGCGGCGCCGGTCAAGACGGAGCACAAACCGGCGAAACCTTCCGATATCGACGGGACATGGACCGGTGCGCTCGACACCGGAACCATCAAGTTGCGGGTGGTCTTCCACATCACGAATACCGAGGACGGCTTGGTCGCTACTCTGGACAGTCCCGACCAAGGCATGAAAGGCCTGCCGGCGTCGGCGGTGAAGCGGGACGGCGCCTCGCTCAAGATCGAAGCCAGCAGGATCGGCGGAGGATTCCAGGGAAAAATCGCGGCCGACCTGCAGTCGATCGACGGCCAGTGGACCCAGGGCGGGAGCGCTGTGCCGCTGGTATTAAAGCGCGTTAAAGATCAGGCGGAACTTGAACGCAATGAGCCGAAGCACCCGCAGAATCCTGTGAAACCGTATCCTTACCGCGAGGAAGAAGTCTCGTACGACAACCAGGCGCAGAACGTCACCCTTGCCGCCACGCTGACTTTGCCGGAGGGTAAGGGACCGTTTCCCGGCGTACTGCTGATTACCGGGTCCGGTCCGCAGGATCGCGATGAGAGCCTGCTCGGGCACAAGCCGTTTCTCGTGTTGTCGGACTATCTGACACGGCATGGCGTCGCCGTATTGCGCGCCGACGATCGTGGCGTGGGCAAGTCGACGGGAGTCTTCGCCAAAGCAACGACCGCCGACTTCGCCACCGACGCGGAAGCTGGCGTCGCCTATCTGAAAACGCGCGCTGAGGTCGATTCGCACAAGATCGGACTGATTGGCCACAGCGAGGGTGCCATCATCGCTCCCATGGTTGCCGCACGCAACAAAGACGTTGCGTTCATCGTGATGATGGCAGGAACCGGCGTTCCAGGCGACCAGGTAATCGTGGCGCAGAGTGAGGCCATTGACGTCGCCAGCGGCAAGAGTCCAGAAGAAGCTGCCAGGAGCGCCAGTAAAGAACGCGAGATGCTCACACTCGTCGAAACCGTAGGTGATCAGGCTGCACTGGAAAAGGAATTGAAAGAAAAGATGGCAGGCGACGTTCCGGAAGCGCAGATCGGGATGCAGATCAGCCAGATCACATCTCCGTGGTTCCGTTACTTTCTGACCTACGATCCGGCAACCGCGTTGCACAAGGTGAAGTGCCCCGTGCTGGCCATCAACGGCGCCCTCGACAAGCAGGTGTTGCCCAGCCAGAATCTTCCCGTGATCCGCAAAGCGTTAGAGGAAGCCGGCAACACGCATTTCGAGATCGATGAATTGCCGGGCTTGAATCACCTGTTCCAGACCGCGAAGACAGGCTCGCCCATGGAATACGCCCAGATCGAAGAGACGATGTCGCCGGTCGCGCTGGAGAAGATGGCAGATTGGATCAGGAAGCGGTAAGACCATGTACGGACGCGTTGGCTCGCCCGTCCTGTCCGCTAGCTGTCTTTCCGATAGAGCAGACTTCGCATGGCTTCGCGGCGGGCGGCGTTCGCTCCCTTGTCGGTCTTCCACCCGTCGGCAGGGTTTGCATCTGAACCTGTAGCCTCTTCTTCACTGCAGTCCGGACAACGGTTGGCAAAGCCGGGCTTCCCCGGCTTCAATTCGAACTCTTCGCCACAAACCGCACAAGTTTTAATAGGAAATGCCATCCAACTTTCCCAGTATCAAAATGTGGGGACAGCCGCCCTCGGCTGTCCGCCGCGCGACGGCGCGGCACACTGCTTAGTTCAGGAAATACTGCCGGTACAACGTATCCCTCTGCGCGGGCCGGAAGCCCGCATCGCGAATAATCCGTCGCAACTCTTCTTCGGTCGTGCAGTTGGTCACACCCGCCGCCCGCACCACGTTCTCTTCCAGCATCACCGAACCGACGTCGTTCCCGCCGAAACGCAATCCCATCTGGCAGACTTTCAATCCCTGCGTGACCCAACTGGACTGCACGTTCAGGAAGTTCGAAAGATACAGCCGCGAAATGGCCAGCACTTTCAGATACTCCACCGCCGTTGCTTCGTCCCAATGCCGCCCGCCCAGCGCGGTATTCTGCGGCTGAAAGCTCCACGGGATAAATGCCGTGAACCCGCCGGTCTCTTCCTGCAGTTCGTAGAGGCGCTGGAAGTGGTGGATGCGGTGCTCGTATTTTTCCCCGACGCCGAACATCATGGTTGCCGTCGTCCGCATGCCGATCTGGTGCGCGGTGCGATGCACATTGATCCAGTCCTCAGTCAGGCACTTCAGGCGCGCGATTTTGTAACGGACTTCGTCGTCGAGAATCTCCGCCCCGCCGCCAGGAATGGAATCGAGCCCAGCATCGCGCAACCGCAGCATGGTGTCGCGGATCGACAACCCGCTGTACTCGGCAATCGCAATAATCTCCGAGGCCGAATAGCAGTGCAGGTGAACCTTCGGGAAGCGTTCTTTAATCCCGCGCAGCATCTTCTCGTGCCAATCAATCTTCAGATCCGGATGCAGCCCCCCCTGCATGAGCACGCCGGTGCCGCCGAGTTCGACCGTTTCACGAATCTTGTCGTAAATCGTGTCGAAGTCGAGAATGTAGCCTTCCTTCGCAGCCGGTCCCTTCAGCGGCCGATAAAACGCGCAGAAGGTACAGTACTCGGTGCAGAAGTTGGTGTAGTTGATGTTGCGGTCGATGATGTAGGTGACCACGCCTTCCGGATGCAGGCGGCGGCGCACCGCGTCAGCTTCCATCCCCATGCCGATTAGGTCATCGGACTCGAACATTTCGAGAGCTTGCGGTTTGGTCAAAGACATGGCGAATCCACAGAACCTGATTCAATTGTAGCCGACAACCCGTCAGGACTGCCCAAGGGTAAGGCCGCCCAGGAAACAGGCGGCCTTGGTGGAAGTTACTGTGTTCAAAGCCGAGGACTGCAGCTTAGTCTCCGGCCACCGGCTCGGCCACGCCCGGCTTCGGAGCATGGGCTCCATTGCCGTTCGGTTTCGCCAGCGCGCCCAGGGGGATGAAACCGTCCTGCGATTGCACCGGCTTCTCTTTCAGCACCACTTCGCGATAGAGAGAAGCCATGCGGGCGTTGTAGGCCGCATCGTTCTTCTCCGGACCGCGCACCTCGGGAGCCGCGGCTGCTTTCGCGTCCCGCGCCCGCTTCTTCTCCTCGCGTGCGTTCTTGGCGATGCCCAGTTTGTCCAGATCGTGCTGCAGTTCGTTGGTGACGATTTCCTCGCGCAGTTTCAGATAGCCGCTGGCGGCTTCTTCCATCTTCACTTTCTTGCCGCCGGCGAAAATCTCGTGCCGCCCATGCTCCTCGTACCATTTGGTAAGCGTGGCGGTCATGTGCATTTTCTCGATGATGTTCCTCCATCCCACGCCGGTGTTGTAGGCGCAGAAGGAAATCTCGCCTTCCTGCGTGGCATAGGGAATGATGCACTGCTCGGTGCGGCGGAAGTCGTAGTTGAACAGGTCCTGGAACCACATGCCGGCAATGAACAGGAAATTCCAGCGATCGGTTGTGCGCCTTTTCATCACGTCGTCGATTGTGCGATCGGGACCAACCTTGCCGTAGTCCTTTCCGGTGACGTGATAATTCTTGTCGAACTTCCTCAGCAAATCCATTAATTTGAAGTGCGTCGGCGACTGGAACGGATCGTAGTTCTTCATCAGGCACAGCGCCATGCCCACGCCCGTCAGAAACTTTCCACGCGAGGCATCGTTGACCTTGGCGATGTCTTTGGCAAGCTGATCGCCGTGCAGGAAGGCCGTGACCGGCACTGCTTCCTTGGTTTCCTTGTCGATCATGACGGCCATCCCGGTTCCGCAGTTCGGGTGACACCCGCAAGAGAGCTGACCCCAGTCGTTGTTGGCGTCTTGCGCGTGCATCAGGTCGGCCCAGTCGCTGAACGTTCCCATGAAGCTGATGGGGAACCAGTCACGGGCGGGCTCGCCGAGGCCGGTCTGATTCTTCACGTCGTGGGCGAGATGCGAAAGCGTGTAACGCTGCGCCTGGCGCCGCTCGTCGGTGACCGCTTCGTCGCGGCCGGTGAAGCTGACTGGCTGGAAGCTCAGAAAGCTGATCGTCTTGGGATTATCCAGCGCGAACTTGATGATGCGCCCGACCTGCTCGTTGTTGATGCCGTTGACGATGGTGATGACGGGGACGATTTCGCAACCCGCTTTGTGCAGGTTCTCGATCGCCTTCAGCTTGACGTCGAACAGATTGCCGACCAAACGGTGTGCGTTGGCCGCGTTGCCAATGCCGTCAAACTGCAGGTAGGCATAGCGCATGCCGGCTTCCACGGCCTGCTGCGCAAACTCAAAACTCTTGGCAAACTCGATGCCGTTGGTCGCCGCCTGCACGGAGTTGTATCCGACTTTGCGGGCGTAGCGCACCGCGTCGAGGAAGTAAGGCGACAATGTCGGCTCGCCACCGGAGAACTGCACGCTCATCTGCCGCCGCGGCTTGATGGTGATGGCGTTGTCGAGCATGGTCTTGATTTCTTCCCAGGTGAGTTCGTGCACGAAGCCGACCTGGTTGGCGTCCATGAAGCAGGGATCGCACATCATGTTGCAGCGGTTGGTCAGGTCGATGGTGAGCACCGAACCGCGGCCGTATTTCACCGTCGACGATCCGTGATGATGCAGGTGCTCGTCGTTGTGGGCAGCGATGTCGCGGCCGGGGAAAACGTCTTCGAGGTGCTTGGAGAATTCGGCATCGATCGACATCACGTCTTCGAAGTGGCCATGCTTGGGGCAGTCCTTCACCATCAGGATCTTGCCGTCGCGCTCGATGATCGTCGCCTTGATCTCTCCGACCTTTTCGTTCATCAGCACTTCGTGCGGCAGGTGGCCATCGAGGATCTGCTGGCGGATTTCTGGGACACACCTCGGGCAGAGCGAGTCGGTCGAGCGCGGCCAGCCCAACGGCGGCTTGGACTTCTCGTAGGACTTGAGCAGAGGCTTGTCGGACCACTTTGGAGTCGGGGACGGGTTAGGGTTGATCCGGTTCAGACGGTCAAACACCACCCAAGTGGCCTTGGCGGCGGCAACGGCTGCTTTCTCTACGTACTTGATCGGCTTGCGCATGATCGCTTTTTCGCTCCTCTGGCTTCTTGCTCCAAGCTGCCTTCAGCGGAGCTGAATGCGGCTAGGCCTTTCCCTTCATCTGCTGACTGCTTTTTGGGTTTTGCCTTGCCTTGGGCGAACCTGAGACTCACCCGCAACAGCGGCTCTTCCCTGGGATTCCTGGTCGTTAAGCCTGGGTTCCTACACTTTTCCCTGGGTATTGGACTAGGCCCAGCCTATTGCAACGGCGAGGAACAGCGCATCCATATCCCAACGAACGGTGCAAAATCGGGGTTTAGCGGTTGCTGCGGGGTGTTGTACGGGGTTAAGTCATTGAAAGTAAAGGGGAGAGCGCTTGGGTTACTTACTTCAACGGCTGTCCCGGGGCGAGCACACCTTTTCCTGTGGCCCAGGCATGGATCTCGGGACTAAGCAGGCCGGCCTTCACCGCCGGATCGTCTTTCAACAAGGTCGCGGTCTGTGCCGCATTTTTTCGGAAAATGTCGACGGCTCTCAACTCTCCTGGAACACTCAACGGGAACAGTCCGCCCACAGCCAAAGATCCGTTCGCCGTCATTTGCTTCGTGAAAATGGCATGTTGCTCCAACACGGAATCGAAGCCGAGCGCGTCCGCTTTCCACTTCTCGGACTTCTTCATCAGGACAAGCGTGTATTGGTCCAACCCCGTGGTTTCGCCTGGCTGGTGCAGCGCACTTGGGTCGATCAGCCATGGCCCGTGCACCTCGGCAGAGAGACGGCCGGCTTTCACTGCCGGATCGCTGTTCGCCCAATCCTGCGCTTCCGCCGCCGAGTCTGCCCGAAACACGAAGATGCCGCGCAGCACGGTATCGTCCATAAACGCCACCGTGAGTTTGTGCTCCGCGGTCATCTTTCGGATGTTGCCCATGTGGGCGCCCTGCAACTTCTCACCCTCTTCCTGGGTGAGTTGAGGGGTATCGGAGGGACGATTCAAGAGGACGAAAAAGTACTGGGAGGAGCTGGCGGTCTGCCGCGTCTGGGCTTGCGCCGGCGCTAATCCGGCCAGGGCGAAAACGATGAGTGGGAACAGCAGATCCCCGACATTTCTTCTCATAGGCTGAGAACAGGATACACCGCGCAGAGGAACCCGCTCCTCCCCGGATGAACCGGATGAACCGACCGTCCGCCTCGACTTTCGACTTACCTCGGACGAGGCGTCCAGGGCTACGGTAAAACGGCGTGCGGTCGTGCTTACGGCTTGGCCCAATCCTGGCACGAAAGCCCTTTCACAGGCGAAAACTCAGAAACATTCGAGGTCACTAGAATCAACTGCTGGCGTAACGCCTGCCCTGCCGTCAGGATCATAGGCACCGATTGGTTTACCTGAGGATTGGAGGGATGTCCGCAGAGTCCCGGCGGCGTGGGAGTCCGCATCGTCGAACGGCAGAACCAGGATTGGGCCCGAGAGGAAGGCTTCGAGACGCTTACGGTTGAGATCCTGCCGGGTGCTTCTGGCCACCCCGTCCCACAATTCGAACAGAGCAATGGACGAGACCAGAACGTGCGAACCCGCCGCTGCCGCCGCCATCTGCATTCGCGCACGAACCGCCGGCTGGCCGTTGATCAGGGCGATGCAGGCATGCCTGTCCAACATGTAGTCCACTAGAAAATCTTTCGCCTTGGGAGCAACGGGTTGGCGGCGTCCTCGAGGCAAGAACGGCTCAGAGTTGAACTGATCCAACTCCTCAAACCAGCGGGCCGGGTCCGGAATAACGGGTTCGAGCAGCACTCCTTGCGGGACGCGGCGGATGCGCACGCGGTCTCCCTCGAACCGGAAAGACCTGCTCTCAGAACACGAGCCCCACGCCCCCGCCGATCGCGTCGCTTCTCCAATTCGCCAGCCCGTTCGGATTGCCCAGCGTGGGCGAGAAGCGGAAGTATCGCGTGTCGTAGGTGACGCGGGCATACCACTTGCCGAAGACGTATCCCGCCGTTCCGCGAATGTCGTAGCCGTGCTCGAGGGTGGGATGAGGATAAGCCGTTCCCGATTTGGGGGCTTTGTAGCGGGGTGTGAATTCCGGCGAAATCTGAGCCTGGATAAAGGCGTGTTTCGGAGCGTTGCTGAACTTATATTCGAGCACGGCCGGCAGTTCGAGCAGCATCATGTTGTAGCGATTGAAGACCTGGCTATCGACCGTGCTCGAGGGAAGAAGGATCTTTCGCACTTGCACGTGAAAGCCAGCCGAAAAGTGGTTGCCGAAGTGAAACATCGGTCCGGCAAAGGCTGCGAATTCGGTGGCATGCTTGCCGGTATCGACGGGAAAGCGAAGCTCGCCACCCGCCACCAAACTGGGATTTCCCTCTTTTTGATTGCCCCGCAGCACAACGAAGTCGCCGCTCACTCCGCCCAGCGCGCTTGTGTCAGACGCCAGACCGCCAAACTTGTCCTTGGTCTCTCCCACATCGATGCCGACCGTGGCGCGCTGGCCATAAGCCGAAGCGGCGGCCAGAAAAAATAGAAATAGAAATAATAAGAAGACCTTCTGCCTCTTGCAGGGCTCGATCACGAATTCCCCTCCCTTGTGGGAAAAAGTGTACACTCCCGCCAAGCAACGCCGGGAGTGCGGCTCTGGTTCCCGGAATGTTCCGCGAAATGGCTGGAGACTTGACGCTACCTCTGATGCGGGTCAAGGACCGATTGTATGTCCAACCCCAATCGCGCTCGCGATTCAGAATGACAAAATCGCAGCCTTCGGCTTAGAATCATATGTAGGCTTTTCTCCCCTTGAGATCTTGCGCGCAGGTCGTTCCGATCTGCGTCGAGGAAACCAGAGTTCAGTGCCCTTCCCCCTATTGAGTTTGAGGAATGACAGCAAGATCGGAAGCCGCCTGCGCCGGGGTATCGCGGTGGGGCTGGTGGGTTGCAGCCTGTCGGCGGCCGGTTCTCCTGCCGACGCCAGGCTGGTGGCGGCGGCGGTGGACGCCCATTACAACCATCTGCAGTCGCTGGAGGCGCAGTTTACGGAGGTCTACCGGGGAGCGGGAATCGAGCGCACGGAGACGGGAACCCTCTGGCTGAAAAAACCCGGCAAGATGCGCTGGGAGTACCGTTCTCCCAGGGAGAAGCTGTTTGTCTCCGACGGCCGAGATGCGTGGTTTTACGTCCCCGGCGACCGGCAGGCGCGCAAGACGGCTGCGAAAAAGCTTGAGGATGTGCGGTCTCCGCTGGCGTTCTTGCTAGGTAAGACCAAGCTGGAGAAGGAGTTGCGCGGCCTGTCGCTGGCCCCGGATGTAGCCCCTGGGGGAGCGGGAAACATCATCTTGCGGGGCGTACCCCAGGCGCTGGCGGGCCGGGTCAGCGAGATTGTGTTGGAGATCACGCCGGATCGCAAGATCGCACGAATTATTTTGCAGGAAGTGGATGGATCGAGCACCGAATATCGCTTTACTGAGCAGAAGGAGGGCGTGGTGATAGGGGACGGGCGGTTTGAGTTCCAGCCGCCGCCCGGAACAGAAACCATCGAAGGTCTGGAACCGTAATTGGAGTCCCCGCTCGGGTCGTGGTTACTTGCGTACTGCGGGGCGAGCATGGAGGTCGGTGCCCGGGCCTAGAATAGGAAATTGGAGTGTTAGACTGGGCCTGAGAACCCGATCCTAGAGGCAGAAAAGTCGGCAAATGGCGGAATTTGTCGTAAAAATCGCAGACGAGCGCGGGCACATCCAGCAGCACATCGAGCAGGGCATTTCCGAGGCCGAGGTGCGCGATCGTTACTCGCAGCAGGGGTACCTCGTCTATTGGGTGAAGCAGCAGGGCGTGCTGACCGGTGGAGTCACGCTGCGGCGGCGGCGCAGGCTGAAACAGGCCACCTTCCTGGTCTTCAACCAGCAGTTTCTCACGCTGGTCCGCGCTGGGTTGCCCATCCTGAACGCGCTGGAACTGCTGATCAAGCGGCAGAAGGACGCGCAACTCAAGCAGATCCTGGAAAACGTGCGCGATCGAGTAAGGGGTGGCGAGTTGCTCTCCGATGCCTTTGCCGCGCAGGGGATTATCCCCAAGATTTACACAACCACCCTGCTGGCGGGAGAAAAGAGCGGCGCCATCGACGAGGTGCTGACCCGCTACATCGGCTTCCAGCGGCTGGCGATGACGTTCCGCAAGAAGTTGTTTGTTTCTCTGATTTATCCGACGCTTCTGGTTTCGGTGGTGCTGATCATGGTGACGTTCCTGTTCACCTACGTGGTGCCGAAGTTCGCGGACTTGTTCAACAGCCTGGACGCTAAGCTGCCGGCGATCACCGTGTTCATGCTGGCGGTGGGACAGAATGCCCAGAAGTACGCGCCGTTTGTGCTGATCGGGCTGGTGGTCGCTGGGTTCGTCCTGTGGCGGTGGAAAGACACGGACCGCGGAGCCGACCAGATTGATCGGGCGATCTTGAGTTTGCCGCTGCTGGGCGAGATCCGGCTGAAACATCAGGTTGCCAGCTTCTCGCGCATGCTTTCGACGTTGCTGCAAGGCGGTCTGCCGCTGGTGCCGGCCATGGAAACGGCGGGTTCCTCCATGAGCAGCCGGCGCATCTTAAAAGGAGTCATGCGTGCGGGGTACCGGGTGCGGGAAGGACAGTCTCTGGCCGGCGCCCTGGAAGAACAGGAGATTTTTCCGGAACTGGCCGTGGAAATGATTGAGGTGGGCGAATCGACCGGAGCATTGCCCGCCATGCTGAATTCGGTGGCCGAGTTCTACGAAGAGGATGTGCAGACGGCGCTGGGCGCCTCCATGGCACTGATTGAGCCGCTGATCCTCATCATCATGGCGATTTTTGTCGGCGGAGTGTTGATCTCGTTGTATTTGCCGATCTTCACGTTGGGAGTGCATTAGTTGGGAGAGCTGAAGGAAGCGAGCCCGCCGCAATTCCGGGCGTGGTGGGGTGTGTAAATGGCGATGGCAGAAAAGAAATCAGTTTTCATGGGTGGCGGGAACGGCGGGCCGATCAGTCCCACCGGCAATCCGCTTACCGACCTGGAGCGCGCGCAGGATGTGGCGCG
>Ga0075030_100005413_pt1 | contig 11509 bp, 13 predicted proteins | sample LitLauG_LLR_2012_FD_71393 | JGI IMG/M metagenome (GOLD analysis project Ga0075030, IMG submission 71393) | Freshwater sediment microbial communities from Pennsylvania, USA - Little Laurel Run_MetaG_LLR_2012 | ecosystem: Environmental > Aquatic > Freshwater > Creek > Sediment | place: USA...
ATTTCGCCGTTCATGATCAGCTTGAAGCCGGTATCCGAATACTGGTGGATAGTTTCAAGGTTGTTCTTGAACGTGCGAAGGGTCGTCGGCCACGCCAGAGCGTAATAGTCATCCCCGATGTAGGCGGGAATGTTGCGCTCTTTCATGGTGTCGACGATGTACTTGGCATGACCGTTATCGAATGCGGCCGTATTGGTCGCCGTCGCCGTGCCGTTGGTGGTCAGGACGATATTCGCCGTCGTCGAACCCGAGGAGGTGTTAGTCGCCACCGCCCGCAGGAGAGTCTGGTTAAATTGCGTCCAGGCCAGACGGTCAAAGGTCTTGACCGCGTCATTCTTCAGCACCTTCTGGATCAGTTCGATAACCGGGAATTTCGAGAGGTTATCCAGCTTGCCAGAGAACGGAATGGAGTTACCCGCTTCAGTGATCGTCAGGGTGCCCTGAACAATCGTGAAGTTGGTTTCCGGCATGGTGTTGGTTTCGGTCAACACACCGCCGGCAGTCGCCACGTCCGAGAATACGTCCCAGGTGAACGTGTCGCCCTTCTTGCGTCCCTGCTGGCTTGCGTCGCGAACGTCGCAGAACTGGCGGAACTTGACAAGGGGCTGCACGGCCATCCGGAGGACGTTGCTCAGTTGCCGGCTATAAAGATAGCCACCAAGAGAGCTGGTCGCCCATACTTGACCTGCCATTTAACTGCTCCTAATGAGAGTAGTACCGCTGACCGCGCCTTTCCGCCTCTTTGCGGATGTAATTGCGGTTATCGGTGTCATCGTCGATGTCCTCCTCAACCTCTGCGGCAACCTTTCTGGAAGCCTGCTTCGGCGGGTTCTTCACCGACTCTTTGGCAGCGATCTTTGCTTCACGCCGGGATTCTTCACCGGAGGCAGCACGCCAGGCATTCAACTTGCCGCGCAACTGATCGCCAATCGCCTTGTACCGCTCGGCGTAGGGACGCTTATCCCCCTGCTGCACCAGAGCGGCATCCAATCCTGCCGCCAGTTGCCTCAGGAGATCGTCGTTGGCGATATCCGGGTAATCCTTGTGAAACTGTTCTGCCGCTTGACGCCAAGCAATGCGCGCATCAATCGCCTGAACAACGTCCGCCTGCTTGACGGATGATTGCTCTCGGATTTTCCTCAGCGCAGCTTTTGCTTCGTCCTCCGTGCCCATTTGAATCGCCCGGACCAGGGCGGCATCTTCCTCATCATCGTTGGGATGCGCAACGCTGGCAACGTCCTCGCGGGATGGTTGCTGATTCCTGAGGGCCTCTACTTCGGCCTTAGCCCGCGCGGCTTCCTGGAGGTAGGCATCTGCCGCCTCGACCTTCTGCGCACGGGCAATCAATTCTGCTTCGGTCAGTTCAAGGTCGCGTCCGTTGACCTTGATCTTGTATTTCTTCGCTTCCTGCGACGGCGTTTCTTCTTCTGCGGGCTCGTCACGTCCCACATCACCGTCCTCAGCGAGCGCCGCCTGCTTATCGCCTTCAGGATCGTCCGAATGAGTGTCCTTGACCGCGAAATCAGGGTCGTCTTTGATGTATTCTTCTTCATTCTGGTCCGCAATGGCTTCCAACGCCTTCATACGGGCGTCATGACCCTCGGCAGCGGGCTGGATAATCTTCGATTCGGGAAGTTCTTCCTGCTTTTCGGTGAAATCGGACAGATCACTCATCACTCTCTCCTGTCAAGGCCCGTTCGGCTTGATATCCGGCCGTCACGGCTTCGTTTAACCAAGATTCCATGCTCTCTAATGCGTCCGCTTTGGCCTGAGCCGATGCTACGGCGCTCGGATTGGCGGGATCGGCCGACCTCAGCGACCGGATTGCGTCAGCAAACGAGTCCTCGATGCGTTGCACAAGGTATTTCCCGAGATTGGTGCCCAGGAAAATCTCCACTTCGCGGCCGAATATCGCCGCTTCCCGCAGTTCGTCTCTCTCCAGCATCAGTCATCATCCATCGCAAGGATTATTGCAATCATCATCGCCTCGGCATCCGATATCGCGTCCGCCTCAGGCTTCTTTTTCTTCTTCGGCTGCTCGACATAGGCGGGCATGACGCTCGCCAGAACTGCCGGGGTCGCCTCCGGCTTAGCCTCCGCTACCTCGCGCCGGATTTCCTTGCGCTCTGCCAGTTCGCGCTCGGACTGCTCTGCTTCCTTTTTCCTGCGCTCGCGTGCCTTGCGCTCCAGGATCTCCAGCTCGCGGCGGCGCTGAGGCTCTACGCCGTCATCCAGTGGATCGCTGCCGTGACCGCCTTGCGGGGTGGTCACGACCACTACGGGCGGCGCAGGCGGCGTGTTCGGCAAGGCGATATTGACCCAGCTATACTGCGCCGCCGGCTGTCGAATCTGCTGCGGATTCGGCCAGTCGTACTGATTCGGCGGCAGCGGGACCGGCGGCTGATAGAGCGTCGATTCCAGCAGATTGTTCGTCCAGAACAACGCTGCCGGCGGGAACTGCTGCGGAGTCTGCCAATCCGACTGCACAAAAGGCGTGCTGCTTGATGTCGGCAGAGTCGATTCAAGCAGGTTCTGCGTATACCCCGCGTAACTGTAAGTCGCCACCCTTGGCAGCGGCCAGTCATACTGCGCAATCGGCGGAACAGGCGGCGGAGGCGCCGCCAGCGTGTTCGTGAGCAGGTTGACGGCATCGAATGTCTGCCGCGACTCTGCCGTACCAATATTGCCCCAATCGTAAGGACCGGGAGGGCCGCCTGTGACAACTGGCGCGCTGAGCGTGCTGGTGAGCAGATTCTGCTCAAAGAATGGCTGCGGGAAAGTTGCCGCATCCAGACTTCCGCCGAACGTGAACGGACCAAACGGCCCCAGGCCCGATGTCGCCAGCAGCCCATCTTGCAGGTTCGGGACATTGGTATCGCTACGCCAGGTGACATCCCGGTAGCCCGGCCAATCCGTCTGCTGGAATGGCGGCGCGGTGATCTGCGCCGGGTAGGTCACCAGCAGGTTGACGGACTGCCACGCCGGGATCTGCGTAGTCTGCTTCGGCCCCGGCCAATCCTGCTGGCGGAACGGAACGGCATTGCTGCTTGCCAGCAACGGCTCGTAGCTGTACTGCCACCCCGGCGTGCTCTGGCCAAGCGGACGATATCCCGGCCAATCGGTCTGATTGAACGGCGGGGTTGTGACCTGTACCGTCGAGAGCAGCGTCGGCAGCAGGTTGACCGAATCGAAGGTCTGCCGCTGTTCAGGCCCCGCCAGGCCGCCCCAATCATACGGCCCCGGCGGCCCGCCCGGCTCCGGGTAGTTGACGAGGACGTTCTGCGCCTGCCACGCCTGGATCTGCAGCGCGGCCTGCGGGGCCGCCTTCCAATCGTATTGATTGAACGGCAGCACGCTCGCCACAATCGGCAAAAGCGTATTGGTCGATAGATCCTGCTGGCCCGTGCCTTGAGCGGGCAGAGTCGCCTTGTAGGCCGGCCAATCATACTGATTGAACGGCTTTTTGTTACTCGTCCCGAGTAACGCCTGCTGATTCGGCTGCATCCACGCCTGAGGGGGCGTTGGAGCGAGCTTAGGCTGCGGCCAATCTTTTTGCGTAATCAGCGGCAGCGGCAACAGGACCGGCGCGGCTGATAGCGTGTTCTCCAGCAGGTTGACCTGCTGCCACGCCTGGACCGGCATCGTGACCTGATATGCCGGCCATACTTTCTGGTTAAACGGCTGCTTATTGCTCGTCGCGAGCAGGGCTTGCCGGTTGTGCTGCGCCGTCCAGACTGGCGGCGACCAGACCGGCAGTTTCGGTGCCGGCCAGTCTTTCTGATTAAACGGCTGCTTATTGCTCCCCGCTAGAAGCCGCTGCGGGTTTTGCTGCTGCCAATCAGGGTTAGGCGGTACGGGGACATACCGCCCATACAGCGGTGAGCGAGGATCAGTCGCCATAGCTCACCGCCGCCCCTCGATTAATACGGTTCGTAAATGACGTGCGCCGAATACGATCCGGAAGTGGTGCCGGTGAAGAAAGACAGCCCGGACTCGCCAAGCTGCGCAGTATTCCCCAGTTGGCTGAATTGCTGAGTCGGAGCCGCCTGCCAGCGGATGATCCCGCCGAACAGGTTCAGGCCTAGGTTAATACGGCCGTCCGACGCAGCGTTCGAGCGGGTCGGCCCGGTCGCCGCAGCGATGAAAGTGACCGGAGCGGCCGCCAGGGCAGCGGTAGACGGGTGCATCGGACCGTCAGAGCCCGGTGTCGCGAGCGTGGTCGGCGTGGTCTCCAGCGTGCTCATGCGAGCCCATACGCCAAGCGCCGGGGCGCTGGAAGTCGCGAAGCCCGAGACAAGAATCTCGAAGATGTCGATCAGTTGCGTGCTCGAACCGCCCTTGATCGCCATGAAACCGGAAGTTCCGACGGTCGCGTTATCGGCAGTGCCCGATCCGCTGGTGGCCGCCATCGTGGCGAAAATTCGCTTAGCCATGCTGTATTACCTCGCTTGCAGAAGTTGGAGTGAGTATTGGACTGCTTGGCGGGCCGCTTACAGTGAATCGTCCGGTCTGGACTAAATCCACCAGTTCCCGCCAGCTCCGGTGGACATAATTCGGTTGCGTTGTGGCCGCTTTGCAGGTATCGCAGATATAACGGTCACAACTTGGGCAATACGCTCTCTCCCGCTTCCTGAATGGATTCAGCACCACCGTGGACGCACAATGCCAGCAGACAAGCGTCGGGATTTCCTGCTTGCGCCCCTCCGGCACGGGGATCATTCCCCGCCACCCGCGCTCGTCGATGTCTTTTTCGCTGATACCGGGGCTTGCAGAGTGATCGACGATCACCGCCCCGTCCTGTTTGCTGCCAATCATTGATCTCCCCTACAAAATCGCCTGACCCATCAGGGTATCTGCCGCCGATACCTTGAATGCCATTGCACCGGATGCAACGGTGTCGTTTGCGCCAGATCCTTGCGTCGCTATGCCTGGCGTGCTCGTTCCTATGATGGCCCCGATAGACGCTTGGGTCTGACTGAGCAACGTGATTGCGTTGCCGTCGGTCGTGTCCTGAATGGACCCGTTATTGTTGGTTTCTGCCGTGTAGCCGTTCGCAGCGGCCTGAATCGTGGCACTCGATGTGCTGGAGCACCAGGCGACCACAAAGTCATTTGCAGCCGTCGTGCTGCCCGTGTTCGGCAGAATAATCGCCGCGGCATTGTTAACGATGCCGTTTGAGCCGGCATTTGCCGCCGCATCAAACGCGGTGAGGCCGCTGACCTCGTAAGCCCCGATCATAAACTGACCGGGCGTGCTGACCGAGAATGTCGCATGCGGCTGCAGCGCGCCGCCGGCCACGTTCAGCAGGTAGAACTGCGCAATGCAATACCCGTTTGCATCCGCAATCTTGCTCTGGATGGTGTAAGTGTTCGTCCCATCCGTGATGCTGCTGATATCAGTCAGCGCACCAAACCATCCTGCATAGCCGGAGACCGCATTGCCGCCGGTCAGGTTTGATAAAAATCCTACGTTAGGCCCCGTGTTGCTGGTCGCGGCAGAAAACGCGCTGTGCTTCTGGACAATCACCATTTATGCGGGCTTCCAGAGATACACGCTGCCGTCATAAGTCGTGCCGATGCCGGTGTAATCGAACCGGGGGAACATCAGAACGCCATACTCGAAGATCGGACAAATCAGGCAGTCAAACAGGGAGTTCTGACCCTGCCCGTTGATGCCCATGAGCGGAGGAGCGCCCGTCCCGCTGTTCGTTCCGGTCGTCCCTGCGCCGGCGGTGCTCCAACTGTTCCCTACGCAATCGTAGGTCATGATGGAGTAGGCCAGACCGTTATTGGTAGTCTGCCCCGTCCCGCCGACGAGCGACACCAACTTGTTAGCCCCGGTTGTCGGGTGCGATGCAACCAGGCATGTCCCATCAATGTAAATCTTGTTTGGCGAGGCGGTCTTGCTGGTAAAATTCCCCAGTTTGTCCATCTTCCACATCGCATTTGTACCGCCGAAGTACACCGCCTGCTGGTCCGGGTTGTAACAAGCCCAATTCGAGTAATGCGACTCGAAGGTGCAATTCGGCACGCCAGGGTAGGCCGACTGCGTATTATTCGTGTTGGCGATGTAGGACCAGGTGTTCGTGTTCTTGATCCACTCGCTGATGCCGTAGTCACCGTCTATCCGTAGCAGGCTTCCCCTGTCAGGGAACCACACCAAAGCCTGCCCGGACTGTCCCGCAGTGCCCCATGCGAGGTTCCCCGCGCCACTGTCCATGTTCGACCAGGTCGCGCCATAGTCGCTGGTGTAGTAGATGACGCTGGAGGCGTATTGCAGAAAATAGTGCACTCCCGCGTCGTCGGTCGTATTCTGATTGTAGGCGTGCAGTTCGACGTTCTGACCAATCTCCCCAGTGTTCCCGATAGTGTTCGTCCAGGTATCGGTCCCGGCATCGTACTTAAGGAAGCCGTTCCAATAGATCGTCGCCCCTGCATTCTGGTGATTCCCACCGAAAAACATCATTCGGTGGTTGACGTGATCCCAGGACGCATTGTTCGCAAATTCGGCAACCGAGTACCCAAGCTGCGTCCCGCCAGGAGGTTCCATGATCTGGCTGTTAGCCCAGCTCGTATTACCCGTGTCAAACTTTGTCCACTGATTCGCTGACAGCGCATTGGCAGCGGTTTGCAATGCGTTTCCGCCGCCTCCCGGCGCTACAGTGAGCCCTAAACCGCCATTGCGGTAAGTGATCGGCGGCATGTCAATACGCCTGCGGGCAGGGGATATTGCTGGTCGAGCAGATCAACTGTGCCCACTTCTGGTAGGTGTCCTGTCCCGAGGCGGCCGCGTTCGTGTCATACCCGATCAGGTAGATCCCGTTCGGCCCGTTCGTATAGGTCGCGTCTGCCGGGCAGGGCAGCGTCCCGGTCGGCGCGGTCGCAATTTTGGTGTAACTGGTGTCGCCCCATTGAGCGCACCACATATCGAATTCATTCCCTGTCTGGCCGCCTACGGTCTGGTAATTAATCCGCAGCAGGTAAGTCATCCAGGTATCGGTAATGATCGGGAACGCGCCGACGTTGTGCAGGGTCGGATCTGATAACCCAGTAGCAGCATTTGCTCCTATTTCTTGGCTGTATAAACAATACCGGTGCGCCTGATCGGGACTTCCCGGACCTCGGTCAATCGCGTTTTGCTGTTTAAAATCAGTGCTGCTATAGACCGAAGAAAACGGATCTTGAAATATATCGTAGTGTCCATCCCAACTGCTCGTCCCGGTGTGGCCGTAGGCGGTTGGGTATGCCCGATAATTCGAGTCAAGCGCCACAATCTCGTTAGCAATATCCGACTGCGACGATATCGGATTGCTGTTGTTATATCCGCCAACAATGCAGAGCTTGAATCCACCGGAAGAATCTGTGCGGACTGTACTCATTGGCCCGCTGGCAACGGTTCCAACATTATTATCAAGGTTGTACGTTCCGGTACCGCCCGATCCGGTACCAAAACTAGCAATCCTCACTGTAGAACCAAACCCAGTTCCAAGCACCACTTGCCCTGTATAAATCGTCCCAGTCGTCATGGACGAGATCGTGAGCACCGTTCCCGAAGCCGAAGCCGTAAACGTCGCGCACTGGTAGGACTGATACCGGGACAGCGGAATCTTGCTGCGAAACTGGATGTAGAACGGCGCACCGGCGATGCCCTGGCTTTGCAGAGTCCATGTCGGATTGAGCAAGCCAAACCACGCCGGACTACCGTCTGGATCGCCCGCCGGCCAATTAATCTTCAGGCAGCAGCCGGCCTTGGTGCCCGGTATGCCGTCGGTCACATCCTTGACGATCCGCGCCAGCAGTGGCGCACTATTCCCGTTTGCGGTGGTATGCGTCGGGTTGTCGAAGTCGTGCGGGCCGGAGAAGTCTGTCGCAAACGTCACGCCCACCGCCGTGCTGCGCGCAATCCAATCGGCCTGTTGCGGGGTGATCCCGCCTTTCACCGGGACGCCCGCGTTTGAAAACGTAATCGGCGGCATCAGTCAGCGTCTTTACGCTTCACGTCCACCTGGATCTGCCCGTCTTTGCCTTTAGTGAGCTTCACGGTCTTGTCGCCGGGCTTGGGGATGACGTTGGTGATGTTGACGTTGATAGGCTGGGGCTTGGATTCTGCGGCCTTGGGCTGCTCTGCCGACTTCGCTTCCCGGTCCTTGTCTTTGTGAGCCGAATTGATTTCAGCTTCTTTTTCCTTCACCTTGCGATTGACTTCGACCTGCGCCATCTTGGCGACGAAATCCTGCTCGATCTTCTTAAGATTGATGGTCATTTCATCGCGAAGCTTCTGCTCGGCGATCTCCCGCTCCAGCTTTAACTCTGCCAGCAATGCAGCCTGCTTGAGCCTCGGATCTTCCGGAATCGTCTTGCTGTGCAGCAGTTGGACGCGGGCGTTCTCGTTCTGCTGCTTATGGGCTTCCGCCGCCACGCGCGCCTGAGCGGTGACTTCCTTGCCCTTGTAGGACAGGACATGGCCCATCTGCTTTTCTTTGAGCTGCTTCTGGAGATCCTGCACCATCTGAGAAGCGGCTTGCAGTTGGACTTGCAGTTGCTTCTTCTGCGGATCTTCGTCGTTGAAGAACCGACTTCCGTCCTGATACCCCAGATGCCCGAAGATTTCCTTTCCGACCTCGGTCAGATTGATGCCAGGCGGCGGCTTCAGGCTCAACTGGCTGAACGTGGTAATACCGGCGATGAACTTCTGGAGCTTGGATGTCGGATCTGTCGCGCCCATCCCGACATTGACGGTCAGCGTCAGTTCTTTGTCGAGCAGATCATCAGTTACCTGGTCAATGCCGTAGTGCTGATGGAGCTTCGCTTTCTCGCCGGCAAGGGCAAGCACTACCGTATCGGTCTCGTAATGCTGCTCCAACTTCATCAACTGCCGCAGGATAGGCTCAATGAACGTCGTCACATAGGTGCGGATCAGATACTCGGTCATGATCGTCGCACCGGAACTGACCAGCCCTAACGTCTTGGCCGGGGACTCCATTGCCTGATGGTTCTGCAAGACGCTGCCGGCGGAGAAGTTGCCCAGCAACTCGTCCATATCGGCATTGATGCGGTCCTGCTCGGCATAGCTCGACCCGGTAATATCCGGAAATTCGAGCGGCTTGACATCCGTCTCAGGGTCGTTAACAAGGGTTATGGAGCCAGGGACGTTTCTTATGAGGCTGGAATAGTCGATATCCCGGCCGCGCTTTGCGATGAAGCGCTTATTCAGAACCAGCTTGATATTGTCAATGCGCTGGTTGGCAATTTCGTTCGTTTCGGATTGCAGCCCTTGCGCGAGTTTCGGAATCGGGCTCGGCATCGGGTTGTGCGTCTCGATATTGCAGACGCCCATCACATACGGGCGCTCCCCGTGGAATACCCGCGCGCGCAGGGGCTTGGGCTTGGTGAGCATCGCCACCGTTCCCAGCGTGTACCACTCCCAATCGACTCCGTTGATTTTGTGGATATGGCGCTGGACCCAGACAACGTTGTAGTTGTCAATGGTCCGCCCCTCGTTCTCCTTGGGATCTTCTTTCTGATTCGTCCGCGCCGCCGTCGTGCGATCAGGCTTGGAGGACATGGCCGAGTGAAACATGGACTCGTCCACATCTTCCCACTCGCCGTCGTTGATCTTCCCCTTCACATCCTGCGCAAACATCGGCATCAGGTGGATGATGTAGGGCGAGGTGCCTACCGGGTCGATCCAGGACGCCGCCGGGTCGAACAGGAAGTTTTCAATGGGCACCAGATCCACGCACGGGCGATCGGCGGTGACGATCTCCTCGCCGCTGTCCGATCCACTTTTCTCGCCGTCCTCGAAGGGAATCGGCTTGGCAGGCTCTTTGTCCTGTACCGTGTAATCCCAGTAGACGTGCGCCACTGCGGCGCCGACCGTCTGCGCATCCTGAATGCCGCCCAGCACGATCTGAAACCAGGGAACGCCCTTTTCTTTCTTCGTCAGCCGGTATTGCAGGAGATGCTTCATCACCTGCGCGGCGGCGCGCTCTTTCGTGTCGTTCTGGTTCTCCGCCTCGATAGACACGACATCCATGTTGGAGAAGAACGCCGCCGCTGCCGCCGCCTCGTTCTTGCGGATCAGGGCACGGGTCTTGGGGCGGAACAGCTTCGAGCGCTTGTCATAGGGCGCGGAGTTGTACTTGCTGTCCGTCGGGTGCTGGCTGTTGAACGCCCGCAGGGAATCTTCCCAGGTCTTACGGTAGTTCGTGTCAACGTAGCTGGTCGCAAAGTCGTAGGCTTCCTGCGCCAGCCGCAGCCAGGATTTATCCCCCCCGCGACGCCCTTCCGGCGGGCCGGACCTGTTCAGGTCGCCCCGGCTGGAATAGGTCGGTTCCCCGTAGTCGGCGCTGGGCGGCTGGGGGCGGATAGTAGATGTCACGACTTGTCAACGTTCTCGGCAAAACTTCCGTCCCAGCGGCCCCGGCGCATCCCCATGCGCTCAAGCAATTCCCCTCCAGCCATCATCGCCGCATGGGCGAGCTGGGTCGCGGAGAACGACTTGTTCGCATCAATGGTGTAGCCGTAACGACCGTCCATCGCCATATTCTTGACAACGAGCGTGCGGCCCGGTGCCCAGCCGACCGCCCACAGGTGGTCCGGGTAATGGGCGTTCAGGGTCTCGGCGGTCGTCTTGGCGACGTACTCCATGTCCAACTCGTCCGCGCTGGTGACCTCGACGGTCGCGATTTCTGTGTCGCGGGATAGGGTGTAGTCCAAGGGATACAGTCTCCAAAGCAGGACGGCGCGCCGCAGACGGGGCAGCAGTTACACATCAATACGGCTTGTAGATGCCGGTCTGATAACGGTCGGTATTGTCTTTCTTCTCGCCGTTGGCGAACTCGTACCCGATATCGTTTTTCCCCCACTCCTCGCCCCAGGCGGATACCACCATCTGCCGCCAGTTATAGGTGCGGGTGGTGACGTATTTGCCTAGAGTAGGCGGAATAGCTTGAGCGGCCATTACAGCTTCTTCGCGGCGTCAGTAACCGCCTGCTCGGCAGTAGCAACCGTCTCCGAGACGTGCGCAACCACCTGGTCAATGCGGACATGGGCAGCATCAACCTGGTTCTGCACGTCGGCCACTGCGGCTTGCGTTTTCTGGAGATGGGTCAGGACAAAGATCAGGCCGGCCAGCGCCACAGCGGCGGCAAGCCCTGCAAACAGTTCAAGATGGCTCATGGGTTCTCCGGTTCAAAAGAAAAAGGCTCGGCATAGATGTCATGCGCTCGGCCTTCAATCGCTTCGTTCAAATGCCGCTGGCAGTAGAATCCGCCCCGCCAGGTGCCCTCCGCCTCGTTCATACAGCGAAATACCAGGCATCGGTGGCCCTCCCACTGCGGCGCGTAGTCTTCTCTGGGGGCTTCGTGCTGCTCGGATCGGGCGGGCGTCCCGTCCTCTTTGTAGCCCCGCTTCATACAACGGAAGGCTCAAGGTCTGCCGCATCGAGCACCGCCGGGGCGGTCGGGGCAAGGTCATAGACCCGGCTGGCGGCGTCGATCACATCCTTC
>Ga0075030_100005415_pt1 | contig 11509 bp, 8 predicted proteins | sample LitLauG_LLR_2012_FD_71393 | JGI IMG/M metagenome (GOLD analysis project Ga0075030, IMG submission 71393) | Freshwater sediment microbial communities from Pennsylvania, USA - Little Laurel Run_MetaG_LLR_2012 | ecosystem: Environmental > Aquatic > Freshwater > Creek > Sediment | place: USA...
GAACACATTCGTCAGTCCAAGCTGCACTGCTTGCCCGTTGTTGTCGATGACACGAGGAGTATGGGTCGCTGCGTCAAACCAAAACACTCCCCAGTTAGGAATTCCCGCCGGCGGCGCTGTCTCGGCCAGCTGAATAACACTCGCCGTGCTGCAATTCGCATTCCCGTTCGCTGCGATGCCCGTCGCAAATGATCCACTGCATTGCGTTGGCGTTACTGCCAGAGCCAGCGCGGTACCTGCCTGGCCGCTGATGTTCGAACTGGTGAGCGCCATCTGCTGCGTCGTGCCGCCAACATTGACAACGGGGAGACCGGCCGCGGTGTCCAGCCCAATACCTCCCACGGCAGGGACAAAGGCATTCCCCTGCGGCAATACCAGATTCCCGGTAAAGGTTTTTGCTCCCGCTATCGTTTCGTTGCCCGTGTTGTGGACCACCGAAGCGTCTACTGCCGCACCCGTGACTTGCGACACGGTGTAGTCGCCGGTCGTCGCGGTCACGATTCCTGATCGCCCGAATACCGAACTCACGCTTCCGCCGCCACCGCCCGAACCGCACGCGCTGCCGGTCGAAGCGATCACCCCCGAACTCACGTTGAGACAGCCATTCGATAATCCCGCAAGCGTCACGCTTTGATCGAACTTTACGGGGACGTTGAACTCCTTCAGCGACGAAGTCAGCCGTTCCAGCCAGTTCGCATGCACCCCATCGCCAGTCTGCGCGATGTAGTTCGTGATTGAAATCGGAGCGCCAAAAGCGAGCTGGCCGGATATGAGATTCACCGTCCCGGGGACGTCTGTTCCGATCCACGTATCATTCGTGCTCGCGGGTGGACGGAAACCCCAGGTCGCTTGCGTCAGGCCGGGCTGAGAATCAATGAGAGTGATAATGTGGTGCGCGGCAATCGTAGTAGTTGGAGCACTGGAGAAATTCAGGCGCCCCTTGGTCAGTGTCATCCCGCCGCCTGCCAGATCGCCATCCGTAATCAGTGTCGCCGTCTGATTCGCGATGCTGCTGTTAGCGTATGAAGTATTTGCGAGGCAGGTCGTGTAACCTCCCGGCGACGTTGCACCGAAGTTCAAGCATTGATCCGCAACCTGCAGCGGCGACCCCCCGAGTCCCACCCCAACCGTGTTCGTCTCTTCCGTGCTCACCGCAACGCTCTTGTTGACTGAGACGATCGAACCAGGCCAGAAGGCGAGTGTTCCGTTGTAGGTGCCGACTTTGATCGTGTATGCGGACGTGGACGCCGATCCGCTGTCGGTGTAGCTGCACACCAGACCGCCAGAACAGGCTGCCGATTGAGAAAGACCTTTGGCGACATATCCGCAGGTCCCGCCCGTACCGCCTGGACAACCTCCGTAGTACGGAAAGACTGCCCCCAGCCCAACTGGAGTAGTCATGCGAATTACGTCGTAGGTGATCGTGTCCGCGCCGTTCGCAACTCTTGGCCAGCGGACGGGAATCGAGTCAGTCCCGGTGGTCAGCCAGTTGAGGACTTGCATCGGGGATGTTTGGGTAGCGGCGGTCGCGTCATTGGCAACGATGAAATAGGAATATGAGGTACTGCCAGTTCCGCCGGCTTGAAACGCTCCCTGCACGCCTCCGTTTCCGGCAATCTGAAAACTGGCTGCGCCACTTGAGACTCCAGCAATCAGGCCGGCAATACCAAGCCCTGGGAATGGAGAGCGCGCCGGTGACAGGGGATTGAGAGCCGTCGTGCTTTCTGCGTAGATGTTCTTGAGATAAGCGCCCTGGTAGTTTCCTGTCGAATTCGACGAATAGACCTGCCACGGGCCCGTCGCTTGCAGCACGGTGTTCTCAACGTACAGTCCGTTCGAGTTATAGACGGTTATGCCGTTCGAATAATTTGCCGTGATGGTTGAATCGCGTACCGTGATGACCGGAGCAATCGGCGCGCTCTGGCCTCCCCCGGAAAAGACGAATGAGCCGGTCCAGTTTGCGTTGTAGTTGAGCGGCACGGCCTCGTTGTTGAAATGATCGATGGTGACGTTCTCGTCATCCCACAGATCAAAGAAGTTGTTGAAATGGCCGTTCTCTCCAACCTTGTCGAGAGTAATGTCGATGAAGTGGGAGTTGAAGGCATCGTCCAGTATCGCGACGTAGGCCAGCGCTACCACCCCTGGGGTCGACTGTGCCGCGATGTCAGATCCCGTGTGGGTATATTGAAAACTGGTCGAGTTTGGCACCGCCGTGATAATGGCGTCGCCCCAGTAAGCGGCGCTGTCGGTGAACAGAATCGTCACCATATCGCCGGCGCGAAAGCCGTGCGGGGTAGCAGTGGTGATTGTGACCATCTGCGAGGCCCTTTGCGTTTGCGTGATCGCGACACCGGCAAACGCCGGATTACTCGCCAGACTCACTGGCGACCGGAAACTCAGTCCCGAAACTGTGTTACTGGAAAAGTCGTTCGAACTCTTGAAGTCGCCAACCTGCAGGCAGGCGCCACGGCCCAGGCAATTGAGCGTTGTCCCGTAGCCGTTGAGCACAGACTGGTTCGAATGCAGGAAGATCGTGCCGTAGATGTTGTACGTATTAACAGATGTGTTTGGTCCGTTTGCGGGAATGGTCACATTGCACTGGCTGTTCTTCCACGAAGTGGGATCCATTCCGCACGCCGCATTCAGCGTTTCCTGAATGCCCGAGGATGCTGAACCAATCGTGTAGCCTGCCGAGTAGGAGTAGAACGGAGTAAATGTGATCGTTCCCGACGCAGCTCCCGAAGTGCAAGCTCCCGGAGTGGTGAGGACGCTCACCGCCTCGCTGTTTCCTCCACCGGACAAAAATACCTGGTAGCCGACTCCGCTGGTTGTATCGATGCCGACGGGGCACGGCGTCAGAGTGACCGTCGCCTGCGATCCTCCCGTTAGCGGGGTGGACATCGTTCGTGACCAATTCAGCGCGGTTGTTGCGTACGTGATTCCCGCTGGCGCGCCACCGCCGCACGTTCCCCACGTGGAATTGCCCGTCAAGCAGGTGTTGGCACTGGCAACTCCGGACCCTAGTTCTCCAGTTGGGATAGTGCCGTTCACCAAATCCGATTTTGCTGAGAGTCCCGCGTCAACATAGTGGCGGCTCGACGCTTGATTCGGAGACGTTGGGTCCGAAGGTAGATTCAGCGGACCCGTCATGGTATCGCCCGCCTTCGATACGTACGATCCCGCCCCGACGTTTTGCACGGCCGCATCGACGTAGCCCTTGTTCGCGGCGTCATTCGTGCCTGCGGGCGAAGGTAGTTGCGGAGGAACTGCAAACTGCTTCGTGCCCGTGATCGCCTCGGTTCCGCCCAGATGCACAACGGCGGAGTCCAGCGCCCGATTCGCAACTGCCTCGTTCACATATTGCTGTGTGGCAGCCAGGTTGTTTAACCCCGTTCCGGGTGTAGTTAGGACCGCAGCGATTGTGGTCGGCGATGTCGCGGGAACGGACCAGTATTCGGTGCGAACCGTGCCATCGTCTAACTGCAGAACCACGGTGTAGTACGTTCCGGCTGGGGACGCACCTGCATTGGGAGCCAGTTGCGCGGTAAACGCTCCGAGCGGTCCGATGGTCACGCTCAAGGTTCCGGCGGCGATTGCATCCCCCGAGACGGTCTGGAACGAGGGCCACGAGATCAACACCGTGCCCAAAGCTGGGCTTCCATCGGCGCGGTAAACAGTGCCGCTAATCGTGGTAAGCACCGGTCCTTGCGCGTGCCCCTCTGTCGTTAGAGCCGTCGCAATAACCACTGCCAGAATCAGGAAGGTTCCGATTGAGGCGAGCCTCTCTGTGAGTCGATTCGATTGCGGCATGTATTTTCCTCTGCCGGCGGATCTATCCCGCCACGATTTGGCCCAATAAGAAAGCCGCTCAGCCGAGCGGCGCCCTTCTCGCATAATTCCTCCAAATCCCATGTCAAATGTCAGTTTGAGGAAAAACTCCACAAATGCCCGCACAACCGTTTGAGGAAGACTCCACAAATGCTCGCACTACCGTGGAAGAGCGGCCCTTTAGGGCCGCGTAAGTCGCGCTGAATCAATGCGGGCTTCAGCCCTGGTTGTCTTTCAAAACTGACTCCGCTACTCAGCCGCCACCCGCGATTCCATGAATCGCCGGACGCTCTCCACATAAACATCCGCGAAGTCGACCACAACCCTTCGCGTCTCGATCAGCGCCATAGCCGCGTCAATGTCCCAATCCATCGCGCATAACACGGCCAGCGTCATCATCGGAGCCCGGTGTACTCCCGCGGCGCAATGAATGTAAACCCGAGCTTTCGGATCCTCCAGCGCTTCCAGGGCGAAATCAACCCCTCGCTTCAAAAGCTCTGGAGGCTTGGGCAGAAAGTCATCGTCGGTCGGATTCCACAGCACCTGAATCCCGAAAGGCTCCGCCAGGGGCCGGTCGTCAAACTCAATTTGCATGTCGATCACGTGAGTAATGCCCGCCTGCGCCACTTCTTCCATGTTCCGGGAGTTCCAGATTCCACCCCCCAGCGCAATGCGTTCTGTCACCCATGTCATGTCCATGATGAAGATGCGTTCCGTTCGCCTTCTGCGCCCAACGATCAACCGTCGTCGCACGCGTATCCTGATTTTACGTTACCTCTTCGGCTGTTTCGGAAATAGAAAAAGGGCGCGATTGTTGTTCGCGCCCTTCAGTTGAATTTTCAACTCTTATACTTAGAATATCAAATCCAATGGGGGAAACGGACACGTTTTCAGATTTTATTTTCCCCATCGTTTGAATCACTTGCGTCGAAAAACCCGTTTCCCCCCACTTGACAACTTTTCCGGCAAGGTTCCAACCCCACCCTCTCTAGTAATCCGGACGCCAGCAGTATCCGCGAGAGTTCGTCGAGCGCATCCTGAAGCAGCCGCCGGACGTTTCTTGGCGTGCAGCCGAGCAGACGGGCGACTTCGTCGACGGTGTATTCCTCAAGCACATTCATGGCCAGCAGTTTCTTGTCGATCGCCTCCAACTTTTCGAGGGCTTGTTCCATGTCGGTCACGAAGATGACGACGTCCTCGAAGTTGCGCATGGTGTAGGAAGTCACCCGCGTGCGAAAGAATTCCCGGCCTAACAGCGACGGCAGCCTTCCTACTTCGACCGAGGCTCGGGCGTACCTGCGAAGCAATGCAGCCGTGCGGTTGCGATAGGGCCACAGATCGATCTCCGTTTCGCTGAAAACGACTGCCGGGGGTGGATCTGCCTGGCCCATCAGATTGCAGAACTGGGTGACTTTCGCGTTGGCTCGTGTCATGCCCGCACCTCCATTACGGCCACGCCCTGCAGATGATCAATTCGCGCAGGGATCGGCAGTTTGCTTCCCGGCAAACGCGCTTTGCGGACGGAGGGGTGCATGACTGGCATTTCCTTCGCACCTGACACCGCTGCTAGGCGGCTTCGGCAACTTGCGCAATGCACGCCTTCTGATCCCCGCGCGCGAAGCCACAGCCCTCCGCACCGCTCGCAATATTTCAACTCGACTCGTATTTCTTCCCGTTTCTGGCTGCCAACGAAGTTCATCCTTGCCTCCGGTGTGAAAATAAGATTGCAAAATAAAAAAGCCCTGGCGCCGATTACTCGGCCCAGGGCTCGTTTCTTTTACGATGACCTGTTCTGCTATTTAGTTATGAGACAGCTTATTGCAAACGTGCGCCCACGCCCGATTCCGGCTGACGGAAGTAACCCTCCTCGTAGCCGGATTTGAGCACATGCCCGTTCTGTACGATGAGGCTCAAACGCCCGTTGAATTGGATTGCGTGCAGCAGTTTTTCCATTGACGCCGAGAGCATTTCCGCCGAGCGGACTTTGCGACGGAATTCTCCGAAGTGCCTTTCTTCGTTTTCGCGGAATGGTGCTTCCATGATGGCCGACAACCTTTCTTGCGGTATGAATGAAACGTGAAACATATAATTCTCTACCTGTATCGCGCTGGGAATCTTAGGTCAAGGACACGAAAGCGGGGGCACGAAAGTAGACGGACACTAGACATCGCTGGACAGTCTGAGAAGCAAACAAAACCAGTGATGGCCCGGTTATGCTAGATAACTTTTCTTTGAAGCGATAGTCTGATACAGGAGCCTTGCACTCATAAAAACTATGAATTGGAAACCCTTCGCTCTTCTTGCGGCATTGTTTCTCACCGTGCCCTTATTTGCGCAACAAACACCTTCTCAACCCGTACTCGACGTGTCCGCGATGGACAAGACCGTCGATCCCTGCTCGGATTTCTATAAATACTCGTGCGGCAGCTGGATCAAGAACAATCCAATTCCGCCCGACCAGTCGAGTTGGAGCACATACGGAAAGCTCGAGGACGAAAACCGCGCTCAATTGCGCACGATTTTGGAAAATGCCGCGAAGATGAATAGCAATCGCGATGCGGTGACACAGAAAATCGGCGATTACTATGCTTCCTGCATGGACGAAGCGGCCATCGAAAAGATCGGCGCCAAGCCTCTTTCGCCGGAGCTGGAAACAATCTCAGGCCTGCAGTCGAAGCACGACCTGGCAAACTACGTTGCGACTGCCCAGTTCCCGCCCTCTCTTGAAGGCGGCGGCACGCTGTTCGCCTTTCGCTCAACACAGGACTTCAAGGATTCAACGCAGGTCATCGCAGAGGTAGACCAGGGCGGTCTCGGCCTACCCGACCGCGACTACTACCTGAAAGACGATGCAAAGTCAGTAGAGTTGCGGAAGTCGTACGTAGCCCACGTCGCCAAGATGTTTGAGTTGCTCGGAGATCAAAGCCCTGATGCGGCCGCCGAAGCTGCCACAGTCCTGCGCATCGAGACCGCGCTTGCCAAGGGCCAAATGACGCGCGTGGAGCGCCGCGATCCTCCGAAGCTTTATCACAAGATGAGCGTTGACGAATTGGAAAAGCTCGCACCGTCATTCACATGGAGTATCTATTTCGCTAAAACTGGAGCCGGTCCGCTAAGTTCGCTCAACGTTGTGACTCCGGATTATTTTCGCGTGATGAGCGAAGAGATCGAAAAGGATACCCTCGCCGACTGGAAAACATATCTGCGATGGCATGCGGCGCACGATGCCGCCAGTTCGCTCTCCGCCGCTTTCGTCAAAGAGAATTTCAATTTCTACGGCAAGATTCTGCGCGGACGGGAGGAACTGCCCCCGCGCTGGAAGCGCTGCACGAATGACGTGGACAATGATCTGGGAGAAGCGCTGGGGCAAGTCTACGTGGCGAAATACTTCAGTCCGGAAGCAAAGCAGGCGGCGCTGAAGATCGTGCAGGAAATCGAAGTGGCCATGGAGAGCGAGATTCATGCTTTGCCGTGGATGGGAGCGGCCACCAAAGAGCAGGCGCTGATCAAGCTGCACGGCATCGCGAACAAGGTGGGCTATCCGGATAACTGGCGCGATTACAGTGCGCTACTGATCGTTCGCGGAGATGAGTACGGAAATTCGGAGCGCGCGTCATGGTTCGAGTTCCATCGCTGGCTGGCGAAAATCGGGAAGCCGGTGAATCGCAAGGAATGGGACATGACGCCCCCCACGGTCAATGCGGATTACGATCCGCAGAGAAACGACATCAACTTTCCAGCGGGAGTTCTGCAGCCGCCGCTCTTCAGCGCTCTCTCTGACGCTGCGCCCAATTACGGCGACACCGGCGCCACGATGGGGCATGAGCTTACGCACGGGTTCGACGACGAGGGAAGCCAGTTCGATGCGCAAGGGAATCTGCGCAACTGGTGGACAGAAAACGACCGCAAAGAATTCGACCACCGCGCCCAGTGTGTGATCGATCAGTATTCGGGATACACGATCATCGATGACATCAAAATCAACGGCAAACTCACGAACGGCGAAGACCTGGCGGACCTGGGTGGTACGTTGCTCGCCTATCTTGCATGGAAAGAAGACACGAAGAATCAAAAACTGGAACCGCTCGACGGGATGACGCCGGAGCAAAGATTTTTTGTCGCTTATGGCCAGAGCTGGTGCACAAACGAACGCGAAGAAAACAAGCGATTGCGAGCGACCGTGGACCCGCATTCTCCGGAGAAGTATCGCACCAATGGCGTGGTTTCCAACTTGAAGGAATTTCAGGAAGCATTTTACTGCAAGCCTGGGCAACCGATGGTTCGGGAGAACGCGTGCCGGGTCTGGTGAGTCTGTTCCTGTAGAGCGGACACTCCTGTCCCCGGCCGGTGTGAGAGTAGCGACGTAGTTGTGGAGCAGGCCAAAATCAAAAGCAAAAACAACACCAAACCACAATCGGCGGACAGGAGTGTCCGCCCCACACTGGCTTAGCCACGCTCGAAGGCGTGCTTTTCTTCCAATTGCTGCCGGGCGGCAGCCATCTCGGATTCAAAGCGCTGTGCTTCCTCCATCAGGGCAGGAAGGGCCGTGGCATAGCGTCGCGCGAGAGTAAAACGTCCTTGCTGGGCTAGTTTGGCGGCGATTTCGGCGATGTGATCGGTCGTTGTATCCAGGTAGTGAGCTTCCGTTGAATCTCCGAGCCACACGTCTCCTCCAACAAGGCGGGTTTGCCAGTAGACCTTGTGCTCGATGGCGCGCGCGATTTCTTCATCCGAGGCTTTGCCGAAGGTCCACTTGTTAAGTTTGAAACTGTAGTGGCGGCTGGAGAACGGCAGAGGGATCAGTTTCGCAGACTTCACCAACTCAATTTGCTTATTGTCTACTTCTTTCCGCAGGGCGTTGATGACCGGGCCCTCCGTATCTTTCTGTTCGAGGGAAGGCAGAACCTCCCTCAGTGTGGCCGACAGGTTGACCGCGACAAGCGCGTGTAGACCACCCGAGTTCTCCAGAGTGATGTTGGCGTGGAGCACCTCGAAGTCAGCGCCGGAAGTGGCGTGGCGGAAAGGCCATTCGAACGCGAAGGTAAGTGGCAGACCGGTGCGTGTCACATAGACAGTTTTCGTTGGCGGTTGGGTCGAGCTGCTCATCAATTGATCCTTACTGATTCACTGCTATGTAGTTTTGTCAGTTGTCATTTTAACCCGCGAAATTGCCCCTACCGCAACAAGGCCAGCAGCCACAGGTTGCGGATGGCAGATGCGCCAAGCAGTCCCCACAAACCAGCCATTACAAACAGGCGAGCTTGAGTTTCCAACAGATCGGCGAATACTCCGCTCACAAAGACGAAGACGAACACCAGTGCAGTGATGTGGAAGCCTTGTCCGGGAAAGTCGGGAGCGCCCAGGGCCAGAGCCAACAACAGCGCAGCAATCGCGAGCGGCGCAGTGTTGCCGAAATATCGAGCCCGCTTCCAGGCTGCATAAGTGACCACGACTATCGGCAAAGCAATCAGCAGAGGCGGACTGCCGGCAATGATTGCTTGCAAGGCGTTGCGGTACGCGGCGGACATCCCGAGTGCGGCTGGGTGGAAGTTGATCCAGTGCGCATGCAACATCCCTTGCCAAAACAGTGCTGGCTCGAAAAAATATGCACCAAACAGAATGGTCAAGCATACGGCAATCGCGGTCACCCAAATGGCAAACACGGCGCGCGGCCGCACCGGAGCGACCCACAGCATCAGCGGCAAAATTACCAGCGCCAGCACTCCAAGCGAGAATTGGTTGCCGGTTGCCAACGCTAGCGATAGGCCCAAAAGCATGACACGCCGCCAGTTCCACAGTACGACCTCTCGCGGAGCATATAGCGTGTGAGATACGGCGATGGCCGTGAAGACGGTTCCAAATGCGCCCCAGGTGCCGCCGATCTCTCCCAGGCTCTGAGCGCCTGCAGTATTGGCGATGATGGCAGGAGAGAAGCAGTAGAGAGAGAGTGCAATGTATCCGCCAGCATTGCCATAAAGACGCCGCGCGACATACCACAGAGAAGCTCCCAACATCACACCGAAGAACAGATAGGCACTCGACGCGAGCAAGGGATGCAAAACGTCCGGCAGCCATGAATCCGGACGGACGAGCAACGGAATCGCAGGAACAATGTAGTAAAGCGGTGAACGATCCTCATCGAAACCATCGCGCACGCGCAAATGACCAGCCCGGCCTGCGGAAGGCACGCCGGTAGCGGCTTCAGAACGCAGGGACTCCGGGGTACCCGCAAGCGCGCCCCCCTTCCATTGCTGAAGACCTTGATAAGTGCGGAGAGCCTGATCCGAATCCGGCACCGAGGCCTGCATGGTCTGCACGTGGACGAGCCAAATGCATTGCAGAAGGTAGATGAGCAGCAGCGTGCCCGCCGCGAATTGGGGGGCGCGAAAGGCATCGGAGTTGAAGATTCTGCGTAACATTCGTCGTAACAGGGGGACCGAGTGTTTTACCATGTTCGGGACACCAATGGATACCAATCCCTTACTACCCGCCGCAGAGCCGCAGACATCGCCACTGAACCCTGATCCGACGACGCTGCCATCGCTGACTCTTTTTGCGGAACCTCGCCGGGAATCTCCCTTGCGTGAAGTATTCATGGGGACAGAAGGTCTGTACGCAGGTACTCGCTGGCTGATCTATCTGGTGATGTGCGGCGTGGTCCTGCTGATCGAAGGCACGATCATTCACTTCATCCGGCCTCACGCAGGTCGGCTGGTATGGTGGGGCATCGTGACGGAGACGAGCATGATGCTGGCCGCGATCCTGCCGGGCTTGGTCATGGCGAAGATTGAAGGAAAATCTTTTGCCGACTTTGGGCTCCCGGTGCAGCGGGCATTCGGTCGCAATTTCTGGGTCGGAAGCTTTTGGGGAATTGCTTCCCTTACGGTGCTGCTGACGGGGATGCGCTTGGCTGGAGTCTTCAGTTTCGGCTCACTCGAACTTCACGGATTGCGCATTATCAAGTTTGGGCTGTACTACGCTGTCTTTTTCCTCTTCACGGGTTTCTTTGAAGAATTTCTGTTACGCGGGTATTCGCAGTGGGTCCTGACCCGGGGTATGAATTTCTGGCCGGCAGCGGCGTTGCTTTCGATTTCTTTCGGCGCCATCCACGGTAGCAATCCGGGAGAAGCGAAGACGGGACTCGTAGCAGCAGGACTCATCGGGTTCTTCTTTTGCCTTACGCTGCGGCGGACGGGAAACCTGTGGTGGGCCGTGGGCTTCCACATGTCGTGGGATTGGGGGGAGAGTTACTTGTATTCCGTTCCTGACAGCGGAACGCTTTTGCCCGGACACCTCCTCAGCTCCGGCTTTCACGGTCCCGAATGGTTGACCGGGGGTACGGTTGGGCCGGAGGGGAGCTATCTGGTATTCGTGCTGATCGTGGCGCTGTGGTTCCTGTTTGACCGGGTCTATCCGGAAGTGAAGTACGGAGAGCGGTAGCCAACAGAATTTCCCCCTACCACGAATAGTGAACGGTGTAGGTGACAACCTGCTCGCCGTCGGGTGCTACGGTGACCGGAAACTCGATCGTCTGCGCGTCGCGCTTTTTGAACTCGTGTGACTGCTCGGTGAGCTTCCAATTCGTCCAGCGGTAGAGATGCTCGACCACGCGCACGTTCGCGGGCTCTTTCTTGTGATTGCGGAGGCGAATTTCGAACGTCTCGTCCATCCACTTCGCACC
>Ga0075030_100005416_pt1 | contig 11508 bp, 7 predicted proteins | sample LitLauG_LLR_2012_FD_71393 | JGI IMG/M metagenome (GOLD analysis project Ga0075030, IMG submission 71393) | Freshwater sediment microbial communities from Pennsylvania, USA - Little Laurel Run_MetaG_LLR_2012 | ecosystem: Environmental > Aquatic > Freshwater > Creek > Sediment | place: USA...
AGTCCTACTATCGCCGGGGACGCGCGAACTTTCCGCATTACCAGATGTCGATCACGAAGTCTTACACGGCGCTGGCGATTGGGCGCGCGATTCAGCTCGGCCTGCTGAAGATGGAAGACCTCGACAAGCCGGCGATCACTTTCCTGAAGGAGCTGGATACGACGAAGCTCGTCGCGGGCGCGGACACGATCACGCTTGCGCAGGCGATGCAGATGAGTTCGGGCATCCGGCTCCCGGACGAGCAGGAGAAGGAACTCATCAAGAATCCGGCGCAGCTCAAAGGGCAGGCGGAAATCCAAGCGTATCTCCAATACAGCGATCCGATCCCCGCGATGCCGCGCCAGTTCAAGTATCAGGAGCCCGACACCGCCATCGCGATGCAAGTGCTGAATGCCGTCGCACTCGGGGGCGCTGAGGAGTTCATCGGGACCGAACTGCTCGGGCGCATGGGCATCACGCAGTATCATTGGGAAAGCGCGATCAGCGGCCTGCCGAAGTCCGCCGCGGGCAGCGCTCTGCTCTCACGCGACATGATAAAGTTCGGCATGTTGATCCTCAACAAAGGCCGCTGGCGCGACCAACAACTCATCCCGGAAGCCTACATCACCCGCGCCACCAGCCCGAACATCCACAGCTATGGCACCGCCTACTACGGCTTCTTCATCTGGTCCGAGGACTTTCAAGTCGGCGACAAAACCTATCACGCTATCGAAGGCCGCGGCGCGGGCGGGCAGTTCATCTTCATGTTTCCCGAGCTAGACTTGGTCGTCGTCGTCACCTCGCACGACAAGGGCATGGGTGACATGTTGAAACACCTGCCGCAGAGAATCATCCCCGCGTTCACGAAAAAGTAGAAAAGCCACTCACTCTTCTCCCCGTCATGAAACACCCGCTAGCACTCCTCACCGCCCTGCTGCTCGCGCCGCTGGCCACGCTGCATGCCGCGTCTCCTCCCGCGAAACCCAACATCGTCTTCATCCTCACGGATGATCTGGGGTGGACCGATCTTGGTTGCCAAGGCAGCACTTTTTACGAGACGCCGAACATCGACCGGCTCGCCACGCAGGGGATGCGCTTTACCGACAATTATGCCGCTTGCTGCGTGTGCTCGCCTTCGCGCGCCGGCATCCTCACCGGCCAATACCCGGCGCGGCTCCATCTTACCGACTGGCTGGTGGGCGGTCCGCCGCCGAACATGAAGTTCAACATTCCTGCTTGGACGACGCATCTCTCCCTGGAGGCTCCCAACCTCTCTAAGTCGCTGAAGGCGGCTGGTTATGTCAGCGCCAGCATCGGCAAGTGGCATCTGGGCCCCAAGCCATACTGGCCCGAGAAGCAGGGATTCGATGTCAATGTGGCCGGATGCGAAAAGGGGCAGCCGCCGAGTTATTTTGCGCCCTACAAAATCCCGACGTTGCCGGAAGGCCCCAAGGGCGAATTCCTCAGCGACCGGCTAACAGATGAGGCCATCAAATTCATTGAGCAAAACAAGGACAAACCGTTCTTCCTCTACCTTCCCCATTACGCCGTGCACCGTCCGACCATGGCCAAGCCCGGGGTCATTGCGAAATACAAGGCGAAGGCCGATCCCAAAAATCCGCATCACAATCCGGTCTATGCAGGCCTGATTGAAAGCGTGGACGATAGCGTCGGGCGTCTGCTGGCGAAGCTGGACGAACTCCAGCTCGCCGACAACACCATCGTGATCTTCACCTCTGATAATGGTGGACTGACTAACGACACCTCCAACGCGCCGCTGCGCAAGGGCAAGGGCTGGTCCTATGAGGGCGGCGTTCGCGTGCCATTGATCGTCAAATGGCCCGGTGTCACCAAGCCCGGCAGCGTCTGCAATGCCCCGGTCATCGGCGTTGACTTTTACCCGACCCTGCTTGCGTTGGCAGGCGTGACGCCAGTTCCCGGCCCGGTCGACGGCGAAAGCATGGTGCCGTTGCTCCGAGGCACCGGCACCATGAAACGGGAAGGCATCTTCTGGCACTTTCCGCATTACCGCGGGGGCGGCACGACGCCGTATAGCGCGATCCGTGAAGGCGACTGGAAACTCATTGAGTTCCTGGAAGACATGAGCGTCGAGCTTTACAACCTGAAGGAAGATATCGGCGAAACCAAGGATCTGGCCACGACGATGCCCGACAAGGTCAACGCGCTTCGCAAAAAACTCCACGACTGGCGTGATCAAGTGGGTGCCCAGATGCTCACGCCCAACCCAAAATACGACCCGAACTACAAGGAGGATCCGAGCAAACCCCGCGAAAAAGATCCCCATGACGTGCCAGGAGAGTCTTGAAGCACGTTTTCAATGACAAGGAAGCCGCTATTAATGAAACGCACGCTCGCTCTCCTCACCGCCCTGCTGCTGGCGCCGCTGGCTGCGCTGCAGGCTGCTGGCGGCGACAGTCGCCTTGAACCCTTCGAACCCGCCAATGGCGAGAAGCTCATCAACTACCATCCGCATTTCCAATGGCGCGGGCTGGAGATGACGCTCGACTATCAGCCGGAGTGCGAGATTCAGATCGCGAAGGAGCCGGAGTTCAAAAAGCTGCTCGCCACGGATGTGATCGGCGGCGGGATGAACCGCTTCTACTCCATGGCCAGCCTTACGGAGCTGCGGGAGTATTTCTGGCGGGTGCGCATTCAGAAGCCGGAGATCGGGCCTTGGTCGGAGACATTTCATTTCACCGTGGTCGGGCCTGAGAAGCAGTTCATCATCGCGAAGGGCAGCGACAGCGCCACTGTGCTGGACACGTTGCGAAAGACTGCCACGATAGCGAAGGCTGGGCACACCGTCGAGGTCGTTCTTGAAAAGGGTGACTACTCCATCGGTCCGGTGAAGGATCGTTATGACTTCCGCATCCATGATGTTCCTGGTTTTCGGATCGAGGGGAATGACTCATCGATCACCCTGGTGGGCGATTCGTTTTTCGCGGAGGTGACCGACAGCCGCAATGTCGAGATCAGGCGGCTCACGATGAAGTGGGACAAGCCCGGGCATGTGATGATGGAGGTCAGGAAGGTCTTGCCTGACACTCGCGAGATTGAGGTGGCGATCCCGCCGCAGTATCCGCTGAAGGACCTGGAGTTCTTCTGGCCGGTCGGCGGCGGAAACACCTTCCTCATCCGCGTCGATCCCAAGTTTCCCGGCAAATACACCGGCGGGATCAAAGAACGCACGCCCAGACAAATTCTCAGCGAGGGCAGCTATCGAATCGGTCCGATTGATGAACGGGAGTTTCGAGACTGGAAGGTCGGCGACCGCCTCGCGGCCACGCACTACCGCGGCGGATTCATTCAGAATCACGACAACGACAAGCTGGTGCTCAAAGACATCACCTTTGTCGATGCACCCGGCGCGATCTCCGGCAACGGAGGCCGCAATGAAAAGGTCGCCTACATGAATCTGAAAGTGATGCCGGACCCGCGCTTCCTGGACTGCCGCCTGGCCGGCCATGCTTCCTCGGAAGGCGGACGGGTCGCGGCCTGGATTGAGGGCTGTGAGTTCAACATGCTGGGCGATGACAACTACAACTCGGGCTACTTCGCGGACTACGAGCTGTTGCACCAGCACGACGCGCAGACTCTCACGATGAAAATCCGGCCATGGGTCGAATGGATCGCTCCAGGCGACCGCCTGCGCTTTGCGGATCAACAAACCAACCGAGGACTCGGTGAAGCGATTGCAGTGAGCGTGGACAATAGCGTGAAAGACGAAGTGAAAGTGACGCTCGACCGGAAGCTGCCGCAGCTCCCTACGAGCACCATCGCCAGCAATAATCAGGGCAATCAGCGCTTCGTTTACCGGAACAATCGTCAGCGGGGAGGACGCGGGCATGGCCTGAAGTTCAAAGGCTACGGCACGCTCATCGAGAACAACGTCTTCGAGAACATCGCTGGCATCGGGATCTATCTCGGCTGTGCGGAAGGGGCTCCAAGGGCTCGCTCGGCTGACATGGCGGCGGTGAGGCATAACACCATCACGCTCTGCGGCTGGCACAGCATCGAGGCGGGACAAGTTGCCGCGCCATCAGAGCGCATCCGCATCGAGGACAACGTGATCCGCGATTCCAAGACGGCGGGCATCTTCCTGCTCAACGTCCAGGGTGCTTTGGTGCGGGGAAACACCTTTGAGTCCGTGACCTCGTATTTCGCACCGACGGAGACTTATCAGTCTATCATCTTGAGAGACTGCACAAACGTGCGGGTGTCTGAAGAAGTGCTCAAAGACAATCGAGTGAAAGCCATGCCCGCGACTTCCCATTGAGAAGCGCGATTGCTTCAAGCCCGAAATGGAAGAGCAGTCCTCATCCGATGAAATCGACCGACAAGCCATCGTGCTCCGTGAAAGCATCGGCGTTGAGGTCAAAAGCAACACGCTCACCGATTCCGAAAAGCAGAAGCAGCCTGATGCGAACAGCAACAGTCCACTGCTCGGCTTGGAAGGAACGATGGACATCACGCTCGACGGTAAACGGCTCCAAGATGCGCTGAAACGAAACTCAAAGGTCAAATGAAACGCACCCTCATACTCCTCACCGCCCTGCTGCTGGCGGCACTCACCGTCGCCCCGCCGACAGTGAATGCGGACACCGCAGCCGGCCTGCTGCTCGAATCCCACGTCTCCGAAGTCGCGCCGGGGGTTTATCGCATCCGCGCGGGCGAGCCGGAAAAGATTGTGCCGTCGCTGGTGCGTGCGCCGGCCAACACGGACGCGCTGGCGGCGATGACGAAGATTGCAGCGCCACCGCTTCCGGCGTCGGCGGTGAAGGTGTGTCGGTTGGCGCGCGGGTGTCGGATTGAGTTGCCGCTTGGCAACAGCGAGGTGATTTACGGCCTGGGGCTGCAATGCAAGCATCTGGAACAGAATGGCTGGCAGCGGACGCTTTACACGGCTCCCGGCGATAACAATGGCGCTGGGATGAGTCATGCACCGGTGCCGTTCTATGTGAGCACGGCGGGTTACGGCGTTCTGGTGGACAGTGCGCGGAGCCTCACTTTTTCCGTGGGTGAAAAGCAACGGTTGGATGACGTCAGCTCGCTGGTGCCGGAGGGCGGGAAACAAAAGGTCATCACGGATGTGGCGGCGTTGTATGCGGCGGAGAAGCGTGACAAGTCTTCCGTGTATGTGGATGTGCCTGCGGTTGGCGGCGTGGATGTTTATTTGTTTGCTGGTCCGCGCATGGGCGATGCGGTGACTCGCTACAATCTTTACTCCGGCGGCGGCTGTCTGCCGTCGCTAGCGGGGCTGGGGCCGGAGTATTTGATTGGGACGATGCTGGATTCCAAAGGGGCGCTGGAGACCTGCGCGGGCTTCAAGCGCGACCACATGCCGGTTACCTCCGTCGGCTTGGAGCCGTGCTGGCAATCGCACGCCTACTCCAGTTCTTACCAGTGGAATCGGGAAAAGTTCCCGGAGGGTTTTGTCGAGTCGGTCAGTGCGCAGGGATATGAGCTGACGCTCTGGTGCCAGCTCTACATTGACCCGTCTTCGCCGCTGATGCCGATGCTAGGCAAAAGGTTTGGCGACTTTGAAGTCTGGCACGGTGCGGTGCCGGACATGGCGGATGTGAAGGCCCGCGAAAGCTATCGTGACTTCCTCGCGGAGCACTTCATTGGCAAAGGCATCGCTGGTTTCAAACTCGATGAAGTGGACGGCGCGCCGAAAGGATCCGAGGCGCATCGGAACTGGATGTTCCCGGACTTCGCGTCTTTTCCCAGCGGCGCGGAGGGCGACCAGATGCGCAACTTGCTTGGACGACTCGGCGTGCAGGCCATCGGTGACGCATTTCGCAAGGAGAACCGCCGGACCTTCGGCCTCGTGCGCGCGAATCAGGCATGGTCGTCGCCTTTGTCCGTCGCGGTTTATAGCGACGAATACAACTTCAACGACTATGTGCGCTACAACCTCAGCGCCGGTGTGCAGGGATTGCTCTGGTCGCCCGAAGTTCGCCAAGCGGACAATGAGCGCGACTGGGCACGGCGCGTGGGCGCCGCCGCGTTCTCCGCGAAGATGGTCTATAACGACTGGCAGTTCCCGCAGCCCGCATGGAAACAGCCAAACCTCTCCGCCAACGAGCGCGGCAAGCTGTTGCCCGATGACAATCCGCAAAGCCGAATCGCGCGGCGTTTCAGCAACCTCCGCATGGCGCTGCTGCCTTATCTGTACCAGGCCTACAGCGACTATCATCGCAAAGGCATCGCGCCTGTGCGTCCGCTGGTCGCCGACTGGCCGGAGGACGCCGCGACCTGGCACCTCGATGACCAATGGATGCTCGGGGCCGACCTGCTCGTCGCGCCCGTGACCGACGCCAATTCCTTCAGCAACTACACGCGGCAAGTCGTGACCGATGCGAAGAAATTCCGCCCGTTGAACGGTCGCTGCCAAATCACTAGCGATGACGAGACCATCGCGCTGGCCATGGACTTCGACGGACTCGGCATCAAAGGCGCAAAGACGCCGGTCGATCTTCAAGCCGGGCCATGCACGATGCGCTTCGCCTACCGCGCCGACGCTGGCTACGCGGGCCTCCGCCTGTGGACGCCCGAGGGCCGCGAAATGCGCGAGTTTCATCGCGATGACCTGCCTGCCAGCGCGGGATGGCAAACCGCCGTCGTCCGCGCCACGCTCCCGACCGCGGGAACATACTCGCTTTACATCGGCAAGGCGCACGCATCGAACGGCGCGCGACAGATTGCCTTTCGGAACATCACGTTCATCCAAAAGCCGCAGCATCAGGATGCGAAGACCGCCTGGAGCCGCGAAGTCTATCTGCCCGAGGGCCAGTGGCGCGACTTCTGGACTGGCGCGTCAGTGTCCGGCGGACAGACGCAAGTGGTGACCGCCACACAGGAACGCCCGCCCGTCTTCGTCCGCGACAACACGCTGCTGCCGCTGGCCGAACCGTTGCTCACTTTTAACGACAAGAGCGTCTTCACCATCCACCTCGCCGCCTACGGCGATCATCCGCGTCCCTGCCAACTCCTCGAAGACGACGGCACCACCTACGATTACGAGAAGGGCAAATGGGCGACGCTCATCGTGAAGCCCGACGGCACGCTCGACCGCCCCGACCACGACCAGCCCAAACGCTACCGGCTCGCAGGCAAAGCGGAAGATCCCGCCACGTTGGTGGATCGGATGATCGAAGCCGTTGCGCGATAGCAAAACAGGATGAGAACGCCGACCATGAATCTTCACCATCGAATGAAACAAAGTGCATTGCTGACACGCCTCGCCCTGCTGCTCGCGCCTCTGGCCTCACTCAACGCCGTGGATGCGCCGATTCCCGACGCGCCAAAGGTGCCCGAGTTCACCATCAAGCCTGTCACGGCGCGGCCCTGTTTGCTCATGGATGCCGACGGCATAGCGGCGCTCAAGGCGCGCTACGAGGCGATTCCGCATCACCCGAAGCCGGGCGAGCGCGGCATGGACGCGCCAATCAAAGGGCTGCTCTACGGCGATGAGGCTTACAAAAAGAAATTCAGCGCGCAGTGGATGGATGACATACGAAAACAGTTTGATGTTCCCGCCGGCGCGCCGCTCCCACCCTACCGGCGCTACAATGCGGCGCTCTACATTTACGACATCGTCGCGTCATTTGGTTATCTAAGCGATGCGGAGAAAGGGAAATTCCGTGATCTTATGGTGCGCGGCGCGAACTACTACGTCGGCGACGATCCTTCCAATTTCCCGACACCGGCCACGCCGAAGAACAATGGCATTGAATATCCGAAAGGCTTCTCGCCCGGGAACCGATGGACGGATGACTTCCTTGTCGCCGGGCTTTGCGGACTCGACTTTCCGGAACTACCAATTTCGCACGCTTGGGTGAAATACGCCGTCGAGCAAACGCAGTGGCAGCTCGACCATTCGGTGTGGGCGGGCGGCGCGTGGAGCGAAGTGCCGCGGTATCATAACTGGACGATGCTGCTCTACAGCGGCTGGTTCGACACGCTGAAGCGGCGCACAGGCATCGACTTTTACCAAGATCCGCACACCAGGTTGCTGCTCGACTGGTACGTGCGGTTTTCGTCCTCGATGGTGCGCTTTCCCGAGACCACGAAGGAAAATCCCTCGGGCCAGCCAACTCTGCCGGCTTGGGGCGATTCGAACTACGGCCCGATGTTCCAGGTGTGCGCGATGTTCGCGCCCGCCTACGCGCAGACCGCCCCGGCGTTCTCGAAACGGTTGATGTGGATGTGGCGGCGCGCGGGTAGTCCCTATCAACACGGCTGGCATTTCGACACCTGCTTTCCGCTGATGGTCGATCCCCGGCTACCCGACGAGCCGCAGAAACTCAGCAGCGCGTTTAGCCGCGAGCCCGGCTATGCGCTCATGAGATCCGGCTTCGACACGGCCGACGAAACCGTTGTCACGTTGCGCGGTGGCGCAACGGGTGCGCATCGCCGCAACGACTGCGGGTCGATTGATCTGTTCAGCCACGGCATCCCCCTCGCGCTCGGTTCGCAATCCGGCCCTTACCACGATCCTGAAATAGCATGGAATCGTTCGCCAGAGTCGAACAACGACGTTGCTTTCGTCGGGAAAGCTGGACTGCAAACGATCCACTTCGCCACGCCCAAAGCGTTTTTCACCAGCGAAACGGCGGACTACTACGTCACCGAAGTCGCGCGTCCCGAGAGCCGATTTGTAAAAGCGGAAGACGCGTTCAAATGGGTGCGCCACGTCCTTCTCGCGAAGCAACCCGATTACGTCGTGATTTGGGACCGATGCACTTCACCCATGTCCTCGAAGTATTTCCTGCACACGACCGCCTCGAAATTCGAGTGGCGCCAGAATACGATTACGATCCACACCGACTACGGTGCCGATCTGGACATCCATGTCCTTTCGCCGACGAGCCCGCTCACGCCCCACGAAAAGGAAGGGCCTTTTGGCAGTTGGTTCTACGCAGACCCACCGCACGGCAAGGAAGACCCGTATCCGTTCTTGAAGCTCAAGTATCTCACACTCGACGCCCCGCCGGACGCCGACTTTGTCACCGTCCTCTATCCGCGCAAACCTGACGGGGCGGCGATTGAGACAACGCTCGTCGAACAATCGAAGGGCAAGATCGTGCTCAAGGTTATCGCTGGTGGACGCAACTATGTCATCACTCTCGCCGCCGAAGACGACGCGACATACCAGCGCGGTGACGACGCTCGGCTCCGGCTGCCCATGCGTATCGACGGCGACTTTGAACCGGGTTATTCAACTCCATGAAAACTCAAGACGTGACGGAATACGAAATTGCAGCCGAGCGTGCAGTTGGCGGCCCGGAAACCAGGAGGCTCTTGACCGCTGCTGGACGCTGATGCCCAGCAAAAAAGAATAAGAAACTCAAGGATTACATAATAAGCCCATGAAACGAAATTTGATTACCCTAACTTTGGTTCTCGCCTGGGTTCGAATTCTTGGAGAGGCTACCAATCAACCTAACATTCTGTGGCTGGTGGCTGAGGATGCGAATGTCAAGTGGTTCGGATGCTATTGCAACCCCCAGGCAATGACGCCAAACATTGACAAGCTCGCGTCGGAGGGATTGCGCTACGTCAATGCCTTTGCGACCGCGCCGGTTTGCGCGCCTTCCCGAAGCGGTTGGATTACCGGACTCTACGCTTTATCCACGGGCACATATCAGATGCGCAGCCGGTATGACATTCCGCATGATCTGATTCACTACTATCCCGATGCGCTCAGGCAGGCGGGCTATTTTTGCAGCAACCATACCAAGACGGATTACAACATCGGCGGTCGTCCGGACATAGAGTGTTGGAACAGCGCCGAGGAATACGGCTGGAAACTTCGCCAACCGGGCCAGCCCTTTTTCTGTGTGATCAACTACGGTGAAAGCCATGAAAGCCGGGCGTTCGGTTCGGTGGAAAATACGCGACACGATCCCGCGAAGGTGGTGCTGGAAAAATATCACCCCGACATCCCGGACATCCGAAAAAACTATTCGCTCTACGAGGACGCGGTGGAAAACATGGATAAACACATCGGCTTGGCGCTGGCGGAATTGAAGCGGGCGGGTCTGGAGGAGGACACGATCGTAATTTTCTGCACCGATCACGGCGGCGTGATGCCCCGCAGCAAGCATTACACCTATGAGGCGGGGCTTCATTCGCCCTTGATCATCCGTATTCCGGAAAAATACAAACATCTCTGGCCGACTGAAAAACCGGGCATGGCGGTGGACCGCATGGGGAGCTTCATCGACTTTCCCAAAACCTGGCTAAGTTTGGCGCAGGCGCAGGTTCCGGATGTCATGCAGGGGAAAATCTTTCTGGGTCCGCAAACCGAACCCGAGCCGGAATATAGTTTTGCCTATCGCGGACGCATGGATGAGCGGTATGACGAAACGCGCGTGGTGCGCGACAAGCGATTTATTTACATCAAAAACTACCAGCCTTACGTCAAATGGGGACAGCATTTGAACTATGTATGGAATTTGGCCGCTACTCAGGCGTGGGAGCAGTATCTCAAGGACGGCCAATGCAATGAGATCACCGGGCTTTTCTTCCGAACCAAACCCTGGGTCGAAGAGCTTTACGACTGCGCAAACGATACGGATTGCGTGACGAACCTTTCAACGCGCCAGGAGTATCTTCCGGTTTTGGAACGCATGCGGAAGGCGCTGGCGGACTGGCAACTGAACATTCACGATGCCGGGCTGCTGCCGGAGAGTGAAATGGTCCGGCGCGCCGCCGAAAACAAGACCACGATTTATCAAATGGTTCGTGATCCCAAGCTCTACAATCGACCGGCTTATCTGGCCGCTGCCGGCTACGCGACCTATGATGTGTATCGCGAATGCTCCCGGCGCGGCTGGACGGCGCTGATGGGCGACCGCCGCCCCACGTTCGTTCACAAGACCAAGTCCGGGTGCAGCGTGCAGCGGTTCTATTCGCCGCGCCGCAAGGTGGTGCTCGGTCACAATCAGCAATGCTCGGTCTTCTACTTTTCCAATCTCGGAACCAAGGACGCTCTCGCCCGTCTTCGCCGCAGTCAGGACCCGGCGCGCGGGCGACCTGGGAGGTGCCCGACGACATCGACGAGGAATATCTCTCGCAGATGGAAAGCGAACGCCGGGTGAAGAAGGGCGGAAAGTGGCTCTGGGAACGCATCGGCAAACGCGGCAACCACGGTCTGGATCTTGAGGCCATGCAGGTCTGCGCTGCCTTCATGCTCAAGCTCATCGGGCGCGAGGCCATTGCTGAGGTTCCACCCGCCGATGCCGATTCCGCGCAAGAACCGGAGCACAGTGCCTGACGCTATTGCAGTTTCGGCTGCCGCTGATCTGTAAGCGACAAGCACAGCTCCGTGCGCTTTGTATTGACGGTCAGTCGCGGTCGGGAACGGAGCTGCATATTGCGTAGCTGTTCAGTCCCGAGGAGTGATGGTGTGCGGCATGGAAAAATGCCATCACCAACAGACCTATGGGACAAATACTACACAGCTGCGCCCGCACGACGGCGGCGGTGCGTCGCGCGATC
>Ga0075030_100005418_pt1 | contig 11505 bp, 11 predicted proteins | sample LitLauG_LLR_2012_FD_71393 | JGI IMG/M metagenome (GOLD analysis project Ga0075030, IMG submission 71393) | Freshwater sediment microbial communities from Pennsylvania, USA - Little Laurel Run_MetaG_LLR_2012 | ecosystem: Environmental > Aquatic > Freshwater > Creek > Sediment | place: USA...
ATCGCGCAAAGCTGCCATCGCTCGTGGCAACTAGACCGCTGACATGCCCGGATACCGAACTCAAGCCACCTTCCGGCTCTTGGTGAAACATCGCCGCTTCACTCATTGACCTGGTTTCGAGGGATTTTCGACGGAATGTGAACGCCGCGTCTTCCCTCGCTGAGACTCCAGCCTAATTTGCGCCCAAATCATCGTGCTCGTGGTAATTCGGATACGGCGGCCGTCTTATTTCCGGCAGCGGATGCTCTTTCAATTGTTGCATGACAACTTCGATCGCTTTGTCGAGCTGGGCATCGTGTCCCTGACGCCAGGCGGAGGGTTCGAGGTCGACTTCCACATCCGGTGCGATGCCGTGATTTTCAACTTCCCACTCGCCGTTCAGCCCGTAGATCGCGGCGCGTGGTGCGGTTACGTCACCACCGTCGATGAGTTGCGGATAGCCGCCAATTCCCACCAAGCCGCCCCATGTTTTTTTGCCCACGAGCGGGCCGATGCCGGCCTTGCGGAAGTACCAGGGCAATGCGTCGCCACCGGAACCGGACATTTCGTTGATGATCATCACCTTGGGGCCGTAGATCGCTGCAGACGGGCTCGACCAGTCGTGGCCTTCGCGGGTCACGACCTTGCTCATCAGCGGACGGCGAAGGTGATCGATGATATAGTCGGCCAGTTGTCCACCTTCGTTGAAGCGTTCGTCGATGATGGCGGCCTCTTTGCCTACTTGCGAAAAGAAGTACCGATTGAAGCTCGTGTAGCCGGCGCCGGCGGTGTTAGGAACGTGTACGTAGGCGACGCGGCCTCCGGTGGCCTGATCAACGTGGCGGCGATTGGCCTCGATCCAGGCCAGGTGGCGGAGCGCCTCTTCGCTCTCGACCGGAACGACGGTGACATCGCGGGACTCTTTGCCGTCAGGATTGGGACCAACTTTCAGCACGACCTGTTTGCCGGCAGTTTCTTCGAAGAAGCTGTAGATGTTGTCCGAGACGTGCAGATCGCGGCCATTCACCGCGAGCAAGTAGTCTCCGGCTTTGACGTTGACGCCGGGCTGAGTGAGTGGCGCTTGATTGCCGGGATTCCAGTTCTCGCCGTCATACGCTTTGGCGATGCGGTAACGCCCGTTCTCCAGGCTGTAGTCGGCGCCCAGGAGACCGACCTTCACCTTCTTGGCCTCGGGCTTCTCGCCATCGTGGATAAACATATGGCCGACGGTGAGTTCACCGAGGCATTCCTGGAACAGGTAGGTCAATTCGCCGCGAGAGGCGATGCCCTCGAGGTAGGGAGCGTATTTCTTCTTTGCCTTGTCGAGATCGAGGCCGTGGTAGTGCGGATCGTAGAAGAAATCGCGCTCGATGCGCCAGGTCTCGTTGTAGATCTGCTTCCACATGGCGCGCGGCTCGACGTAAACTTCCCAGCCATCGAGCTTGAGCGGACCGAAACCGGGCTTGGGCGGGCCGCCCCCTGCTGGGCCATCGTCGGCTGACGCGGTCGCCCATGCGTCGCCCTTGCGGTAGAGGACTTTCTCACCGTCGAACGAGACGGTGAAATCGTTGACCTCGTCCATGAACTTATCGACCTTGCGCTTGCTGAGGTCAAACTTCTGGATCGTCTGGTTCACGTTGGGCTGGTCGTCTTCGGTGACCACTTGCGGGCCTTCGGCGAGAAAGAGAATGCCTGACTTCCCGGGAACCATGTTGAGATAGTTCTTGGCGGGAATGGGCAACGAGAGAATGCGCTGGCCGATCCCGTCGAGGTCGATCTTCATGACGACAGGCTTTTCTTTGTCTTTGGCCTTGTCTTTGGTGGCTTCCCCCTTTTCCTGATCAGGCTTCTTTTCTTCCTTGGGCTTCTCCTCGTCGCTTTCCGGGGCCAGTGGTGATTTCTCATCCTTGCTCAGAACCGCAACGTAGGCGCTGCGAGAGACGCGATGCTCATCGCTCGACATGTCGAGGCCAGCGGTGGTGAGCGCAACGTCGGTCGAGGCGGTGAAGTAGAGACATTTCCCGTTCTTGTCCCACGCAGGGTTGAGCGCGTCGCTCATGCCATCGGTGACCTGGGAGGTTTTGTTCTGTTCCAGCGAGTAAACGAAAACCGCGTGCTGGCCGCTGGGAAGCTGCTTGGTATAGGCGATCCACTTGCTGTCGGGGGACCAGGTCTGGCTGAGTTGCGTTGGTCCGAAGCCGCCGAAATAGTCGGCGTCGATCAGCTTGGGCGCCGGGTTGTCGAGGTCAACGAACCATAGCTGCAGGCGCTTGTCACTGTACGCGATCTTCTTGCTGTCGGGCGCCCAAGTTGGGGTGTAGAAGAACGACGGTGGATTGCCCAGATTGATGTGCCGCACCGTGCCCAAGCCGTTCTGGTCGCGGATGGCGAGGTCGTATTCTCCCGACTCGTCGGAAAAGTAGGCTATGGATTTGCCGTCGGGAGACCAGGATGGGTCGCGGTCGGCGACGGCGGGACTATGTGTGAGGTTGCGGATATCGCCTTTGTCCGTGGGAACGGTGAAGATCTCTCCCCAGACCTCAAACACAGCGCGGGCACCGGTCGGCGAAATGTTGAAGCTTTGTATGCGCTTGGGCTCGACCTTGGCGAAGTGCGGACGAACCGCCTCAAGGTCTCCGGCGACCTGGATGGAAACATTCTTCGCCTGATGCGTGTTCAGGTCATAGAGCTTGATGGCGCCAAACTGCTCAATCACGATCGCGTCGGGCCCGGCGGATGCCGTCTTGAAATCGAGGCCATCACTGTGCAGGGCCTCCGAAACCTGTTTCGTTTTCGTGTCGTAGGCGAAGAGACTGACCGGGCCGTTGCGGTCGGAGAGAAAGTAAATGGTGTCGCCCACCCACATGGGATGGTGATCGTTCGAGTTCTCGCGCGGGATCTTCACGATGCTCGAGTCTTTGAGGTCGGCGATCCAGATCGGGGTCGTCTGGCCGCCATGGTAGCGCTTCCAGGCCTCCTGCCACTGGATGTGCGGGACATAGGCGAGGTGAGTGCCATCGGGAGAGAAACTGGCGTCCTCGGCGATGGGCAGGGACAGTTGCGTCGGGAAACCGCCTTCGACGGGCACGGTATAGAGCTGGTCCTCGAAGTGCATGAAGCTGCTGCCCCAGGAGTTGAACAGAATTTTCTTGCCGTCCGGTGTCCAACCAGCGACGTATTCGTCGGCGGGATGATAGGTCAGGCGGCGAGGCACGCCTCCGGCTGCGGGAACGACGTAGACGTCTCGGTTACCGTCATACTCGCCGGTGAAGGCCAACTGCGAGCCGTCGGGGGAAAAGTGCGGAACGACTTCCTGTCCGACCCCGGAGGTGAGGCGGCGGGCATCGCCACCGTCGCGACTGACGATCCACAGATCGCCCGCATAATTGAAGACGATCTGTGTCTTGCTCACGGTGGGATCACGGAGCAAGAGTGGAGGATCGGACTGGGCGACCGCGTTAGTTTGGAGAAAAACCGATGCGAGCGTAAGGAACATCACCGCGAGAAACTGGCGCATATTGGGCTCCAGGACAATGGGAAGAATGACGGGGAATCTTAGAGCCGCAGGTGGGATAGGGTCAACTCACAACGCGTTCGTCGGTTCTGACCAGATCAGAACTTTGGGTCGACGATGATTCTCTCCGCGCGATCGCTGGCAAAAGCCTCGCAGTGGTTCTCTCGGGCCCATGACTTGGAGGCCACGAGCAAAGCGCGGGCGATGCCGCGAGCGCGAAAAGCTGGCGTGACGTACAAGCCCTCCGGATATCCGACTCGCTTGCCGGCGAGGCCGGGAATGTCGTCGCGGATCGACAGTTCGGCAAAGGCGACGATCGTGGGACCTTCCAGCGCCACCAGCACCGCCTGAGGTTCAGCGAGAGTACCCGCGAAAAAGGAGGCAATCTCTACTGCGTGGCTCTCGGGGTCATCGGGCCACAGCTCCCTCCGCAGCCTCGCCCAGGTAGCGGCATCGGAAGGTTCGATGGGGCGGATAATCATTTCGGCTTGCCCTTTCCCGGCAGACCTGCGGGATTCTCATGCGTGCGCTCGCGGAAGCCGCCGCGCATGCCCGCGGCCAGGCTGACGCTGGACTCCCCGAACTTGTCGCGCAGCCGGTCGGCCGCGGCCAGCGCATCTTTCCATCGCTGCTGGCGGCTGCCGTCGAGCAGATCGATCTGGGGAGCGGCGCTGGTGAAAGACGAGGCGTGGACGCCCAGCAACCGCACCTGCACTCCTTTTTTCCAATTCTTGCGAAAGAGAGCGCGTACATGCCCGAAGATTTCGGTGTCGAGCTGGGTCGGGACTGGGAGCGTGTGGGCGCGGGTGATGGTCGTGAAATCCTTGTAGCGCAGTTTGAGCTGGACGGTGCGGGCGTGGAAGTTGGACTCTCGCAGGCGCCGTCCCACCATCTCGGAGAGCCGCATCAGCGTGGATTCGAGTTGGCTTACGTCGGCTGTGTCCTCGTTATACGTGTGCTCGTGGCTGACGGACTTGGCGCTGACGTCGGCCCCAACCTCAGAGTCGAACCATCCGCCGGCATCTTCGCCGCGGGCTTTGCCGGCCAGCGCGAGTCCCCATTTTCCGAAGCGAGCTTCCAGTTCGGAATCTTCCAGCTTAGTAAGGTCTCCAACTTTGTTGATTCCGAGAGTGTGCAGGTGGCTCTCCATGACTTTTCCGACACCGGGAATCTCGCGAACGTCGAGTGGGGCGAGGAACTTGGCTTCTTCACCGGGAACGATCCACAGCACGCCATTGGGCTTGGCCTGCGCCGAAGAAACTTTGGCGATCAGACGCGAGGTTCCGATGCCGACCGAGCAGTTCAAGCGCGTCTCGGCCTTCATGCGCTGATGCAGAGCGTGCGCCGCCTTGAGCGGCGGCCCGTGCAGGCGCTCGGTGCCGGTCATGTCGAGATAGGCTTCGTCGATCGAGGCCATTTCCACCCGCGGAGAAAACGCATCGAGAACTTTGTAGACCTTCTCCGAGCATTCGCGGTAGCGCTGGGGATGACCGTTCACAAAAATCGCGTGCGGGCATATCTTGGCGGCGGTGCGCAGAGGCATGGCCGAATGCACGCCGAATTTGCGCGCTTCGTAGGAAGCGGCGGAGACCACGCCACGCTCGTCGCGGTGGCCTCCGACCACGACGGCCTTCCCTTTGAGCGAGGGATCGAAGAGTTCTTCCACGGAGACGAAGAAGGCGTCCATATCGACGTGGAAGATGGTGCGCAGAGAAGCGGGCATGGGAGCGGCCGCGGACATCTTGAGCGGATTGTAGCAGCCACCCGGGTGCATGGCGGTGCATCCGCCAAAAACTCGAAGAGGCACCGCCTAATCATGAGATGGCGAAGGACCATTCATCACAACGGCCTTGGCGCCTGCTGGTCGAGCGTCCTAGTCCTAAAAACTCCTGGCGCCACCCTGCAACCGGTTCGTCACAAGGTTTGTCCAGACGAACTTGATGACGCGCGCGTCGTTGTAGCAATAGGCCAGATTGTGATTGAGGGTTGAGAAGCAATGTTGCTGGCAGGTCTTCTTCGTCGCAGCCAGTTGCCCTGATTCGAACTTGTGCTCATCGATATTTCCCAAATCGCAGGTTAAGCCGTACAAGGGGAAACACGGAGCCACGGTACCGTCGGTGCGCACGATGACATTGTTCTGGCCGGCGCGGCAATTCCATTCCGCGAAATGGAGTTCACCGTTCGCGTCCTGCACGAAGCCCGGCGTTGCCGCGAGCCGTCTGGCTAGATCGCCGTTCGTTCCCGTTCCGTTGCCGTTCCAGCCGAACCGCTTCAGATCCGAACCACTCGCCATGCGGATGAAAGCCTTGATTTCCTGCAGGCGCTGGACCGAATTCACCATCTGGTATCCGGCCATATTCTTTTCGATCAGCCAATCCACCAGCAAATCGACGTCAAAACCCTTAAAGCGGTGACACCGGTCTCCGGGTCCGCTTCCACTGTCACCATCCACGCCATTCTTCTGGATCGAGCGGAACATCTTTGGGAAACCAGAGCGCAAGCGTTCCGACGGCGTAGCGGTAGAGAGTGTCTTTCTGCGCCAGACCTTCTCCCACTAGCAAGCTTGTCACTCTTAAAATACGCCGTGTACCATGATCGAGCAGAGTGATCGTCACGTTCTTGAGGGAACTGTAATACATGGAGGTTCACAACAAACTCGCTCAAGTCAGGCGCAAGCGCGGGATGTCCGCGTCCCGGTTGGCAGCGCTCGCCGGCGTCAGTCGCCAGGCGATCTATGCTATTGAATCTGCCAGCTACGTACCCAACACGACTGTCGGGCTGAAACTCGCTCGGGCTCTCGATGTGCTGCTGGAAGAGGTTTTTTCAGCTTGAACAGGATGTGCTCCGTCCCCCGCGCACGTTTGGACTGCGCAGCCGCAGATGTGGTATCGCCTGTATCGCGGCAACAGGGGAACCCTCCAACTGGGAGCTTCCTATGCCTACAACCGTCGTACCTGGGACGGCATTCTTACTAACTCAAACAGCGGCAACACTCCTTCGTTCCGTCCACTGGCCATCGAGAACATCGTGATGACCTCGTTCCGCTACTCCCTGCCGTAGAACGGAATTGAGACCAAGCAGTGTGCCAGGCGTAAGTGGAAGGCTTCTGCTCCGTCGAGTGTTTTATTGACTGCACCTTGAGTTGAACGCACGATTTCGCTCCGACGCAAAGAAACGACAAATCAGTGCGAAGGAACGAGGAGTTGCTCATGCTCCGTGATGCAGCTTTGCAACTGGCGATCAGCTTCCCCACGATCAAGCAGTGGATTTTACAAGAAGACAATTCGCGGCATCCAGACGGCTGGACGACATCACCGCATCCCAGAGAGTGAAGTGGACTGGTTGCTTTTCCGAACGCGAGGCAGAACGGAGAAAGAACGCGAGCAGGTTATCCGACGCGTCAGCGGAAGTACTCAGATCGTGGGACGAATAGATGGAGTTCGCATTAGCGGCCTGATGGTGGAAGTCAGGATTTCGATCGGCGACCAGCAACTCACTTCGATTATCACCGCGCGTTCGGCACGCGAGATGCAGTTAAAGGCGGGGCAGACTGCGGCGGCCCTGATAAAAGCCACAGACGTGATGATTCTGCGCGTATGAGATGAGAAATCGGCTCATTCCTTCCGCTGTACTCTTTACCCTGACGCTGGACACGACACTAGTCCACTTCGGAGCGCTGCTCGCATTTATGGGTGTCAATCTCGCCTCGCCTACTGGCTACTACATCCGTAGTCCCTGACACTCTGCTGCTGTTTTCGTTAGTCTAGCAGTCGGTGCTGAAAGTCTGGATCCCTAAGAAGAATTTTGTGACACGATTCACATCGATAGTTCGTAAACTGCGCGCATGGCGATGGGGAGAAGAGGGAAGCAGCAACGACAAGAGCGCCTGTGGATCGCATACACGGAGTTACCACGAACCGTAGCACATCCGTTCTACGAGCAGTTAACCCGGTTGCTGGACGAGCGGGGGTTTGACGAGTTTGTGGAGCAGCAAAGGGCAGTTGTCTCCACCGGGCTCGGCTTCCTCATTTGCTTATTTATCTGGATTCATTTGTCAAATCTGGCGAGGGTCGCGGGTTCCATTTGGATGGTTGCTGGCATTGCCTACGGGGCGTGGAGAGGCGAGGCTTCCAGAAAAATCTGGTGAACGTTGATGTTTCCGGAGGAAGAGTAAGTCCGACGGAGTGTGTTGGGTGACTCCCCCAGACGGACCTCGGATAAATTCTCCCCTTAGTGAATACCCCTGAATTGAAGATCCCGAGAAGGAAGGTGTCAAAGGAATTGGCTTTGTAGGAAAATGCTATTACTCAATTGCATGGATTGGTTTATTATTCTGGGCTGTGCGGAGACTAGGCAAGCGCCGTAGGCTGCCCTTTTCGATTCGAAAGTACGTGGCACCTATTATCGGCGGCTCCATCGCACTGTTCTCTCTGCTCCTCACTCTGCAGCTCATCTGGCGTTCTTTTGAAAACCTAAGCTCTCACATATCGGCTCCCGCTTTATGGCTTGCGGTTGAAGGTTTGGACGACGGTTCGAATTCTCTGCTCCCGAATAGACAAACACTGCAGCACTTAGAGACACACGACCAAACGGTCAAGGTTCGACTGATCGCCCCGCCCGACCGCCGGATTAGTCTTACGCGCAACGGCTTCCCAATTGTTGTCCGCCCGTTCGCGACCGGGAAGTCGACGACGGACGTAAGACTACGGAAGGGTACAAACATCATTGGCGCAACGTTGGAACCCGATGGTGCAAGTCGATCCTCCGAGCCAGCAGTACTTGAAATCGTTTACCATCCCGTCCCGACTGCGACTCCCTGGCTTCTGGGTGCATGGGCGCGCCAGAGTGATTCTTTGACATGGGTTTCCGTGTTTGGTTTCGGCGAACCCGAATCGATTGTTCATGTTAGTTTGGACCCGTCTCGTAGCATCAAGACGGACCGCCTTGGCGCATTCCGCGGTGAATTCTGGGTTCCTAGCAAAGCTCCGGAGCTCGATCTCGAGGTGTCTGCCCCAAATTCCGGCGCGTCCTATGTCGGAACTCCTCACAAGATGACGGTGGATACAACCAAGGCTGACATCCAGTTTGCTGACCCGAAACGAACCTTAGGTCGCCAGTTGCGAATTGACATCGATGCTCATCGATATAAGCTTACAGCAAGCGCCAACATCCCTCTGGAAGCTGAAGTCTACCCATATGAGCTAGATGCCGGACAGTTCCTTAGAGACGTTTTTGGACTCTGCATCCAATCGAGGGACGCTGATGCCGAACTATCCTCTTTCGACTGCTGGGGTTCCGTTGGGGACAAGGTGCGGTTTTCGCCCACTCGCTCAGATAAGACAACGATTATTGTCGAGCTTGATCGCCCAATATTTTCTAATCTCATTACCTTTGTCTACGAACCGCGATCGGAGCTTGCAGGGTCTTTCTTGTCCCTGCCGGACGACAGCCTTCGAGTAGAGGCTACGCCTGATGCACCCTTCCGGCCCGTTGCGGCAGGTTCTCGCAAGGACGGGTCTGCCCTCGTCTGGACTGGAGGCGCGATCTCGGAGAACCCACTACATTCAAACAGACTGGACTTTGGTAATTTGCTGGTGATCGGCACGGAAGAATCGCAGAACTCTGTTACAGCGGGCGCGGCTTCATCGGTTGCAACGGATGATGACCAATCAAACGCGTTGGAAGAACCTCCGGAACGAATTATTGATCGCATTCGGATGCTCGAACGGATCGTTCCCGATAAGGTTCGGGCGCTCATTCAAACGCTGCTGACGGCCATACCATTTTTGTGGTTCTTGTGGATTCTGAGCCGCTATCCCCCCGCCTCAAGGGTGCATGCCGCTACGCTGCAAGCCGTCGTGCTCACCTTCTTGACACTGCACCTTACCATCGTGGCGCTGCTTCTATTTCAAGTGTCATTTTCGCCGACGCCTCTGGCATTTCTCCATGATCTCGCGCCGGGAACCGCCCTTACCAAGGTCGCAGAGGTGTTGCAGTCCGCATCGTACATTTACCCATTTCTGGCTATCGGTGTAGTCTTGCTGGTCAATCCGGTCTTTCGCGCCTTTCGACGCGAAGCTCTCAACCCGCAGCTACATACGCGCGCAAGATTTCTCCGAGCGATGGTCTGGATTGTTTTCTGGATCGGCGTGTTTGCCGTTCCTATCGCCGCAGTTTGGGCGCGGATCCGGATCGATAATGCGCAAGATATCTTCGGCCGGTTGCCGATGCTCAGTCTATTGCTAGGCGGAGGCGTTGCGGTTATCTGGTTCGTGCTCTTTTGGTCTCTCCGTGGCATATTCCGAATTCGTATCGGTGTGCGCGATGCTTTGCGGGCGAACTGGGCAATGCTGCTGTTGCCTCTGGTTCCTCCGGTTGCCGATGTCGTGAACAATATCTTGCGCAATTTCATCGCCACCCGTGCGCAGATTTATCCGTTTATGCTTCCAGAAGGAACTGGACCTCAGGTTTCAGCAGCCATTGTCGCCATTCTTGGTGCACTTCTACTTCTCCATACTGGAGAGTTATCCCTTAGGCTAACTCAGCACCCGGGCACATGGCGATGGTACCGCTCGCAAAATCGTCTACTTCTCTTACTTCCGCTTCTAATTATCAGCATTCCTGTTGTCCGCCAGGGTCAGACGAGTATCTCTACGTTTATTGGATTCTTTTATTTGATGGATTGGCTCCTCCCTTACGCACTCTTGATTGGTGGAGTTCTGCTGGTTCGCCTATTAAACAGGAACGACAGTTTTCAACTGACCAAGGGTGAAATCCAATTGGGGGCCCTGTTGTTCGCCTGGTATGTATCTGGGCATAACGCTACCCTCCTCTTCATCCCGGTTCCATTTCTGGTTGCATGGTACGTCTTTAACCGTTGGTTGCTCGTATGCCCAGCCGAGGAAAAGTCCTCCTCGCCGTCCATTCTTTCTAAATTACTCGACGAGCGTCGAGCCCAGGCCCGCTCGGATGACGTTGAAAAAGGACTCGATAAGAAGCTTAGCAACGGCGAGTTGAAGTTGTCCGAATACTGGGCAAGACTGCAAGAGGTCCACGATCAGGAGAGACTGGCCTCAGCTTGGGTGGTTATTGAAAGCGGTGGAACCTCGCCTCGCGTCTTATCCAAAGGGCCAGAAAATGGGCCTCTCGCCAACGCCAGGATTGCCGTGCTCTATGGACTCTTGATTTCAGCTCCTTTTCAGGCCATTACCTTGTATGGCTTTGTACAGCGCACCTACACTAACTTCCCCCTCGCCGAATTTACTTACGCATTGGTCTATTCAATCACGGCGTGGGTTCTGATGGCCGCCGTGTTCGGCTATTTCTATCATCGCATCCGCGGTAGGAATGGGTTCGAGAAGGCGTTATGCTTTTCGTTAGCCGTTGTGCTGCCAACTCTTCCATTGCATCTCATCGCAGGCGAATCTGTGGTCAACCCAGCTCAATTGCTTGACGTGGTGCAGGTCGTCGCGTTCGTACTGGTTCTGGCACTTGTGGCCTTTGACCTTCGCACGCTGAGCAAACAGCGTCGCGATTGGCGAGACTTGCTAACGCTTTACGGCTTCGCTTCAGCCGCTTATGGATCCACCATTGTTCTTGCCATCGCCTCCAGCCTCGCGAGCAATGAACTTCTCCCGAAGCTTTGGGCCGCCTTAGGTTGGTTAACAGGTCACGCAGCTAATTAAGGAAAGGCGTATTACCTCCGCCTTTGCCGGAGGTGTCGTTCACATTAGACCACCCAAAGGCAGCTTGAGCAGATTGCGGAATGGCGCTATGGACGTGCTTTGGTGATGGCCTCCAGCCAATTCACGATCGCTGCCTGCATTGCGATCCGATGATCCGAAAACGGATGGTCGGTGTGCATGTGCTGCTCCGTAACCTTCATATTGCCAGCCTTCCGCAAGGCTTCTGCTAGTGCCTGGTTGTCAGACGTATTGCGGTCATCGGCCTCAAGAACGAAAATCGGACGGTCTTTTAACAGAGGGACGCAGTTGAAGTAATTCCACTTCGCT
>Ga0075030_100005420_pt1 | contig 11504 bp, 9 predicted proteins | sample LitLauG_LLR_2012_FD_71393 | JGI IMG/M metagenome (GOLD analysis project Ga0075030, IMG submission 71393) | Freshwater sediment microbial communities from Pennsylvania, USA - Little Laurel Run_MetaG_LLR_2012 | ecosystem: Environmental > Aquatic > Freshwater > Creek > Sediment | place: USA...
GGTTCGTGTCCTGATACTCGTCCACGTGCAAATACCCAAATCGGTTCCGCCATTTCTCGCGCACTGGCGCCACTTCCCGCAGCAAGCGCGCCGATCGGAGCAGTAAATCGTCGAAATCCACCGCGTTGCTCTGCTTCAGCAGCACTTCGTAACCCGCGAAAATATCCGCCACCTTGCGCGTGTCCGGCCCAAATGCTTCCGCCCGCATCTGCTCCGGCGACTGCGCGTGGTTCTTCGCATAACTGATCCGGCTCAACACATTCCGTGGCGTCAGCGCATCATCGTCAATCCGGAGCTTCGCCATCACCAGCTTTACCGCCGCCAGTTGGTCGTCGTCGTCGTAAATCGCAAAATCCTTCGCCAACCCTGCGCTGGCCGCCTCGCGCCGCAACAACCGCGCGCAAAGTGAATGAAACGTCGAAATCCACGGCCGCTCTGGCGGCACACCGGCCCGCAGCAACAAGTCGGTCACCCGCGTCTGCATCTCTTCCGCGGCCTTGTTTGTGAACGTCACCGCCAAAATCGCTTCCGCGGGCGTTCCTTTTGCAATCAGGTTGGCCATGCGAAACGTAAGTGCGCGCGTCTTTCCCGTCCCTGCGCCGGCAAGGATCAACACGGGTCCCTCAGTGGTTTCGGCGGCAAGACGTTGTTCTGGGTTCAATTGTTCGAGCAGGTTTTCCATGTCATCCGGTGGGTGGCTAAATTTTTTTCGCACACCCATGGTAGCCGACCGCGCAGCACCCGGCAAATCACAACCCATTCATGACGAAATTTTAATTCCGGGAATCCTGGCTGAATCCGATGTCGAAATACGAAATCGCCTGCTTCGTCGTCATTCGCTCCAGGTCCGGCACGTACACGCGCGCGTTCTGTAGCAGATCCCACTCCGCGCGCAAATCGAAATAAACCAGCCCTTCCATCGTGCTGTGCGGCCCGATCACCGGCGAGGGCAACGCCGCGTTTTGGCAGGAATCCCGCAAATCCTCCCAATTCTTGTCTCGCGTCGGTTTCGCGTGGCCCACTGGTATGGGAAGAGGGATCGGGCTTCTCCGGAGCGTCGGATCCTTCTGATGATTCTCAAGCAGCACCGTGTCCGCCACTTCGTCTGCCTTCAGCGGCTCCAGTTCTTGCCTGTTGTCCTCGTCCAGTTGCACCAGCAACCGAATCCTCTCGCGATTCAGCCGGATCGGCTCATCATTGTCGTTGCGTATTGTCAAATGCAGCGCCACCACGCCGCCAGTGAATGGATTCTTCTTCGGGAATTTTCCCTTATACCGGCTCGCCGAACTCCATGGGTCTACGCCAATCGTCACGCCTTCATGCGAATCCACCAGCGCCGTGCGCATCGGCGCACTCTGGATCTGCTGCCCCCTGGCGATGTGAAGCACGCACAGCCCTGCGATGGCCACCACAACCCCAGCAAGGATTTTTCTCATCAGGCTATAATAAACTGTTTGCATCCTGAGCCCTTCGATTCTTTGGGGAAGGGTGGGGTTGCTCCACTTCTGAATTCTTGGGCTCACGCAATTCCCGGAGCAAACCGGAGTCATATCGAGTGTATTTTCTCTACAGTTTCCTGTTGGGGCTCGCCGCCCTTTTGACGTTGCCCTATTGGCTCATCCAGGGCCTCCGCCACGATAAATATCTCTCCAACCTCACCCAGCGGCTCGGCTTTTCCATTCCGGCACTCGAAAAACTTCCTGCCAATCGCCCCGGCGCCATCTGGATTCACGCCGTCTCCGTCGGCGAAGCTCTCTCCAGCGTTACTTTGGCTCGCCGCCTAAAAGACGCCTATCCCCAGCGCCCGCTCATCGTTTCCACCACCACCATCACCGGCCACGCACTCGCCAAAGAACGCATGCCTTTTGCCGACGCCGTCATCTATTTTCCCCTCGACTGGGCCTTCTGCATCCGGCGCGTCCTCAACGCTGTGAAACCTGCCGTTGTCCTCATCCTCGAAACTGAAATCTGGCCCAATTTCCTCCGCGAGGCCGGCCGTCACAAAGTTCCCGTCCTCTTCGTCAGCGGCCGCATCTCCGATCGTTCCTTCGCCCGCTGGCAGAGCTACCTTAGTGCTTTCGGCTTCTATCTCAAACCGTTCCTGAAATCCGCGCTAGCCAATGCCGTGGCCTTCCTGATGCAGACTGAGCAAGACGCCGACCGGATCAAGAGTCTTGGCGTTCCCGCCGATCGCGTCTTCGTCAGCGGCAATCTGAAATACGATCTGCAACTTCCCGAGCCCACGCCGCTGGCCCAGTGGCTTGAAGAAGAATGCCAGCGCCGCGGCCGCCGCCCGCTCATCGTCGCCGGCAGCGTCGTCGCCACGGAGGAGCCGCTGGCCTTGCTCGTGTTCGGCGTAGTCCAGGGCGATTTCCCCAAAGCACTGCTCGTCCTCGCTCCTCGCAAACCCGAACGCTTCGCCCCCGCCGCCGAATTCATCGAAGAATCCCATCGCAAGTTCGTCCGCCGCTCCGAACTCCCTCTGCCCGCCCCGGGCGTCAACCCCAGTGCGAACGGCAACCAGAATTCAATTCCTGACGACGCCACCGTCCTCCTTCTCGATTCCATCGGCGAACTCGCCTCGCTTTATCGCCTCGCCGATGGCGTCTTCGTTGGCGGCTCACTCGTCAACTCCGGTGGACACAACATCCTCGAACCCGCCGCCTTCGGCAAAGTCCCCGTCTTCGGCCCTTCCATGGAAAATTTCGCGGCCATGGCCGCCCGCTTCGTTGACTCAAAAGCGGCAATCCAGGTCGAAAGCCCCGAAGACGCCGGCGTCGAGATGATCCACCTGCTCAAAGACCCGGAAAAAATGCAGCGCATGGGCGGCACGGCGAAAAAACTCGTCGAGACCAGCCGCGGTGCCCTGGATCGCGCCTTCGCCGAAATTTCGAAACACCTCGGCGGTACCGCGCAATGAATTTGCCGCCGTGGCTGCGCCTCCTGCTCTGGCCACTTTCCGTGCTCTACGGCGACCTCACCCGCCTCCGCGCCCGCCTCTACGCGCAAGGCACTCTCAAATCGAAACGCCTCGGGGCTCCGGTCATCAGCGTTGGCAATCTCACCGTCGGTGGCACGGGCAAAACGCCCATGGTGATATGGCTCGCCGAAAAACTGCTCGCGGAAGGGAAGCGCGTTGCGATTCTCAGTCGTGGTTACAAAGGTGCCTCCGGCACTAGCGACGAAATCGAACTCATGAAGTTTCGCCTCCAGAAACGAGCACTCTTCGGCGTTGGCCCGAATCGTTACGCCCAAGGCCTCGCACTGGAGCAAAAAGGCGTAGACATTTTTCTCCTCGACGACGGCTTCCAGCATTTGCAACTCGCCCGCGACGTCAACATTCTTCTTCTTGACGCCTCGCAGCCCCTCGGCCGCCAACTCCTTCTCCCTGCTGGCCCCTTGCGCGAACCCGTTTCCGCTATGCAACGTGCGGACATCCTCCTCCTTACGCGTTCAGAAACATCTCCGGAAACTGCATCCGCCATCGCCAAATTGCAAAACTATCCGGTGTTCTCCGCCGCCACACGCTTAATTGGGTTCCGTCGCCTCGGAGCAGGCATTCAAGTCTTAACCGCCGAAGAAATCGGCTCCGGTCCCTTCTATGCGTTTTGCGGCATTGGCAATCCCCGCGCGTTTTTCCAGGACCTGAAAAACTGGAATCTCCCCGTCGCCGTCAGCAGCGAATTTCCCGATCACCATAAATATGACGCCCGCGACGCCGGCGAACTCGCCGCTGCCGCCCGCGCCGCCGGCGCCAAAGCCTTCCTGACGACGGAGAAAGACGCGCAAAATCTCACCGGCCTGCAGTTCGATGAATTTCCCGTCTTTCTCGTCGTCATCGATCTCGAAATCTCCCAGCCGGATGGTTTCCTCGCCGCCATCCGCTCCGGTATCGAATCCCGGAGCGCCGCCGCATGAACATCGTGATCCGCGCCACCAACTGGGTCGGCGACGCCATCATGGCGCTGCCTGCCATCCGTGCCGTCCGCCAGCGCCATCCCGGGGCGCATATCTCCATCCTCGCGCGCCCGTATGTCGCTGACATTTACCGGGATCAGCAAGTCTGCAACGAACTTATCCCGTACGATCCGGAAGGTGGCCACCGCGGCTGGGGCGGCCGCGAAAAATTGATCGCGCAACTGCGCGCCAGGAAATTCGACGTCGCACTACTCCTTCAGAACGCTTTCGACGCGGCTTGGCTCGCCTGGCGCGCTCAAATCCCCCAGCGTATCGGCTACGCTCGCGATGCCCGCAGCCTTCTCCTCACCAAACCCATTCCAGTTCCAAAGCCCGGCGAAATTCCCGCCCACGAAAAGTTCTACTATCTCGAACTCCTCCGCCGCGCCGGTTGGCTTGATCAACTTCCCGATACCCCGCACATCGCGCTGCAAGTCCCCGACGCTGCTCGCCACCGCTCTCTACAAATCCTCTCTGAAGCTGGCGCCCGCCCGAACGCCGTTCGCATCGCCGTCGGTGCCGGTGCCTCCTATGGCTCCGCCAAGTGTTGGCCGCCCGACCGCTTTGCCAAATCCCTCAACGCGCAAATTTCGCAGCACGACGCCGACGTCATCCTCTTCGGCACCGCGAACGAAGCTCCCGTCTCCAATGCAATTGCCACAGACCTTTCCCGCCCTCCCATCAACCTCACCGGCAAGACCTCCATTGCCGACCTTCCCGCGCTCCTCTCCCAGTGCCATCTCTTCCTCGGCAACGACTCCGGTGCCATGCATGTCGCCGCGGCCGTCGGCCTCCCCATCGTCGCCATCTTCGGCCCCACGGATCCAGACGGCACTTCGCCGGTCAGTCCTCGCGCCACCATCGTCCAGCAAAAGCCCTACTGCAGCCCCTGCTTCCTCCGCCGCTGCCCCACCGATCATCGCTGCATGACCGCCGTCACCCCCGCCATGGTCGAAGCGGCCCTCCTCTCCCGCCTCCACGAGGTGTCCCCTGTCTAACTCCCCCTGGCGCCATGCGGCCAACAACGCGGCCGCTTACTTGAATCCTCTCCACCGTTCTCGTATGGTTCCCCTTACGCTTATTCACAGCCCTTTCAAGGACCATTCATGAAGCGCTCTCTGTCCAAATCTTCCGCCACTTCTGTCGACCTCCTCGCCCTCGGCGAATACGTCGAGCGCTTCTCCTCCAAAACTATCGTCGTCCTCGGCGATTTCGTCGCCGACGCCTTTCAATACGGCGACATCACGCGTGTCTCCCGCGAAGCTCCCGTCTTGATCCTCAAGCATCGCGAAACGCAAATCGTTCCCGGCGGCGGTGCCAACGCCGCCAACAATTTCGCCGCCCTCGGCGCCAAAGTCATTCCCATCACCGCCGTTGGTGAAGACGTACCCGGCAATCGCCTCCGTGAATTCTTCCGGGCGCAAAAAGTGGACGTCTCCGGCATCTTCCGCGCCAAGGGCTGGACCACCCCCACGAAAACCCGCTTCCTTGCCGGATGGGCCCACAAAGTCGGCCAGCAGGTCCTCCGCGTGGACTACGAACCCGGCCAACCTCTCCCCGCTGACATCCACAAAAAAATCCATGCCAAGCTCGCCAGCGCGCTGAAAAAAGCCGACGCCATTGCCATCTCCGACTACGGCTTTGGCGTCGCCGTCCCTGCTGAACTCGGCAAACTCCTTCCCCGCGGCAAACGCCGAACCATCGCCACGCTCGATTCGCGCTATCGCCTCACCGACTACGCCCGCGCTGGCCTCCATTCCGCCACGCCCAACGAAGGCGAAATGGAATCCCTCCATCACGCCACCATCGGCAAGAATCTTGCCGAACTCGAACGCTGCGGCCGCTGCACCCTCGCCGACATGAAACTTCAATCCCTCGTTATCACCCGGGGCCGCGATGGCATCGCTCTTTTCCAACCGGGCCAGGAAACGGCACACATCCCCATCCACGGCAGCGATCAGGCCGTGGACGTCACCGGCGCCGGGGACACCGTCCTCGCCGCCTACACTCTCGGCCTCGCCGGCGGCGCTTCGCCTCTCGAAGCCGCACATCTCGCCAACATCGCCGGCGGCCTGGTCGTTATGAAGCGCGGCACCGCCACCGTTTCCCGCGCCGAACTCCTCGCCGCCATTGGCGCCTCGGCTTCGGAGGCCACGCCCTAACTCATGCGTTCCGCCCGATCGAAAATCGTTTCCCGTGAACTCCTCCGCGAACTTCTCCCCGCCGCGCAACTCCGCGGACAAACCGTCGTCTTCGCCAACGGCTGCTTCGATACGCTGCACGTCGGCCACGTTCGCTATCTCGCCGGCGCCAAGGCCGAAGGAGACATCCTCGTCGTCGGCGTCAACGCCGATTCCAGCGTTCGCCCCTTGAAAGGCCCCGGCCGCCCCGTCCTCGACGAACACGCGCGCGCGCTTCTCGTCGCCGCTCTCCGCAATGTGGATTACGTTGTGATCTTCCCCGAGCCCAACGTCGAGAAGCTCCTGCAAGAGTTGCGCCCCGACGTCCACGCCAAGGGCACCGACTACACCCCCGACTCCGTGCCCGAACGCGCCGTCGCCGACCGCCTCGGCATCCGCGTCGCCATCGTCGGCGACCCGAAGGACCACTCTACGCGCTCTTTCTTCAACGCGATTCGCAAGGCCCCGCATGCCTGAGCCGCGTTTCCTCGTCGTTCGCCTCGGTTCCCTCGGCGATATCGTGCACACCTTTCCCGCCGTCGCCGCGCTCCGCGCATCATTTCCGCGCGCCGAAATTGTCTGGCTCACCCATCCCCGCTGGGTCGGCCTCGTCGCCAGCAGCGCCTTGGCAACGGAAATCTGGCCCGTCAATTCCCGCGATTTCTCCAGCGTCCGCGCAACTCTTGGCAAAATCCGAGCTCAATCCTGGACCGCGGCCATCGACTACCAAGGACTCTGGAAATCTTCGCTGCTTCCATTTCTCGGCGGCGTTACCAAGCGCATCGGCTTTTCCTCTGCCACCATTCGTGAGTTCGGCGTACCCATCCTCTATTCCGACCGCGTCAATGCAAAGTCCGCCCACATCGCCGATCAGAATGGAGAACTTTCTCTGCGAGCCGGCGCAACAAATTCCGTGGCCAGGGTTCAATTGCGAGTGAACGAAGCGGACCACCAGCGTGTGTCCACGGATATCACCGCTGCGGGCATCCAGCAATACATCGTCCTCAGCCCCGGCGGCGGCTGGCGCTCCAAATGCTGGCCCGCCGAACGCTTCGGCTCGCTCTGCCAGAAAATTCGTGAATCGCTGAACCTTCACTGTGTGATTAATTACGGCCCTGGAGAAGAATCACTCGCCGCCACCGTCAAATCCTCCAGCGGCAGCGCCGACCCAATCGTCTACGATGGCGAAATCGGCCAGCTCATGGCTCTTCTTCAGGGTGCCCAACTCATCGTCGGCGGAGACACTGGCCCGCTCCATCTCGCCATCGCACTCGGCACAAAAGCCGTCGCCATCTTCGGTCCCACCAATCCCACCCGCAACGGCCCGTATCCTCCGCAGCCCTTCGTCTTGCGCGATCCGCAAGCCGTCACGACGCACGAACGAGGCACGGACACTTCTCCGTCGCTGCTCAAAATTTCCGTGGATCAGGTTTTCGACGCTGTTCGCCAGCGCCTCGGTGACCACGCATGACGCCGCTCGACTTCTTCGCCCGCTGGCGTGTCCGCATCGGCTATCTCTTGGCCGTCGTCGTTCTGTGGTTCTCGCGCCCCGTCCCGCGTTCCATCCTCATCGGCGCCTGCGTTGGCCTCGTCGGCCTTGCCATTCGCGCCTACGCCGCCGGCTTCCTGCACAAGCAAGAAGTCCTCACCACCACCGGCCCCTACGCCCGCACGCGCAATCCCCTCTATTTCGGCAGCAGCATCCTCACTCTTGGCGCGGCCATCGCCATGAACTCCTGGCTCTCCGCCGCGCTTCTCCTCATCTATTTCGCGCTTGTCTACACCTTCGTCATGCGCCGCGAAGAAATCGAACTCCGCCGCCACCACGGCCCCGCCTTCGACACCTACGCTCAATCCGTTCCGCTCTTCTTCCCAGGCCTCTTTTCCGCCAAACAATCTCCCTCCACCGATCAACCCGGCGCCGCAGCCACATTCAGCTGGTCCCAATACCGCAAAAATCACGAACACCAAGCCAGCCTAGGCTTCCTACTCCTCCTCCTGGCTTTGGTAATAATCTGGCGTCTCCACGTAGCGTAGATCTTCTCTGTGCTCTCTGTGTTCCGTCCTCTGTGACCTCTGTGTTAAACCTCTTCTCTGCGATACCTCCGCGCTCTCAGCGTCTCTGCGTTATCATGCTCTTCTCTTCTTCTCCTCCGCATCCCGCAAAACACCGCACCCAAATTTTCTCCCCATCCGTGACCACCGAAACCTCTCCCTCCCGATCCGTCCGCAAAATCCTCACGCCCCGCTCCTTCAACCGCCCCAACAACTCCTCACTCGGATGCCCGTAAGGGTTTTCCTCCCCCGCCGAAATAATCGCCACCTTCGGCCCCACGCGCTCCAGAAATTTGGGCATCGTCGAATTCTTGCTCCCGTGATGCCCCACCTTCAAAACATCCGCGTGCAACTCCTCCGCCGCGTTCTCCGCAAGCATCGCGTACTCCGCCTGCTTCTCCGCATCTCCCGGCAGCAACAAGCTCCGCTCCTTGTACTGCAGCCGCATCACCAGCGAATCATTATTCTTCGCACTGGGCGCCACTTCCGTCGGCGCAATCTCCGGCCACAAAAAACCCACCCGCACGCCATCCCAATCAAAACTCTGCCCGTGCAACTCATGCTCAATCAGAATGTGCCGCTCATCCGCCATCTCTTTCAATTTCGCTAGCGCCGGTGTCTGTGTCTCTCTGCCAATCCACAACTGCCCTACGCGAAAATTCTCCAGCACCGCCTCCAATCCACCAATGTGATCCTGATGCGCGTGTGTTAACGCCACCGCATCGAGCCGCTGGATTCCCCGCGACCACAAATACGTAGACACAGCCTCCTCTCCCGGATCCGGCCCCGGCGCCTCCTCACGCCCGCGGAATCCCGCGAACCGTCCACCCCCATCAATCAGCAGCGTGCTCCCTTTCGGCGAAATCACCAGGATCGAGTCCCCCTGCCCCACGTCGAGCACATCCATCTCTAGCGCCCCGCGCTGAAATCGAGCAGGGAAGGGATGCAACGCAATCACCAGCCCAGCAGTCAGGCCTCCGCCTATCGCTACCCATCGCAGCCATCGCCATGTGCCATTCTCCAAGCGCAAGCAAATCGCCGCCAAGAGCAAACTCGCAAAAAACGCCATCATCACCCAGCCCGGCGGCCCCGGTATCCGGTAACTCCCGTGCGCCATCCCCGCAAACCATCCAACAATGTGACTCTGGACTGCCACCAGCCAGCCCAGCGGCCACGCCAGCACGCGCCCCATCGCCGGCCACAACATCGCCGCACCCAGCGCAAAAAATCCCAGCGGCACAATCGCTCCGGTCAGCGGTACCGCCAGCAAGTTCGCCGCCGGCCCATTCAGAGTTACCCGATGAAAATTCTGCGCCATCATCGGCATCATCCCAAACTGCAGCACCGCCGACAGCGCCACCAACTCCACTCCGCGCAATATCCATCCGAATCCAGCAACCGCGAAATTCTCGGCGCGGGCAGAGTGATTTGCCGCGAAACCCAATCGTTGGCCAGCCCACCGCAGCGCCGCTCGCAAATCCAATCGAAACTGCACCTGCCTCGCCGAAGATGCTCCATCTCTCGTCACATCCCGCCATCCACTCAGTGCCCGAATGTATGGCTGTACATAGCGCTCCATCCAGGGCAGCGCAATTCCCACTATGCATCCAATCGCCAAAAATGAAAATTGAAAGCTCGTATCCACCAGGGAGGACGGCTTCGCCACCAGCAGCGCCAGCGCCGCCAATCCCGCCGAATTCATAACCTCCACCCGCCGGTAAAATAGACTCGCCGCCACCACAATTCCCGCCATTAGTCCTGCCCGCAAGACCGGCGCCCTCTGTTCCACCACCGCGATATATGCCATCAGCGTCCCAAGCAATACCACCGTCGCCCACACCCGTGGCAATCGCAACTTTCTTCCCATCCAGTACACAAAAAACGCCAGCGCTCCCACGTGCAACCCCGCCACCACCAGCACGTGAAATACTCCCGTCTTCTGAAAATCCTCTGACTCCGCCCGATCTACAAAACTCCGGTCCCCCAGCAGCATGGCTCGCAAAATTCCAGCCGTTCGCGGCGCGTCGGGATACATCGCATCCAGCCGTCCGCGCAAATTTGCCCGAAGTCGCGCCATCCGCGTCGCCACGGTCGGCCCCGCCACCGAGTCCTGCTCCAGGAGCGAACTCGCCCGCAGCGTCGCCAGCAGATGAAGGTCGTGTTGCGTCAGATACGCCCGCCGGTCAAATGCCCCCTCATCCCGGAACAACTGCGGCAAACGCGCCTGTGCCAGCACGCTCACCTCATCTCCCGCATGCACCTCCGGCAACGCCGCGTCCTCGCCTTTCGGCGTAAAACTCACCCGCATCCCGCCACGCACCGGCAGCATGCCTTCCGCCGTCTCCACGCCGGAAAGCTCCAGATCCATTCCATATCCCCACGGCAATCGCGCCGGCTCATCGCGCAATTTTCCAATCCACCGCAGCGGCGTATTCAACTCAATCTGCCCCGCCGCCAATCGCGCCAGGACGTGCTCCGCCGGTAATGGTCGCGACGCCATCCCCATCGCCACCACGCCAAGCCCAGTCCAACCAATCAGGGAAAGCAGGGCGGCCAGCCACACCCGTCCGCGCGATGCCAAAAGCAGGGAACTAAGCAGGAAAAGAAAAATCACCGCGAAGCAAGCTGCCAGCACACTCCGCGGCAGAACCAATCGGGGAAGGGAACCCATCCGGCCGAGCAATATGCCGCCCGCAAACGCGGCGGCAATCGCTACAGCCGGTATCTTCATGTCACTCTTCGCAACCTCACCAGCGCTTCGATGTGATACGTCTGCGGAAACAGATCAAACAACTGCACATCCGTAATTTCGTAGCGGTGCTGCGCCGCCACTTCCGTCTGCGGCCGCCGCTCCGATCCCGTCAGCACCGCCAAGTCTCGTGCCAGTGTCGAAGGATCGCACGAAAGATAGGCAATTTCCGGCGCTCCCAAATTCGCCAGCCGCGCCGTCGTTTCCGCTCCCAGCCCCGCCCGAGGCGGATCCAGCACCACAAACTCCGGCTGCTCCGCGAACTTCTTCAGAAACTCTTCCGTGTGTTCGTTCTCCGAAACCACTTCCACGCCCGCGGCTTTCACGTTCTCCCGCAAATCCTGCGTCGCCGCCAGGTTCGCGTCCACGCTCACCACCCGCGAATACGCCTTCGCCAGTGGCAACGTGAAAAATCCCACTCCCGCGTACAAATCAAGAGCGAATCCGCCCTTCTTTCCGCCCACCACCGCCTGCAGCATCTCTTCAATCAAAAACCGGTTCACCTGAAAAAACGACAAATGGCTCACCCGGAACGTGAATCCCCCCGCCTGCTGCTGCAAAAA
>Ga0075030_100005422_pt1 | contig 11502 bp, 9 predicted proteins | sample LitLauG_LLR_2012_FD_71393 | JGI IMG/M metagenome (GOLD analysis project Ga0075030, IMG submission 71393) | Freshwater sediment microbial communities from Pennsylvania, USA - Little Laurel Run_MetaG_LLR_2012 | ecosystem: Environmental > Aquatic > Freshwater > Creek > Sediment | place: USA...
GATTCATGTTCAGCCGTGCGCTAAACGTTCCCCCGAATACGTTGTTCATCGTCTCTAGCGCCACTTCGTCTTCCATCTTCGGCGCCGGCCCAATGGTTCCCGAAAGCACTACCGAGTGCACCGCGCCCGGTTTATCCACTAAGTAGATCGCCGGCTTCGAAGGCAGCGGCACCTCCGCCATATGCTTCACTGGCACATCGCCCGGTTTCCACCCGGCGAAAAGCGCCTCAAGCTTCGGCTTGATCTCCGCCATCGTCGTATCGCCCACCACCACCAGCGTGGCGTTGTTCGGCTTAACCCACGTGTCGTGATAGCGCTGCATATCTTCGCGCTTCATTTGCTGCACGGTCTCTTCCGTGCCCGAACCTGTCAGCGGCGAGCCATAGGCGTGCCCTTTGCCATACAGAATGGGCGGCAGCGCCCGCAACGCCATCTGTACGGGTGTCGCCTTTTCATTAGCAATCGCTGCAAGCTGCAAATGCTTCTGCCGTTCGAAATCCGTCTCCGGAAAATCCGGATTCAGAATCACATCTGCAAAAATATCCAGCCCCTCGTCCATTGTCGCCTTCAGCGTCGTCAGATAGACCGTCGCCATATCCAAATTGCATCCGCTCGAAAGCTGCGCCCCCAGCATCTGCAACTCTTCGCTGATCTCTAATGCAGTTCGTCGCTTCGTTCCACCTGTTAGCAGCGAAGACGCCAGCCGCGCCGTTCCGGGCAACACCTTTTCATCCGACGCGAATCCCGAATTCACTTCCAACCAGAAATTCACCACCGGAATCTCATGCCGCTCGGCCAGCAAAATACGCAACCCGTTGGAGAGTCGTTCTTCTTGAATCGCCGGCAACTGCAACTCGTGCGGCGCGCCGAGCGGGGGCGGGGCACTGCGGTCAACCGCACCGGCCGGCGCTGCCTTCGCATTCCCGAATGGCTCCACTTCGAGCGTATAAACGCCGTCCGACAGCCACTCGCGCGCCGTATCCCGCAAATCCAGGCTCGTCAATTTCTCCAAACGGGCCAGTCGCTCTTTGTACGCATCGGGCCGGCCATCATAGGTCACTGCAGTCGCCAAAATGTCGGATTTGCCGCCAAAGCCGCCAATCCGTTCCACGCCCCGCACAAAGCTCGCATATGATTGCGCTTTGATCCGTTGCAACTCACGCTCCGTCGGGCCCTTATCAAGGAAAAGCGCCATCTCTTCATCCAACGCCTTTTCTACCTTCTGCAAATCTACGCCCTGCTTCGCCGTCGCTACCAACACAAACTGCCCGCCAATTTCGCGCTCATCCATGTGCGCGCCCACCTGCGTGGCAATCTGATCGTCGTAGACCAGGCGCTTGTACAGCCGCGAACTCTTGCCACTCGACAATGCCGAACACGCAAACCGCAAATAATCCGCCGCCGCCGTTCCATGCCCCGGCACGTTCCATGCCTTGTAAACACGTGCTTGCGGCACCCGATCCTGCACGGTTTCCCGGTGTTCCCCGCGCATCTTTGCTACCCACGCCCGCTGATGCGCCACCGGCGGCCCCGGTTCGATCCCGCCAAAGTAGCGCGTCACTTTCTCACGCGCCTGCGCAGGAGTGATGTCGCCCGCCAACACCAGCACTGCATTCGAAGGCGTGTAATAGGTCTTAAACCACTCCCGCACGTCGTCAATCGTCGCCGAATCCAGGTCCTTCATCGAGCCAATCACCGTGTGCGCATACGGATGCTCCGCCGGGTAGGTCGAATTCACCATCAAATCTTCGACAATCGAATACGGCTGGTTATCGCCTTGCTGCTTCTCGTTCTTCACCACCCCGCGCTGCAGGTCTAGAACTTCCTGGCTGATTGTGTTGTAGAAGTGCCCCATCCGGTCCGATTCCGCAAATAGCGCGTAATCCAGCGCCGAAACCGGCACGTTCTCGAAATAATTCGTACGGTCTTCGTTGGTTGTCCCGTTTAAATCGGTAGCGCCAATCCGCTCCATCGCTTCGATGTAGCTGCCCGGCAGATGTTCGCTCCCGCCAAACATCAAATGCTCAAACAGATGGGCGAACCCGGTCTTGCCGGCTTTCTCATTCTTCGAACCAACGTGATACCAAATATTCAAAGCCACAATCGGCGCTTTGTGGTCTTCGTGGACAACGACAGTCAATCCGTTATCAAGGACAAACTGCTCACAGGGGATTTCAAGCTTAGAAAAGTGCATGTTGGGCGTAAAACCGCACAATAGCAGATAGGAAAACAGACTGGACGAAAACGTGCCCCGAAGTACTTCTTAGGTTGAGCTACGATACAAGGTGAGCCGTCCCGCTGTGGACCTGATTCCTCCCTTACGAGCAGAGTAACTCGCACGTGAGGAAAGAACGCGGGATGGAGCATGAGTCGCAGTTCCCCTCTTACGCACCTTGACGATAAGCCCAATCAGGAGTTGGACGACAGTATAGCCGCGGAAACCGCCCTGGGTGAGCTGCGTGAAACCCGTTTTGCCCTGGAGCGCGAACAAAAAAAGCTCGCCAATTTGGCCGTCTTCGCGCCAGCCGTTTTCTACTCCTTTTGCAAACGCCCTGACGGCACTTCCTGCGTTCCCTACGCCAGTCCAAACCTGGCAGATCTCTGCGGCATCAATCCGGAGGAAGTCCTCCACGATGCTTCTTCCCTCTTTGACTCAGTCCATTTGGAAGATCGCCAGCGGGTCATGCAGTCCGTTGAGTACTCTGCCAAAACTATGAGTGCCTGGCACGGTGAGTTTAGGATTCGCCACCCACGCAAGGGGGAACGTTGGATAGAAGGTAGCGCCACCATTACCCAGGATCCCGATGGCTCCCTCGTCTGGTATGGCTTTGTCACCGATATATCCGACCGCAAGCGCTTCGAGACTGATCAAAACTTTCTCCTCCAACTGGACTCGAACTTACAATCAGCCAACAGCTCAGAAGCGATCGTCGCCGTCGCTACCCGAATGTTAGCCACGCACTTCTGTGTTCCCAGGTGCAGCCTCAGCTCGATCAACTTGTCTCGCAAAGAAGCCCCCGTATTGGGCGTGTACGCCGACGGAGTAGTGTCTTATCAACCGGCAACCCATCCCTGGACGACTTGGGGCTTTGAGCGAGGGATTGCTCACCTGTCTGAAGGCAACACCATGACAATAACCGATACTAGTGCGGACCCGCTCACCGCGCCCCACTACGCAAATACCTTTGAGCCGCTAGGGATCACTTCGTTCCTTATCGTGCCCTTGCTGCGTGCCGGTCAGTGGGTTGCCGTCTTAGCTATTTCGCACTCTCAACCGCGCACTTGGGTGCAGCGCGAGGTTGACTTGGCAAGGGTGGCCGCCGAGAGAATTTGGCCCGCCTATGAAGCGGCTCGCGCGGTGGCCGCCGAACGCTTGACCAACGAATCGCTAGCCGTCAGCGAAGAACGTCTCCGTTGTGCGCTCCAATCAGGTTCTCTTGGGATTTGGGAGCAGAACTATCTCACACGCAAAATATATTGGGATGAGCGGGCAAAATCGATTTTTGGGTTTCCGCTCGACCTACAGGTCACCTGGAACGCCATCATGTCTCGCGTTCACCCCGATGATTTGGATGCCGCGCGCGAAGCCATCCAGGTTTTGGTTGATCCGAACGGCACGGGTCGCTTCGAATTTGTCCACCGCCTCAAAGTCAGCGGCGAGGATGTTGAACCCCGTCACATCTTCGCGCAAGGCCAAACTTACTTCAGCGGCGAAGGCGCCAATCGGCGTCCCGTTCGCTCTATAGGAACGGTCCAAGATATTACCGAGCGTAAGCTATCTGAAGCCAAACTCCGCCGCTCCCTCGAAGAGAAACAAATTCTGTTGCAGGAAGTCCACCACCGCGTCAAGAATAACCTGCAGATTATCTCGTCCCTTCTTTCCATGCAGAGCAACTTGATTGAAGACAAACTCGCCGTCGCAAAACTCGTCGATAGCGAACGCCGCGTCCGATCCATGGCGATGATTCATGAGCACCTTTACAGGCAGGAGGACATGAGTTCCATCGACCTCTTCGAATACGCCCGCGATCTCGTCGCTGAACTGTTCTACTCTATTTCTGGAAATCCGTTGTTAACCTTCCGCTTCGAAGGATCTCCGGTGATCATCGCCCTCGAGCAAGCCATTCCCTGCGGATTAATGCTGAACGAATTGATCACCAACGCGGTGAAGTACGCTTACCCGGACGGCGGGGGCGAAATTCTGATTAAGCTGTCCTCGGACGACGAGTTCGTCTCCTTGAGCGTTTCCGATTACGGAATCGGCCTACCGTCTGACTTCAATCCCAATACGTCCCAGTCTCTAGGAATGACGATCGTTCAAGTGCTCACTCAACAACTCGACGGCGATTTGGAAATCAACGGCTCGTCCGGCGCTTCCTTCACTGCCCGTTTCCCCAACCGCCGCCGTGTCTGCGAAACCGGGGGCAGTGCAACGACTGGGCCGCCTAAAAGACGGCATGCCATTCCCTAGACCCTTTGCGGTGCTCGCCCGTGACAAGCTGCTTTGTCCGCCGAAATCCGACCGAATCAATAACGTTATCTTGCTTGATCTATAACCGTACGGCGTCCTCGATAATTAGCGGTATAGTCTCAGTAATCTAGTCGAGAAAGACCCTGAACTCGGGCATAGATCTATAGGAGAGCAAGAAATGCCGCTACCAATCAAGAAAATAAGTAAATACTTTGTTCCGCTCATGCTGGCGATTCCGGCCATCGCTGGTCCCGCCCTTGTCTTTTCCGTGGGAGATATCAGCTTTAATCCTTCTATTGGCCTCCGAACGGGCGCGGGGGCTGCAATCTCAGTTACCGGGATAGATACTCCGTTGCACTCCGGAGTTACCATGCCCGGTCTCGGCGGTGGTTTTAACTGGAATCCTTCCATTACCGGGGTTGACTCCAACAATTGGTACTTTCAAGCCACCGACATCATTATCGAGGCGCAATTCAATTTCACCGATGGATTTACCAAAATTCCAATATTCACCTATACCCCAAACGGCGGAACACCAGATTTCCAGATCTCTCGAAACGGTATTTTGCTGACGTTCGACGTTCCGACTGCGATGCCGATAGATGCCCGACTTGCAGCTTTTTATGGCCTCGCACCTCCCTGCCCAGCTTCCACTCCTCCGGGAGGATGTGCAAACCCAAATTTCCCCACGAGCCAGGTGACTGCCGATTTTATAGGTCAGGAAATTGGTCCCAACCAGTTTTCGGCGTCCATCAAGATTGAGGTGGTGCCGGAGGCCGCAACGAGTTTGTTGCTGGCCTTTGCAACGGTAATGTTGTGCCTTGTCACGCGCCGAAACTACCACAAATACTCTAGTGGCGCCATATAGCACCATTTCAGTCGCCGATTGCATCAAAGTTGCGTTACACTAAGGAAGAAGCGCTCCATCCGGCGGTCCCTGTTCGCTGTGCGCGCGCACTTTTAAGGAGACATATGATTCAACTCACTGAAAATGCCGTTGGCAAAGTCACTGAAATCCTCAGCATGCAAGACCCGAAGCCGGCTGGCCTGCGGATCGCCGTCGTTGGCGGCGGCTGCTCCGGTTTTAGCTATTCCATGGCTTTCGAAACCCAGCCCAGCATGCTCGACAAGACCTACAATTTTGGCGACCTGAAGGTTTTCATCGATCAAGCTAGCATGCTCTATCTCGATGGCGCCGAGGTCGATTACGTCGAGAGTCTCGAAGGTTCGGGCTTCAAGTTCAATAATCCACAAGTGAAATCCACCTGTGGTTGCGGCAGTTCCTTCAGCGCGTAACCCACTATTTTTAAATTTCCAATAAGGCCGCGTGGGCATTTGCTCTGCGCGGCCTTTTTGCTCTGCTCTTATGCTGCGTGACCTCTTAACCGAAGCCCAAAACCCTGCCTCCGCGGATATCGATACGCTGCCCACCATCGATATGCTCCGCGTTATCAACAACGCCGATCAGGAGGTCGCCCTCGCCGTCCAACGAGAACTGCCCAACATTGCCCGCGCGGTCGACGCCATCGTCGCTAGCCTCGAAAGCGGCGGCCATCTTTTTTATACCGGCGCCGGTACCTCCGGCCGGTTGGGCGTTCTCGACGCCTCTGAGTGTCCGCCCACCTTCAACACTCGGCCCGATCTTGTGCAAGGTCTCATCGCCGGTGGAGACCGCGCTCTCCGTCATCCCATTGAGAAAGCCGAAGACGATCCCAAACAGGGCAAGCAAGATCTCATCGCCCACCATTTCTCATCCGGCGACGTCCTTTGCGGCATCGCCGCCAGCGGCCGCACGCCTTACGTGCTCGGCGGCATCGCCCATGCACGTTCACTTGGCGCAGTGACCATCGGCCTCAGTTGCACCCCGGACTCCGAACTTGCTCGCGCTTCCGAAATCGCTATCACACCCGCGCCAGGTCCTGAGATCGTGACTGGATCTACCCGCATGCGCGCTGGCACCGCCACTAAGTTAGTCCTCAACATGCTCACCACCGGCGCCATGATCCGCCTCGGCTACGTCTACGGCAACTTCATGGTCAACGTTCAACCCACCAACGAAAAATTAGTCGATCGCGCCCGCCGTATCATCTCCTCCATCGCTTCCGTGCCCTATGAAGAAGCTGCCGACCTATTACACCAGGCCGGTTCCGTGCGCGCGGCCATTGTGATGTACAAGCTCAACCTCACTCGGTCTGAGGCCGAAGCCAAACTCACTGCCGCACATGGCCGCCTTCGCACTGCGCTAGGCAGGTAACTTCGTCAAACAGGCAGCTTCCTCCAACCGTCCGATTGCCTGCTTTCCTCCCGCATATAGTGTAATCTTACGCAGGGAGCTAGCCTCTCCTCATTGTTTCCGGAGGTTGTTACACCTTTGAAACGTACATTAACTCTGAATATCGCCTTGCTTCTTACCTTTGCCTGCGAATCTTCCGTCTTCGCCGCAGAAGCAGAGACTCCATGGGAAGCTCTCAGGCACCTGCCCAAACGCCACGTTTATACCGTGCTCAATCGCGATGGAACTTGCGTCACGGGTGAGTTCATCTCAGTTACGGATAGCGGCTTTGTCGTAAAGAAAGACCAAGAACTTCTACTGCCAAAGCCGAATATCGTTCGTATCTCAGCCGGCGAAATGGCAGACGTTCACACCACCGTTTACAGCGCTCGCAGTTCTTGGGCGGATGTGCAGGCTTTACAAAGTCCACCGTACTATTCGAACCTCAGGCTGGTAACCGCCGATGCCCGCCAATTTGCCGGAGCTTTAATAGGCGTCACGAGCGATCAGTTGATCCTAACCGTAGACGGCAAGGAAATGCGCTTTTCTAAGGAATTTCTAGCCCGTGTGTTCTTGACCGGCAAGAAACCTGCCTATGAAGAGTCTGGGCTGCATTGGAGCCCCAAGGATCTCTCCAGGAAAGTGATTTCCCCAATGCAGCCCATACCTTTGTACGAAGCTAGCGCCCGGCAGGACGATTCAAAGGTGGAATGTTCGCCGTCTTACCTGCGGCGACCCCAATAACCGCGATAGTAACGGCCGCCGTAATAGCGGGGGGCATACCAATAGGCACCGACATAAGGTGGATTGGCCCAGTAGCCGCCACGCCAGTAGTATTGTGTTCCTACGTAATCGTAATAGCCGGGAACCCATGTATAGCCATAACCGGGAGCTGCATAAGCAGGCGCTGCGTAGCTATAGGCATAAGGCACAGGCGGCGGGGCTGGCGCGTAATAACCGTATCCGTAACCAGGCAATCCCACGCCAACTCCAACAAAAAAATGAGGCCGGGCAAACACGCTGCTACCGGCGAGTAGTAAAAGGGCGAGAATTTTTGTTTTCATAACTTCTCCTCGCCCTACTGCCGAGCAAACCGCTCTCCATTTGTAACGTATTGAAAATAATGAAGGCAGAGTCGCTGCCCTTTGGCTCTTTCCAGCAATTCGGTGGTTTTAAGCCACCACTATGCGTGGGCCGCCGCCATCTGATGCTTTCGCGTGGCTTCCAGATCGTCCACGAAAACAAAGTAAGAGGCGTCACCACACCGTACGCTGACTGTCCGGTCGCTGAAACCCGGCCCGCTTATCTCGATTTCGGCTCCCGCCGGCAATTGGGTTATCAGACCAAGCCGGGTTCGCTCACCATTCTCGGTGGGCAGAATTTGGATTGCAGAGACGCTCTTGGGAAGGGTGTACGCCCTTTCCAGAGAAGAAATCGGAGCGGGGATTTCCATACTTAACACCTTTGTTTCCAAAATTCACCCTCTCGCCCCTCCATGTTAGATCTTTGGTACCCAAACTTCTAGTACAAAACCAATCTTTCAGGGCCACGGCCTGAAAAAAATCAAGTGTCCTTTAATCCTTACTATTCTCTTTGACAAGAATTATGCACTCATCGTTCAGAATAAAATGCCCAGGAAATCTACTTGTCGTGCGCGAATAACCCTTTCCAAGAATCGTCAAGCGAAACCCAGCGGTCGCCATCTTCATCCCAACTCGGCGCCATCAGCGGCACATGCAGCAATCCATGCCCCTCGCTGCAGAACAACTCCGTTCCCGACCAATCCAGCAACAGACACCCCGGGCAGCCAATCCGAACCGGGAAGGCCATCAGCCTCAGGCAAACTCGGCAGCGCGCCCGTTGGTCCGCCACCGACCAGAAAACCACACCCATCGTGCCCAACACGTAAAGCCAAAGTAAGAGCGGTCCGCTTCCCGGATCGCGCGAACCCAGCAGCACTGAAGATTCCGAGCGGCTCCACTCGAGGCACGCCACGAAAACGCACCCCAACGCCATACCGGTCTTTGCCAAGAAGAACAACATTCGAACGGCAGCAGGTCTCCTATTCTCAGCCTCAAAGGCTCGTCTGATCTGCCTAAAGCGCACCCGGAAAGCCAACCATGCAAACACCCCGGCCAGTAGCGTCGCTGGCGCGAAACTAAACAGCGGCGAGAGCAGTGCTTCGCGCCAAGTGGAGAAGCGCATTTGATTCTGCAAATTGTAGTAGCTCGTCACCTCCTCGGCAATGCGGTTTAGCTCTTTGCGAAGCCTTTCGTCGTCAACGCCTGGCTTAACGCGGCTAACCACAAACGCTTTTCTCTCATACGTGAGTCGTTCCATCACGTAGACGGTAGGCTGGTGCGACAGGAATTCAAAGCTAGCGGGCAAAATGGCCGAAACACGATAAGCGTGTCGGCCAATCTTTACATCCGTCCCCACCACTCCTGCCTTGCGATTCGTTAGCGCCGTCCATGCGCGGTAATCCAGCACCACGCCACCCTCGGCGGGAAACTGCCCTTGCGCCGCGTTCACGCCCAGAACTTTGAAAAGAGAAGGGTTCGCCGAAATCACTAGCGGGTCATCTGCCAGAAGGTGCCCGTTCCACGAAACTTGATCGTGGCGCACTTCCATGCCAGCCACACCATTCAACAATTTGCTGCCTTGTTCCCAAGCCGGCACCACATCTGCCGGCAGACCTCGGTCGCCGCCGCCCAAAGGGTGGTGCAGCCAAATAAAGGTGAGTTTGCCCGTTTTGCTCGGCATCTGGCTGAAGAGCATCTCGCGAGTCGCCTGTAAGCCCGAACTCATACTGGCAATGAAAAGCAGCAGTAGAGCCAAAACGGTCAGACAAGTGAATGGAGATCGCGCGATGCCGTCAATTCTTGTCTTGACCGAATCCTGCGAAGCCATAAGCCAAGCCGCATCGGCAAAAGCGCCCAAAGCGCTACGCAATAGCAATAGCTTTTCGCGGCGGCTCCACTCCCCCGTGTGGAACAGAAACTGCCAGCGATGCCAAATCTCCGCGCGCCACTCGCGCAGCCAATCTTCTCGTTTTTCAACCGGAACAAGCGGCGCCGCCGCCCGTACCAGCGTTTGACTCATCGATACTACCCACGGCAATTTGGGTTCGTCCGGCATGCTTCGCCTCCTAGCGGCGAGATCTTTGACTGAGCTTTCCCAGCAAAGGATAGCGCTTTTGCGACTGCTCCAGAACCTGCGCTCCGACGCGAGTCACCCGGTAATATTTTCGCGCTGGCCGTTGTTCAGCCACCGCCTTTTTTTCAGCTTCCCACTGCGACGCAATCCACCCTTCCTTCTCCATCCTCCGCAGCGCTGGATAAACCGTTCCGCTCGGCAACCCGGTTTCGTCCATGATGTCGAAGCCGTAGCTGCAGCCGTGGTCTACCGTTTGCAGAATCAACGCCGCTGTGTGTGAAAGTTTGGCTGTATCGCTCATATAACCCTATATAGAATTCTACGCCAATTTCAAAAACTCGAATTCGCTCGGCGCCCGCTCCTCAAAACTCAGTTCGCGCATTTCGCTTTCATTCGCCCGCCGCCGTCGCCGCAAATCCAGCCACGCCAGCGCAATCGCGCCCGCAACGACTGCGTACCGCCACCATTGCTGCACTGCCCAATGATCGAGCCGGACAAGGAAGGGAACCAGCACCAGAATGCCAAGCAGCGCAAAGATAAATCGGATCACCATCTTCCTGGAATCCAGTTGAACCCGGTATGTGAAGGGAATGTGGTCAAAATTCAGCAACACCAGTTCAATCCCCAAAACGCAAAACGCCAGATTAAGAGGAATGCTAAGCGCCGGTCCCACCGGCAGAAACTGCCAAGGTAAAACCAGCATCATCATCAACCGTCTCGCCACTGCGTTCGGGCCCGGTGTAGCGCGAATTGCCGAAAAATAGAACGCCCAATTCGCTGCCAGTGCCGCCGGAATATCGAAAGCAAGCCGCAAGCCAACGACAATGAAGAACGCCAATAGCAACGGAATTTCGCTCGGATCGCCCGCCACCGACTGCGCGGCCACCACCAAGCCAACGCCTAGAAATCCGCCCAGAAACATCACATGCCGCTCGCTGCGTGTCAGCACTCGGAACGCAAAGAGAATGCAGGCTTCCTCGAATGGCGAGCGGAACAGCAGCAGCCCCAACCTCTCCGGCATCTTGAACCACGCTCCATGTTGGTTGCCCGCCAAGTTATCGAACGATTCGGCCAACCGCAAGAAGTGCCGCCGATAGCAAAGCGCATAGCTCACAGCCATCGTTAGAATGGCCAGTCCCAAGGCGATCCATGCTCGCTGCGCCATCGCCTGCATCATCGGTTTGGCAATGCCAATCATGCTCTCATATACGCCCACGAACCAAAACGACGGCAGCCATACCAGATAGGCCGTTGCGAAAACTGGCAAGCGCCCCGAAAAAAGTTGTAGGAAGAAGTTCGAAAAGAATTCCACCATTAAGATCACTGCGAGAAGAATCCTCATCCCAACCGAAACCGGGCGCAGTAAGCGTGCCGGCAATACCAGCGTCAAAATGCCAACCAGAGCGAATAGCGAAAAGAAGCTAAACAGCGTAGCGCTGAATACCGCAACAAGATGTCCCAGGCCGACCGTCAGAAATGCGGCCACGCTGCCATCGCTGGAGGTGACAAAGGCAGGGAAGAAGAAGCAAGAGACCAGATTGACGTCTATTGCGAAGATCAACGCCAGGCCGCCCAATGCAATGAAATTGGCGAGAAAAATCTG
>Ga0075030_100005425_pt1 | contig 11501 bp, 11 predicted proteins | sample LitLauG_LLR_2012_FD_71393 | JGI IMG/M metagenome (GOLD analysis project Ga0075030, IMG submission 71393) | Freshwater sediment microbial communities from Pennsylvania, USA - Little Laurel Run_MetaG_LLR_2012 | ecosystem: Environmental > Aquatic > Freshwater > Creek > Sediment | place: USA...
GGTAATGGACTTGGAGTCCATGTGCTTCAGCTTGCCCCGGAAGTTGGCGAGCGGTGTCTGAGCGTTGGGGGAACCGGTGGTTCTCGGCTGCCGGCCTCCCCGTCCAGGAATGGGTATGCCGGAACCCGGATATCGGCCTCCCCCACCGGGATAGGGATATTGGCCCGGATAGCCGCCGCCCGGAATCCCAATCTGGGCGTAAGCCATACCGGCCGCCACAAATAGTAGTAGCGCTCGCAACCTGTAGGTGAGATGCTTCGGGGAGCCGGCAGGTTACCGACGTTTGACGAATCGGATACATTGAAATGGTGAGTTCGCGCCGACTTTTGACGGTCGACGGAGATCCCGGCGTCCAGGAACTGCTAACGGGCCTGCTCCGGCGGGAGGACCGGGACATTCAGGGCGTTTCCGATGGGAGCGAAGCCTTAGAGTATCTTCGCAACTCCCCCTACGACCTGGTGGTGGCTGGTGAAGGGCGAAACGGCCTGGGTGGGGTGAAACTGCTGCGGCGCATTCTGGCGGTGCGCCCCGGCACGAAAGTAATCCTTACCGGCGGGCCAAGCGCCACGCTGGCGCTGGCGGCAGTTCGGGCACGGGCTTATAGCTATTTCCACGAGCCGCTGCCCGCCGGGGCGTTCGCCGAGATGGCGAACCAGGCTCTGCAGTCCTCGTCGTGGCACGACGATATCAAGGTGGTTTCCGCCCGCCCGGAGTGGGTTACGCTGGAAGTTCGCTGCAAGATGGAAACTGCCGAGCGCGCCACGCATTTTCTGCGCGAGTTGGAGACCGACCTTTCTCCGGCCGCCTGCGAAGATGTGGCGGCGGCATTCCGCGAATTGCTGATGAACGCCATCGAACACGGCGGTAAATCCGATGCGCGGAAGCGGGTTCGGATCGCGCTGCTGCGCACCTCGAAATCCCTCATCGTTCACATGCGCGATCCGGGCAAAGGATTTTCCCTTGACAGCATTCAGCACGCGGCGGTCTGCAATCCGGAGGATTCGCCGATCCGCCACGTGGAGATCCGCGCCGAGCAGGGACAACGGCCCGGCGGCTTCGGCATCTTGATGGCGAGCAAGCTGGTGGACGAGTTGCTCTATAACGAGCGCGGCAACGAAGTTCTATTTGTGAAGAATTTCACGTAGGGAGCTCGACCCTGGCCAGGTAATCCGCCAGGGCCGCGAATTGTCCTTCCAGCGCGATCGCATCGCCCCGTCGGGCCGCCTCCTCGATGCCGCCGCCCAGCCGGGACAACTCGGCGAATCCATACGACGCTCCGCTGCCTTTCAGGTTGTGGGCCAACGTGCGCAAGCGGTCGAAGTCGGACGCATCGAGAAGAGTCTGTAATTGGGGCAACTCGCGCCGGCGTGCCGCCAGATACCCGGGAGCCAGTTCCTCCAGTCCCTCCGGAATCTCCACAGGAATGGAGGGGCCGGCCGGGGGCTTGCCGCCGAATTTGAGGATCGCCTCTAACAGGCGCCGCTTCGAAACCGGCTTGGCCAAGTGGCCATTGCAGCCCGCGTCACGGCTGAGTTCCTCGTCTTCGGCGCGGGCGTTGGCCGTCAGCGCGACGATCGGAACCGGCTGGGCGCCCCTGCGCCGCTCGATCGTCCTGATTTCCCGCGTGGCCGTCAATCCGTCCATCACGGGCATGTGCACATCCATCAGGACCAAATCATAGGCGCCGCGCGCAAACAGATCCACGGCGTCGCGGCCGTTTTCCACCATCGTGAGGGCGCAGGCAGTGGCCTTCAGGTAGGCGCGCAGGAGCACCTGATTGTCCGGGGAATCCTCAGCCGCCAGGATGCGCAACGGAACCGGGATTTCGACCGGCAGAGGCCACAAAATTTCGTGTTTCCGCGCCGGGCTCTCCGACCGGCCGGGAGCGATCTCCAACGGAACGGTGAATTGAAAGGTGCTCCCCTTGCCCAACTCGCTGGTCACGGTCAGGCGGCCACCCATGTGTTCTACCAGCCGGCGGCTGATACCCAGGCCCAGACCGGTGCCGCCGTATTGGCGCGTGGTGGACGAGTCCGCTTGCGTGAAGGCCTCAAAAATTGAGTCCAGTTTGCCGGGGGCGATGCCGATGCCCGTGTCTCTGACGGAGAAACGAATCTCACCCGGCTTGCCGGGAATGTGGGCGGCCGTGATCGCTACTTCGCCTTTTTGTGTAAACTTGACGGCGTTCCCGAGCAGGTTGATGAGGATCTGCCGAAGGCGCAGCGGATCGCCCACCACCTGCAAACCGGCAATCCCGGGCAGGAGCCGGGAGTATAACTCGATCCCCTTGGCGCGGGCTCGGGGACCGATCAGTTCCACCACCTGGCCGATCAAGTTCTCCAGATGGAAGGGGGACCGCTCCAGTTCCAGACGGCCGGCTTCGATTTTCGACAGGTCCAGGATGTCGTCGATCAGCGTTAGAAGGTTGGCCCCGGCTCGCTGGAAGACCTCGACATATTGGCGCTGTTCCTCGTTCAGCCCGGTCTCCCAGAGCAGATCGGCCATTCCCAGGATGGCGTTCATGGGCGTGCGGATTTCGTGGCTCATCACGGCCAGAAAATCGCTTTTGGCGCGATTCGCCGATTCGGCCTCCCGCCGGGCACGTTGGAGCGCTTCCTCGTTTCGCAGACGCGAGCGCCGCTCGGCCAGCATACCGACGGCCTCCGCGATCAGAATCTCGATTTGCCCGGCTTGATCGGGAGGGATCCCGGCCCGGGCATCGATAAATAGTTTTCCAATGACCTGTCCTTCCATGGATACCGGCAGAATCAGATCCGTCTGCCGCAGAATGGGAGAGGACTCGTCGATCTGCAGCGGCAGGTCTTCCCCGCCGGGCAGGTACAAGGGGGCGGAAAAGGCGGGGCGGAGTCCGTGATCCAGGCATTGGCCATACCAGACCCGCCGGAATCCGTATTGATCGACCAAAGAAGCCAACAGAGTCTGCCAGACCATTTCTTCGGAGGCGTGGCTGTCTACGCCGCGGAGGGCTACTAATACGCACTGAAATGCGATCAAACTGGAAAGCCTCTGCTCCAGATCGCAGGGGGTCATCGTGCGAAGCCCTTCCGGCTTTGATCCAGGGCTGCCCGGGAACGGCGAAGCAACTCCTCAATGCTTTCCCCGCTCTTGTATTGGGCGGTTCCGAACGCCACGCGCGCCCGCAACGGTTCTTTGGCGCCGCCGTCGAGCGAGAAATAAGCCCCGCCGCGGGCCATTCGGTCGCAGACTTGCCGGCATCGGTCCTCACAGATGGGCAACGAAGCGTGAGCCATCACCAGGAACTCATCCGGGCCCCAGCGGAACGTGAGATCTTCGTCAGTGAAAGTGCTGCTTAGCAGGTGGGCCAGGGCGCGCAGCAGTTTGTCGCCGAACATGGTGCCGTGCCGCTGATTGATCTCCCGGAAGCCCTCGATATCGAACCGCAGCAGGCACACGGGCCCCATACATTTCGAAATCTCCGGCAAGCACCGCTCGGCTTCGCGCCGGCTGCCTAAACCGGTCAGGTGGTCAATCCCTAAATCCTTACGGGCCGTTTCCAGACGCTGCTGAAAACCCGAAACCTGGGACTCGAATCGTTGGACCAGATCCTCGTTCTCGCGCCGCATATCCTCTACCGACTGGCGAAGCTGGGAGACGCCGTCGCGCAAGAGGGAACGGAGTTGGGTCACGTCTTCCACGGAGGAGAGGGTTTCGAACCGGTCGGCCACGGTGGAGAGATCGGATTTGTGACGCTCGCCGCTGGTCTTAAAGCTGCCAATCATTCCAGATAAGGCGACGACCGCTTCCTTGAGGGCGGAATCGCGATCCTTCAACGCGGATTCATTGGAGCGGCAGATCTGCGCGATTTGCTGCAACGCGACTTTACTGGCTTCATCGATTACCTTGACGGGAGCGTCATCGCTGAGGGGCGCGGTCAGGCGTTCGATGCTGGCTTTGCATTGGCCCGAGAGCACGGGGTTGGCCGGCAGGGCGGTCTGGGGCAGGGCAGCGGCCACGCCCAGGAAGGCTTTTAGCAAAGCCTCCACACGCGGGGCAAAGTGCTCGAATTCCTTAATCTGTTTTCCGATCGAGATCAACGCTACCTCCTCCGGACCCGTGGCTGGCGCATCAGCACCGCTCCCTGGCGGTCGCGGCTCGGTAAACGGCAGCAAATCGAAGCCGGGCTCGAAAGGCACCCCGTCAGGGAGCGGCCTTTGCTACTTATCGGCGGCGCCTACGCCCAATTCGACAAGAAGTGCGGAATGTTAGCCTGAAATGGTTCTGATATGGCGAACGAGACGATCCTGATCATAGAGCCAAATCCCATCGAGCTGAAGATGACAGCCGCCGCATTGCGGGTGGAAGGCTGGCGGGTGCAAGTGGCATCGAGTGGAGAACAGGCGATCTCGATGCTGCGAACGCTCCGTCCCGACCTGGTGCTGGTCTCGCTCAAGCTGCCGGGCATGACGGGGTTGGAAGTCGCGGCCGAGGTAAAGCAGGGCTCCCACACGGGCGGAATTGCCGTGATTGCGATATCGGTTTCCATTGCAGACGAGGAGGCGGCATTGGAAGCCGGTTGCGATGGGTTTATCGCCAAACCGATCGACATCCGGGAAGTGGGAGGACGCGTCCACGCCTGTCTCCATCCCGCAGCAGTTACGGATCGTCCGGCCGTGGAAGAGCCGGAGTCGGAACACCCGCTGCCGGCGGATGTGCTAGCCGACCCGGAATTACGGGGATGGCGCCGCAACTTTCTCGCGGAGGGACTGCGGCAGAGCCGTGCTCTTGGGTCGGCGCTCGAATGCGGCCAGTTTGATCCGGCGAAAGCGCTCCAGTTGACGCAACAGTGGGCTGCGGTCGCGGCCACCGTGGGTTATGCCAAAATCGCTCGACTGGCACGCGAAACGGTGCTTCTTCTGCAAGCGCCTACCTACGCAAACAGCCGAATGCGGGAAGCGGTTGCCCGTCTGAACCGGGCCTTTGGGAACCAAGCGGAATCCGCCGAGATACCGCTGCCGGAGCCCATCGCCCAAGCGTTAAGGGGCAAACGGGTGGCTTTGATTGGATTTGCCAACAGGGAAGCCGAACGCATCTGTGCAGCCCTCGAGAGGGTGCAGGCTCTGCCGCGGCTGCTCGAGTCCGCCGAACCTCCAGACTCGGAGATCGTGGCATCCTGCAGCCTGATTCTGGTGCATATCCGATCCGGCGCTGCAAACGGACCAGACTTCGCTTCCCACGTTTCGCTGGTACCGGGTCAGGCGATGGTGCTGGTGGGAACACGGGAGGACCTGTTGGCGATGGACCACGCGGTGCAATCGCGGGCGCGAGAATTCCTGATCGATGGCTGGCAGCCGGAAGAAGTCATCTTGCGTTTGAGCCTGGCACTTACGCGGGAGCCTCCGCAGCAATATGACGAACCGGCGCCTCGCCCGCGCGCGGCCTGGGAAAGCGCCGAAGTCCTGGTGGTTGATGACGATCTCGACATTCGCTCCCTGGTGCATCAAGCCCTCACCAGGAACGGCATGAGCTGCCGGATTGCGGCGAACGGGACGGAGGCTCTGGAAATGTTGGAACGTAACCAGCCGAGGGCCATCATCCTGGACGTGAACATGCCGGTGATGGACGGATTCGAGGTGCTGGCGAGGATCCGGGAGCAGGGACTCACGGTGCCGGTCTTAATGCTCACGGCCCGCCAGCAGGAAAAGGACATCCTGCTGGGCTTCGACCTCGGCGCCGACGACTACGTGGTGAAGCCTTTCAGCCCGGCGGAACTCGTAGCCCGTCTGAAACGGCTGGTGCGAGAGTGAAACGTTTTCGGGAAACGGGCGCTCACTGCCCCGTTCAACACGCCGATTGCCGCTGTGCTGTTTTCGCTGGAAGAAAGTGATGGGGCGACAGGAAGCAGCACTGCGGGAGACAGGGGTTTGAAGTCCGGTCATGAGGGAGAAACTTCTATGATCGGGGGCGGGTTGCCATGCGGGCAATAATAACTTAGCCAAGCCGTGACGCAATCATGAGACTGGCGGGCCCCGGGAGGCGCAGGTGGCGGATGTCCCGGAACCCCGCGGCGGCCATCCATGCCGTATATTCCCGCTCGCTGTAGCTGCTGCCGGCGCGGGTGCCCACCAGCATGTTCAACGCAAAGAGCGCGGCCCACTTGGGTGCGGTCTTGTCCGGCTCGAGGATAAAGTCTTGAATCACGAGCCTGCCGCCAGGCGCCAGCGCCGCATGGCACCGGCCCAGCAAATGGCCATTCTCTTCGGGACTCAGCATGTGACAAATCGCTGAGACAAATACCAGGTCATAGTCTTGGCCGAGTTGGTCTGAACACAGGTCGCCGGTGAGGAGGGAGACGCGGCCGGCCACACCGGCAGAATGGATGTGTCGTTGCGCGATGGGCACAACCGAAGCCAAGTCCAGAATGTCGGCCGTCAAAGCGGAGTTGGCCTTGGCGAAAGCAATGGAGTAGGCTCCGGAGCCTCCCCCAACATCCAGCATCCGCCGTATCCCCTCCGCGCCCACCGCGCCCACGACCAGGGGCGCACGTTCCATAGCATTCCGATGCATCGCGGCGATAAATGCCTCGGTCCATTCCGGGCCCCGGCCGGCGATCTCCTCGAGGTTGGCCGCGGTGCCGGCGCGCACGCAATCGGTCAGACAGGACCATCGGTGCCACAAATGCGCCGTGTGCAGCAAGGCCGGGCGAGCGCCGTTCGGGGACGTGGAACGGAAATACCGCCCGGTGACCGGGGCATTTTGGAACACGTCTTCCTGCTTGACCAATAAACCGATGGCCGCGAGCGCGTTCAGCAGCATTTCGGTCGCCCTGGAGTCGGTTCCCATTTTCGTCGCGACCTTCCCCGCTGTACTCCCATCTCCCAGTGCTGTGAAGAGGTCCAATTCAAGCGCCGTTAAGATGACGCGGCTCTCCTGAAAGGCGCGAATGCGTTCCTGCAGTTCTTCGGGAAGCGCTCCGGCGGCTTCCCGGGCGCGGAGGCCCTGCAACCTCTTCTCCCGATTCGCCAGGATCTCCGCGCGAAGGTCCGCGGCGTCGGTCCGGGCGAGGCGCTCTACCGGGGTGTCCTCCTGGAAGTGCGATTGTACAATCTCCGTCACATCCTCCGGCTTCACTCCGGAATACCATGTGCCGTCGGGATATACGATGAGGTTCGGTCCATGTTCGCACAGCCCCACGGAGCCGCAAGCCGTGACCTGCACTTCATCCTCAAGCCCGCGAGCGTTGATCTCCCGCCGCAGCGTCTCGAGAACCTTGCCCGAGCCCCGGGCGGAACAGCAGGGAGCCCCTTCGGCTTTTTGTTGATCGCAAACGAATACATGAAACCGGAACGGCGCCATATTTGCGGCCCTCCAGGTTTCAGAGTATCAGATTGCTTATACTGTTACCTGTGACCGTTCCGGCGGGGTTGGGGATTGGCGCAATGGGAGGGCCGTCAGTCCGACGATTTTTTTCGCCGGCTCGCCCAGTACTTCTTCATCCGCCGCGATACCTCTCCCCGCTCCGTGTCGCCCATGGATTTTCGTCCACGGCGGCCGGGGACTTGGAGCGATTCGCCGACGCCCTGCTTGGCGTCGCGGAGCAGTTCCAACTGTTGAATCACGCGATCCAATCGCTGCTTATCGGCGTACAACTCACGAATGATCTTGTAGTAATCCATTCAACGCAAGCCGTGTGGCTTTAACTATGCCGAGGGCACGATTCCATAGTGCGGCATCGCCGCGCGTTTATAACAAGCTATAAGTACTCCGCCGGTAATGGGACATTAGTGCCGGATTCGATCTAGTACGCGGTACCCGTAACGCCCCGAAGGCTGGTATCACTAGGGACCAGGCGGCATCATCGGAGGGCAGTGCCGCCCCACCCACCAACCATCCCACCTCGCCACCTTCGGACGCAGGGGTGCGACCTCGCGCATCCCTGCTGTCTATGCTTCGATGCTAAGGCCGTACGAACCAATCGCGGCCGGCCGCCACTCGCCGTCCTCGATTGAAACGATGCGGCTCTTCGGGTCACGGATAATTGACATAATTGTGGGAGCAACTATGCAGACCAGAACGCTACACCGCTGCTGGTTCGCCGCGGCCCTGCCGATCTGCCTCCTCCTATCCCCCATCGCAGAGGCAAAGCACCGCAAAACAAAGACCTTACGCTCTTCGCAATTCTCGTATTACCTGCTGGTCCTGTCCTATGCGCCCGACTTTTGTGACCAGGCCCAAGGGAACCAGGACCCCCGGGAATGCGGCGCCGGACGCCACGTCGGCTTTGTAGTACATGGGCTTTGGCCGCAAGGGGAAACCTCGCGCGGGCCGGAGAACTGCGGCCCCGCCAGCCCGGTCTCACCGGAGATCATACAGGCTACGTTGAGCTACATTCCCACCGAGTCGCTGATCCAGCACGAGTGGGCGGCTCATGGAACGTGCAGCGGACTGAGCGCGGCCGATTATTTTGCCGCTCTTCGCAAGGCCCGCGATTCGGTCACGCTACCGGCGGACCTGAATCAGCCGGCGCAAAAGCTGCAGTTCAGTCCCGCCCGAATCGAATCGAAAGTCGCGACGACGAATCCGAGCTTCCCCAATACGGCGTTCCGGACGTCCTGTTACAACAACGGGGAACTCGAGGAGATCAGAGTCTGCATGAACAAGGATCTGTCGCCGCGAGCATGCGGGGCGAGCGCGGGTGAGTGTACCGCCGCCAGCGTGACGCTGCTGCCGGTCCGCTAGCGGGCGGAGGAAGAAAGCCAGGAATGGCTGTACTACCGGGCCGGAGGCTTGGCCGGCGCCGCGACAGCCGGCGCTGGTCGCGCGAATTTCGCAGGGTCGATTGCGGCGTTGGGCTGCAGTTCGCTCAGTTGGATGGTAGCTTGGCCGTCGGTCCAGGTCACGACCCAGTGAAAGGGGACTTTGACTCCCAGGACGTCGCGATAATCGGAGTAGTCAATCTCGGTGGGAACGATGCCCACTACGGTGTCGGTATAGCGGACCTGCCGTGATAGTAGTCCCGACTGTTTGTCGAAGAACAGCTTTACGCGGGTTCCTCCGGCGCTGGCGCCCTGAATGACTTGGACGTCGCGATCGTCGATGGTGGCGGCTGGGAAGCCGGTGCGCCATTGGCCGAGAGCCTGCCTGATGCCCGCTGGAAACGACAGATCCGCGTCCAACTTGACGCCATCGGAGTCCCCTCCGGCCGCCAGCGCGAGCACCGGCACCGGTCTGTCCGGCCCTGCGATCCAAGCGGTACGGCCGTCGAAGGCCGTGGTGCTGTCTCCGTTTTGCGTGTGGACGATGATGGTGCGCCGGAAGGGAGCCTGGCCAAAGATTTCCATAGGGACCTTGGCATGATAGGTGTCGAACCCCTCGTAAGTCCCTTTCCCGATGAAGCTGGTGAGGCCGGCGAGCCGCTGCGCGCCACCGAGGGCCTGGAGATACCTGTCCAGCACTTGATCGGCGGAAGGGGTCGTGGCGGCCTGGCGAACAATTTCCACTTCATTGGGATCCTCCGGAGGGGGCGCACCATACTGTTCCGCGAGGCTGGGGACAGCCTTGGGGTCTCCGGCGCCGCGATGACACGAGTAGCAGGTTACTCTGCGCGTTCCTCCGAAGTTACTCTGGTTGATGGTGTTCACCATGAGAATCATGCGGCGGGCCGTGCGTTTAATGGGGGTGTCGTCGGCGTACCCCGCCCAATTCCCGAGGCTCGCATCCCCATGGCAATTGGTGCAGTTATAGCCCAGCGAAGCGGACAAGAAGCCCATCGTGTCCATGAATTGGTTCACGGGAATTCCTTTGAGCACTTGGACGTTTTTGAAAACGTCTTCCGCCAGCAAGGGTTTTTGCCCGGACCCGGCCTGGCCGTGTGCCGAGGCGACGCCCAGCAGCAGGCACACCACTCCCGCTCCCCAAATCCGTCTGGAACCGAGGTGCTTCATGTTCTATCCATTCCTCCTTGCCGGCTTCGAGCGTGCCTCCGCCCGCCGGGGAGTCCGTAGAGTTGCACGCCGCGAACCGGCCTGTTTGTGGCCAGTATACACCGGGCCGAGTGCGGAGCCGGGAGTAGGGGGCGTTGGCCCTTCGTGCCGGGCGTATCATATCGAAACTGGTGGACACGCCGATGCGAGGGATGTGGGCGTTATTGCTGCACGGCCTTCCCCAGGACACCAACCGCGCCATCGCCCAGACCGCCGACGGCTACCTCTGGTTGGGCACCGACGAAGGACTGGCGCGGTTCGACGGCTACGAATTCGTGGCCATCGGCCGGGATCGGGTACGGGATCTTCCCATGAAGTCGGTTCGCGGCGTGACCGAAGACGACCGGCACACTGTCTACGTCACCGGTATCAATTCGGTCACTAAGTACGTGAATGGGAAGTTTGTCGAGATCGCCGTAGCGCGTAATTCGTCCGTCGGGCGAGCGGCGAATCAGCCCCCGCACCCCGACGATCCACAGATTGCCGCCGTGATCCACGTGAATTCCAGAGGGAAAGTCCGCCTCGAGCGCGCCACCCGTTCACCTGGCGGAGATGGCCGTGGGGGACCGCCCGATCGATGGAAATCAATCTCCTCAAATACCTCCCGGCGACGGCCGGCTGTCGATACGGTACAGCGCCATCCATCTCCGCGCCCCCGAACGCGTGCAATACTCCTACAAACTGGAGGGCCTGGACTCGGAATGGGTCCGCGCGCTACATCACGCCGAAGGACATGCCCGGTCTCAGATTGCTTTCGGCATAAAAACGTGATACAACACTGAAGTCTTTTCAAGCAAAAGACATCGGCACCGGATAGCTCCTAAGCGGCGCCGGCGTTATATTTGCGCGCGCGCGCCCTGGTCGATGCTTGAGGTGACCGATGACTCTCGCCACCCGCGCCGCCGAACGCTTGGCAGCCCGCGGTGTATGAATGGGGGGGGAGGAGAGACGAAACTTTTTCCGAACGTTTTAGACGCTCACGGCGTCTAGAGCTTGAAAGGAGTAGCGTCATGCCCAATCGTGTCGGCGGCATATTCGCTCTGGCGGCCCTGGTAACTGTGGCAGCCATGGCACATCACAACATGACGGCGCTTTTCGACCTGAACGACCGCGTGACCTTGGCCGGCACGTTCACCAAGGTCGATTGGAGGAATCCGCATATTTACCTTACCGCGGAAGTAAAGGACTCGGCCGGAAGGAAGGAGACGTGGCAGATCGAGGGTCCGCCGCCCAGCTTCTTTCGCACTCGCGACATCGGCAAGATGGATTTCGAGGAAGCCGTCGGCAAGCAGGTGACAGCGGAAGCCAGTCGAGCCCGCGACAAATCCACGTCCGGTCTGATGCGAGTGATTACGTTGCCGGGCGGCAAGCTGGTATCGGCCTGTCCGCAAAATTGCTGAAGTTCGTAGCGCAAGCCGCTGACCGGAATGGCGGCTCGCTAGGAGCAAGTATCCACCGGGTCGATCCGCGGTGAGAAACGAGGGAACCGTGACCAAGTTCTTCAAAATTGCGACCGTCGCCACAGCCGCCGCCTTAACC
>Ga0075030_100005427_pt1 | contig 11498 bp, 15 predicted proteins | sample LitLauG_LLR_2012_FD_71393 | JGI IMG/M metagenome (GOLD analysis project Ga0075030, IMG submission 71393) | Freshwater sediment microbial communities from Pennsylvania, USA - Little Laurel Run_MetaG_LLR_2012 | ecosystem: Environmental > Aquatic > Freshwater > Creek > Sediment | place: USA...
CGATAGTCAAAGGCAATGTTTGAATCAGAACAATCGATCTCGTAGATATCGGCGCCACGAAATGAGTTCTGACTATGCGCAAGTGAGTGCAAGGGCTGGGACCGTGTGAGTGCCTACGGTGAAGGTGATGGGGTGCACCTCATTACCCTCCGCTCAAATTCCACACAAGGTGAATCCAGGTGTTGGTCGGGAAGGGGGTGCAGTCATCGACGGTGGGTTACGTTGATATCGTCCAGAACCAGCATTTGCCCAGGCTGTTAACGTTGCACGCCGAGCTCCAGACGCAGCGGTGCCGCCGGATGTCTGGTTTGTTGTCGAAATTCGAAGACTCGCGGTTTTCGATCCTTTTTTGGAAGTGATCGAGAGTAGGGCGACTTGGGTGCCATCAAGCCGCACTTGGTGGAGAGCAGAAGTGATAAACTAGCGGTGTTCAAAGGCCCATCCATGCACTCACCGGAGAGGTGGCAGAGTGGCCGAATGCGGCGGTTTGCTAATCTCCGTGGTTTCCTTTCCCTTCAAGCACTTACCTGTTGGCATCTGACTTGCGTTGACCGCGTTTGGCTGCGTCTGTGGCCCATCATGCAGTAAATTATGCAGTGAACGTATGGCGAAAAGTTTCGGGGAAACTTATGACTACCCAACTGGTGCTCTCGAATCATGGCTCGGCTCATTGGTACTTTCTTGCAGCGAGTTCGGTTCAGGACGGTGCTGAGAATCAATGTGTGGTGACGGCTCTCAGCATTTCGGACGACAGCCCGGAGTTGCCACGGCAACATGATTCTTGGTGTTTCATCCGAAACGGGTTTGGCAATCCTCAAGAAAATGCTCATGCAGTTGCCGGGGAATCGTGGCTTCAAAGAAGTTTGTTGTGATGGAGCATAGAATCGGGAGAACTGGTCGGAGGTCTCATGCTCATCCCTCTCGTCGTTGCATGTACGCTCACCCCGTCCGCTGAAATTTCAGCCATCCATTTCACAGCACACTATCAATACGCCATCGCCGCTTGCGCGGAAATTCCACATCCTGACCACGATATCGGTGGACTGACGGTGAACTCAGTCACGGGTGCGCCGAGCGAATTTTCACAGGTGTCGCAATGGACTATCGTCCCGACTTGGCCTGTCGCCATCGAGAAGCCGGAGTTTTCCGTGCTCGATTTCACTCACGAGAGAAAAGTTCAAACCCGAGCCTTGGGTCGGACGTATTGGAGTGCGTCGAAGGTGCGAGGGAGGTAAGTACCGCACAAGAATCCGGCACGTTACGCCGCAATGGGTTTCAAAAGCGATGACGGAAAGATATCGCTGATATTGACGAGTGTTCTTCGGTCGAGGGAAATGTAAGCATAGCCGTCCGATTCGCCATACGGAACGATGGGCGTGTCGGCTCCCGCCTCCTGAGACGGCCTGCGTCCAAACTTCGCCAACAATTCGTTCGCACTAATCACGCCCGATTTGAAATAGACAATCGTGGCCTGCTGTTCAGGTGTCATCTCGCCTGTTCCCGCTTCACTGGACAGTAAAGACTCCCCGCATTGCGGGACGGTCTCGCATCAGGCTCAAAGCAACGGCGGTGCTGGTGCAAGGCTCCAAACTCGTAAGTTCTGCTCGAAATGGCGGTCGGCTCGGGTCGAAAACCAAACGTTTCCACCTTTCCGACCAGACGCTTTAAGGAGCCAGCATCGGATTCGAGAACCTCAAATGTGATTTTCGCCCCACTGCTGTAGTTCGATTCAGCCGTGAGGTAAATCGGATTGGCGCAACCAACCATCATGCCGTCTCTCTCAATTGATAGAAATGCCATGCAGACCCCTCGACATTCTCACCCGGTTCCGTACTTCCGCACAAGTTCGTCGGCTTCGTCCCGGTTCACCCATGCCTCAATCGTCACATACCCTAAATCTCGGAGCACGGCGAAACTGTGCCGTCCTTCGATGAAGCACAAAGCGTCGTCTTCGTCATCTTCCCGTGTCACGGTCGTAGCCCACAATTCAACCGTCCGGCCCACGCCTATCCATTGCCTGACTCCCTCATATTGAAATCTGGTATCCGGGTCTTCGCCTCCGCCCTCTGGCACGCGGTTGTATCGCCACGCTCGGTCCAGTTTCGCAACGTCCAGAGTGACGAGCACACCCCTGTCACCCCACAAGTTTTGACTCTGGCGTGGCGGTACGAAATGGACTTCGCTCAGTTTTACCATCAATTTTTATGGTAGCGCGACGTGAGGGCTGTGATGCGTTCGGCGTGGTGCGGTCAATACTGTCTGGCTTCCTCTTCGGTATCCGCAGAGCGGTTAACGACGATTTCAATCCTCTTGTCTCGTCGGTCGTAAATTGGCACGACTTTGATGACACCTCTGTCGCCGAGAGCCTTGACGAGGGTATCGACGGCTGCTTTACGTTCGGACGGGAATGACGTGATTGAGAGACCTTTGTGAAGCGTCATTCCCGCCGCCGGAACGTACATCTGAACAATGTCGTATTCCACGTTCGCCCCGGTCGATTTGAAGACGCGGGTCAATCTTTCTGAGACATCTCGCGTGTTCGGACTCGGTTGAACCGCTGTCACCGTGACATCAGCACCCGCGAACAGGTCTCCTATCGAATCGGAGATTTGCTTTTCTTGGGAGTCGGTCATGGTCACATCTGGGAGCGCGGTTACATTGTTGACCGTCGGGTTAGTGACGTTCCCGCCAGAGATGGCAATCCCGTTCGGTGCGACTGCGGCGACAGAGGTCTGATTGCCGTTGCCACTGGCATTGTTGTTGCCTGAGATGTTGCCATTCTCTTCAACCAAGGCCTGCGTAACCGGGTAATCTGGTGCAACGTTGCTCATCGTCTTTCCAAAGACTGTGGGCTGATTTTCATTTTCTCTTTCTGGCCCAAAGTACACCGCCAAAGTCTTCTTGTTCATATCAGTCCGAATCCCGGAGTCTGGCTCGATACCAATTGCAGCGAATGCTCGGTAGACGGAGACCGAACTCGGTGACAAAAATGTCCAAACACCGACATTCGACGGAGCATCAAGGGGCGGATTGTGGTCGGCCCAAGAATAAATGCGGACGCCATCCGGTGGTTGCGCGAGTGTTACCCGGCTTGCTTCATTCCCGACAACGTGCCAGCCCGCATCCTTGAACAAAGGAATAAACCTAGCGGCGTAAACACAAACGCTTTCATCCGCTGTTGGACATGCGATTTGGATGTCGTATCTACTGTGGGTCTGCAAAAGTAGAGGAGCCTGAAAGGCAGCCTTTTCTTTGTCATTCAGAGGGTGCCTGTGAGCAATGGAAGCATAGTTGTTAACGGTTGGATTATTAACCGTTCCACCTGTGATAGCAAAACCGTCGGGTGCAATCGCCGTTGTTCCAATTTGGTTGTTGTTCCCGGAAACGCCCGGCGTTGTGCTTTGCTTGCGCGGAGGCGGCGACTTCGGCGGGTCTAGGACTTTTTCGACACTCCTCCATCCCCTTGTTCGTCCACGTATGTTCAAACTTTGAAGCAAGTGCTTTTTCCGTCGCTCGGTCAACTGTGACGGAGCCGCTACCCTTCGCGACAACCCCACTTCCAGAACCTTTCACGCCGACATCAGTCTTGCCCGAATTGGCGTTCGATACCTCGTATGCAATTCGCTCTGAATTCCCGCCCGACGCCTCGACGCAACTGATGTAATCCGCCATTCGTTGGCTGATGCATCGGTTTGCGTAGGGCTGGAATCCCTTTGGGCACGCCGGTTGCGGTTGCGATGGAGTTGGTCGTGTCTGCGGCGGAGTCTGGGACAACGCATTGACTGACATGAGAAGTCCACATGTCACGACGATAGCGCATCGAAAGTTCATCGGGCTTCATCCTTCAGACCGATTATACTGTTAGCGAAGACATGGCGAAAGTGTAGAATGCCCTAGCCCGACGCCGTTCGATGGGCTGAGAAAATTATGAAGGCGATTGACGAGCGTTGGCCTGCATCGGGAGACGTGCGACATGCCGGATAAAAAGGAAATTGAAAGGATTGTTCTTGAGGCTGCGCGGAATGCGGGAGTACCGATTCCTCACGGTGAAGAGGAAGGCGAAGAACCCGATTTTCGATTCCAGTCAGAGACGGGAAGTTTAGGCGTCGAAGTTTCGGAGTTGTTGCGACCTGCCAGCACTAATCACGGAATCTTGCCGCTGGAGCAGGAGAATTTTCATCGGAGGGTCTTGGAAGCGGCCCGAGATGAATGTGACCGACGAAGTCTGCCGCCACTCCGAGTTCAGGTCTACTTCACGAACCCGAGAGGCGAGAAACAAGACTGGAAGAACCTGACACAGTCGCTAGTCGAGGTCATCGTTGCAAACTACCAAAAGGCACGACCTGCATGGAGTCAAAGTCGTGCATTGCCAGAGGACTTTCAGCATGTCCTCATCGTTCGCGACGATGACCCGTGGTGGTGGAGTCCGACAGCCGGGGGAATTTCACTGTCGCAGATTCCGATGCATCTCGCATCCTGCATCGTTGCCAAAGATACAAAACTCCCGACATATCGAAAAAATCTTCGTGAAGGCGCTGAAGTTTGGTTGTTGTTTCACAGCGGAGTCACTGTTGCCCGGAGCGTTGAAATTCCACACGGCATCAACGAGTGGGGATTTCCGTTCGGGTTCGACCGCGTTTTCTGGTTGTCCTTCCTCGGGCCAGAGTTTGTTGAAATACGCCGCGCTCCGAGAATGGATTACACGAAGCCGTGGACTCAGGTCGAGTTCGTTTGTGACTGCGGAACGATTTGCCGCATGGATGTTGAGTTGTACGACGGCCAGTTCAGCGGTCACGCTTATCAGCACTCGTGCGGGACGACAGGAGCACACTATGTTCCAGGTCGAATAATCAGGATGTGGGAGGAGCCGCAGCCGACTCCGGCGGTGAGATGATGTCCGCGACTCGGCGTCACGCAAACCAAAATGCAACCCGAACCGAAAGGCTGTTGGGCTGCCGCACTCGGTGATTGCAGCAAGAAGATGTCGCGAGAGCACACTGTGTCCCGCAGTCTCTTTGTGAGTGACGAGATTATGGTGCAGGGGTTCCCGTGGTGCTCGACCGAACCTAAGAAGATTGGACTGTCGAGTTTAGTCGCCAAAATCCTGTGTGAGAAACACAACAACGGGTTGAGTGAACTCGACACGGCTGCGCTCGATTCGTTCAACGTTTTTCGTGACTGCATTCGTCTGAACAACGTTCGCGGAAAATTGAAACGACCACCGATGTGGAACGTCAAACGTTTGACGATAGACGGGCCGCGACTCGAACGCTGGTTCCTCAAGACGCTCATCAATTTGAGTTTCGGGGGTGAGTGGACAATTGGTCGCGGCACGCATCCGGTCGGGACTGTTGCACACGGACTCGTTGAAGTCGCGTTCGGGATTCGTCAGTTTCAAGACGGTGCCGGATTATACGTCTCGGCTCGGAGAGGCGAGAACATCGACTCATTCGACCGCGTTAGTATGACGCCGCTGTCGTATGGGCACCATCTCTGTGCAGGTCGATTCAACTTCCGTGGCTTCGCGTTCTTCTTAAACCTACTTCCCCACAGGTTTCAGGCTGATGGAGAGGCCAATCTCCTCTACCGAGATGTGACTCACAAATGGAATGTCCAAGGACGCTTGTCACACGTCATTTCCGTCAAGGGCTGGTGAACCCTTCTGGGCTTATACTGAAATTGTGAATGGGAGCAGATGACATGAAGTTCAAGGCGGGAGACGCGACCGACAGCGACCACTGCTTGGCCTTACAGCATGAGTTCCTTCGTTGTCAGGATGCCTTCGCAGATTTTGAAAAGTCTGCGACGACGATGATTTTGCACGGCAAGAATCCTCTACTTGCTTACAAAACATACAATGCTTATTCGCAATTCATTCATCATCTCTACGAATTCGCGCTAGGGGCTAGGGCGAGGGAGATTGGCGACACGGCCCAACTACCGAGTGATGAGGCCGAACGCTACATCCTGTCGGTGACACAACGCATTCTTACACGCACACGGAAGGCTATCGAAGATGGAACTTCACCCTCTTGGGAAAATGACATCAGTTATTATCCGAAGGAAGTCCCAAAAGAATTCGCAAGAGAGTTTCGGCAGCACAGGAACGCAGCACTCGGTCATGTTATGCACAAACGAGCCAACTTGAGCCTGACCGACTTCTACACGAAGTACCACAAATACCTGTTCATGCTGTATCGCGATTGCCGCAGCTGGTGGAGTCTGCGAGGGAGAGATTTTCCCGACCTCAAAGAAATAACCGAGTTCTCAGTTTCGGTCTAACTCTACGATTAGCGAGTCGGTTGATAGGAACCAATCTTGACGCCATTCTGTTCGAGTTTCGTCAACCACTCCTGAACTCGGTGTTGATACCACTCTTCTTTCCCGAACGGATGCCCGCGTAGATAACTGTCCGCGCCCACTGCGGCAGCGAGCATGACTTCAAATCGGGTGACCTGACCACTTCGTGTCCCATAAGCAATACGGCTCACATAGTCGTCGTCGAGGTCACCGAGGGCATCGTTGACCTGGCCGAGATTTTGAAAGCCAATGCCGCGCAGTATTCGAGCCGTCCATTCGTAGCTAAAATCCGAAATTCGGTCATCGCGTCCGAGTCGTGAATCCAGATAGGCGTGTAACGCATCTGCGGTGACCTCGACTTCAGTGAAGCGTTTCTCTTCGATGAGCCTACGGCTTGCTGCCTGCAAGTTCGTATCTTCTTCTTGAATTGCTTGGAACTCCCGGTCGGCAATTTCGAGCAGGCCAGCAAGGGTCATAAACCGCCGACTAATCGCCGGGGGAATTGCTGATTTCGATTTGTACCGGATGTCGTGCTCAATCTCTGCCCATGCGTGCTGCATCACTGTACGGACTTGGACCTCTGCTATCAGACCGTCGAACCGCTGGTACTCCGGCAGACGGCGTCTGTTGTCGGCAAGTCGGACGAGGTAGTGAACACTCTGGTATCCGAGTCGTTCTTCCTGTTGCGCGGTCGCAGTGTGGTCAACTTTTTCGATAACTTCAAATTCCCGAACGACGCACTGGCCGACCTCGTCGACTGTTCGTGGAAAGAACGTGATGACCCGGACTCCGGCGAGGTCTGTTATCTCATTGAGCGGGTCTTTGTATTTCGGCTCGTCTGAATTTTCTTTCCTCGGCGTCATCGCTTTCTTGCCAAAACTATCGACGGTCTTTGCACGCATCTGAATTTCATTGACGCGAAGACCGCGAGTCCTAATCGCGTCGGCAAGGATGTCGTGAATGGTCTCGGCGAAATCACGGTAAGCGTCTATCTTCCGGGTGTACTTCTCGACGGCGGCTTTGCGATGCGCGTCGAAGTCAAACGCAAACCGTTCGGGCTTTATCTCAATTGCTCTTGGCGCCGGGAGAAGAATCTTCGGGCCATCCGGTCGCCGTTCCCATCGAGAGTTTCATCAGGTAGTCATCGACATCCGCGACAATGTTGGAATCGACAACCCCTTCAACCTTCGCGCATAGAAACCACGCAGCCGCACTGACTTCGACCGCCGCTCGGGTAAGGACAATGCCGGAAATTAGATTATCGCGCTTGAAACTTTCAAACGCGCTTCTGCCGAGTTCCACGATTCGCCAGATGAGTGCTCCCCGATAAAGAAGGACTTTCCACGGCAATTTCGATTGACTTGAGAGTGCATAACCATCGACCTGACGGGGCAGCTTCGATTCGAGCAGTGCGAGGCTTTCGCGAATCTCATTCATCACCGTCGAAATTCTTTCTGGTTTGAGATTCTCTTTCACGACGCTGGTCCCTCATTGGTCGAAGACGCCGCTTCCAGAAGTTTGATACCTTTCATCAGCGCCTCAGGAATCGCTTTGACGTACTTCGCCTGTGTGACGGCAATCGTCTTGTGCCGGAGAAGTTCTTTCGCAGCGAGAGCATCGCCTGTCAATTCGGTCAGTATCGTCGCGGCCCCGCGTCGTCCGGCATACAACGTCTTCCATTCAATCTGATTCTCTTCGAGTGTCGGTACAATCTTCCGGGCGATGACGGTTCGCAAATCGACTGGCTTACCCTTCGAGTTCGGAAAAACCCAACCGTCAGTCGGCTTGCCTTTCTTCTGATGCCACAGAGCCAAGGGAACCAGAACCGGAGCAATCAAAGGAAGCGAAGCGACGGACGCTTTTGTCTTCGTCTCGCCGATAACGTTCCGGGCGACGGCGCGGCGGATATGAATCCAGCGAACACCGTCAGCGTCAGGCATCGTGTCAATGTCTTCCCATCTCAGACCTTGAATCTCTCCGGGCCGCAGTCCGAGGAAAAATGCGAGGGTGACAATCAATTGAGCATCGACGTGCTCGACAAGAGCGGAGATGATGTTCTCAGCCTCTTCTAACGTGTAGTGCGCGGTCTCTCCCGGCTCAATCGTCTTGCCAAGAATCTTCACGTCATGCCACGGATTAGATTCGATGACGCCGACATTGACCGCGTGAGTGAACATCCCCGATGCGAGACTCCGAATGTGTTGAACGGTATGCTTGCCGAGAGTCTTCGCCAACGTGGTCAAATAGACACTGCCTGTCGGAGTCTTGTAGTCCTTCAACGCCGTCTTTCCGAAATGTCCGCTGAGATGCTGGTTCCAAATCTGTTTGTAACCGTGAACGGTGCTCGGCTTCTTGTTCTCGATGACGAACGGAAGGTACGTCTTGTCCCAGAACTCTGCGACCGTGAGATAATTGACCGGAGCCGACTGAGCATTGACGGTTTTCATGTGGTCAGCGGCGAGTTGCTTCACTGCCTTGCACGTCCGGCTGTGATGCTTGTCGTCCTTGACACACAAGCGATGTGAAACGAGAACACGGTCGGGAAGTGGCTTGTCCTTCGCCTCGCATCGCTCTGCGACCTTCGCCCTTTCGTCAGGTGGAAGGTCGGTGTATGCTTTGTAGTACCTGACAAAGAAAACGCCTGATGCCTCGTAGACATAACCCGATTGGTAGCGTGACATGTGCCCTCCCAAGGACATGTACATTCTATCAATTCAACAGTCAGTATGCAGTAGCACGAAGGTATCAGAACGTAAGTTATTGATTTAGTTAGCGGAGAGGTGGCAGAGTGGCCGAATGCGGCGGTTTGCTAAACCGTTGTACGGGCTAACACCTGTACCGAGGGTTCGAATCCCTCCCTCTCCGCCATTACCTTAGTTATCTAGCACTTGCAGGCTGGTGAGAAGCCATTCGTTTGCGCATCTCGCAGTGACCTGTAGGTCTATTATTAACAATGCGTTAGAGTGCATCGTGCGCTCGTGGGACGATCGGAAATGTTCCCGATGCCTTAAAGTTGCGATCAATTCGTGCACTTTTTCTCGCTAGTCCGTTTGAGGCCCTGGGCGTGGCCAAAACCGGCTTACGAACCACTCCTACGTCGCCAGACTCTGTGTGCAATAGCGAGAATGCAATGTCGATTTTCGTAGGCGTCAGTCTAGAGAAGCCTTTACCTTGTAAACCCTCCTGCCGAAGACAATCAAACGATTCGATTGCAAGCCAGGATGTGATTCTTCTCTAGCCGCCTAGTGGAAACCCGGCATTCAATTGCACAATCTGTCACTGACGCATTAACCACACAGGCCCGCACAGAAATTGCAGATTCTGGTACGCTTTGCGACTTTTCGCGTTAGATCACGTCGTTCCTATTCCAGTGTCGGTACCGAGATTTTGTAAAAGGATTTTGGACCAGGCCGGCACGGGGATTAAGTAGCATCGACTACGCCTCCTGAATTGGAAGGGAATTGTTGGTCATCATTATTGTTGTCGAGACCACCGCAGTGAAAGGGCGCTGATCTGTTGTATCACGTTGTAATTACAAGGCACCGGTCGCGCCGTAATGCTCTGTAAATGGCAGTAGGGAGTACGAAGGAACCGACAGAGTGTGGATCGTCTGTGTATTGCGAGGTCTGTGAAGCAAAACTTTGGAAAAAGGTGATCTGGCGGTCTTGGGAACGAAGCGCGCCCCATGGTCAAAATATCCGTTCATTGCAACAGCTCGACCGCGCCATATCTCAGGGCTGGTCGCGCACGGCTGCATAATCCAGGTAGCGTGCAACGGCAATCTCCAGATTGAAATGCATTCCTTCACGTCCCAGCAACTGCCCCAGCGGGGATCGTTGTACGATGGCCAAGACTCTTGGAGTCATGCCAATCAGCCAGAGTTGAACGCCATGCTGGCTTTGCCTCTTCGCGAGTTGTGAGAACATCTTCACCGCGGTGTACTCCATGTCGAGGACTCCGCTAGCGTCGACGGCAACGATCTTCGGTTGAGCATCCCTGACCAGCGGCTCAATCCTGTGTGCGATCTGTGCCGCATTAGCAAAGAAAATTGGGCCTTCCGGCCTGAGCAGCAAGAGACCAGGAAAACTCTCGTCGTCGGGATGTTCCGGCGATTGTGGCCGGAACACGTTGGTTCCTGGCTTGCGTCGCAGGACATAGACTGGAGGATCGGCTACCTGGTATGCCAGTGTGACGAGGGAAACGATTATCGCAACGATGATTCCCTTTAATGTGCCGACGACTACGACGCCTGCGAAAGCCACGATCGCCCACGAAAATTCGGTCCTGCGAATACGAAGAATGTCCTGAAACTCGATCGGCTTGATAAGTCCGAAGGAATAAACAATCACCAGCGCTGCCAATGCAGATTGCGGCATCATCGCAACGAGTGGAGCGAGAAAGAACATGGTCACTAGTGTCATGGCCGCAGTTACCATCTCCGCTAATTGCGTGCGAGCTCCCGCGCTGACGTTAACTGCCGTTTGCGTGGTGCCGCCGCCGCCCGGCATCGCACCGAGAAGTGCGCCTCCGATATTGGCGAGTCCTGTGGCAAGCAGCTCTGTGTTTGCTCGCGGCGCGGGCTCGCCCTTTCGCGCGAAGGCTTGGCCGGCCGCAACCGTTTCCGTGAAACTCATCAAAGCAATCCCGAGTGCCCCGGGCCACAGCACGCTTATCAACGAAAGGTCTGGCCTCATCAGCGAAGGGAGACCTTGCGGTATGTGACCCACCAGCTCGACACCCCGATGCTGCAAGTTCAACAAGTACACGCCCGCGATCGCAGCAGCTGCCGCCAGCGGCGGCGCTGGGACCTTCGGCAGGAACCGTTCCATTCCCAAAAGAAACACGATTATCGTGAGCCCAACGGCCAGCGTTGCTAACGACGTTGTTGGAAGATCGTGAACGAGGGAGAAGACGTTCTGAACGAATGTCCCTCTTGGAAAGTGGATGCCAGCGATTTTCGGGACCTGGTCGACCACAATGACCAGCCCGATGCCGGCTTTGAAACCAACGAGCACCGGCTCGGAGATAAAGTTCGCCACGATTCCCAGGCGCAGCAGGCACGCCAGCAAAAGCGCGGCCCCCACCAGCAGCGTCAACGTCGCTGAGGCTCTCAGCAAAGCTGCGGGGTTTCCGTTGGGCACGACCTGCCCTAACTGGGCGGCGGTGAGGATCGCCAACGTTGTGGTCGTGCTGACGCT
>Ga0075030_100005431_pt1 | contig 11495 bp, 10 predicted proteins | sample LitLauG_LLR_2012_FD_71393 | JGI IMG/M metagenome (GOLD analysis project Ga0075030, IMG submission 71393) | Freshwater sediment microbial communities from Pennsylvania, USA - Little Laurel Run_MetaG_LLR_2012 | ecosystem: Environmental > Aquatic > Freshwater > Creek > Sediment | place: USA...
AGCTGGTCCATGCTTAGAGCCAGATTTGGATTGGGGCGCAGATGCGCGGTAATTTCCGCCGCGCGAAATTCCTCGACGCCAACTTGCCCTGCCCTGAGCGTGGGATTCGATTTTTCAAATCTGTCTCGAACCTCCTCCCAGGTCAGCGGTTTTTGTGCGAATCCGCTCTGCGCGATACTCAAGCTGGCCAAGACTGTCAGACAGAGGCATTTTATTGAAGCCCGCATACTGTTTTCCTTTTCCAACTCCTCTAGCTACATCGACCCCTGGGTCAATTGCTACTTCCGACCGATGATCAAACTTCCGGAAATCTCAAGATTGCAGAGCAATGCATGCGAGTTATTGCAGTCTAATCGCGAACCTCCCAATTCTTGCGATTTTCTGCACCTGATGAGTATGTCGAAAGAATGCTAATGAAGTATGACAGGCGGAGCGCGCCCATTTTGCGTGATCGATTCAGGGATCGGGGGAACCGTGGAATCTAAATTGCCCAAGGTGTCCGTCGCGAACGTCGCGACACTTCGTCCGGATGCAGGTTGGTGGACTTTATGCCGAGTACGCGTCAGACTCGCGACCTCCGGATAGGTTACCTGGATGAGCCGCACGAATTGTGAACTTTGGGACTTCCAATCTATCTGGGGAAACGAAGCGGGCTGCACTGCATCAAAATTTCCATGGCCGTCGTTCAGAAGGACTGCGACGGGTTGCTCCTGCCACGGGGATCTCACTACCAAATCAAGGAACTCGTCCCCATTCACGTCTTGGGTCGCGATTTGCAGCCCGCCCACAGGTCCCATCACGCTCACAACCTGTTGCAGCCCGGTGCTTAGACTGAATTGAATTCTGTACCTGGCACCGTGCCCGGCACTCTGATCGACTTGCACGCTCGCGATGTCGGGCAAGCTGTCGCCATCAAAATCAGCCACCGCGAACTGCCCGGTCCCCGGTATGGGCGAGGATGGCCAGTTCATAGCCTTTGTGGGGCTTGTACTTCCGGCAGCGCCGCAGTACGGAATCAGGGCCACCGTGCCAAGAAATACACGGATGGCGTTCGGCAGGAATCGCTGGACAAAAAGGTTTGTGTTCCTCAGCATGTGTGCCAGCCAACTCTAAGTCGATCATCCAGGATAGAATCAACTGCATTCTACAAGAATCGTGAAAATTCCGACAAGGAAGTTCGTAGTTTGGAAGTGTGTATCAGACACATAATCTATTCCTGAGATTCTTGTCATCGCTCTCTCGGTCGTACAGCCTCTGTTATTCCGATCTCTGAATCTGGACTATTCATGAGGCTTCGAACCTGTCAGGCGTGGCAACCGCTTTGGCTCGCGGGCCTGAAGAACTGCACGGCATCCGCCGTCTCCGCAATCAGTTCAGAAACATTTATCCTCGCAACGGTCGGACTCCGAGCGGCACAAATCAGCTAACCAACTCCTCGCTAGCCGCTGTACACTGGTCCGCGGTCACAGAGTACGCGTTAATGCTGCGTTTAGCTGGCGCCTTGTAATGATTGTTCCGCTGGAGAATCCTCAACAATCGGCTGAAAAGCCAGGGAGAGAGTACGTATGCGCAAGACCCTTACGATTTTCGCAATTCTTGTATTTGCTTTTGTCGGAGTCATTTTCGGCTTCAGTTCCCTTGCCAGCTTCGCAGCCTCCCCTTCCAGTGGCTCGGGGTATAAGGTCACAGCGACAATCTCTGCCGGCAGCGACGGCGGTTGGGATTACGTCTACGTGGACAGCGACGCTCGCCGTGTCTACGTCTCCCACGGCACTCACACGATCGTGCTGGACGCGGACACCCACGCCCTGGTGGGTGACATTCCAGATACCCAGGGCGTCCACGGCATCGCTGTGGCCTCCGACCTCGGCCGCGGTTTCACCAGCAATGGCCGCTCGAACGACGTAACCATCTTCGACCTCAAGACTTTGAAAACCATCGGCAATGTGAAGACCGACAGAAATCCGGACGCGATTCTCTACGAACCAGTCAGCAAGCGTGTTTTCACTTTCAATGGCGGCGGTAAGAACGCCACGGCTATCAACGCCGCTGATGGCGCAGTCATCGGCAATCTGCCCCTTGGCGGAAAGCCGGAATTCGCTGCAGCCGATGGCCAGGGCAATATTTTCGTGAATAACGAGGACACTTCCGAAATCATCGAAATTGACGCCGCGAAATTCACGGAAACCCATCGCTGGCCCCTCGCCCCCTGCAAGTCGCCCTCGGGCCTGGCGATGGACGCGCAGAATCGCCGTCTTTTCGCCGTTTGCGACGACAAGGTCATGGTCGTCGTTAATGCCGACACCGGAAAGGTTGTCGCCACTCCCACCATCGGTGAAGGTGTCGATGCCGCTGCTTACGATCCCGGCACCAAATTGGTTTTTGCTTCCAATGGTGAGGGCACACTCTCGGTAATCCATCAGGATTCGCCGGATCAGTACACTCTTTTGGAAAACGTGCCCACCAAGCGCAGCGCCCGCACCATGGGCCTGGACCTGAAGACGCACAATCTCTTCCTACCTGTTGCTGAATTCGATCCTCCCGCTCCGGGCGAACGCCGCGGCAAGATGAAGCCCGGCTCTTTCGCAATCTTGTTTGTCTCTAAGTAATCGTCTCCTATCAACGAAAAAGAGGAGAGAGCCCCTGGGCTCTCTCCTCTTTTTATTTTCCTGATTCCGAATGTTTGTTAAGGGGTGATGCTAACGTTGTGTCCGCCTGCCGCGAACGAAGTCCCAGTCCCCGCAGCTTGTGGCAGCCACCACATTTTCCTTACCCAATTGTGCTGGCTCGTCATCATCTTCTTACCCAAAAAATCCATCAGGCAGGGGCTTGCCTGCGTCGCCGCATAAAGTGCATTCGAATGCGCAAAGGGCCTCAGCATTGGATTCGTTTCCGAACCTGTTCCGCTTGAAATCGCTCTGCGCGTGGACCACGCATCAAACCCCGCCCCTGCATGTCCGGCAGCTGATAAGGCATACCAAATCTTCCTCTGCCGCGGAGTTTCACGTGGGCTTTGCGTTACAGGTTTCAGCGCAGCAACCGGCTGCCTTGGAACAAGCGATGTATTTGCGATTGCGTCCGGCTGTATCTTCGGCTCCGGCGCCGAGGGCAGCGCCGCATTTGCCTTGGCCGTTCCGTTGGCTCCCGACTTGTCCGCCGGCAAACTCGGCCGCTCCTCACTCCGAGCACCATGCATCTGAGCATTCCGCGCTTGGTCCATCTGCGGGACCGAACAGATCATGAGAAGGGTTGTGATGACCATCTTCGTCTCAGCCTCCAAAAGTACAAGTGCAATTCCGGCCCCCGTTGGAGTGACCCCACTCTGCTGCACCAAAGGGCAGGAAACAGTGGTCCTTTGCTCACATTTCACTTGGTACCGCGCCGTGGGACCCTGGTTTGTGCAATCTAGCGCTGCCGTACTAGTGCATTTTCGAGAAAACTGTTAGACATTAGTGACACACTGTTTTCCTCCCCTCTTGGCGCAGCACTACAATACTCCCGCGCTTTTCGACCTCGTGACTCTGCTATAATTTGTCCGTTGACCGCCTTTCGGTCCGAGGGAGATTTGTCTCTGCTCGCGCGGAGACGAAAGCAAGCATGCCCGGTTCTGATTCTTCCGCCGCCAAACGTGCTCGCACCCCTCATCGCGGCCCTCAAGCTCCCCGCTTTATCGTCCTGGAAGGTCCCATTCGCGTCGGCAAATCCACCCTCGCCAGAATTCTTAGCGAACGCCTCCACGCGCGCCGCATATTCGACTGCGAAGACAATCCCTTTCTCGCTGATTTCTATCAGGCCAAGACCGGCGCCGCTTTTCGCGCGCAAATGTACTTCCTCGTCGAACGCCAAAAGCGACTCCGCGAAGCCCTTGCTGTTGAATCTCCCGGTCCCGTTATCTCCGACTTCCTTATGGAAAAAGACCGCATTTTCGCCAACCTCAATCTTGACGATCACGAACTAAAACTCTACGAACGCTACTATGAGGCTGTCACCGCAGACCTGCCCGAGCCCGACCTGGTCATCTACCTCCAGGCGAAGCCTGAAGTTCTGCGCTCCCGTATCGCCAAGAAGGCTTCCACCGAGGAGTCCCACATCTCCCCGCAATACGTAGAAGAAGTCGCCCGCGCCTACGAACATTTTTTCTTCCATTACGCCGCTTCCGATCTTCTTGTCGTCAACACTTCAGACATCGATTTCGTTGAGCGCAGCGAGGACCTCCAGCAGCTCCTTCGCCGCCTCCAGGAGCCCGTCAAAGGCACGCAGTATTTTCTCCCCCTCGGCGCTGCCGAATAGTTTTTCAATTGACTCTTGCTCCCATCCGGAATACCTTCCGCTTCGCATGCTTCACGTCGCCTGCATATTATGAAAAACAGGATTCTTCTCGCTTCGTTTCTTGCCTCTTGCTTTTCGATTGCTCTCTCTGTTCTCGCCAGCGCTGGTTTGCCCCATCTCTCGCCAATCATTCTCATCGCCGTCCGCTGGCTCGCAATCCTCCTTATCGCCGCGGCAACTTCTTCCCGCCGATCTCTTACTGGTTGGATTCTTGTGGGCCTTCTCGCTGGCGCCGAAACCGGACACGATTGGCCTCTCTTCGCCGCTCAACTTCAATTCCTCGGCGCAATCTTTCTCCGCCTCATCAAAGTCATCATTGCCCCGCTGCTATTCGGCACCCTCGTCGTTGGTATCGCCGGCCACGGCGACCTCAAAAAAGTCGGCCGCCTTGGCATTAAATCGCTCGTGTATTTCGAGATCGTCTCGACCATCGCACTCCTCATCGGCTGCATCGCCATCAATCTCTCGCGGGCAGGGGAAGGCATCCGCCTCCCTGCTTCGTCAACGGGCCAGTCGCTGGGGGCGGTTCCCCACACCGCTGCGCAAATCATCACGGACATTTTTCCTGAAAATATCGCCAAGTCCGTCGCTGAAGGCCAGGTCCTGCAAGTCGTCGTTTTCAGCATTCTCTTTGCCATGGCGCTTATTCTTGTTCCCGAATCCAAGCGCCGCCCCATGCTCAACTTCGCCGAAAGTCTTTCCGAAACAATGTTCAAGTTCACCGCCCTGGTCATGTACGCCGCGCCTATCGGCGTTTTCGGAGCCGTCGCCTACACTGTCGGCCACCTCGGCCTTGGGGTCCTTCTTCCTCTGCTGAAGCTCCTCGCGACCATGTATGGGGCACTCTTCTTTTTCATTTTCTGCGTTCTATTCCCCATCGCTCTGCTCTCACGCATACCTGTCAAAAAGTTCCTCTGCGCCGTCGGCGAACCGGTCACCATCGCTTTTGCCACCGCAAGCTCTGAAGCCGCTCTTCCCCGCGCCATGGAGCAGATGGAATCCTTCGGCATCCGCCGCGATACCGTCGCTTTCGTTCTCCCCACCGGCTACAGCTTTAATCTGGATGGTTCCAGCCTCTACCAATCCCTTGCTCTTCTCTTCATCGCGCAAGCTGCTGGAATTCATCTTTCCATCGGCCAGCAAATCGTCATGCTTCTCACGCTCCTTGTCAGCAGCAAAGGCACCGCCGGGGTAGCCCGCGCTTCCCTAGTCATTGTTTTTGCGGCCGCCGCCTCATTTCATCTTCCCGCCGAACCACTCTTCCTTCTGTTCGGCATCGATCAGCTCATGGACATGGGCCGCACGGCCGTCAACGTCCTCGGCAACTGCCTGGCTTGTGTCGTAATCGCCCGCTGGGAGGGAGAATACCCGCCGGCAGCTTCTTCCGCTGCCGGTCACGGCTTCGCAAGAGCGGGGACTTAAAATCGCTGCCCAAAATCCGGAACGCGGGTGCCCTCGTTTTGGAGGGTGGGGACTTTGCCTATCTCTTCTTAGTCCACGAAAGCGGCAAGCCCGCGAATACTTTCATTAAACCCGTAACTCTGCATTGCAAAGTACTTTACAACTTGCGCTGGCTCCGCTATCTTGTCTTCAGGCTTTCGGAAACCATCTTGAAAGGGGCCCTGACCCATGCAACCAGAATCTCCTTCCCCATTGCAACCTCAGGCCAACCTGACAACTAGCCCATTTCGGGCTACGCTTCTCCACGCTGCTCGTTTCTGGGAGCCGCGCCGCTTGCTCTACAACCTCATTCTCACTTTCGTTGTCATTTTCTGGCTCGCGGGGACTTGGCCCCATTTTCGCCCCGCCCTTGTCCCTTCCACGCTCCTGCCGCTCAGTTTCCTCGCTCTGCTCGCCAACATCTGCTACTCCGCCGCCTACCTCGTCGACATTCCTGTTCAACTCTCAACTCCCTCTGCCATCTGGAATCGCTACCGTTGGCTGCTCTGGATCTTCGGCATTCTCTTCGCCCTCCTTCTCGAGAATTACTGGATCGCCGATGAAATCTACGCCGATTTCCATTGAGAAAAGTCAGCTGGCTTCTATCTACCTGCGTACAAGCACGATAAATCAGGCCCTCCCTTGCTCTTGCTCCTGACCATGCTCTTTCTAGCAGCCGGGATTGGCCTAGCCCCACCCCGACAGCCAGCCACACTGTCTTCCTATTCGATTTGCAATTTCCAGGCTACTCATCTCATTCCTCGCGCTAGAATTCCAAGGATCGTACGTCCTTTGTTTCCAGCAATTTTCGCATTCTTCCATTTTCCGCATCCTGTAAGTCCTTTATTTGCCACTCTCTTACAGAAAACAGGGGGGTAGACCATTCCTGCTCATCGGTGTTCCGGCTACAATTCTTCACTCCTGCTCAACGAGCATTCAGCATCCCGCGCCTGCCTGGTGTATATTCCCACACGCAATTCCAGGAGGCCTCTGCCATGAATCTTTGGACGCGCCGTAAATTCTTTCTCAGCTCGCTCGCCGGCAGCGCCATCGCCGGCACCGCGAAACTCTTCGCAGACACACCGCCAAATCCCAATGGCGCGCGTGCCCTCACCCCTCCTGCGCAAGGCAAGCGTCCGCTCATCATTTCCAGCGCCAACGGACTCCACTCGCTCGACAAAGGAATGGACATCCTCAAAAAAGGAGGCGACACACTGGACGCGGCAGTCGCCGTCGTCACCGTGGTCGAAGATGATCCCAATCAAGATTCGGTCGGCTATGGCGGCCTTCCCAATGAAGAAGGCGAAGTCGAACTCGACGCCAGCGTCATGCACGGTCCCACGCACCGCGCTGGCTCGGTTGCTTCGGTGCGCCGCATCAAAAACGTCGCGCGCCTCGCCCAAACCGTGATGGAGAAAACCAATCACGTTATGATCGTGGGGGATGGCGCTCGCCGTTTCGCCGTTGCCGAAGGCTTCGAGGAGATGAACCTCCTCACCGAACATTCGCGCAAAATCTGGCTCGCCTGGAAGGCCTCTTCCTCCCTTAACTGGCAACCCGGCATCGATTCTCCGGAATGGAAAGAGCACATCTCCGCAATTTTCGACGGCGACAAGGACAAGATCGCCTACGCCGAACACGTCATCGCCCATCCACCAACCGGCACGATTCCTTGCATGGCCGTGGACGCCAAAGGCGATATCTCCGCCACCACCACCACCTCTGGCCTCTCCTGGAAAATTCCTGGCCGCGTTGGCGATTCCCCCATCATCGGCGCCGGTTGCTGCGTGGATAACGAAGTCGGGGCGGCGGGCTCCACTGGAAAGGGCGAGGAAAATATCAAGATCTCAGGTGGCCACACCATCATCGAAATGATGCGCCAGGGTAAATCGCCGGAAGCGGCATGCCTCGAAGCGCTCGGCCGCATCGTCCACCACTACAAGAACGACAAGAAAAAGCTCGGCACCTTCCACATCTATTTCTATGCCATCAATAAAGACGGCCAACACGGGGCGGCAACCCTCTGGCGCAACGGCTCTGTAGCAAGCAAGCAGGCCTCTTACGCCGTCCACGATGGAACCGAAGCTCGGCTGGTCCCGTGCAAACCGTTTTTTGACGAAGTCGGCGGCGACCAGTGAAAGCGAGCAGCAAAGGAAATCAGTAAAATAGAAGCGTGGACCAGGCAAACATTTTGATTATCGGTGGCGGCGTTGTCGGTTGCGCCATCGCTCGCTCACTCTCAGCGCGATGGCAAGACGTTTTTCTTGTCGAGCAGTTCCCCAAGCTCGGCATGGCCACTAGCACGCGCAACAGTGGAGTCAATCATTCGGGAATTTATTATCCGAAGAATTCTTTAAAAGCCCTCCTCTGCGTGGAAGGCAACCGGTTGACGTATGAATTTTGCGCGAAGCACAATGTCCCCTTCCGCCACACCGGGAAACTGGTTGTCGCTGCGGATTCGCGCGAAGAACCAGAACTCCTCGCGCTGAAAAAGCGCGGCGAAGAAAACGGTGTGGAAGGTCTGCGGATAATGGATGCCGCCGAGATCCGCAAGCGCGAACCCCACATCAAAGGCACCGCCGCCCTCGATGTTCCGCCGACCGGAATCGTCTCGGCCGAAGAACTTGTTCACGCCTACGCGCGCGTGGCGGCCGAGCAGGGCGCAAACATAGTGAATCACGCGAAAGTAGTTTCGCTTGAACCTTGCGGCTCGACTGTTCGTGTTGGCTTGAGCATCGGCGATGAAGCTGACGCGCAGAAGGAAACGATTGAAGCGCGCTGCGTGGTCAACGCTGCTGGGCTTTATTCGGATGAGATTGCGGCGCTGATGGGTAATCAGTCGTGGAAGATCTATCCGGTGCGCGGTGAGTATTGCGAAGTCCGAGGCCCGCGTGCTTCGCTCATCAATAACTTGGTCTATCCATTGCCGCACGCCGATGGATTGAGCCTCGGCGTGCATTTCACGAAAACGCTTTGGGGAACATTCCTACTCGGCCCAACGGCAACCTATGTTTCCGGCAAGGACAACTACGAAAAAGACCGGCTCCCCATTGCGGATTTCGCGCACAGCGCAAAACATCTCTTGCCTGAGATTGAAGAAAGAGATTTACAGCTTGGCTACTCTGGATTGCGGCCAAAGCTCGTCCCGCCGGGCGGCCGCGGCATCGCCGATTTCGTAATCACCCGCGACGCCAACGTTCCGTCAGCAATTCATCTCGTTGGCATCGAATCGCCGGGTTTGACGGCCGCGCCCGCAATCGCGCAGCACGTCATGAAAATGGTAGCGGAGATTCTCAAGTGAGAACAGGAGAATGAGCGAACTGCTGAACTACAAACAGAATCACTGCTTCCAAGGGCAGACGGGATACGACCCTATCGGACGACGAGATGGAGGTACTTCTTTTTTCCGACTTTCAACAGATACTTGCGGCGAATGCTTAGGTCAAATTCGTAGGTCGGGTCGGCCACGACGACGCTATCGATCTCGACCGCACCCTGTTTTATCAAGCGTTCGGCTTCTGCGCGCGAATCTGTGGCCTCAAGACGGACAAGGATCCTGGAGAGCCTCATCTTACCCGGTTCCGACCCTATGTAATCCTCAGGAATGTCGGCAGGAGCCTGGCGGTCGCGGAAGACGCGCTGAAACTGTTCGGCCGCTTTCGCTCCGGCTTCTGCGCCCTGAAAGGAGGATACAACTTCCCGCGCCAGTTCCATCTTGGCATCCATCGGATGCAAAGCGCCGCTGCTGACTTCTTTCTTCAACGCTGCGATTTCGTTCGTCGTGCGGTCCGTCACCAGTTCGTAGTATGTCCACATCAGGTCATCGGGAATGGACATCAGTTTTCCGAACATTTCGCCGGGCGGCTCGGTGATGCCAACGTAATTTCCAAGGCTTTTGGACATTTTGCGCTGCCCATCGAGCCCCACAAGAATCGGCATAGTCAACGCAACCTCGGATATCTGGCCGTACTCGTGCTGAATATCGCGATGCACCAGAAGATTAAATTTCTGTTCCGTCGCGCCGATCTCCACATCGGACTGGAGAGCGACGGCATCGTAAGCCGTGAGCAGCGGGTAAAGAAGTTCGTGAACCGAAATCGGCTGATTATTCGCCAGGCGTGAGCGAAAATCTTCGCGCTCCAGCATGCGCGCCAGTCGGTAGTGGCCGCACAAACGAACGACATCATAGCTGGCCATTTTTCCGAGCCATTCACTGTTGTAGCGGACTTCGGTTTTTTCTTTGTCGAGGATTTTGAAAACCTGTTCAAGATACGTTTTGGCGTTCGCGTCGACTTGCTCGCGCGTGAGCGGCGGGCGGGTTTCGGATACGCCGGTGGGGTCGCCAATCATCGCGGAGAAATCGCCGATGAGAAAAATTGCAGTGTGCCCGAGGTCCTGAAAATGTTTCAGCTTGCGAAGAACGACGGTGTGGCCCAGATGAATATCGGGCGCCGTGGGATCAACGCCAAGATAGACGCGGAGCGGTTTTCCAGTTTTGGCGGAGTGCGCAAGCTTGGTTTTCAAATCTTCTTCGCGAATGATTTCAGCGACGCCCTTTTTTAGGTAGGCGATTTGCTCTTCGACGGGCTTGAAACTCGCAGTACTCATAGTTCTCAGCGCGCAGCCAGGACGCGGCGTCCCTCGATTCTATATTTTCCTTGGAGAACAATCTTAACGGCTTCGGAATAAATCCGGTGTTCTTCCTTTAGTACTTTAGCGGAGAGCGAAGCTTCGTTATCAGAGTCCGTCACCGGAACCGTTGCTTGCAGGATGATGGGACCCGCATCGAGATTTTCGTCCACAAAATGCACTGTGCATCCCGCGAATTTCACTCCGTATTCAAGAGCCTGGCGCTGCGATTCGAGGCCGGGAAATGACGGGAGAAGCGAGGGATGAATATTCAGAATGCGGCGCGGATATTTTGCCACAAAGTATGGCGAAAGAAGCCGCAAGTAACCCGCCAGGCAAATCACCTCGGCGGAATATTCATCCAGAATTGCAGCAACCTGACGATCATAAACTTCGCGCTCGAGGCCTTTAGAAGGGATTACACGATTCTTGATTCCTCGCTCTTCGGCGCGCTGAATACCCGGCGCGTCTGGACGATTGCTGATGACGATGGCGATTTCGGCGTCAGGAATACGCCCCACGGCAATACTGTCCGCAAGCGCCTCAAAGTTCGAGCCGCGGCCACTTAAGAGCACTCCGATGCGCTTCTTCATAAACAAAAAACGTTAGCATACCCAAGGAAAAGCACAAACAGCGCCCGGCGATGGCGCGAAGAATGCCGCGAGGCTCCAACGATTGGATTGCGTTTCAGCAATGTGACCTATCCCTCGGAATATTCAGAAGTTGAACCGGTAGCCAAGAATCATTTTGGCGATCAGGTGATCGGTGGAGTGCGTGACGCCGACTCCCAGGCCGAAATTAACTTCCCACTTTGGAGAAAGATTCAGGTCAATGGCCGGGAAGAATTGATGCTGCTGTTGGCCAGTGGGCAGGAAATCGGTGGCGGGCCCCACCGCGCCGTAATATTCCAAGCCGCCGGTGATTTTCTTGGTGAAGTCGTAGCTGATCTTGAAATCAGGGGAAAACGTAAAGCCCTGATAAACGTTGACCCCATGCAGGGATTTATCGAACGCGGGATTGAAGGCGAAATACCATTTGTCATGCTGCTTGTCGATGATGGGCCTCAATTCCCAGGTCCATGTGTCGGTAGAGACCTG
>Ga0075030_100005433_pt1 | contig 11494 bp, 8 predicted proteins | sample LitLauG_LLR_2012_FD_71393 | JGI IMG/M metagenome (GOLD analysis project Ga0075030, IMG submission 71393) | Freshwater sediment microbial communities from Pennsylvania, USA - Little Laurel Run_MetaG_LLR_2012 | ecosystem: Environmental > Aquatic > Freshwater > Creek > Sediment | place: USA...
ATCATCCTCGCGATCATCGGCGAGATCGGGACGGCGGGTGGCAACGGCAGCGTCATCGAATACGCCGGCGAGGCGATCCGTTCGCTCAGCATGGAAGGCCGGATGACGGTTTGCAACATGTCGATCGAAGGCGGTGCGCGGGCCGGCATGATAGCACCCGACGAGAAGACCTACGCGTTCTTGAAGGATCGTCCGAAGGCTCCAAAGGGCGCGGCGTGGGATGCAGCGGTTGCCTATTGGGAGACGCTTCATAGCGATGACGGCGCCCACTTCGATCGTGAAGTGCGCCTGGATGCTGCCAAGCTGCCCCCGATCGTGACCTGGGGCACGAGCCCTGAAGACGTCGTCTCGATCAGTGGGGCGGTGCCCGATCCGGCCAAAATTGCCGACGAGAACAAGCGGGCCTCGATGGTGCGTTCGCTCGACTACATGGGGCTGAAACCTGGGACCAAGATGACGGATATCCCGCTCGACGTCGTGTGGATCGGATCGTGCACCAACGGCCGCATCGAGGACTTGCGCACGGTAGCGAAAGTGGTCGAAGGCAGGAAGATTTCGACACAGCTCGCGTACGCGATGATCGTTCCAGGGTCGGGTCTTGTGAAGGCCCAGGCTGAAGCCGAAGGGCTCGATGTGATCTTCAAGGAAGCGGGCTTCGAGTGGCGCGAACCGGGCTGTTCGATGTGCCTGGGCATGAACCCCGATCAGTTGAAGCCGGGCCAGCGCTGCGCCTCGACATCGAACCGCAACTTCGAAGGACGTCAGGGACGGCTTGGCCGCACGCACCTGCTGTCGCCCGCGATGGCTGCAGCGGCAGCCCTCGAGGGGCACTTTGTCGATATCCGGACGTGGAGCTAGCCGGACTTGGAACTAGTCGGACTTGGAACTAGCCGGACTTGGAGCTCGTCAAAAAACGGCGGCTCGCCGGTATGTGGCGAGCCTGGAAGGTCTTGGCGCGATTTGGCGGAGGAGGTTCCAGACCGCGCTGAGAACGGTAAGGTTCGTTGCGTGCGTTTGGGGCCGCCGTCAGCGCAAGGCTAGTTCGGCTGATGGCGCGGAAATTGACGCCGATCTCATGGCGGCGCGGGCGCTGGCAACTTCGGCCGCTGTGAAGTTGAAGAACGGATTTCGGCTGGTACGGCGCTGCTCGAGGACGCGGAAGTCGCGGCCGAGCAAGACTGCGGGCGCGTTGATGCCGGGATAATCGTCAGCGTGGGCGATGACCTCGAAGCCGCACATGGTCTTGTAGAAACGGGTGCGATCGGGGTGGGCCGACATCAGCGCGTAGTCGGCGGCGCCCGCTTGAGCGATCATCATTCCGGCACGGACGAGGGAGCCGTAAAGGGTCGCGCGGAAGCTGGTGTTGGTCAGCCCGGGCGCAACAGCCATACGGGTGAATTCGACGAGCTTGCAGTAGCCTCGCCCTTGAAGGCTTGCGATCTCGGGAAGGAAAACCTCCTGGCACGGCATGGTTGGCCGCGTTCGTCCGCTATTCCCGAACGTCAGCCGTAAGGAACCGATGCAGGTTTCACCTTCGAAGGCGCCGATGTTCCATGTCGTAGCGAGGTCGTCGTAGGCGTCGCTGAAAAGGCCGTCCTCGCGCTCGTCAATCACGCCGATCTCGGTAAAGGCGCGGTAGCGGAGATCGAAGATCGCGCGCTTGTCATCGTCGGGACCAAACACTTTGAGGGTCAACGGGAAGCTTTTGCCGCCTTTCGCGGATTCGGTCTTGAGGAGAGAAGCCGGCAAAAAGCTCAGTTTTGTTATCATTTGATACGCATAACCTTCTTTGACCACGAGCACTTTTAGACTTTACTTCGGATGCTGCGATTGGCAAGCCGACAAAACCGCGCTTGCCCCTGTGGAGCACGACGCACCGTTGTTGGGTTAAGAAATCCAGGGCTGGAGACCCGTTGCGCCGATCGATCGCCCGATTTGGGACAGTTGAACGCCAAGGGGCTTGCGAGCGCTCTGGTCATTGGACGGGGAAGCGCTTAGATGTCGGGAGTGCAGCAGGTCCGTGGCAGGAGGTATCGATGGCGGCAGTTTCCGAGTGGCGCGATGCCTTTGCTCCCGATCTCACGGTTTTCCAAGCGTTGGCCGCCAGTGTTTGGGAGAAATTGCCCAGCCAGTTCCGGCAGATGTGTGGCGACCTCGTGATCCGGGTCGATGATTTTGCGGCAGACGAGGTGCTGGACGAGCTGGAGATCGAGAGCCCTTTTGATTTGCTCGGCCTCTATCAGGGTGTAAACCTGACCGTCAAAAGTGGTTCGGATTTGCCGCGCGAGCCGGATATGGTGTTCCTTTACCGGCGGGCGATTCTGGATGAATGGGCCAACGGTGAAGACGCATTGGGCGCCATTATTGCTCACGTGCTGATTCACGAAATCGGTCATCATTTTGGATTTAGCGACGCAGATATGGAGGACATCGAGGATGATGTGCTGCATGTCGCTTAGGTTTGATAGAGCCGCGCGCACTTGCGCCGTTTCAGGGGTTGTTGCTGGCGGGCGGGGCTAGCGATCCGTGGGCGGCCGGGGGTGTTCAGATGGGACTGAGACGGCGAGGGGAACGGGCACGGCTTCGACGAGTTCCACATCCCAATCCGCCATTCCATCGGTGCCATCCGGGTACCAATAGAGGGCCGTATAGCCGAATACAGCGGCCCGCTTGACGGCGTTCCAGGACATCCAGCAATCGGCCTGGCAATAGAAGACGATCGGGCGCGCTTTGTCGCCGCCGGTCAAGCGCTCCAAATTATCCCGGAAGTAGGCGATGCGATCTGGTGTGAGGGTGCCTCTACCTACATCGGGCAACCACACCGAGCCTTCCAAGTTGTGGCGTGGCTTCGACAACTGCCAGACGCCGGAATGGGGGTCGGGCACGGCGCCATCTGCGGACATGACATCGATGAGGATGGCGTGGCGGATTTGAACCAGGGCCGTCAGTTGCTCCAGTGTTACAGTTGTGCCGCCCGGAACGGTTTGGGGCGTGGGCGAGCGATAATTCGCTACGCGGTAACCGGTGACGGGGTCGATATCGCTTTCGGCTGCGGGTGAAATGTCTGGTCGTAGAGTGATCCCGAGCAGTGCGATCGCTGCCAGAATTATTGACGTGCGAGCGGTTGGCGCGTGACGGCGCCTCAAACTTGTCAGGTCAAGGCTAGATCGGCGCGAGCGATTCATGTCGCAACGTGTCGAATTGCGGACGCAGGCAGGCCATATCAGTTGCCGGCCGTGCACAACACGAGGTACGGCAATGGCCGACAGTACAGTTTCGGCCGATGTATCATAACCTTTGCCGGTGGTTCGTTTGATCACGCAGCTTCTGCTTGCTTCAAAGATTCTCGCCGATAACATAGGGCTTCGGCGATATGCACTTTGCCGACCTTCTCGTTACCGTCGAGATCGGCAATGGTGCGGGCGACTTTCAAGGTGCGGTGGAATCCTCGGGCGGAAAGTTTTAATGTTTCAGCGGCTTGCTTCATCATCGCAAGACCTGCAGAATCCGGCATTGCGATTTGTTCTAGAAGTTGCCCAGAACACTCCGCATTGGTACGCGGCGCTTTGCTGAACGTGCCCCTGCTGCCAAACGTTGCAAACCTCTCGCGCTGGAGCATGCGCGCAGCCGAAACGCGAGCTCGCACTTCGGCGCTCCCTTCGACTGGGGATGGTAGTACAAGGTCAGCCGCCGATACCGCCGGGACTTCAATTTGAAGATCAATACGGTCGAGCAAGGGTCCTGATATCCGCGCTTGATAATCTGCCGCGCACCGCGAGCCTCGTTTGCAGGTGCTGCCGGCGTTTCCACCACCGCATCGGCACGGGTTCATGGCTGCTACAAGTTGGAAACGCGAGGGAAAGCTCACGCGATGATTGGCCCGTGCTATCACGGTTTCGCCGCCTTCAATGGGCTGGCGCAAGCTGTCGAGTGCTTGCGGATTGAATTCAGGCAGCTCATCCAAAAACAGGACACCAAGGTGCGCCAAGCTTGCTTCGCCTGGCCGTGGCCTTGAGCCGCCGCCGACGAGAGCTGCCATGCTCGCGGAATGATGCGGGGCCCGAAATGGGCGATCGATCACGAGTTTTCCGCCCATCAATTCGCCGGCGAGACTGTGGACCATCGATACTTCCAGAATCTCTTCAGGCTCGAGCGGCGGCAGGATCGAAGGCAGGCGTCCGGCAAGCATCGATTTGCCTGAGCCGGGCGGACCGATCATCAACAAATTGTGCCCACCTGCTGCCGCGATTTCGAGAACGCGCTTGGCGGTTTCCTGGCCCTTTATGTCCCTAAGGTCGAGGAAGCTCTGAGTGGCACGGTCGGCGGCCGGTTCCGGCCGCGGCAGAGTTAGTAGCCCCTTGAAATGATTGATCAGCGACAGGATATGGGGGGCTGCAAGTATAACCATGCTTTCCCCCGCCCACGCAGCTTCCCTGCCGCTGTCAAATGGGCAGATTAGGCCTTTTCCTATGGCATTGGCGCCAACTGCCGCCGGCAGTGCACCCGGAACGGCCCTGATTGAGCCGTCCAAGGCAAGTTCACCGATTGCAGCAAACGGTCGAATGGCATCAGGGGCAATGGCTCCCATTGCAGCCATTAATGCGAGTGCGATCGGCAGGTCGAATTGGCTGCCTTCTTTGGGGAGGTCTGCTGGGGCGAGATTAACCGTTATGTGCTTATAGGGAAGACCAAGTCCGACTGCATGCAGGGCGTTTCGCACCCGTTCGCGGCTTTCGGCAACCGCCTTATCGGGAAGGCCGACGATTGCGAAGGCTTGCTGGCCTGGAGAAATACGGACTTGCACGTCGACCGGGCGGGCCTCGATTCCCACGAAGGCCAGAGTCGACATTTGTCCGTACATGAGACGCGCTCATTTCACTCTTGTTTAAGTATTGGCCGACTCAGATTTGTCCGGCAGAAACACGTTGATTAGACACTTGCACGCGTACAACGGCCAGTCAAGAACATTGATAGAACATGAGGTGACTATTGATCGCGAAATTTCAGCTGGGGCGGTTCGCGAGCACCTGGGATTCAATTGCGTCCCAAATCATTGCTGCGATATCGGGTCCGCCGAATGCCTTGGCTTGACGGATACCTGTCGGGGACGTGACGTTGATCTCAGTCAGGTAGGGGCCGATGACATCAATGCCAGTGAAAAGCAGACCGCGCCGCTTCAGTTCCGGACCCAGGCGCTGACAAATTTCGCGATCGCGAGCGGTGAGTTCGACCGCCGCCGCCTGTCCGCCAACATGGAGGTTCGACCTGGTTTCGCCATCCGCGGGTATGCGGTTGATCGCGCCCGCTATTTCGCCATCGATCAAGATAATTCTTTTGTCGCCGGAACGAACTTCCGGCCGATATTGTTGAACCATGAAGGGTTCGCGGAAAATCAATTGGAACAATTCGACCAGGGACGCCAGATTGGTGTCGCCTGGCTGAATACGAAACACGCTGGCGCCACCATTGCCGAAGAGCGGCTTGACGATGATGTCATGATATTTTGCCCGGAACGCCATGGCATCATCGAGCCGCCTGGTAACCATCGTTGGTGGCATGAGGTCTGCGAAATCAAGTACCCACAGTTTTTCGGGCGCATTTCGGACTTCGGCTGGATTGTTAAATACGAGGGTTGGCGGGGGTATGCGTTCGAGCAGATGCGTTGATGTGATGTAAGCCATGTCGAATGGCGGGTCTTGGCGTAACAGCACCACGTCGTAGGCCGCGAGGTCGGTCGTTTTGGCTTCCATCGCTGAGACATGGTCGCCTCGCCGGTCATAAACCGTCACGTTGCGCCCGCGCGCGGTCACTCGGCCGTTAAATAAGGTCAAATCCGACGGGGCGTAGCAAAACAGGCTGTGTCCGCGATGCTGGGCTTCCAGTAAAAGGGCGAAGGTGCTGTCGGTTGCGATATCGATCTTTTCGATAGGATCCATCTGGCAGGCGATCGACAATGGGCGTGCGCGAGCGGTCATCGAGTGCGGGCTCCTGGTGGACCGGTCCATGTTCTGGTGGGGGTTTGTTCGTGAAGCGTTTGAAATCCGATTAGGCGCCACCCTCAAGATGTTTTGGCCAACAGCCCGGCGTTATAAAAACCGCGTCGCATCGTTGTTCGCAGTTGTGGAATTGGAGGCGCGGAGCAAGCCAAAGTGCTGCGGCCCGCCTCAACCGTAGCGATTGCCGCGGGGTTATTGCGGCGGCTGCGGTTTGGAAATCCTGGCGCCTTTTTACTTCGACGAAAACAACGATTTTTCCCCTGAGTGCGATGATATCGATTTCGCCGCAGTGGTTCCTTTGGCGGCGGCCAAGTATGCGGTAGCCCTTTGACCTCAAGGCCAGGCTCGCGCAAAACTCAGCCCACAATCCTGAACGATAACGAGCCTGGCGCTCAGCCCGGCGGCTATCCTCAATGGATCTGGGGGGGCGGCATGATAGGCGTCCCCATTCCAGAAACTCGTGTACGAACCGCAAGCCAATCATGGATGCGTACGTAGCATAAACAAAAGTGCTACACAAGGTAGTCCATAAGTTGCGGGATGAGCGGCAAGTCGGCGGGAGGCATAGGATAAGTCATCAGTTTTGCCGACCGGACCCAAGTGATCGACTGACCTTCGCGGGGCTCGACTTCGCCATCCCACTGGCGGATTAAGAAAAGTGGCATCAGCAGGTGAAAGTTGTCATAGGTGTGGCTCGCAAAACTGAAGGGAGACAAGCATGACGGGCAGACGTCGATGCCAAGTTCTTCGGCTAGCTCTCGGCGGAGGGCCTGCTCGGGAGTTTCACCTGCTTCGATCTTGCCGCCGGGAAATTCCCATAGTCCTGCCATGGACTTACCCGGTGGGCGCTGAGCTAGTAGCACGCGATTGTCGCAATCTATGAGGGCTGCTGCTGCGACGATCACGATTTTCATGGCGGAAGCTGTACCCCTCTCGTTTCTCAGCTGCGATAGTCGGCATTGATAGAAACGTAATCGTGGGTCAAATCGCACGTCCAAACCGTGGCGGAACCTGTGCCTACCGCAACGTCAATTCGGATGGTGATTTCGGGGTTCTTCATGTAGGACGCGACGGTCTTTTCTTCGTAGTTGGGCGCGCGTTCACCGCAGCGAGCCACTTGGTGGGGGCCAAACCAGATCGAGAGCTGGTCGCGGTCGGCGGCTTCCCCAGACTTGCCGACGGCCATCACCACGCGTCCCCAGTTTGGATCTTCGCCAGCGATGGCGGTTTTCAAGATTGGCGAGTTGGCACAGGCCCGAGCAATCGTACGTGCGGCCTTCCAGTTTTCAGCGCCCGATACTTCAAACGTGACAAACTTGCTGAGGCCCTCACCGTCTTTTGCAACCTGGATCGCGAGTTCCCGCATCAGGTCGTGTAGCGCGATATTGAAGGCGGTCAGATGAGGATCGGCGATATCTGTAATCCGTTTCTGGCCCCGTTTGGCACTAGCTCCGGTCGCAAACAGCAGACACGTATCGCTGGTTGAGGTGTCGCCATCGACGGTCATGCAGTTGAAGGTGGTCTCGGCATGCCGGGTTACGAGCTGCTGGAGAACGGCATGATCGATCGCAGCGTCCGTAAACATGAAGCAAAGCATGGTCGCCATATCGGGCGCGATCATGCCGGCTCCCTTGCAGAAGCCGTTCAGGGTCACCGTCACACCACCGATTTCGACGGATCGGGTGGCGAGCTTGGGGTAGGTATCGGTGGTCATGATCGCTCGAGCGGCGGCTTCGAAGCGGTCGGGCTGTGCCGACTTGGCCATGCCGGCAAGGAGCCCCGTAAATTTTGCCGGATCCAAGGGTTCGCCGATGACGCCCGTCGAAGCGACGTAGATTTGATGGCGAATGTTGGTGTCGACGGCTGCAAGTGTCGAGTCGATCGTCAAATTCACCGCATGCGTTCCACGCTGACCGGTGAAGGCGTTGGCGTTTCCCGAATTTACCACGAGTGCGCGGGCTTCATGATTGCAGTTTCGATGTAGGTTTGCTCTGCAATGGACGACTGGTGCTGAGCAGGTCTTGGACTGTGTCAGGACGCCAGCGGCCACAGTTCCGTGGTCAAACACGGCAAGCAATACGTCGGTGCGGCCCTTGTAGCGGATACCGGCCTCGGCGGTGGCAAAGCGAACCCCTTCAATCGCCGGCAGGCGCGCCAGGGTCCTGGGTGCAAACGGTGAAAGTTTTGCGGTCGATCCCATGGCGGTTCTCGATGAGGGAATGCTTGATGAGGGAATGCTTGGCAAGGTTGATTGGCGAGGTTGAAAAGCAAAGGGCCGCCTGATGCAAGCGGCCCTTTCAAAAATTCCGACGTACGCCCGGTTTACTTCTTGGGTTCGGCCTGCTCCGTGCCGGGGGCGCCTGGAGGTGACTTGCCCTCTTTCTCCATCTTGTCAATCTGGCCCTTGATCTGAGCTTCCATGGCCTTTTTCTGATCGGCCTGGGCCTTGTCTTGGTCTTCCGCCAGCTTTTTGACTTCTGGATCGAGGTATTCGATTTTGGCGCCTGTGCGCAGAGCACTGGCAACTTCCTGGGCCTTGCGCTGGATCATCGAGTTCATGATCCGGTCTTTGACCTCGTCAAAGCTTGGCAGTTTCTTGTTGCGGCGATCTTCGACCTTGATCAAATGATAGCCAAATTGGCTCTTGACCGGCGGGGATACTTCGCCCTTTTTCAGGCGGAAGGCGGCTTCCTCGAAGGCTGGTACCATCTGGCCCTTGCCGAAAAAGCCCAGCATGCCGCCATCGTCTTTCGAGCCCGGGTCCTTGGAATTTTCCTTTGCCAACTTGGCGAAATCTTCGCCCTTGGCGATCTTGTCGGCCAATTCCTTGGCTTTGTCTTCGCTATCGACGAGGATATGACGGGCCTGAACTTCTTCTTCGGGCTTCATTCCCTTGATTTGATCTTCATAGAACGTCTTGGCCACCGGCTCACTGATGCTACTCTTGACAGTCTGGTCGAAATATGTGTCGCGCAAGGCGCGCCGCCGCCAATAATTGAGCCGCTGCTCGAACGCCGGGCCGGTCGACAACTTTTCCTTCTCGGCAGCATCGGCAAACAATTGGTTTTCAATCATATATTCGATCAATACGCGGCGCTTGGTTACGGGTGGCAAGTTACCGAGATCTGTGCCGATTTCGAAATCGGCGAGCTTCAAGTCGGCTTCGGTGATCGACTTGCCATCGACCGTCGCCATGACCTTGTCTTGCGCGAGCGCACTGCACGTGCCGGCAAGTGCCGCGCCAAGCAGTGCCAGGGCAAGTCCAAGTCGGGGTCTCAGAAACATCACGAAAGATCCTTGCGTTGATCACGGTTATGGCGGCGCGACTTTCGAGCTGCGTGCCCGCCGAATTTCAGCTGCCGCGGCAAAACGAGCCCCGCGCCGCCGGCTGTCCTACCCGGGGTAGCGCGCCGTGCCAAGTTAAGTTTGGGACAGATGGCGCGCAAATGTTCCCGCATCCTCGACACTGCGACCACATACCGTGCCCATTGCGTTGACAATGTGATGGTGGCGTCACTATCTCTGCCATTCAAACACGGCGCCTATTCGAGGCGTAACGGATGCATAGGCATTTGCCGCAGCAATCAGGCCGGGGCGCGCAAGGTAAGCGTCTGGCGCGGTTGCGCCGCCAGTCGCTGGATCCGGACTGTCACCGCTCAAGGATAAACGGCAATGCTTTCGCTCGGTTCGCTCGCCTCTAGAATTTTCGGTTCATCGAACGACCGCCGCATCAAGGGCTTCCGGCCAAAGGTCGAGGCGATCAATGCTCTCGAACCCGAGATTTCAGCGCTGAGCGATGATGAGCTTCGGGCGCGAACTGTGGAGTTTCGCGCCAAACTCGCGTCCGGCGAGGCGACCCTCGATAGCCTTTTGGTTCCAGCTTTTGCGACCGTAAGAGAGGCTGCCAAGCGCGCCCTCGGACAGCGGCATTTCGACGTGCAGTTGATTGGCGGCATGGTGCTTCACCAGGGCGATATTGCTGAAATGAAGACCGGCGAGGGCAAAACGCTGGTTGCGACCCTCCCGGTCTACCTGAACGCGCTCGCTGGAAAGGGCGTTCACGTCGTGACGGTCAACGATTACCTTGCCCGGCGCGACAGCGAATGGATGGGCCGCGTCTACACGTTCCTGGGGTTGACCGTCGGCGTCGTCGTTCACGAACTCACCGACGAGCAGCGCAAGCAGCAGTATGCCTGCGACGTGACCTACGCGACGAACAACGAACTCGGTTTCGATTATCTGCGCGACAATATGAAGATGAGCAAAGACGAAATGGTCCAGCGCGATCATTCGTTTGCGATCGTCGACGAGGTTGACAGCATCCTGATCGATGAGGCCCGTACGCCGTTGATCATTTCGGGTCCTCTTGAGGATCGTGCCGAGCTCTATCAGGCCATCGATGCCGAGATGCTCGATCTCAAGCCTGAGGATTTCGACCTCGATGAAAAGCAGCGCTCGGTCGCACTTTCCGAGGGCGGTAACGAGCGCATGGAGCTCAAGCTCCAGGAGAAGGGTATTCTCAACGGCTCGCTTTACGACATCGAGAATGTGACGATCGTCCACCACGTCAATCAGGCTCTCAAAGCCCACAAGCTGTTCCAGCTCGACAAGGATTATATCGTCAAGGGCGGCGAGGTCGTTATCATCGACGAGTTCACGGGCCGCATGATGCCGGGGCGGCGGTATTCGGAAGGTCTCCATCAGGCGCTTGAAGCCAAGGAGCACGTGGACATCAAGCCGGAGAACCAGACCCTCGCTTCAATCACGTTCCAGAATTATTTCCGGTTGTACGACAAGCTCGCCGGCATGACTGGCACGGCTTCGACCGAAGCCAACGAGTTCATGGACATCTATAAGCTCGAAGTGATCGAGATACCGACCAATCGGCCGGTCAGCCGCGTGGACGACGATGACGAAATCTATCGCACGCAGAAAGAGAAACTAGTCGCCATCGTGCAATCGATTGCCGATTGCCACCGGCGCGGACAACCGATTCTGGTTGGCACGACCTCGATTGAAAAATCCGAACAGTTGTCTGCGTTGCTGAAGGACGGCGCCTATATCGGCGGCATCGGCAAGACATTGCTGGCGCAGGCCGAGGCGCTCAAGGAGGGCAAGGAGGACGAGCTCCGGGCTCACCTCAAGGACATGGGCGAGCACTTGGTTTCGCTGAGCAAGGCATCCAAGCCTGGCGAGGTTCTCATCCCGCACAAGGTGTTGAATGCGCGCTTCCACGAGCAGGAAGCAAATATCGTCGCACAGGCGGGTCAACCCGGCGGCGTGACGATTGCTACCAATATGGCAGGCCGCGGCACCGATATTCAGCTTGGCGGCAACGTGGACGTCCAGGTCCGCGATTGGATCGTCGAGGCCACAACAGCCGCCGGAGTTGCTCCGCACGACGACGCAATCGCTGCCAAACGCGCCGAGATCGCAGCCGACATCGAGAAGAAAAAATCACAGGCGCTTGAAGCCGGTGGTCTCTATGTGCTCGCCAC
>Ga0075030_100005434_pt1 | contig 11493 bp, 11 predicted proteins | sample LitLauG_LLR_2012_FD_71393 | JGI IMG/M metagenome (GOLD analysis project Ga0075030, IMG submission 71393) | Freshwater sediment microbial communities from Pennsylvania, USA - Little Laurel Run_MetaG_LLR_2012 | ecosystem: Environmental > Aquatic > Freshwater > Creek > Sediment | place: USA...
GACGTCGGATCTGCGTTTAGCGGAGCACCCGAGTCGATAATGGCTTGATCGCTTCCGGCGAATTGGAGTGACTGGAGGCGGGAGGTCGAAGTAGGTCGGAGCTTCTAATCGTGAGCTCAAGCCTGTAAAGGCTAACGTGACCGGTGAGAAAGCAGATTCCCTTCGACTTCGCTCAGGGCAGGCTCTCCTGCCTACGCTGTGCTCGGCGTCGGAATGACAAGTTTGCGGGGTAGCGCGGCAAAATCCCAAAGTGCGCGGCGACCGTGGAATCCCACCTTTCAAAAGACGAAAGGTGGGGCACCCGCGGTCTGGGGTCGGTTATGGAACGCGGAAGGCTCAGCCTTCGCAAACAGCGCGCAGGGCTGGGGCGGTTCGGTGGCGCTGGCGGACAGCAGATTCCTCCGCCTCCGCTGCGCTCGGCGTCGGAATGACAAGACTTATAGCACCCTGCACTTATGGCACCCTGCTCCCTCGAGGAGTCTGATGAAAACCGACGATCCCGACGTGGAACTGCTGAAGTCCGTAGCGGTGCAGCTTTTGACAACTGGGGCGGTTGCACTGGAAGAACAAAAGGTGCGCGTGGGGAAGACCAGCCGGCAGCGGCTGCGGACGGCCCGGTTCCTGATGAATGGCAGGGAGTACGAGGCGATCGAGCAGAATCCGGAGAAGCCTAGCCGCTGGGGGAAGCTTGCGGCCTCCGGTCACCAGGTGGTGCAGTTCCGCGACGCGCTGACTAATAAATATGTAGCGCTCGCGGTGGACGGAGAAGTGAAGTAGTACAGACGGGCGTGAGATGAGACTCCGGCTGGATCACGTGACGGTATGCGGCTCGGACCTGGAGGCCATGCGACAGGCATTTCGCGACGTGGGGCTGAACACGACCTATGGCGGTCCGCACGCGAACGGAGTCACGCATATGGACCTGCTCGCGTTCGAGGACGGTTCGTACTTGGAGCTGATCGCGCCGCGGGCGGCGGTGGTCGGGGCTTCGGGCATGAGGTCCGGGTGGGCGCGGTTGATGGAAGGCGACGCGGGAGCGGGAGCGTGGGCGGTTCGGAGTGAAGACATTCACGCGGAGGCCCGGCGGATGCGGGAGAGCGGGATCGAGGTGCGGGGACCGGAAGCGGGCGGGCGGAAGCGGCCGGACGGGTTGGCGCTGGAGTGGGAGACGGCCATTGTCGGTCCGGGAGCAGCGGGCTCGGTGCTGCCGTTCGTGATCGAGGACAAGACGCCGCGTGAGTTGCGCCTGCCGAAGGCGTCGAGTTCCATGGGCGATTTGATCAGCGGAGTCGCAGTGGTTGTATTGGGAGTGCGCGACCTCGAGACATCGGTTGGCTTGTTCCGCAGGGCGTACGAACTGGAAGAGCCCCGGCTTGAGGCGCGCGAAGACGTGGGTATGACGATTGCGTTTTTTCCTGGCACGCCGGTGATGCTGGCATCGGCATTGAAAGATGATGGCTGGCTGGCAGATCGCATTGCCCGCTTCGGAGAGTGTCCGGCGGCGTTCCTGCTGGGGACTCGGAAGCTGGACACAGCGACGGAGCAGTACCGGTTGGGAAAACCGGATGTGTGGTTTGGGCGGAGGCTGGCGTGGTTCGATGAGTCGCGGCTGCGGGGGACCAGGCTGGGCGTGATTGAGGCGTGACGAGCGGCGACCCAAGCGGGTAAGGCCGAGGGGCGTCATTAAGCCGCGTCCCACCCCGAGGCGGGGTTGTGAGTGCTAACGCCTGATTACGTCAAGTAAGGTCAGAAACCCAAGTAACGTGCACTTGTGCCGCTCGTTGCATTACGCTTTCACGCAGGGAACACGCTTCAATGCCCGTACGCACATATAAAGCGGCATTTGTTGTTTGCATTCTGGTGGTTTCCTTATCGAGCTACACACTGGCCAAGTGTGCTGTTGCTTGGGTCACGGTTCGCGGACGAGTTCGGTGTTCTTTTAAACCTGACGACAAGGTTCTGGTCACCCTACTCTTCTCGAAGACTCAGCAGGAGGGCAGAGGGGTGGAAACAGCTCTGCCCCTCGAAGGGGACAACTTCAAGGGTCGCGTTGTCTTTGACCGTTATTCTTCGTCTCACTTCCTGACTGGCGACAGATGCAATACAGTCCCGAAATCGGTGCTCATCAGGCTCATCTCGGCGGATGGTGGCGAGTGGGACCGGAAAGTTTTCAAATTTCCGGATGACTTCGACTACTCCGCAGACAAGGGCGAGTACACGTTGCGCTCCGACATCGTCCTTAGCGGCTGGTGTGAGGCGAAATGCTCTCAAGCAAGCTCGCAACCATGCGAGAAACGCACGGATATTCAGCTGTCGGTACAATAGTTGGCGAAAAATCGCGATTTCACTCATTGACCACCCTAACCGGTGGGCTGCTGGACGCCGACGCCTTCCGCCTAGCGAACCCAACCAGACCAACTGCCAAGGCAATTGCTTCGCCGCGACTTTCGCTTTAGTATCGCCGTAGCGTGGCAACTCTCAGGAACACTCCTCAGTTGAAGGACCGACTGGTGTCGGCGGCGCCGGTTGAGGATGATTCTTCGTTTGAACTGAAGCTGCGTCCGCAACGGCTGGCGGAGTTCATCGGGCAGGCCAAGGTCAAAGAAAATCTGGCGGTGGCGATCGAGGCGGCGCGCTCGCGCGGCGAGGCCATGGATCATGTGCTGCTGTACGGTCCGCCCGGACTGGGCAAGACCACGCTGGCCAACATCATCGCGAACGAATTGGGCGTGGCGTTTCAGCAGACTTCCGGGCCGACGCTGCAGATCAAGGGCGACCTGACGGCGATCCTGACGAACCTGCAGGACAAGCAGGTGCTGTTCATCGACGAGGTGCATCGGCTGCAGCCGGCGCTGGAGGAAATTCTCTACTCGGCGCTCGAGGACTATAAGCTCGACATCATCATCGGGCAGGGGCCTTCGGCGCGGACGCACACCATGGATGTGAAGCCGTTCACGTTCGTGGGAGCGACGACGCGCGCGGGGCTGCTGTCGGCGCCGCTGCGGTCGCGCTTCGGGATCATGCTGCGGCTGGAGTTTTATACGAACCAGGATCTGCAGGTGATCGTGGAACGCTCGGCGGAAATTCTGGGAGTGGCCATTGATGACGCCGGTGCGGTGGAGATCGCCAGCCGGTCGCGGGGGACGCCACGCATTGCCAATCGCCTGCTGCGGCGTGTAAGAGATTACGCGCAGGTGCGCGGGGGCGGGAAGATCGACAAGGTGACAGCGGAGGCGGCGCTGCAGATGCTGGAAGTCGATCAGCACGGATTTGACGAAGTGGACCGCAAGCTGCTGTTGACGATCATTGAGAAGTATCAGGGCGGTCCGGTGGGCGTGAACACGCTGGCGGCGGCGTTGGCGGAAGAGTCGGACGCGATTGAGGAAATCTACGAGCCGTTTCTGATCCAGATCGGCTTTCTGAACCGGACGCCGCGCGGGCGCGTGGCGACGATGCTCGCGTACGAGCACTTTGGGATCACGCCGAACCGGAAGCAGAGTTCGTTGTTCTGAAAAGCCAGTCGTCAGTCGCAAGTCGCTAGTCGTCAGCTAAGGACCCCTCCTAACTTCCACTCCTCCGAACTGGCTGTTCACGACACAAGTTGATTGGGCTTCCGGCGTTCCCGCAGGCCGTGGCCAAGATCGTCCTTGGGAACATCGGGGGGATGGTGTATTGTGCTGGGCTGCCTTGTTAGGGGGACGGGGCGCGTGGGACGAATCTTGCTCGCGGGACGTGTGCCTGGGTGTACGGGTTTCCTGTCAGACAGCTATTGATCGCCGGCCTGCTTTGTCCCCTGGGCAGCGCGCTGTGGGCCCCGCCCGGGACCCGCGCATGGGGCTCGACCGCGTCGGGTAGCCCGCAGAGTTCTTCTCCCCAAGAGAGTCCGCAGCAAAGCACGCTGGGCCCGCCCGCTATCTCGATTCCGCGCCTCACGCGGGGACCGTCGATCGATGACTTTTCCACGATGAAGCCTACGGGGGAAGTCGCGCCGCAGATGACGAAGGTGACCGGGTTCGTGCAGCGGGATCCGCACGACGGCGAGGGCGTGTCGCGGCGGACTGAGGCTTACCTGGGATACGACGATAAGAATTTGTATGCCGTGTTCGTGTGCTTCGACGATCCGGGCAAGGTGCGGGCACGGAAGGCGCGCCGTGAAGACGTCACCGACGACGATACGGTGGAGGTGATGCTCGACACCTTTCATGACCGGCGCCGCGCCTACGTGTTTCAGATCAATCCGCTCGGGGTGCAATGGGATGCGATCTGGAGCGAGGCTCCGCATGAAGAAGTGAGCGGCAACTTCGATACTTCCTGGGACACACTGTGGTACTCGCAGGGGCGAGTCACGGCGGAGGGGTACGTGGCGTGGATGGCGATTCCGTTCAAGAGCCTGCGGTTCCCGCCAGCGCGGGAGCAGTCGTGGGGAATCATCCTGTACCGGGGCATCGTGCGCGAGAACGAAAATTCATTCTGGCCGCAGATTTCGCACCGGTATGAAGGACGGCTGGCGCAGGCGGCGACTTTGACGGGGCTCGAAGGAATCTCGCCGGGGAGGAATCTGCAGTTCATCCCGTATGGATTGCTCAATTCGTTTCGCGACCTGGACACGCGCGATCCCAGCGACCCGCACTTTGAGAATCGCGCGATCGGGGGCACGTTTGGACTCGATTCGAAGATCATCCTGAACGACAGCCTGGTGCTGGACCTGACGGCGAATCCGGATTTCAGCCAGGTGGAGTCGGAGGAGCCCCAGGTCACGGTGAACCAGCGCTTCGCAGTGTACTTTCCGGAGAAGCGGCCGTTCTTCATCGAGAACGCGGATTACTTTCGTACGCCGCTCGATCTTTTCTTTACCCGCCAGATTGCGAATCCGAGTTATGGGGCGCGACTGACGGGGAAGGTGGGAGACTATTCGATTGGTGTGTTGACGGCGGACGACCGGGCACCGGGGCTTACGGTGGCACCGTCGGATCCGCTGGCGGGTTCGCGGCAGTACTTCACGCTCGCGCGCGTAAGCCGGGACATCTTCAAGCAGTCGAGCGTGGGCGCGATCTACACCGACGAGGAATATCCGACGGCGGGTGGGTTCAATCGGATCGGGGGCGTGGACAGCCGGATCAAGTTCACGCCCAGTTGGACGGCCACGCTGCAGTCGGTGGTGAGTTCGACGCAGAATCCCGGGGGAAGCTACCAGGCTGGTCCGGCTTCGTATGTAGACACGACTTACTCTGGGGTGCACGTGGCGGACGAGGCCACCTACAAGGACGTCAGCCCGGGATTCACGAGCCTGCCGGGGTTCGTGAACCGCGTCGACATTCGCGACGTGTCGAACAAGTTGGATTACCGCTTCCGTCCGCGGAGCGGGCCGTTCGTTTCCTGGGGGCCGTCGATGTATACCGACTGGGTGTGGGCGCACGATGGCACGCGGCTTGACTTGCTGTATTCGCCCGAGATTTCGCTGAACCTGAAACGGCAAACCTACCTGATCGTGTGGCCCCACTCGGATCTGCGCGAACGCTTGCGCCCGAAAGATTTTTCTGCGCTGGCCGAGAACCAGGACTACCACGAACACGACAGCGCGGTTTCCTGGGGAACTGGTTTTGTGAAATGGTTGACCTTCCAGGGTTACTACCAATGGGGCGACGGGGTGAATTTTGTGCCCCCGGCGCCGTTGACGCCGATCCAGTGCCCGGATTCGGCGCCGGGGCTTTCGAGCGCGTGCCGTCCGTTTCTGGCGCGTTCGGATACGGCGAGCGCGAGTGTGTCTTTGCGGCCGCTGTCGGCGCTGAAAATCGACAACACCTACTTGTTTTCACGCCTGCGGGACCGGGAGAGCAGCGCCGGCATCTTTAACAACCACATCATTCGCACGAAGTGGAACTGGCAATTTAATCGCGAGCTTTCGTTTCGCATGATGTTGCAGTACACGGCGACACTGGCGAATCCAGCGTTCACTTCCCTGCCGACTACGAAGCAGCTGAACGGTGATTTTCTGATCACGTATTTGATTCATCCGGGGACGGCGATTTATGTCGGGTATAACAGCGACTTGCAGAACATCGATCCGGAACTGCTGGCGGGCCCGAACGGCGGGTTGCTGCGCACGCGCGACCGGTTGATCAACGACGGGCGGCTGTTCTTCGTGAAGGTGTCGTATTTGTTTCGGTTTTGAGGGTGCGGATCTTCGCTGATTCTCACTGGCGCGCGGGATGCGCATCGAGTAGAGGCAGAAAATGCTTCCACTGTTGTGGTACGGCGGGCAGACTTGGGGTCCCTTCGGCTGCGCTCAGGGCAGGCTCTTCGACTCCGTTCGGCTAACGCCTCACTTCGCTCAGGATGACAGTGTTGAGGGGATGCGGATTCAGTACCGTGCCTGAGTGCATCGGTAACGTTCCCGGCTACAATGGCGGTGCATGATTGCTCATCTGCGCGGGAAGCTGCTGGCGAAGCATCCGAACCAGGCGATTGTGGAAACGGGCGGCGTGGGGTATGACGTCACCATCAGCGTGCCGACGTTTTCAGACCTGCCCACGACTGGCGGCGACGTGTCGCTCTTCATTCATACGCACGTTCGGGAAGACGTGATTGCGCTGTACGGATTTCTGCGTGCGGCGGAGAAGCAGCTCTTCGAGAAGCTGATCACGGTCAGCGGAATCGGGCCGAAGCTGGCGATTACGATTCTCAGCGGCATGGCGGCAGATGAGATGGTCGGCGCGATTCGCGGGAATGACGTGGCACGGTTGACGCGTATTCCGGGGATCGGAAGAAAGATCGCGGAGCGCCTGGTGCTCGAGCTGCGCGACAAGTTGCCGCCGCCAACGGCGGGACAGGAGCCGGCGGCTCCGGCTCTGACGGCGGTCGAGGAAGACGTGCTCTCGGCGCTGCAGAATCTGGGATATCAGCGCGCCGCGGCGGAGAAGGCGCTGGCGCAGGCTGTGAAGGTGGGGAAGGTGGGATCGTTTGAGGGGCTGTTCCGGGAAGCGATGGGCGGGTTGTCGAAGTAGGGCGGAGGTTCTGACCGCGAGCGCAAGCCTGTAGAGGCTGGGGTGGCCAATGAGAAAGCGGATTCCTCCTGCCTCCGCTGCGCTCGGCGTCGGAATGACTCGGAATGACAAGGTTGTGGGGTAGCGTGGCGAAAATCCCAAGTGCGCGGCGACCGTGGAATCCCACCTTTCAAAGAACGAAAGGTGGGGCACCCGCGGTCCGTGGTCGGTTGCAGGACGGCGGGGGGTGCGAGGTATCCATCAGCCATCACCCAGGGCGGTGGCGGAGCGCTGGCCCCTCGCGACCTGGACGAGTCTCACTGAACGGGCGCTTTATCAGGCTCGCCGCTTGCGCCAAATGGCCACCAATTCACATGGGAAGTTCCTGCTAGTTCGAAGCTCAGCGGAGCTAGGAAACTACCTGGAACTTCGCCAGCGCGATTCGAGCCTTACCGCAGGACTGCTCTCGATCGAGGGGGCCCATGCGCTGGATCGGAAACTTGAAAACGTCGACGCCCTTTACGCCGCGGGCTACCGGATGATGTCGCCGAGCCACTTCTTCGACAACGACATCGGAGGTTCAGCCGCCGGGGTTAACAAGACGGGACTCACCGAGAAGGGTCGTGCCCTGATTCGGCGGATGGAAGCGAAACATATGATCGTGGACCTGGCCCACGCGTCCCCCCAGACCGTTGATGACGTGCTGACGATCGCAACCCGCCCGCTGGTGGTTTCGCATACTGGGGTGAAAGCAACCTGTGACAACAATCGCAATCTGAGTGACGCGCAAATTCATGGAGTCGCCCGAACCGGTGGTCTTATTGGAATCGGGTATTGGTCGACAGCCACTTGCGGACAGGATGCAAAGGCGATCGTGCGCGCAATGCGTCATGTCTCAGATCTGGTGGGCGCCGAGCACTTGGCTTTGGGATCCGACTTTGACGGCGCCGTAGAAGAGCCGTTTGATACTACCGGATTGGTTGAGATTACGGAGCAGTTGCTCTTGGCGGGATTCAGCCAGGATCAGATACGGATGATCATGGGCGGCAACGCGCTGCGTTTCCTGAAGGACAACCTGCCATAAGTCGCTTAGTGTCCGACGAATCTGAGGTAGAGGTCCCGGTCGGACTTGCAGGTTTCGGCCATCTCTTTGACTTTTTGCCAGGCTTCGCGCTGCGATTCATCTTTCGCGCGGTCTTTGACCCGCTCCCATTCTTCGAGGAAGACTTCCGCCTGCCGGTGATTGAAGACTGTCTTTCCGAAAGGGTCGATCGAGCGGAGAACGGGGAAATCGCGCTCGTCGTGCGCGGGGATGACCCCGTGCAGAATGACCCACTCACTGCGCTCGCCGAGATCGTCTTCGAGCTTGACCACCAGGGACATGCCTGCTCCGGCCAGAGGGCTGCGGAGAAATGTATCAAGGCACCAGGGAATTCTCCAAATGCGAATCGCCGCCCGCGATAGCTGGACCGCCGGCTACTTTCCGATGCAGAAGGTGCTGAAGATCAGAGTGAGTATGTCGTCGGTGGTGGTGGCGCCGGTCATCTCGTCCAGCGGCCGGAGAGCGTTGTAGAGATCGAGCAGTAGCATCTCGTGGGGAATTTTGTTCAGCACAGCCGTTTTTGCCCCAGCCAGCGCGACCAAGGCCTCGTGAACCAGGCTCTGATGGCGCACGTTGGTGAGAATGCCGCCTTCCAACTGAGGACCGCCATCTCCGCCCAGATGTCGCAAAATCTCCGTTCTCAGTTCGGCAACGCCTTGGCCGGTAAGCGCTGAAGTGCGAACCCGTGGCAGCGGGGAGTCGAGGCCTGAGAACTGTCCGCCGGCCAAGTCTGCTTTGTTCTCCACGATGATCGCCCAGCGCTGCTCGACCTGCGCCAGCAGCTCCCGGTCTTCGGCGACGATGGCCTGCGATGCGTCGAACACCAGCAGGACCAGGTCGGCGCCGGCGAGCGCTTCCATTGATTTCTGGATGCCGATTCTTTCGGCCTCATCCAACGCGCGGCGGATGCCCGCAGTGTCCACGAGTTGGACGGGAATGCCGCCGATGGCCACCGTTTCGGTCACGAGATCGCGGGTTGTCCCGGGGGTAGCCGTGACAATCGCACGCTCCTGTTCCACCAGGCGGTTGAACAAACTCGACTTGCCCACATTCGGGCGGCCGACGATTGCGAGCGTCAAACCTTCGTGCACGATTTTGCCATAAGCAAAACTTGAGGCGAGTTCGAACAGTGGTTTGCCGACCGCTTCAATGCCCTCAATGATGGTAGCGCCGGCCAGGACGGAAACGTCGTCTTCCGCGAAGTCGATGCCCGCTTCGAGTTGGGCAATCAAGCCCACGAGCTTTTGCTTGATGGGCTGGAGACGCTTCGAGAGCGCGCCTTCGAGTTGCTGTGCTGCCACCTTGGCCTGAAACAGGGTCTGCGACTCGATTAAGTCGCGCACGGCTTCGGCCTGGGTGAGGTCGATGCGTCCGCTGAGGAAGGCGCGCATGGTGAATTCACCCGGCTCGGCCAGGCGGGCGCCGCGGGAAATGGCGAGTTCGACGATGTGGCGCAAGACGACTGGGGAACCGTGGGCGGAGATTTCGATGATGTCGTCCGTCGTATAAGAGTGGGGTTTGGCGAAGAAGGTGACGACGACTTCGTCGATGCGGGTGGCGGCGGTGGGGTCGTTTGACGGTGGAGCCGAGCTTGCGCTCGGCTTGGACCCTTCGACTTCGCTCAGGGCAGGCTTCCGGGGGCGGGCGGCCCCACGCGAATCGTGGTCGGGCTCAACCAGCTCGCCCAAGGTCGCGTGGCCCGGCTGGAGGTCGTGTCTCAGGCGAAGCATGGGCGCGGCGATGGCGCGCGCTTCCGGGCCGGCGAGGCGGACGACTCCGATGCCGCCGCGGCCGGGGGCCGTGGCGATGGCGACGATGGTGTCGTCGAGGTTCACGGAGGGATTGTACTTTGCAGTCACTAACTCCTAGGGCGACTCACGGGAACAGTGCTAAGCTCCCGCCAAGGGGCCTCCATGCTAGCAAAGACCTGCCATCTAACCATTCTGCTGGGCATGCTCTGCTCCATCCATCTAGCCGCCCAGGACAAGCCGAAAACTGGGGCCAGCTACGAAGGGCTGGTCCAGCGTGCGATGAGCGGAGATCACACTGTAGATTTTCGAGCCTTGCGTCTGGCTTACGCCGACTCACCGAGTTACGGCAAAGGACCGGACACCAGCGACACGAAGAAGGCTATGAATATCGCACTGAACAACAAGGACTTCGCGAAGGCCATCAAAAACGCTGATGCAATTCTAGCGTCCGACTACGTGGACATGGCTTGCCACTTTGCAGAGTACATCGCCCACCGGGAGTTGAAGGAAGCTGAAGCCGCGGAGCTCCACAAGGCAATTCTGCAGGGGCTGCTAAAGTCAATAACCGATTCAGGAGATGGAAAAACTCCCGAGACAGCCTACCAAGTGATCGAGGTGCATGAGGAGTATGTCCTGCTGCACTTCATGGGGGTCGGGTTGCCCAGTTCGCAGTCGTTGTTGCGAAAGAACGGTCACGCCTACGATGAGATTAAGTTCGAGGATCCCAAATCGAAGATGGAAGTGACTCTCTACTTTAACGTCGACATCCCGACAAAACACGGTCTCTAAATCTGCATTTCCAAACTACGGAACCGTTTTCCGCGTGGGCCTTCCCGCGGGCCTGGAATCGCTGGTGTAGACCACGACACAACGGCGCAGGCCTTCGCCTTCGCTTTCGGTGTGCAGGTCGGTCTGGTCGCGCAGGGCGAGGTGGACGATGCGACGCTCGCGCGAGGACATGGGCGCGAACTTGTAGGGCGCTCCCGTTTTGCGAACTTTGTCGGCGGCGACGCTGGCGGCCATGCGGAGTTCTTCCAGGCGCATGGCGCGGTGGTTCATGCAATCGAAAGAAATCTTCTCGTGCTCGTTGCCGGGCAGGCGCAGCATTTCGAGGGCGATGAGTTCGATGGCGCGCAGCAGTTCCCCGCCGCGCTCGAGCATCAGGGGAGAGTCGGGGCCGGCGAATTCCACCAGGACTTCCGGCTTCTCCCAGTCGCGTTCCTCGGCGAGTGGTGGGTCGACGGTGATGCGGTATTTGAGGCGCAGGCCGGAGTGGGCGACCACTCCACGGAGCAGGTCGTTGATCTTGTTGGCAGCGGCGATTTTGTCGGGGATGGGCATGGGTAGCTCTGAGCTTCGAGCTGCTAGCTACGAGCAGGCTCTTGATCTTGAATTGCGTCCAGACCGGTCGGCGTTTCCTGCAAGTCCAAGGTGCACGGTTTCACGGTACCTGGGAGCTGTGAGCTTATCATCCTTGCTCATAGCTCAAAGCTCACAGCTTGCGGTTACTTATCTTTCTTGCGCGCGCGCTTCTCAGCCAATCTTCGCAACTCCTGGCCGGTGTGTGTGCGATTCATGATGACCTGCTGGATCATCGAAATCAAATTGCTCTCGGCGTAGTACAGGTTCAATCCCGACGCCAGGTAGCGGAATATGA
>Ga0075030_100005435_pt1 | contig 11492 bp, 13 predicted proteins | sample LitLauG_LLR_2012_FD_71393 | JGI IMG/M metagenome (GOLD analysis project Ga0075030, IMG submission 71393) | Freshwater sediment microbial communities from Pennsylvania, USA - Little Laurel Run_MetaG_LLR_2012 | ecosystem: Environmental > Aquatic > Freshwater > Creek > Sediment | place: USA...
CATGCGAGCAGCGGCGCGGTGGCGAGCAGCGATGCGTGTGGCCGCTCATGTTGCCCAGAACGTTTCGGCCCTTCGTTTTCACTATCCCCGTCCCGGAGAAAGAGGCGCGGTCCTGGAAGCAGAACCACCTTCGCGAGTTCGGCCCAGAAGAGGCGAAGTTCAGCGCCCACCTCACGATGGTTGTTTCGCTTCGCGCTGGAGCCAACTGGACGCGGAAGTACCGGGTGAGGAACGCCGATGGAGAATGGATAGACGGCTGCCACGCCGGGTCGTTGGCCCTGGTTCACGGTGTTCGGATTGAGGTCGGCGATTCTGACGCGCCGGGCCGAAAGTACGTGTTGGCCTATCCCGAATGGATGCGGGGCATTTGAAAAATCGGTGTCGGCGGAAGTGCACCTCGCGCCATCTCTACTGGGGCTGAGTCGGGAGCGCCTTCTCCGTCGTGTCGGGGTCCTTCCTGGTGCTCATCAGTCTTACGGCCCAGTTCGCCATTGTCTGCGTCGGCATCAGCAGCAGCGTGAAGCCCTTCGCCTCATGAGTCTGCACGGGCTCCCAGCCGCTCTGTAGTGCCTCGGCACCGCGTCCTGCCTTGTTGGCGTAGGCGTTCGCTAAAGGGCGAAGAACGGAAAGAGCTTCTGGGGTCGCAATCTTGGAGAAATACTCGTCGAAGGCTACGGCAACCACCTTGTTCGCAGGTCCTACCAGTTTGACCGTGTAGACACGTTCTGCCGGGTCGCCTTCGACCTCAACTTCAACCCCTGATCGTTCCGTACACGAGGTGGTGCGCAAGACGATGGGTGGAAAGCCAAGGGACTTCAAACCCCGGTCGTCGATCTTCTTGCTCCGGTACGCCTCTCCCAAATCCTCTTCCTTCTTTCGAACGTCACGACACCCCCGCTCCTCGGTGATCTTAAGCACCGTCTCCCATTTCGAGATCGGGTGGTGGAGATAGTCGCCGTACCGACTGACAAACGCATCCGCAGTCATCGCCCCTGCGGCTTGAGGGGTCGGCCCCCGGTGCTTCGAGGCCATCTCGTCCTCGTCCACGCCGGGGCGACGGTAGACCGCCGAAGACGCCCCTGACTGCCCCTGCACCTGCCAGTACGACCACAAGCTGAGTGCCGTCAGTCCTGCCCATGCCACCGAGAGGACTCCACCCGATGCGATGCCAACCCATGCTCGGGTCTTTCCCGAAGGGCTCGCCTTGCCAAGGGCGAGGAAACCCACAATCACGGCGGGAATGCCGGTGAAGAAGGCGCAGAGCAGCGAGCAGAGTCCCAACACCATGCTCACGGTGGCCTTGGTATCACCGCTCTTTACCGCAGTCGGTTGCGGCTCCATGTCGTTCCCCTCCCCAGAGACACGAGGGAAGTTACCACGCCGCTACGTTCAAGAGCCGATGAGTTCGATCCTCAAGATGGGGTGAAGTTCTATACCGTTCGACGCTACGCCAGTCTGACGGTGGAGAAGATCGAAAAAGCCGACACCGACGAGGCGCACATGGATGGGCTTTCCCAGCTTCCGGTAGACCCCGCGCAGTGGCTTTCCAAATTGTTCAACGAACGCGGTGCGGGCGGAGGTGATCTCCTTCTCCGCAACGGAGCCCTTCACACACGCCGGGTCTGGAAGCTCGGCGATCATGGTTGCACCCGAATCGCCCGCGATGACGACGTGGTAGTCCCCATCGCCGGTCTCCAGCTTGAAGCCCACAACGTTGGCCGTTACCGCGTAGACCGTCTTCTCAACCTGATTCCGTGGCCGGTCCTCCCGGAACGGCGGTGCGTGGATCGCGATCAACTCCTCGACGGTGATCGTCTTCGGCTCCCGCTTGATGGTCGCGGCGCCGCTATCCGTGAGCGTCTTGACCGTTCGTCGCTCGGCTCCGCAGCGCGGTTCGACAGGGGAGTCCGTCAGCAACGCGGCTACGGCGAGCGCGATAGCGGAGCCAAACAAGACGGGTGCCTCCTCAACGGACGAGCGGGAGTCTACCCAATCGCATTCGGGCTCACCGAGGCGTTCGGCTGAGTGGGTTGACTCAACGCGGTTCGAGAAAACCCGCGCAACTTTTCGATCCGATAGACACCCCTCCTCAACGCTGAATAGTAACCGTTCAAAATTCTCAACCGGGGGTGGCCCTCCCTCGGGCGGGCGGTCCCCACCTTCGGTCGGGCCGTGAGCCGGTGCCCTCGGGTGGGATTTGCGTCAACGGGTGCGTCCACCCGGCACCGTGTGAAGTTCAAGGTGCATCGTCGAGCCGAAATGGGTGCGGGAAGGCCCCTACGTGCCCCGTGGGCGCTTGAAGAGCACCCGGACGCTCCCGAGGTAGCTCCGCACCGTCCCGCACGTTCTACGGGCCATTTCCGGGCGTCGCGTAGCCCCAAGACCGTAACGCCGCGCCCCCGCCGTTACACCCCGCCCGCCGTTCCACCCGGCGAGCACCCTTCACCCACCACGAACAACGAAGAGGAGAGCACGATGAACCCGACACGGGTCGTTGGATACGTCCGCGTGAGTACGGACAAGCAAGCCGACCACGGCATTTCACTCGAAGCCCAGACCGCCAAGGTGAAAGAGTACGCGCAACTCTATGAACTCGAACTCGTGGAGGTGATCGAGGACGCCGGAGCGAGCGGCAAGACGCTCGACCGCCCTGGCCTTCAACGCGCACTCTTGATGCTCAAGCGCGGAGAGGCGGAGGCAATCGTGGTCGCGAAGCTCGACCGCCTCACACGCAGGGTCGTCAACCTCGGCGAGTTGGTGGAGCGGTACTTCGTGGACGGGCGCTGGGCGCTTCTGAGCGTCAACGAACAGATCGACACGAGGAGCGCCGGAGGACGGCTCGTCCTCAACGTGCTGGTGAGCGTGGCTCAGTGGGAGCGCGAAGCTATCGCCGAGCGCACCAGCGCGGCTCTTCGCCACAAGGCATCAATGGGAGAGTTCACGGGCGGGGACACTCCCTACGGCCACCAACTCGCGGCGGACGGGGAGCACTTGGAGCCGAACGAAGATGAGCAGCGCGTCTTGCAAGAGGCCCGTCGCCTTCGCCAGAGGAAGCTCTCTCTCCGTGCTGTGGCTCGCGCTCTCGACGCCCGTGGCATGAGGAGCCGCACGGGGAAGCCGTTTGCGCCCATTCAGGTTGCGCGAATGCTTCGTGATGCTGGAGGCCAGGAACACCCAGCAGTAACTTCCGGGAAAGCGATCAGCGGAAGTGCGCGATGAACCGCAAACGCACCAACGCGCTCGTTGAGCCCAGACCTCGAACGAGGAAGAGATCGAGCGACGTGCTGTCCGCTGAGATTGGCTGGGCACTTGCCGCCGTGGAGGGGGCACTCATCATCGCGGAGACACACGAAGGGGAGCCATCGTCAGCCACCTGCACGGCCATCGGCGGGGTCCTCAAGCTCGCAGTGGCTCGGCTCCGCGTGCTCGTTCAGGAGATCGACGAGGAACTCAGTCGGTGAGCACGGAACGGTACGCGCAGCGTACCCTGTTGTGCGGAGCAGATCATGCGGGATTCCGCCGCTGACTCAACGACGTTCCCGAAAAATGCGCTCCAATTCTCGGGGGGAGAGTGTTCCTCGTCTCTTCTTGAGTCATCTACCGGGGAGAGGCGCTCGTTGCGTCGAATGCTCTCTATCGGTTGCTCAACGCCTTCGGTGTTCTGCTGCGTAGGTCTGTGCCTCGTCGTGAGCCTCTTCTCGTGCGGCCTCTTGGATAACGTCCACGATTGGCGTCTCCATCGCGACTCTGCGCATCGCCACCACAAGCTCGTCTTGGGTCTTGGCTGCGGTGAGCTGCTTGGTGAGGGTCGGGTCGTACCCTTCCAGAAATTTCAAGAGAGGCTCGCTGGCCTTCGCCCGAGCACTTCCATTGACCTCTCCCGTGTTGTCGAAAAGGTGGTGGTGCTCATGCCGTTGAACCGGGGAACCGCCGTTGATGGCTTCAGCTTCAAGGCGCTGATTATCGCGGAACTCCCGCAGGAGGAGGGTCGCCTTCCCCACGTCGAGCTTCCCGGTCTTCTCTTCATCCGCGAGCACCTTGACGCTCTTTTGAAAGAGCGCCTCGGCTAGCACGCCAGCTCGGTGTGGATGACGGAGCTTGGTTGAGGTCGCCTTTTCCATCGAGCGCAGCCGCACCTCATTCGCGAACACGGGATTGTTCCACCACGCACGGATCGTGTTGCGATGCCGCTTCACTTTTTCCGCAACGATGCCGATTGGAACGCCGTCCACGGTAAGCCGCAGGGCCTCCCGCTTCTTGGGCGTCCACTTCCACTCCTTTTCGGAATCGGATTTGTGCGTCACCTTGGAGAGCGTCAACCCGGCGCTCCGGGGGGCGTGTTGCACAGCGGGAGTTGGCGCAACCGCCCCTCTTCCCGCAATGATTTCTGGGTCTTCCATCCTTTGACGCACGGTAGGGTGATGCCCAGCGCGTTGGGCATTCGGAAACAGCCTCTCCAGTGCGGCTACGGTGAGTCGGCGGACTGCTTCGGGGTCTCGGCTGCGCATGTCGAGGCCCAACTCTGATCGTCGGATCGCTGGAGGTCAACCCGTGCTTCGCGTTGAGGTGGAGCCTTCGGGTGCCTTTCCTCGTGGCCTCATTGCCGGGAGCACATGGCGGCGACGATTCGTCCTCGGCGAGTCCGATTTTTCGGGAGCGTCGGCGAGTCACTTCGGCGTTCCCCTTTTCATAGCCGCAACGCGACGAGGTGCTCCCACGCCATCCCGCCAAGTCGTTGATCTCTTTGGATTGTGCGCGGAGGTAGGTAAGGGTGAACGCAAAAGATCATCGTTTTCCTTTGTGATCTCTTTGGGTTCCAAGGGGGGGTGTTTCTTCTAAATCCTTTTATATGGGTATGGGCGCAATCGAGCGCCCCCCAACCAAGAGGACCACCCCAATGTGCATTTTCGAGTTCACCGCGCTCGCGGATGGGCGAAGCCTTGCCCGTGAAGCCCTCGCCGACCTCGCCGAGTTGATCATCACGGGAGGCGCGTGCCCAACGTGTCTCGCCCTCGGTTCCCATGACCGCGTTGACCAAGGCTTCCGGTGTCGGGAATGCGCGGGAACTTTTGGGTTCGAGCCGGTGCGGGGAAACCACGCCGTCGCGGCTTGTAGGAAGTGACACCATGCCTACCTGGGACGAACTTCCTCAACTCAAGTTGGCCGCGAGGATTCTGTGGCCTCGTCTTGGCCCCTGGGCATACGAGACCTGGGAGCGCCTCAACTCGATCTTCTTCGGCGGCGAGCTTGAGCCCTGCGGGATTCTTTGGGGTCTCACGCCGCACGGTCACTCGCTCGGACACTTCGATCCCCGCAGCCGCATCATCACCTTGCACCCCAGCAACGTTGAACCCAAAGGCGCGAGCCCTTGGGGCATGGGGGATGTGCTCGGAACGAGGCACACGGCGGACGTGCTGCTTCACGAAATGCTTCACCAAGTTCTGACCCAACGGCACGGTTATCGATTTCGAGAGGCCGGGACCAGCTCTCACAACAACCCGCACTGGGTAGCTGAGGTGAAGAGGATCTCCTTGTTGCTCGGCTACAACGTCAAGGCCGAGGTGGTCCGCCAGCGTAGGGTTCGGGGCCAGGTCCGATGGGCGGCGTTGCCGGGTCACCTATCATTGGTGGATCTGGCGACGTGGCCACACTCGATCCGACCGCCTGCTTTTTACCGGCAGAAACGAAGGGCGACGAGTCCGATCCCCACGCTCGTCGCCAGGAGGTGAAGAATGCGCTCAAACCTGGATGGGGGTGTGTACGCTGATCTTGTGCGAGGCAAGTCAAAGGCCCGGAAGCGGATCGCATCCTCCAGTCGGAAACCTGCCGAAAGAAACACTCGTTCAATAGCGACCATCGACGCGGCGAGAAAGTACCTGGAAGGGCTTCGCTCGAAGGATGACCTACGAACTTTGATAAGCGTCGCGGAAGACGCGCGGGACCTCGCACGAAGTACACGCGCCACAGCGGCTTCATCGGTCGCGATCACAACGGTAGAACGTGCGCTGGGCATGACAGAGGAGGACCGCACCTTTTCTCCCGCGCGGACACGTCTTGCGACCGCGCAGGGAACCAAGATTGTCGATCTTTCATATCGAGCCGAGGACCGGAGACGCCTGGAGACGGTCTCTGGGCTAGCCAAGCAGATTCACGAGGGCGACGCTCGGGAACGGAAACGGGATAACGATTGGAAGATGATGGCGGGGGTTCTTCGCATCTATTGTGATCAGGGCGGGTTGGCTCCCCTCACGTCCTCGGAGTTGGTCGCGTTGGAGGTAATCGTCGGCATCGCGGAGCCCACAATCGACTTCAACGGTCGGCTTGACCGTTGGATCAAGCGCCAGCCATCTGTAGAAAAGGCGAAGAGAATCCTTCGGCCCCTGTTCACCTTCAAGACGTAGGCGAGAAGCGGAGGTTTTTCCACTTCCCCGGCTGGTATCTCCGGTTCTCGTCCTGAGACCCTCTCGTTCCTGTCGCCGATGCGGCGACTGAACAGGAGGACACATCGTGGAGATCAAAAGACGTGAACTGAAGGCGGCACTGGCGCGGCGCGGACTGTCGCAACATCAGTTGGCAAGAAAGCTGGGGGTGGCTCCCAGCACCTTCAGCGGGTGGGTGGTGGGAGCCTACGAGCCCCCTGCTGACTGGCTGACGAGGATCGAGAAGTTGCTTCAGCTCGAAGCCGGAACGCTCTCCTCCTCAGCTACCGGAGGCTCCCGCTAAACGCGAACGGAGCGTCGCCCTCCAAGGACATGCGCGTCGCTCCCGGAGACTAACCATGAAAAAGACAAAGCGACGGCTGTTGCGCAGTCACCGCGAACACCTTCTGCAAAGCGGCCTCACCGACGAAACAATTAAGGCAGCCGAAATCAGCAGCCAGACGGACCCCAGGCGTGTTGCGAAGGATCTCGGCTGGGCCGGGGCGGGACCGGCCCCATCCATCGCCTTCCCCGTTTTCAACAGGAAGGGTCAGATCGTCATGACGATCCATCGACCGGACACGCCTCACCGCCGTGCGAATGGGGAGCAGGGACCAAAGTACGAGTCGCCCAAGGACCAGGCACCAAGGTTGTACTTCCCTCCTCTGCCGCTGGTGGCCAAGCGAGCTTTCATCGAGCCCTCACTTCCGATTCTGATCACCGAAGGAATCAAGAAGGCCCTGTGCGTAGCGCAGACAAAGCTGGTCGCTCCCATTGGGGCTCAAGGCGTGAACCTCACGCATGATGGTCCCCACAAAGAGCAGACCGGCGAATATCGCCTCCACCCAGACTTCATGGGCGTCGCCATCAAGAAGCGCCGGGCACTGATCGCATTCGACGGCGGCGACACTTCCAACAACGTGCAGGTCATCCTTGCCGAGGCACGTCTTGCTCGCATGTTGCTCGACGTTGGCGCTTCCGTTCGACTCATTCGCATTCCGTGCAAGACCCCAGGCAGGAAGGTTGGAATCGACGACTACCTCGCTCGTCGAACCGACCCCATAAGCGCCCTGGGAAAATTGATGCAGGACGCCCTACCAGCAGACCCGTTCGTGATCGCTGAGGCCCTCACCAAGATTTCCGACGCCGGGACGCAACGGAGAGCCGTAGACGATCTGCTCAGGGCTCCGCACTTCCTGGCAGCTCTGCATGTCTGTGATGGGGTCGTGTTCGATCTTGTCATCAACGTTCTGAGACGCGCCCACATCACAAAGGACTCCATCCGTCAGCGCGTGGACAAGTTCGCGGAGCAGCTTCGACCCCCTCCGCTTCAGGTGGCAGGGCCGGTCTCGTACCCCGAGGATGTGCAGGAAGAGGCCGAGGCGCTGCTACGCGATCCGAACCTGGTTCAACGCTTCATCGACGACTCGGCCTCGGATGGACTCGTAGGGGAGGAGGTGACGGCTGAGGTGCTGCTGTACACCGGCGTCTCCCGCAACATGGACAGCCCACTCAACGTGACCATCAAAGCGGCGAGTTCGAGCGGAAAGAACTGGGTCACTGATCACACGCTCGACAAGTTTCCCGAGGGCGATGTGAAGAAGATCGAGGGGATGACTCCCAAAGCCCTCTACTATCTGAAAGATGAAACAGGAGCCCCTTCGCTGCGGGGGAAGGTCGTCTTGTTGACCGAAGTTCATGCAGCCACAGAGGCCGAATACCCCATCCGGGTGATGCAAAGCGAAAAGAAGCTGACCCTCTGGGTGCCACAGAAAAACGACGAGGGCGTAATCGAGACCGTCGAGCGAACCGTCGAAGGTCCAGCCGCGTTCATCACGACTACAACTTCAGCCGAGCTTCACGATGAGAACGAGACGCGCACCATTGAGTTGACCCTCGACGAGTCAGAGAAGCAGACCAGGAAGATCATCAAGGCAATGGCTTCGGCAGCGGCCAAGTCGATGAGCCCGGCTGACCGCGAGGCCAAGGAGCGTCGGAGAGCAATCTACCGATGCGCGTTTTCAAAACTCGAAGGCTTGAACCCGATCATCCCGGACGCGGAGGAGTTCGCCAACGAGTTCGAGACCAAGCGCATTCGGGCGAGGAGGGACTTCGGAAAGCTACTCACGATTGCCGGAGCGCGAGCGGTCCTCTTTCAGAAGCAACGGCGCGTCGAGAATGGGCAGGTCTTCGTAACGCGCGACGATCTCGAAATCGCTCAGAACCTGACGCGGGCGATCTTCACTGACGTGCCCCCAAGAGTTGCGCGATCTGTTGCAAAGCTCAGAGACACATTCTGGGACGCCAGCACGACAAGCTCACGACAGTTTACGCCAAGGGACGCGGCGGCGGTGTTGGGAACGCACCACCACGCCGCAAACAAGCTCCTCGGGTCTCTTCAGAGCTACGACCTGGTGAAACAGGTGGAGCAGGCCAAAGGCAATCAAGCCGGTGTCTGGGAGGTGTTGGACCCCTCGCGCCCTCACGCCCTACCTTCTCTCGGCGTCGCGGCGTCGCAAAGCCTGCCTGTTAGGGCGGTTCAGCCCTTTGCGCCAGGCGAGGATGATGAGGAGGACTCCTGCAACGCCGCGACGCCGAAGAAACATCCCCCTAATGAGCGCGAAGAGATGCGACGCCGCCACGTCGCAAAGATGAACCCTCTTCGTGGGTGGCGACGCACGGCTGCTCGCATCCTTACCAAGGGTGTGAAGCCATGACTCGGGCTGAGCGAGAGCGGCGTGCGGAACGGCAGCGAATGAACGATGCGGTTCAGAGTGCCTACCTAGGGTGGAAGGCGGGCGAGTGGATGAGCCGCGTCATCGCTGAGGTCGCTGAGGACGCGGGAATCGACCGTCACGACCTCGCCCAAGAGATGGCCCGTCGAAGCGCCGAGGCTAGGAAGCACCGTGCGAAGACGCGCCTCAATACCAGGGGCAAGCCATGAAGAACGTGATCTACAGCGGCGTCGTTGAAGTAATCACGGTCGGTGCGCCCGCACAGAAACAATGGCTGAACCTTGACGATGCGGACGCGGAGCCGCCGCTCGCCATTGTACAGACGACGGAGCGCCGAACCGCCCAAGACGACAGTGCCTCCATTCGCGATGGGAGCACGGCTCGGTCAGTCCAAGGCGCGGGAAGTGACGGTGTTCAGGAAGCGAAGGCGAGGGCGGAAGGGGTAGGGGTCATCGCAGTCCTTCTCGATGAACTGGCTCAACGGCTTGCGCCAAGGTTGGCTCCCCTCCTCTCCGCACGCTGGGATTCGGGCGCTGCATCACAGAAGGCGGGTCCATCGCTTCTCTGCGTGGAGGAGGCGGCGGAACGGCTCGGCCTGTCGCCCAGCACGATCTACAAGAGGGCGGAGAGCGGTCAGCTCCCCTCGGTCAAGGATGGTGGTCGCCTCCTCTTCAAGGTGATCGACCTTGACGAATACGTCGCCGCTCGACGTAGCTCATCGGAACGAGTCGCTGCGCTCGCACGCGACGCCAGAAGTCGGAGTTATCGCCCCACGCGGGCGGGCAACAGCAGGATCAAACCCTAAACCACGCGCAGCCCGTAGGACCTACCGCGTCGTTCGACGCGGCGGGGAAGGGTGCGCCCGAAAGGAGGTGAGAACGAGATGGGTCGGCATCGAAGACCGCACGGGCTGGGGAGCGTCTACCAGCGCGGGCCAAACAACTGGTGGGTCCAATGGACGGAGAACGGGCGTCGAAGGCACGCGCACGGATTCCTGACGAAGGAACTGGCCCAGCAGGTGTTGAACCAGATCCTGGTCAACATCGCTGCGGGGAAAGCCGGGCTGGCCATCGACCCCAAGGAGATCCCGACGCTCGGCGAGCACGCTGGGCCGTGGCTTGAAAGGAGAGCTTTGACCAGCAGCGACGTGAGGAATGATCGCCTTCGCTGGAATCGCTACCTCGCCAACTTCTTCGGCGCAATGCGACCGAACGAAGTGGACACGGCAAAGCTGCGTGAATTTGTGGAAGCGATGCTCAAGTCCGGGTTGAGCCCCGCGACCGTTCGCCTTCCGATCTACCTCCTCTCGTCCCTCTACGTTGATCTGTGCGAGCGAGGGTTCGCGACAACGAACCCCGTGCGGGCGCTCCCTCGGTCGATTCGCCGGTTGATCCGCTCGAACTACGACACCAAGAAGACGCCCTTCATCGAAAAGCTCGCTGATGTACGGCGCGTGTTCCTTTTCCTCCCCGAAGGCATTCGAGTGGCGTTCGCGCTCGGCGTGTTCGGTGGGCTCCGAACGGGGGAGATTCTCGGCCTGACCTGGAGCGATGTGAACCTCGGTGCCCGACGAATCCACGTCCGTCAGCAGGTGAAGGACGGTCGCCTCGCGATCCTCAAGGATAAGGAGAGCCGGGTAGCTCCCATCTTGGACACTCTCCGACCGATTCTGGCGGCGTGGCAGCTCCGCTCGGGTGGGAAAGGACTGCTCTTCAATCCCGCGTGCGCCGAGCGCGGCGGTACGGCCAACCGGGAGCCTACGTTTGTTCGCTCCCACACCCTCCACCGGCACCTGAAGCTGGCGTTCAAGGCTTGCGGCCTTCCGATGATCACCTGGTATCAGGCGACGCGGCACACGTTCGCGAGCCAATGGGTCCTTGCGGGTGGCTCCATTGAGAAGCTGAGTACGATCCTCGGACACAGCAGCGTCAAGGTGACGGAGCGGTACGCGCACTTGAGGCCGGACCTCTTCCCGGAGTCGGATTACGCGCTATTGGGTGTGGACCTCCAACCCGGTGGCGTAGTAGTTCCCCTCGCGCAAGACGACGGGAAGGCCCTTCAATAGCTACGTTGGGGCTACGATTCGATGTTTGGTGCGGTTGGAGGTAGTCGGTAAGCGATTAGAAGCATTGGCAAACGCCCAGGTAGCTCAGTCGGTAGAGCAACGGACTGAAAATCCGTGTGTCGCTGGTTCGATTCCGGCCCTGGGCACTGTTTCGGCTCTACTCACTTCATGGTGGGTAGAGCCTTTTTTCTTTTCAGGCACAGGCGTTTAGGAGTCGAAGCCTGTAGTTTTGGAAGCTCCTATACCCGTAAGCCCTTCGTTTCACGAGCTTTG
>Ga0075030_100005436_pt1 | contig 11491 bp, 4 predicted proteins | sample LitLauG_LLR_2012_FD_71393 | JGI IMG/M metagenome (GOLD analysis project Ga0075030, IMG submission 71393) | Freshwater sediment microbial communities from Pennsylvania, USA - Little Laurel Run_MetaG_LLR_2012 | ecosystem: Environmental > Aquatic > Freshwater > Creek > Sediment | place: USA...
CTCATACACAAAGCGGATGACATGCGCCAGTGTGGGGTAGTCACGCAGCTTGCGGTTCTCGTCGCGTGGAATGCTATAGATCTCGCGAATGGCCGCGAACATCTCCGCTTGTTTCACCGTGTCAACCCCGAGATCCGCTTCGAGATCGAGATCCAAGGCCAGCATGTCTCTCGGATAGCCGGTCTTCTCTACTGCCAGAGTCAGAATGCGCTCTTTCACTGGATCGTCTTCGACCCTGGATATTGGCGGAGTGGGAGGCACAGGCACTACTGCAAACACAGGCGCGGCGGTTTGCGGTTTCACTCTCGACTCAGGAGCAATCGCGCCCGGCACCGGTGCTGGTTTCATCACCGGAGGCGGCGGCGCCTGGGGTGCGAGCCCTGGCAGTGGCAACGCTTGGGATTCCCGCGCGGTCTCGACAACTCGCGCTGCCGACGCTTGATCGCGTACACGCAGGGTGCGGTGAACCACTTCCAAATCTGCGGACGAATGGCCCGCGATCCGGCTAAGCCACGCATTCCACGCGGCGGTGTCGGCAATCCGGTAGGCATAACCCAGAGCATTGGGGCTCTGATGCACCCCGTCTTTGGTCGTGACCCAGTGCAGGAGCGTCATGGCGATCTGCGAACCGAACCCGGCTCCCAGGCGCAACGCGTACTCGACGGGATAGGCCCCTCCTTTCGACAAGTTCAACGTACCCAGATCGGGGTCGACTTCCTTGAAGTTGGCCACAGGCGGTACCACTCCTGTTTCCAGTGTCTTCACTGCCACGACATCTTCGACGCCCGCGCCCATGGCATGACCGGTGAAGCCTTTAGTGTTGGCGATCACAATCTGATCGGCGGTGTCGCCGAACACGTGACGCAGAGCGTGGATCTCCGCGGCCGCACTGCCGCCGCGCGCGGGGGTGTAGGTTTCGTGGGAAACGAAGACCGTCCGGGGCGCGATCTGACGACGTTGAATGCCGCTGCGCGCTTCCGCCTTGGCCACCAAGTCTTCCATCACCCGGCTGATGTGCTGCACATCGAGGCGAGTGCCGTGAAAAGCGCTGTTGGCAGTCACCGCACTCAATACTTCGCAGATGGGCTGGATTCCGCGTTCGCGGGCAGCCTCGGCGCTCTCCACTACAAGTCCAGCGGCGCCCATGCCGATGATCATGCCGTGCCGGCGGCGGTCAAAGGGGGTAGCGGCCTCTTCGACCGCTTCGTCCGTGGCTGCCGCTCCACTGGCCAGAAAGCCGGCGCCCATCCAGCCGATCAGATTGTCCGTAGTGATATCGTCGGCTGAGACCACGATCACGCGACGACACCTCCCGGCGCGGATCCAATCCTCGGCCAGGGTCACTGCTTGTGTGGTGCTCGCGCAAGCGGCGTTGACAGCCGTATTGGGCCCCCGCGCACCAATGAATTCAGCAAATTGGGAATGCCCCATCGGCAACACCCTGAACAGATAACGCCGGTCGAACACATAAGGCTCTTTCTCGATGGCGGCGCGCAACTCTGCTGTGCGGCGTTCAATCTCCTGTCCCAGGACGGAATGACCGTTCGTTTCTGCCGCCCGAGCCTGCAAGCTTTCCAGCGTGGCTAGTTGCTCGCGGCGAGCGTGGTCCGCGTGATAACGCGACATCTCGTCGGCGAAGGAATCGAGGCCCGGAAAGGCCGAGGCAAAAATCACACCCGTATCGTCGCGCAACGCGTCTGGCAGGGCCCAGCGGTCCGGCAGCTGGGTGCCTCTGGTGGTGGTCTTGTAGCGTTGAATCAGCGGGATTCCGGCGTCGCGTAATGCGTCGAGCCCGACGGCGATGGCCAGCTGAGTGACCCGGTCGAGGGCGGCCTTGCGATCCGCGGAGACGCCGAACTCAGTTTCCAGATCGAATGCGCCACCGCGGCCGGCCAGCTTGATAACGTCCGCTACGTCACTGATGGTCTCAAACCTTCCGCCGTTGTCGCTTTTTACCAGGCGGGTGATGTGTTTGTCGAGCATGGCGCGGCGGAAGCGCGCGGGAATGGAATCGATGAACTGATCTCCCCGCAGGATGCGACCGATGTTGGCATCATCGAAAACGTGATCGGTACCAGGCAGGCCCAACGCCGCTCCGGTGATAGCCACCGGGAGAACGGTCGGAGCAGCTTTCTGGCCATGGTAAATCTCGTAGCCGCGCTCGAGGACATCGGCGAATAAGCGGCCGAGTTCGGTGTAGTGATCTCCGTTAACCGGCTGGGTTGGCAGGGAAGGCATGCTTTCTGCAGGCGCCAATGAAATCGGTTTCGCCGTTTCTAACCGTGCGGCAACCGCCGGAACGGATACTGCTGCGGACGCAGGTAAAGTTTCCGCGGTCCCGCGGCCCAGTCCAGCCGCATAAAGACCGCACAGCGCCTGGTTGAGCGAGGGGATGTCACCGACTTTCGGGTGATTGGTGAACAGTGAGACGATGTCGCCACGTTCGCCGAGCACGTCTTCGGCAAATCCCTGCAGCGCTTTCTTAGGCCCGACTTCGACGAAGACTCGCGCACCGGCTTCATACAGTGTCTGCAGACCCTTAACGAACTGCACCGGGGCAGCGACCTGCTGCGCCAGAATGTCCAACATCTGCGGCACAATGTCCGGCCCCATGGGATAAAACTCGCCGTTGGTGTTGGCGACAATGGGCAGGCGCGGCGACGCTAGATGCAGGCGCTGTAGCACCCGGCGCAGCGGCTCGCTGGCCGACGCCACAATCGAGGTGTGGAAAGCGTGGCTGACCGATAACGCAGACACGTCGTAGCCAGCGTTCTGGAACGCTTCCGTGGCTTGCTCGACGGGTTTGCTGGCGCCACCGATGACTGCCTGATGATTGCTGTTGACGTTGGCGATCACCACATTCCCGGGCACGGTCTTCAGGATTCGCTCGATTTCCTCCAGCGGAGCAAACACAGCGGCCATGCGACCCTTGTCTTCCGGCGCAAAGCGGGTCATCTCGCGGCCGCGGGCGCTGACCGCTTCGAGCGCGTCCGCAAAGGGAAGCGCTTTGGCGGCAAGCAACGCTCCGTATTCGCCCAGGCTGTGCCCCATGGCGAAGTCGGGCTCGATGCCGTAAGCGGCCAAGAGCCGCGTCAGTGCCAGGTCAACGGCCAACACTGCCGGTTGAGTAATCGCGGTCTGGCGTAGATCGTCTTCGGCCTTGGCGACCGCGTCGGCGTCAGCCTTGTCCACGAAAATGTACTCACTGAGTGGCTTGCCCAGCAGCGGCGCCATTATGCGATCCGCTTCCGCAAAAGTTTCCGCCACAATCGGCTCGGCGGCGCGAAGCGGCTTCAGCATATTCACGTACTGCGAGCCTTGTCCGGGATACAAGAACGCCACCTTGGGCGCGGGACCATGACCGCGGAAGATGCCTTGCGCGCGGAGAGCCTTCCACATTGCCGGTTGATTGGCCGCAAGTGCCTTGAGCGCGTGACCCGCTTTCTCCCCCAGTTCGGCGGCATTGCCATAATCGATGGCCAGGCGTTCAGGCGCGCGTAGGTCCGACTCAGCCGGTGCGGCCGGAACGGGTGCGCGTCCCGCCTTGGCGTCCTTCTCTACTGACCGCAAACGCTCGGCCAGCGCGGCTTCGGAATCGGCGCCGATGAGCAATGCGCCGCGCAAGGGCGCCTTCGACGAGAACCCAGCCGGAGAACTTACTGCCACATCCTTCGCATTCGTCGCTGTTATTGTCATTGTCTCTGTCTCTGTCTTCGGTAGTATTTCACCAACTGCCACCGATCGCTTGCCGTTGCCGTTCAATCTGTGGGGAATGTATTCCTCCAGCACGGCATGAAAGTTGGTGCCGCCAAAACCGAACGCGCTTAACCCGGCGCGCCGTAGGCCATCTTGCGGAACCATCCACGGCTTCAACTCGGTATTGACGTAAAGGGGAGAGTGGGCGAAATCGATATCCGGGCTGGGATGCCCGCAATGCAGGCTAGGCGGCAGAACCTTGTCCCGCAGCGCCAGAACGGTTTTCAAAAATCCGGCAGCCCCAGCGGCTCCTTTGAGATGGCCGAAGTTCGACTTGACGGAGCCCAAGGCCACCGAGTGAGAGGGCAGGTGAAAACTGCCGAGCGCCTCAGCCATACTCTGGACTTCCACCACATCACCGACTCGGGTAGAAGTGCCGTGACCTTCAATATAAGTGGCGCTAGCGAGTGGTAATCCGGCGTTCTCCCAGGCGCGCTCGATGGCGAACTTCTGGCCAATTGGATTGGGCGCAGTGATGCCCTTTCCCCTGCCGTCGCTGGATCCGCCCATGCCCCGCAGCACGGCGTAGATCTTGTCTCCGTCCCGCTCGGCATCGGCCAGGCGTTTTAGCAAGAAGATGGCTGCGCCTTCGCCCATGACGAACCCATCTGCACCCTCGGCGTAAGGACGAGTGCCGGTCGCCGAGAGTGCACCAATCTTGCAGAACTTTACGAAACTTGAGACGCCCATGTTGCGATCGATACCGCCGCTGACCGCCAGGTCATAGTCGCCCTGGATCAATCCCTCGGACGCGGAACTGATCGCCGCCATGGCCGATGCGCACGCAGCGTCGCAAACGTAGTTAGGGCCGTGAAAGTTGTAGATATTCGCAACCCGGCCGGCAATGCAGTTGGCCAGCTCGCCCGGCATACTGTCTTCGGTAATTTCCGGCAAATGTTTGCCCATCCGCTCGCGCAATTCGCGGGTGATGTCGCGGCGCGCCGCTTCCGGCAGAGCCGCGAAACTGGCGCTCTCGGCCAGCTCCTGTGCGAATTCAGGAAAGTACACGCGCAACGCGGTGAAATAGTGCTTTTCACCGCCTAAGGCATTGCCGAGGATCACGGCGGTACGATCCGGATCCAGGGACCGCTTGGGGTACCCGTAGTCTTCCAGGGCTTCGCGGGTGCAGGCGATCGCCCATTTTTGCGACCCATCCATGGCATCGGCCACCCGCGGAGGGATGGGCAGATGCCACTTCATAGGCTCCCACGGATACTCGCGGACCCAGCCGCCGATTTTGGAATAAGTCTTGTCTGGCGCGCTGTGGTCGGAATCGAAATATAGCGCCGGGTCCCAACGCTCGGGCTTAACTTCGGTAATGCTGTAACGGCCGTTCTTGACGTTTTCCCAGAACGCCGCGACATTCGGCGCATCTGGCAGAATGGCTCCCGCCCCTACAATCGCTATGGCTCGGTATGAAGTGTTTTCCATGACTGCGCTCCTTTAAGAAGAGAGGACAGTGGACGGTGAAAAGTTCGGTCCATATGAGGCCATCTTCCTTCCAACCCTACGCAGCTATTTCTTTGCGCTTCGCTGCGCGGCTGTACAGTACGTCTGCTATGTAATCCATGTCCGAAATCAGTCCCGCCTGCGCGCGGTGAATGGCCGGCATTCCCAAAGTTGTTTCAAAAGTGGCCAGCTCGGCGTCGCTTACTCCCCCGGCTCCGATGACCCAGCGCAAACCATCTTCGGCCACCTTCAGCGCGGCTTCGCGGACGAAGACTCGGCTGACCGCCGCCAGCGCTGTTGCATCGAACCGCCGGTTGGCTTTTTCGTTCAGCTTGTTTTCTGCCAGCACGGAAGCGCGGCGAGCTAAGCTGCCCGCACATTCCGCATACGCGATCAACTCGCCCAGGCGAAGGAGAATGTGCTGGTAGCGAGTCAGACGCGCCACTCGAGATCTTTCCATCACTTCGGCCAAGGCGTGGAAAGCCAGGGCCGCGCTGTCCGCGCCCACGTTCGGGTGGCTGGCGTGCAGCACTTCGAACTTTCTCGCCTGTTCGTGATAGTGCTGCCCACGCGTCTTCAGGTGAAGCTGCCAGCGGTCACGGCTGATGGTCATCTCCATAATCTCGGAGGTGCCTTCGTAAATCGTGGTGATGCGAACGTCGCGTTTGATCTTCTCCACCATGTATTCGTGGGTGTAGCCGTAGCCGCCCAGCGCCTGGATGCTGGCGTCGGCCGCCAGATTTCCAGCCTCGGTTGCCATGTACTTGGCGATCGCTCCCTCGGTGTTCAAGCTGCCTTCGCCGGCATCGATGCGCTCCGCGGTCTCTTCGATGGAGGCGCGGGCCGCTTCCAGACGCGCCACATGCGGCACGATGAGTTTGTGCGTGTAGCCCTGCTTTTCTGAAAGCGGCGCCCCGGCCTGAATGCGCTTCGTGGAGTAAGGAATCGCTCGATCGAGTGCGGCCCACCCGGCCCCCAGGCCGAATGCCGCAACCATCAGGCGCGTGTAACCGAATACGGCCTGCGCCTGGTTCAGCCCCTGGCCTTCCACACCCCCGACCAGACGGTCGGCATCAACATAGACGTTGTCGAGCGCGAGGGCCGCTGTGTTGCTGAGCCGGATGCCGTGCTTGTCTTCCGGCTTGTCGTGCGAGAAACCCTTGGCGCCCTTTTCCACGATGAACCAGCTCGGACCGCTGGGCGTATTGGCCAAAACCGTGTAGGCATCAGCGATTCCACCATTGCTGATCCATTGTTTGTTGCCAGTGATCTTGTAACCAACCCCGCGGCCGTCCTGGCTGACCGGCTCCGCCGTTGTGCGAAGCGCCCCCAGATCGCTGCCCGCTTCCGGTTCGGTGGCGCCATAGGCAAACAACAATCCTTCTTCCGCAATGCGCCCCAGCCAGAGCTTCTTCTGCTCCGGAGTAGCACCGACCGAAATTGGATCGCTGCCCAAAAAGGTAGCCAACACCCCGGTCGCGATACCCACATCGATGCGCGCCATCTCTTCACAGACGCAGTACACGTCGAACGTTCCTCCGCCCATGCCCCCGAACTCTTCGGGAATGAACAGCAGTTGAATGCCCAGCTTGTCCGGACTGCACATGTGGCGCACGATCTCCAGCGGACATTCGTCACGCGCGTCCAGTTCGATCAGGGTTTCGTCGGGGAGACGTTTCTTGGCGAACTCGCGGAGCGATTTCAAACTTAGCTTCAGCGTCTTGTTGGTAATCATTGCCAGCCTCACTTTGCCGAAACGTTATGAATTTCACGGATCTTGTTCGTCAACTCGGGCAAGAACTCCAGAAGGTCGTCAACAATCCCGACATCCGCCACCTGAAAGATCGGGGCTTTAGGGTTCTTGTTGATCGCCACGATGAAGGGGTTGCCTTTAATGCCGACCAGGTGCTGGAAGGCGCCGCTGATGCCGCACGCCAAATAGACCTTGGGCTTGACGGTTTTTCCCGACGAGCCAACCTGGCGGGATTTGTCCAGCCATTTGGCGTCGACCACGGGTCGCGAGCAGCTCAGCGCTCCGCCCATAGCGTCAGCGAGTTCCTGGGCGATTGCGACATTGTCCTTTTCCTGGATGCCACGTCCGATGGAAACCAGAACGTTGTGCTGGGTAATATCGACGTCACCTGACTCGGCCACCACCGTCTGCAAATAGCGGCGCGCCGTTGTCAGAACACCCACATCGGCTGATTTGTCGATCACGGATCCACCGGCAGGAACGCTTTCCAGGGGCTTGAATGCACCCGGACGTATGGTGACCACCGCGCCCGACGAAATATCACACCGGACATGAGCGCTAACCTGCCCGCCAAACTCCTGGCGGACTACTTTGAGATGGGCGTCTTCCAATCCTTCGATCCCCAACACGTCAGAAACAAAAACTGCGTTCATTTTGACGGAAAGGCCGGGTGCCAGATCGATTCCGAAATGCTCGTGGGAAACTAACACAACGCTACCCGGCTGCAGGACTTTGACCAGGGCCTTCCTCACCAGTTCCGCATTGGGATATGCGAGGGACTCGTTTGCAATCTTCCATACTTCAGCGTAGGAACCGCGGAGAGCGTTGCAGACCGAATCGAGTTCCGGGCCCCAACCTGTGACCACGGCGGTCGGCGACCCGGCGGCATCGATCTTCTTGGCCGCAGCCACCAGTTCAGCCGCAGAGTCATCGGCCACGCCACCTTTGTGTACGATGCAAGCAAAAATTCTAGCCATTACTTCAACCCTCCTTTGGCTGCAACCAACTCCACCAATTTGTCGATAACCTCTTCCCGGCTGCCCTCAAGCATCGCGGCTCGCTTGCCCAGCACGGGCAGGAAGTAATCCACCCGCTTTGCTTTCGCGGCCGCTTCCCCTACCGCACTTGGGTCGATCGCCAGCTCAGACGCACCGTAAGTTGGGATGGGCACGGATGCCACTGCCCGGATGCCTCGCATGCCGACATAACGCGGTTCATTGATCCCAGTCTGAATGGAAAGCACGCACGGTAGATCGATTTCACTGATCTCCTTGTTGCCGCCTGCGATTTCCCGCCCGATTTTCAGCTTTCGGCCTTCCAGGACTTCGATGGAGTTCACCAGCGAAGCGAAGGGGTAGTCGAGCATCGCCGCCAGCATGCCGCCGACCTGTGCGCCCCCGTCCTCGGCCTGGACTCCGGTCAAGACCAGGTCGTAGCTGCCTTTCTGGACAAAGGCTTTCAGGATGGTGGCGATGCCCCGCCCATCCGATCCGCTGAAGGCCTCGTCGGAGATCAGCACGCCATGGTTCGCACCCATAGCCATCTCCCGGCGGAGGATTTCCTCGTCGTCTTCGCCGCCCACGGTAACCACCGTGACGATTCCACCGACTCTGGCGACAATCTGCAGGGCTTCTTCGACCGCGTAGTTGTCCGGTTCGTTCACCGAATAGACCAACTCGTCGCGCTCGATACCGGTTCCCGCGTCGTTGAGCGTGATCTCGTTTTCCGAAGTATCTGGCACTCGTCTTGCGCAAACTAGAATTTCCACAGTTACCTCCCTGCGACGTTTTCTTGCCGGATTTCGGCAGCCCCCATGGCCTCCAGAACCGGGCTTTCACACACGATCTGTTTCTCCGCCAGTTCCGCCAAATCGATGGCGGTCATCTTCCCTTCCATGCCGGCGACCTTGATCGCATCTTCTATGTTCACCATGCAAAACGGACACGCGGTCACGATCACATTCGCCCCGGCCTCCGCAGCCATCTGGACTCGCTTCACACCCATTCGTTGTTCTTCGTTCGGCTCGTAGAACAGCGCCAGTCCGCCGCCACCGCAGCAGAACGAGCGGTCTCGCGAACGGCTCATTTCGACTCGCTTCAGGCCGGGAATGGCATCGAGCACATTGCGCGGGTCGTCGTAAACCTGGTTGTGCCGCCCCAGGTAGCAGGGATCGTGGTAGGTGTAAACGTTGTTGCCATTTTCTATTGCATTAAACTTGATCTTGCCGGATTTCACTTCGCTTGCCATCACCTGGCTGATGTGCTCGACTGGCGGCATGTCTTTGTAGTCATGCTTCAAAGCGTTGTAGGCGTGTGGGTCGGCAGTGACGATCCGCTTTACTCCGGAGGCATTGATGGCATCCGCGTTGTGGTCGCGCAAAGCCATGAACAGCGTCTCTTCGCCGAAGCGGCGGACTTCATGCCCGCTATCTTTTTCCGCGGCACCCAGGATTCCGAAATTTTCGCCCACGTGGTCGAGGATCTTGGCCGTGGCGCGCCCAATGGACTGAATCCGGTCATCGAAGGAAGTGACGCTGTCCACGAAATACAAAGTGTCGGCCTTGTTCTTCCCATCCAGGGTTTTCACCGGGCAGGTTTGCCGGAAGTCTTTGGCGTTTGCCCAATCGGCTCTTTTCTTCTCCATCTTGCCGTACGGATTTCCGCGACTTTCCAGCGCCTTCAGCGGTTTCTGGAGGGACTGAGGCACATTTCCGTCATCAATCATGCCCCGGCGTAGATCGACAATCTTGTCGATATACTCCACCAGCAGGGGGCACTCTTCCTCGCAAGCGCCACAGGTTGTGCAGGACCAGATTTCATCTTCTGAATAAATGCCGCCAATCAGTGGCTTGTGGTTGTTCGACTTACCGAACACCGGGTAATGCTGGAAGGCGTAGTCTCTCGCCTTGGTGGTGATAAACCTTGGTGACAACGGCCTTCCTACGGCATTGGCCGGGCAGTTATCCGAGCAGCGGCCGCAGTCCGCACAGGAATAGAAGTCAAGCATGTGCTTCCAGGTGAAGTCTTCGAACTTCTTCACTCCAAACGATTTCACCTGGTCGAGCTGCTCGTCGCTAACCCCGTATTTCACCGGCTTCACCGTTCCCCGCTCCAACTTCGCGAAGTAGAGATTGAACAGGGACGTTTCCACGTGGAACTGAATTCCAAAGGGCCGATAGCACAGTAAGAAATAGAAGGTCACCTCATGGAGAAGATAGGCGCCGAAGTAGAAATCCCGGAGTGCAGACACGGAACTTGAACTGAGAAGGCCCTTCAGCATCCACGGCAATGACCCGGCTGCCAACAATTCAACGGCTTGGCCTTGCTGTACTTGACCCGCCGCTCTTGCGGCCGCGAACAGGCTGTCGGCCACCATAAGGATTGCAATCAGCGCCAGAAGGAAGATGGCGTCGGCGGTGTGGGCTTTGCCAAATTTCTCCGGCACCGCATACCGCGCCGGTCTAAAGATCAGCCGGCGCACGATTGCGATGAACATGCAGAGAAACACCACGGTCGCAGCGTAGTCCGTGATGATGTTGTAGATAGGCCCAGCCCTTCCCGACAAACCCGGCATCACAAAAGTTTCGGAGATACCGACAATCAGCACCGAGAATGCGCGCAGCACCAGGCAAATAAATCCGGCAAAAATGAAAATATGAAGGATGCCGGCGGTGCGGTAACGCGGATGCTTCCACTGTGCCAGCCCAAATTTCAGGACTTTGCCCAGCCGGGCCAGTGGCCGGTCAAAGCGAAGATCCCGCTGAGCCCGCAGGAGTGGCACCAGGCGCATGGCCACGATATAGGCAAACCCTGTGATGCCCAGAAAATGAATGATCAGGAACAGGGTTCGCCCCGAGGCCAACCAGGGCGTCACTTGCGCGGCTAGCTGAATGCCTTCCATGATCCACACCTTCCTGCCCAAATCGCTAGGCGACTGATTGCGCCAAAACTCTCTCCCTTACCGCCGTAGGTTCCGGTGCTTCCGTTGATTCGGATGAAGAACGAACCGCCGGAGGTGGAATGGATACATGAACCGTGGTTGCCCGGGGCGTCGTCGGTTTCGACACCGGCTTTTTCACGGGTACCCGCTTCTTCCGCTCCACCTTCTTTCGCGGTGCTTTGACTCCAGCGGCGTCACGCAGCTCCAAGAAACTCTGTTTCACCAATTTCTCCAAACGCCCCAAATCCGGCGCCGCATGCACGTCTCCGCTGAAACCGAAATACACCATGCCGTTGTAACTCAAGATGGCGCAGTTGACCGCCATCTCGCCCCCGATCGGGACATAGGGATACCAGTGCAGCATCTTGTGGCCGAGCAGGTATAGCGGGAATTGCGGCCCCGGCACACTCGTACAGACCATGTTGAACGGTGTGAACGGCACCTGGCTTATCATGGGACCTGCCAACGCCTGCATCGGGCTTGGGAAGATGCCGATCAAACCGCCGGCCAAGCTGACCAACTCGGCGGCGTGTACCCGCTTCAGAAACTCCGTTCTCCGGTGGACAGCTGCGAGGAGCTTTTTCGGAGGGCGAA
>Ga0075030_100005437_pt1 | contig 11486 bp, 8 predicted proteins | sample LitLauG_LLR_2012_FD_71393 | JGI IMG/M metagenome (GOLD analysis project Ga0075030, IMG submission 71393) | Freshwater sediment microbial communities from Pennsylvania, USA - Little Laurel Run_MetaG_LLR_2012 | ecosystem: Environmental > Aquatic > Freshwater > Creek > Sediment | place: USA...
GCACTCGTTCCCGATCCAAACGTGATCAGGAAGCAATCACCAAAGCCGGGACGATACATGCGAACTCGAATAGGGGAAGGCATGTTAATATCCGCGGTGAATGCCTCGGAAGCTTAGGTCGCGTTCCGGATTAAAGGCCACATAGGGGGCGAGAGAAAATGAAGCAGCCATCTGGCTCAGATACGTGCGCTGCTGCCGGCGCCGTTCCTCACCGGCCGGGCCGACAATCGGCTTAGAGATCGAAAACCGAATTTCGCCCTGGCGGTTGATGATCAGAGTCGTCCCGCCGCGGAAGACGAACGTGCCCGCCGTCGAGTCGCCGGGCACCATCGATACGCCATCCTGCTTTTGGACGAGCTCAGCGACGATTTGACGTTGCAGCGAGCCGTCGGGCTGAACCCGATGCAATGGGTTTAACGATTTGGCCTGTACCGGGAACTGGGGCGCCAGACCCAGTGCCTTACGGAAAGTATCCGCCTTGCCCCAAAGACGCTCGTAAAGCTGTTGTTCGTTCTCGCGACCAGGCTCATCTTCGTAGTCGTTGAGATCCTTCCATAGCTTTGAAAAGTCAGGGTTCGAGGCCGTGGCGGAAGCGCCCTGATAGGAGTCCCAACTGAGCGCCTCCTCGTTGTAGGAAAGAACTCCGGCAGGACGGATGCCCCGCGCGCGAAAGGCATTGATGAGCGCAGCGCGGTAACCGGCCCCATCTTCGGAGGCTGCATCCCGGTCGGAGGTGACCAGAGCGCGCAGGTAGTCGCCGAAGGTGATGTCCATCGGTGGACAATAGTCGAGGGCGCGTAGACAGATGCTCTGAATCCGGAACGCTGTCCGGGCGGCTTCCTCCGCCAGCCGGTTCGCCAGGTCGGCCTGCAGAAAATTGGGTACAATGTCGCGGCCGTCGGGGTAGGCCATGCGAATCAGATCGCGAGTCCGGTTAATGTAGACGCTGAAGAAGGCGTCGAAAACAGCGGCCACCAGAATTGCCCCGCGCTCGTGAGGCTCCGATGTTCGGTCCAAGAGCCGCGGGTCGGGTGTCGTGCCCAGGCAGCTGCGCAAAGCCTTGCGATTGCCCATCGCCTCCCCAAACTGGCGCGCCAGATCCACCATGGGATTGTCCTCGCCAATCTCGGCCTGGATCATAGGTCCCGTTTCCCGCGCAGCCACGGTAGGCGCCAGCTGTTTCTTGTGAATCAGTCCGCCAGTGCGCTGAATCGTGTCCAGAAGCGAATCCTTGAAACTGAAGTGCTGCAGCAGAGCCACAATGTCGGCAAAACCCTCATGAAAAGCGGGAGCGTCGGGACCGGTTGGGTCATTGAAGTGGCTGCGGATCCCATCGAGGATGGCGTGGGTGGATTCATGGACAATAATGTCGTGCGACAGGCACGTGAAGACCAGTTGCCCGGGCAGGTTGATGCCTGCGTCTGCTTCAGACGCACGAAAATACCCGAAGAGAAGGGCATGTTGGCTGGGGTCGTAGAAAGCGTTGGCTTCCTGCATTGCATGCGGATAAACCCTCAACCGGCCGTGAAACGGGCTCGTGGCTGCGGTGTGATCCGGCTTCCATCGAACCTGTCGGCCGAGAGCCAACTCGAAGCGACGGATCGTATCCATGACCACCGCGTAGACCATTTGTTGATGAAACTGAGGGTCAGATTCTGACGGCGCCAAACCGTTCTGCCCGAGGACTGCGGTCGCGTCGAGGTTGACTCCCTCGTAGTAGCAACGATTCGAAGCGTCGAAATCGATGACCGCGACTTTTTTCCCCACCGGCCCTTTGGCCAGGGTCTCGTAGGGGATGCGGATCGTGAGGTGGTTTTCCAGACGGGCACCGCGGGAGGGATCAAACGCATACACGCGAAGGATTCGATCTGCCGGGTCAGGAGCTGGGCGCGCTCGGGGCATGGTTGAGTTATGCCTCCCCACCGTCTCTTGATCAGTGAAAGCCTCGGGATGAGTCAGGGCGTGAACAGCATTCTGCTGCCAAATGGCAGGGGTGTCAATCGCCGGATTCGCTTGTTACGAATGTGGAACAAGGGACGGAAGGCTGCCCAGAAGCACTGAAAGTGGGATACAGGACATGTTTCGTGATTTTGCGCGACCATTTCTTGGGTAAGATCCTGAGCCTTGCAATTGGAGCCGGTAAGAGATAGCGTTTGTACCGCTCGGCGGAGTGGAAGAAGATGTCGAGAAACATAGTCATCTGCTGTGATGGTACGGCCAATGAATTTGCTGAAGACAATACCAACGTAGTGAAACTCTACTACGTCCTCAATCACGACCCAACCAAACAGGTAACGTTTTATCATCCCGGGCTCGGGACTATGGAGCCCGCGGGCGCACTGACGACGTTTTCCCGAAAAGTTACAAAGTTGTTGGGTAAGGCACTCGGCTACGGGCTGGCGAATGACATTCGCGACGCTTACTCCTTTCTCATGGAGAGCTACGAGCAGGACGATAGGTTGTTTTTGTTCGGCTTTAGCCGTGGAGCCTACACCGTACGAGCGGTCTGCTCCTTATTGCACCTGTACGGGCTCATTCGCAAGGGGAACGAGCCTTTGGTGCCGTACGCGATTCGAATGATGATGGGAATCGATCGGGCGGAGAAGGGAGACGAGAAACAGCAAAAGGCGACGCAGGAATATTTCGATCTGGCGCAAAAATTCCGGGAAACGATGTCTCGCACCGATTGCAAACCGTGGTTTGTGGGGGTGTGGGATACGGTGAGTTCGGTGGGATGGATTGAGAACCCTCTGCGGCTGCCTTACGTTTCCGACAACCCGGACATTCAGTTCGGCAGGCACGCCGTGTCGATTGATGAGCGTCGTTCATTCTTCCGCAATAATCTGTGGCGCCCGGGCACGGACCCCGCGTACCCGCATGGACCCAAGGATCTGAAGCAGGTGTGGTTTGCAGGCGTGCACTGCGATGTCGGTGGAGGCTACCGTGAGGCCGACAGCGGGTTGGCGAAGATTGCGCTCGAATGGATGCTCGCAGAGGCCGAGGCGCAACAATTGCTCGTCGATCCGGTGCGCAAGGATGAAGTGCTGGGAAGGATCGAGGGCAGTCCATATGCTTCGCCTAATGCCAACGGTCTTATGCACGAGTCTCTCGCGGGAGCGTGGAATGTGGCCGAGCTCGTGCCCAAGCGGCACTTCGATTGGACCACGGGAAAATGGGGCCATCGCATGAACTGGTGGCGCCGAAGGACCATCCCGCCGAACTCGCTGGTGCACGAATCGGCCTATCAGAGATCCGGCGTCTACAGCGGCCGGTTGCCCGCAGATGCCATTCGAGTGGCCACCATGGTGCCGCCGGCCCCTGTACGATCGTGATCGTTCGTGGTGGTCTTTTCCTGAGTCTGGCCCAATGCCCTGGACATAGGAGGGCGGTTGCTCGAACGGTCTCGGTCAGGTTCGGCGTTGAAGACCGGAGGCCCGTGGTATAGATTTGGGCCGCGTTCCGTCGGTGGGCACGTCTATCTCACCTATCCTGAACGGAAGCCGCTGCCGCGAGGCGTATGAACTACTGGATCTTTCAGTCTGTTCCCGAGCGCAACGATCTCAGAGAAACGCTCGCGGAGGGCAAGGAGGAGATTTGGCTGATCTCCCGATTCTGGCAGCAGATGTCGCCAGGCGACCTCGTCTTTTTCTGGCTCGCGGGCCCTCCGACGATCCGGGGAATCTATGGCTGGGGCACCCTAACCACCGCTCCCGCTGCGGATCCTGACAAGGAATACGGGGCCAGAGTGAGGTGCGACCAGAGACTGTCCACCCACGTGCCCGTAAAAAAGATTCGCGCCGTCCGCAAGCTCAAAGATATTCCCATTCTGCGCCAGCCTCAGGCTACGAACTTCATTCTCTCGAGAGAAGAGGCCCAGGCGATCTCGCAGCTCATTGCGCCAGCGGAAAAGCCTCTCATTCCCCCGATTCCTGCTGAACTGGTGGATGCCATCCGCTCCCGCGAGTGTGTTCTGTTTGCGGGAGCCGGCCTCAGCGCCAGAGCTGGCGTACCCACCTGGAACCAATTCCTGAGCGATCTCCTTACATTTGCCGACGACCAGCAGATCATCGATCCATCCGAAGTATTGTCGCTGAAAGCAGCTCTCAAGGAAGGCGCGCGGAATGCCGCCGCCGATGGATTAGTGCACGGCTTTGGCTCCAGAAGAGAGATGCTTGAGGGATTCCTGCTCAAGACATTTCCACCCAAAAAAAGCCTTTCGCCATCCCACCATTTGCTTGCGCAGACTCCGTTCGCTGCGGTCGTCACAACCAACTATGACGATCTGCTGGAAGAGACATTTCCCGAGTTCGCCGCCGCGGGGCTGTACACCCCCAAAGACGCGGAAGCCCTTCTGGACGCGCTCTCACAACGGCGGCCATTCATCCTCAAGCTCTATGGAATCCTGCAGCGTGCGGCGACGCTGATCCTGGCCCCCATCGAATATCAGGAGGTCGTCTCCTCGAACGTGTCGTTCTCGAAGTTTGTCGAAGGTCTGTTCTTTTCTCGCAGCTTTTTCTTCGTTGGGCTAAGTCTCGAGGGCATTGAGGACTTTTTGTCGGGATTCGTATTTCGCGGCGCCATACCACGGAAACATTTCGCCCTTGTCGCGACCTCGGGCACGGCGTGGAAGGCCAAAGCCGATTTCCTTGAGCGCCGATTCAACGTGCGAATCATCGACTACCCGGTTTCAGAAACCTTTCCTGAATTCGACATTTTTGTAGAGGCTTTGCAGAAGGCGAGTGCGCCTTCGATTTCCGTTACAGCGCCTGCCGCGTCGGAGGCCCCTATCCCCGGGATTCGAAGGATCGTCTTGGAGGACATCGGATCTTTCGAAAAACTTGAGCTCGACTTCGCCAGGAACATGTGGAAAATTCTGCTTGGCGACAACGGTGTCGGCAAGTCAACGATCCTTAAAGCGATCGCAGTCGCCATCATCGGTAGCGATGCCCGCACCTACGCTGGTCGCCTCGTGCGCGCCGGTAAGACCCGAGGACGTATCACCCTTTACACTGAGCGTAACCCCCACGGCTACATCACCGAGATACTCACTAAGGACATGTTATCGGAGGCGGAAGTCGTCAGTATCCCATCCCGGTGCATGGAAGCCGAGGGCTGGCTGGCGCTCGGTTTCTCTCCTTTTCGTATGGTCACCTGGACGCCTTCGACCGGTCCACAGCAGATCGTCCAGAAAGGTCGCCCTTCCGCAGATGATCTGATCGCTCTACTGTCGGGGGAGGCGGATCCGCACATTGATCGTTTGAAGCAGTGGATTGTCAATCTCGATGCCGCGGATCGGCCGCGGCAGTTAAGCTCACTCGAAGGCCACAAGGGACGCGTGTCCTCCTTAGCGTTCACGTCCGATGGCCGCACATTGGTTTCTGCCTCGATCGACAAAACCATACGAGTTTGGGATTCCTGGGTTGGAGTCGAGAAATGCAAAATTGATGCGCACGGCGCCGGAGTGAATGCAGTTGTAATCGGCGGTGGCGATAAGGTTGTGGTCTCCGGGTCCTTCGACAAAACTGCCAAGTCTTGGGAGATGGAATCTGCTCGGCTGCTTAAAAGCTTCCTTGGCAGTCAGAGCCAGATTCTTTCTGTCAGTATCAGCCCTGATGGCGCCCTGCTCGCCTCCGGCTCTGAGGGCGGATCCATCCGACTGTGGGACTGCTCGTCCGCTTCCGAGTTGAAGCACATCGTCGGCCACGGTGGCTCGGTTTGGTCCGTCGCCATCAGCCCGGACGGGAAGACGGTTATTGGCGCGTTTCAGGATGGTGTTATCAAGACTTATGAGGTGGGGAGTGGCCGAGAATTGAGTTCCATCAAGGCAACCCGCGGCGCGGTGTGGAGCATTGCGCTTGCTTCGGACGGACGTACGCTGGTCTCAGGAACGGACAGCGGAACGGTTACCGTTTGGGATGTGGTGTCTGGCCGTAAAGTGCGAACTCTACAGGATAAGGAGCCGGGCGCATTATCGGTTGCTATATCCGGCGATGGACAGATTGCCGCATCCGGTGCAGAAGGCGGCACTGTCACCGCGTGGAATGTGAGCACCGGCAGGGAGATACTCTCGTTACAAGGCCACTCTTCAGGCGTCTGGGCAGTCACGCTCACTGCGGACGGACATCTGCTTGCCTCGGGATCGGACGACAGCACCATTAAGATCTGGAGCGTTCCTACCGCGACCAGCACCCAACTGCAGTACCCAACCATTCAGAAGCTGTTCGAGGTAATCGCGACGCTGACCGACCGCGACGATATCGAGTTCCTGAGAGTCACCGAGAACTATCGAGTGTTCGTAAAGCTGGCCGAGGCTCCGCAAGGAGTTCCGCTTGAGCTGCTCAGCCAGGGGCTGACCTCGCTCTTGGGTTGGGTGGGATTCCTTTGCCAGCGCTTGAAAGAAACCGCGCAGGAGTCCACCACGGACCCAATACCGACCAGCGGATTCGCGCTCGTTCTGGTCGATGAGCTCGACGCCCACATGCATCCCCGCTGGCAGCAAGTGCTGGTCGCACGGCTCAAGCAGGTGTTTCCGAACATCCAGTTTATCGCGTCCACCCACTCCCCTCTGATCGTGGAGGGCCTTGAAGCTCGTGAGGTGGACCGCTTCGTCATGGATAACGGGAAGGTTTCGGTTCTGGAGGTCAGCCAAGAGATGACGGTCGGTCGGGCCGATCAGATCCTTACCAGCCCGCTGTTTGGGTTGACGTCAGCTCGCGGACAACGATCGCGGGAATTGCTCGACCGCTACGCCAGCCTGGCGGCGAAAGATGAATTAAGCGTCGACGAAACCAAGGAATTTGAGCAGATATCGCGTGTTCTGCGCGTGTCGGTTCCCACCAACGAAGAGCAAGCCACCGCAATTCAGGTGTTCGATATGATTCAGGACGCGCTGCAGGAGAAACTTGGGGAAATGAAAGCAGGGGACAGGGAAAGGATCACGAGGGAACTCAAGGTGCGATCGAAAGAGATCGCAACCGGAACAGCCAGAGATCTATGAAGAGCGTCAAATTTGTAGCGCCGAATTTTCGATGCAGCGTCTCGCGCGTGGGCAGTTCCCGTCGAATCACATTATTGGACTATGCGGCGACTGATGTTGAACTTAAACCCATTCTCGAAGGTCTCGGGTATGAGGTGCACAGCATCGAACTCTACGATTTTGAAGAGTGGAGAGCACGGGCGAGACGGCAGACCATCGACGCGATCGAAGAATTCAAGAATACCGGCAAGGTCAGGTTCAGTGCCGGCGTGTGGGGCGAGCTCAAGCATCACCTCTTCCGTCTCTTCTCCGGTCAATGCGCCTATTGCGAAGTCAAAGTCACCGATGTTGACCCCGGCTCGGTCGAACATTATCGGCCCAAGGGACGGGTAGAAGAGGACCCGGGGCACCCCGGTTATTATTGGCTTGCCTATAACGAAGGGAATTGGTTCCCCGCATGCCCCATTTGTAACGAAGTCGCCAAGCGCAGCCACTTTCCGCTCGCGGTCACCAGTCGAAGGGCATACAACCCGGGCGAGGAGAGCCAAGAGTCTCCCATGCTGTTGACGCCCTACGACGTCGATCTGGATCGTGATTTCGAATTCGTCTTTGGCAAGCGGGGGCTGTCCTGCACGATTGTCGGCAAAACGGAGCGGGCAGAAGCCACGATTCGAATCTGCACCCTCGACCGCGGGGAGCTCGCGATATCTCGCGGTGAACAGTGGCTTCGTGCGCAACAGGACTACATTGCGCTCGCCCTGGTGTACAAAAACGCCGAAAAGGCGCGCAAGGAGTTCGAGGCCACGGCTCAACGCCGCGAATTCTCGGCAGCGTGCCGGGCGGCAGTAAACCGCCTCTCGGCCTAGAGGCCGACCTGACGCATACTGGCCGGGTTCCCATGTTCCGGTCCAGGCGCGCTCGCGCGCGCGCCGTTCAACTGCGCAAGATCCTCGGCTCGTAGCTGTGCCTCTCGGCGGTGGTTTCTGCTCTCGCAGAACCAATCATCCATTGGTTGCCTCAGGCTGACATTCCATCAGCCGTCTAGCGTGTCAGACCCGCCGTTGCTCCGGGATTGGTGTGCCAATGGTGTGCCCAAACCCTGGAGGGACCTTTCGACTAAATGGCCGCTATCTTTTGTAATCGCTCAAGCAATATCGAGACGCGAGCCTGGCTCGCTTGGTCGGGGAGCAGGTAGCCGGGTAATGCATCGAGGAACTCACGCGTGGCAAACAGCTTCCTGAATTCTGCCGCAATGTATGTGCGAACGTGCTCCGGCCCAGAGCGGATTTCTTCGGCTAGTTCCGGCCGTCCATCCATGACGGCCATTAGATCTTCAAGATCATGACTCGATTGATAGTCATGCTTACCTCGACCGGCAAATGCCTCCAACTTCGTCGCGCAGAAGTAAACTGCAGTCACCACTCGAACGCGCAGGTCTGGTTCCAGTTCATTTACGACGGCGGAACCCATAGCCGGCTCGTACCAGCGGTTGGAAAACCACAGGATCTTCTCGTCGAGCGGCATGACATCCAAAATTGTCTTTTCCTGTCGCCATCGGCAAATCGGAACTCCTTCACTGACATCCTCCGTAAAGCCGCACCGCCGGAGCCGTTCCGAGAAATCAGCGTATGCGGCGCAGGATCTGATCTCGGCGATAGCATCCACATCGTAGGTGGGACGGACCTCTGCGGCCGCTTTGTCGGTGATGAGAAGCGCTGTCGTGCTTCCTCCGACAAAAACCAATTCGCCCAGGAGTGGCTTGAGAAGGCGAGCCGCCTCAACGAGCAATTCGAGATTGTGTTTTGACATTTTCCGAGCGCAGTCTGCTTATTAGCTCTTTCTCTGCAATCTTACGTTCGCGTGCTCGCCCATCCCTAATGGCATCAACCAAGGCGAGCAATTCATACAGGGTGGGATCGCGTAGTGCCGCCGCGGGAGCGGTCTTATATAAAGGTTCGAGAGCCATGCCGCGGGTTTCCCCGTCCCGCCATGGCCAAACGGGGGGGAGCTCATCGCCCGAGGCAATTACTTCCTTCAGTGGGGGAGCGGCGAACGAAGTGGGCAATCCGCGAGTCACCTGGCCGTGTTCTGCGGGAAACGCATACTTCACTCCATGCAGGAGGAATTCTTCGAGAGCCGAGAGATTCGGTTTTTCTTGCATCTCCGGGCCATGCAAGAGCCGGGCTTGCTGAAGACGCTTGATGGCAGCATGAATCTCAGAGGGGCTCATGTTGAGATCTGCCGCGATGATCGACATAGGTGGCCGCTTGCGTTCATAGGTGCAGAGTTTGAGAACAACCATGATGTCTTGAGGCTTTAGAGGCATGCTTTTCATTCTACATTCGCGATTCGCGAATAGCGAATGAGGCTCTAAGCAATTGGCACCTAAGGACTTATGGCCGATCAGTCGACTGGTTCCCCGATCGACGACAAATCGGCATGTTTCTGATTTGCAGTGTGCCAATGGTGTCGTTGACCGGAAAGAATGCTTGACTCCGGACACGTGGGTGCGGCCCTCAGCAGTTAGGAGTTGGGACGCGGATCCCACGGGGACTCCGAATGAGCGTCAAGGCACAGCAAGCTGAACGCGGATTTCCAAGCAAATATGCTGAAAACTCGTGTGTTTGAAAGTTATTGTTTCTGCAAGGTAGAAAACGGAAATTAGCTGTATGTTAACACCGAAGACTGAAAGTCTTCATGTGCTAATAACAGTGCGTAAACTGCAGTCCAGCTCCGGAACGGTCTGAAACCACACACCACATTTATTCCAATCCGGAACGCTTGATGGCTTCGACGACGATCGGCTTGGCCCATTCTGGAACATCAGTCAATTCGCAACAATTCATGATCTTGCCACCGGCAAAGTGGAGGATGAGTTTAGGTTGCGGAACGAGTCCTGCCCGCGGATCAGCTTCCTCGCTGTTGTCGTAAACACGAAGCTCGGTCAACTTCGGCATGAGCTGAATGAGATTTAGTCGGCTGCGATGATATCGCTCTTTGATCCTTGCTTCGGGAATGTCGTGACCTCCTCCTGCTACTCTCGAATGCACTCGCGCGATATGGAGCTCCACGCTGCTCAGGGCGACATACCAGATACGAACCTCGATTCCTTGCGACAATGCGGAATTGAGGAGGTTGGTGATGGTGTGCCCTCCAAGCGTTGTCTCAAATGCGAAGTCAAGGTGTTCCGCGATAGCTCGCTCTAAGAGGCGTTTTCCATGATTCCGGGCTTGGCTGTTCCCCTCTGTCAAAGTCATGCCTGGATGAGCAGATAGAATCCGGCGTGCGGCTTCATCGGGGTTAAAATACTCGGCTCCTCTCTGAACCAACCAGGAACCAGCGATGCTGCTTTTCCCAGCGCCATTGGTTCCGGCCAGAACAAAGATACAAGGGCTCTCAGTTTGATCAGCCACGTGTCTGCGCAGCGGCGACCGCAGCCTCTCCCAGTTCCTGCGATGGCGCTGCGAACAAGGCTTTCATCACCGCGCGAGCCTTTGGAGTTTGCATGCGAGCCAGCATGGCATCGAACTCACTGCTCAAGGTATCGAGCTTGGCCTCAGTGGCGCGGGATAGGGCGGTGTATTCATTCACAGAAAGCAGTACTGCTTTTGCGGTGTCGTGCTTAGTAATGAACAAAACACCCTTCTCATTCACCTCTTCAAGCAAGCGACCAAACTCGTTCTTTGCCTTCGTGGCCGCAACGGAATTGACCTCGGCAGCCTGGCGGTAAACGCGCCCTGTGTCGAGCGGCTTTCGGTGGGTACGGTTGAGTCGGACTCCATAGGCCGCGACCTCCGCTAACAACTTTGCGTCAATGGGTTTGACCAACGATTCAAGTGCTCCCGCCTCAGCAGCGTCTCTCAGAAGGCGGTTATCTAAGGCATCGAGCATCATGACGACCGGCAGTTCTGGGGATTCTTGATGTATTCGACGAAGCAATGTCAAACCGTCGATTTCCGGCATAGCAATGTCGCTGAATACGAGGTCAAAGTGCTGAGCCTCGGCACGACGTAGAGCTTCTTCACTGTTGGAAACTTTAGCCACGTCAAAACCGGCCTTGGTTAGAAAGCGACCGTAAGAAGTCAGAATGGAGGGATCGTCGTCGATAATAAGGATATGGCCCCTAGGATTTTCGACCTTCATGTTCCACCTCTGGCATTATTTTAGCTATTGTGGACAGAATAGTCAATCCGTTTGATATGGCCATATTCATTCAACTCGTTTAATTAGTTGTACTTATAAACGACCTTCCGTGGGAGAAATCGACGGCTAAATTTGGCGCTCGGAGAAGGAACGGGCGCTTTCTCCTCTTCCCTGTGGACGAATGGGGATCCGGCAACGGCTAGGTCCAGCGCAAAGTCGCACCCTAGAAGACTCGAACTGACCTCCAACGGCTCGTCAGTCGGAGTGGTGCTCAAAAGCAACTGGCGTTTCCGGTATGGCTTGGCATATACCGATGTATATGCCAAGCCCCAAGGAGCAGCACATGCAGCGCAAGGCGAAGATATTC
>Ga0075030_100005438_pt1 | contig 11486 bp, 12 predicted proteins | sample LitLauG_LLR_2012_FD_71393 | JGI IMG/M metagenome (GOLD analysis project Ga0075030, IMG submission 71393) | Freshwater sediment microbial communities from Pennsylvania, USA - Little Laurel Run_MetaG_LLR_2012 | ecosystem: Environmental > Aquatic > Freshwater > Creek > Sediment | place: USA...
ATCGCGAGCATCCTCGGCATCGGCCTGATTGTCGCCGGCGGCTCGAGCGGCCATAACCCAGGCGGCAGCGATCTCGGCAATGCCGGCTCGGGCGTCCTGTTTGGCGGCAACGAGCTTGTGCAGCGCGGCCTGCTCTCCCAGATGCGCCAGCAGGAGTCTGCGGCCGACCAGGCCGGCATCAAGTTCCTCGAGGCGACCCACCAGTCCGGCCGCGGCATGCTCGAAACCTTCGAGCGTTTTGCCCAGCAGGAGTATATCTCCGATGCGCAGAAAGACCCCTTCGTTCGCAGCCACCCGGTCGCAACCGACCGCCTCGCGCGGCTGCGCACGCTGGTCGAGCAAAGCGCATATTTCGCAACCAAGGACGACCCGGCCCTCCAGCTCCGCCACGACCTCATGCGGGCAAAGCTTTCAGGCTACCTCGAGCGCCCGGCGATCATCTTGAATCGCTATCCCGTCAAGGACCAAAGCCTGCCCGCCCGCTATGGCCGCGCGCTCGCCCACTTTTTTCAAGGCGGGACAGGCGCCATCGAGACGTCGCTGTCGGAAATGGATGCGCTAATTCGCGACCGGCCGGACAATCCCTGGTTCCAGGAGGTGAAGTCGGACATCCTGATCCGCGCTGGCCGAAAGAAAGACGCGATTGCACCGCTGAGGCAGGCGCTCAAACTTGCCCCCGATACTAGCCTGCTCCAGGTCCAACTCGCCGATTGCCTCCAATCGTTGGGCGACACTGCTTCGACCCGCGAAGCCGTCGAACTGCTGCGCCGCTCGCTGGTCGACGACAAGAACGGCCACGCTTTCCGCCTGCTGGCGACTGCTTACTACGCACAAGGCAAGGGCCCCGAAGCAGATGCGGCTCAGGCACAGGCGGAATTCGAGGAGGGCGACTTGAAGAAAGCCCAGATCTTCGCCAAGCGCGCCCAGGCGCACCTGCACCAGGGCACGCCGGAATGGATCGTGACCGACGATATTATCAACTTCAAGCCGCCGACCTGAGACCCCTGCCAGCCATTGGCGCTCGACGGTTACTTGACCCTGCACCCGATCTCGACCACATAAACGGTTGAGAACGAAACTTCAAATGAGGCGCGCCCCGCGCGACACGTAAAACTCGAGCCCAAATACCACGACGGAGCCCACGATCATGACGACCTTGCACCGCGCGACCGCAGGCCTGCTGTCTCTGGCAGCCCTTGCCGCTGTTGCTCTCAACCTGCCCGGCCGCGCCCGCGCCGATGAAGCAGCCTTTTCACCCGATCAGAAAGCCGCGATCGAGAAAATCGTGAAGGACTACCTCGTGGCAAACCCCGAGGTTCTGATCGAGGTCCAAAACATCCTCGAAGCCAAGATGGAAAAGGCACAGGCCGAGAAGGCCAAGGCAGCGCTTGCCGACAATGCCAAGGAAATTTTCCGCAGCCGCCAGTCGCCATTTGCCGGCAAGGCGGACGGCGATATCACCGTGACCGAGTTTTTCGATTACAACTGCGGATACTGCAAGCGCAGCTTCCCCGAGGTGACGAAGTTGATCTCGTCCGATCCCAAAGTGCGCGTCGTCTTCAAGGAGATGCCAATTCTCTCGAAGGGCTCGGAGGAGGCGTCCCGCGTGGCGCTAGCCGCCAAACTACAGGGCAAGTATTGGGAAGTGCATCAGGCACTGTTTGAAAACAAGGGCCAGAACAACGAAGCCGTAGCCTTGAAAATCGCCGAAAAGCTTGGCCTCGACATGACGAAGCTCAAGGCCGACATGACCGGTCCCGAGGTCAACGCCGAGCTGAAAAGTGCGAGGGACCTCGCCAACAAGATGGGCATCAACGGCACACCGCATTTCCTGGTCGGCGACCGCTCGATCGCCGGTGCGCCCGATAGCCTGTTGTCGCAGCTGACGACCGACATTGCCGACATGCGGGCGGCCGGCTGCTCGTACTGTTGAGGCGCCGGCCGGGGAGCCGATGGTTAGACCCCAGCTGCAGCCGTTGCGGCGATCCAAACGCCGGTCGTCACCACGAATAGCGCAAGCCACCCGAGCATCGCTCGCGAAAGCCGGCGTACCTCCGGGTTCGCCCAGTTGCGCCACGCCGCGAGGACGATCGCCAGCTTGCCGTGCGACAGCCGCCCCTCGAGCCGCCGAAGCTGCACGGCGAGATCGATCCCGCACCAGATCATGCCCATCAGCGGCAGAATCAGTGCAAAGGCGACAGCCGCGGCAACGAAGACGGTCGGAATGCCAAGAGGATCGGTTCCGAATATCCCAATGATCGGACGCACCCCCTCGGGCGTGCGCACGATATCCCATGCCAGCAGGGCGCCAACGGAACCGAACCCCAATAGTCGCCAGCCATGCCGCAAATTCACTACCCCTATCGAGAGATGCCTGCACGATGCCTCGGTAGCCCACGCGACCGCCGCAGGCAACGTTGTTGATCAGTTGAACGGTGGCTTTCCCCCCCGGATAAAAGCTGTTAGAGCGGGCGGCGATGGCAAAACTGATCTATGTCCTGAACGGACCGAATCTCAATCTGTTGGGCACCCGTGAGCCCGCGGTCTACGGCCGCGAGACGCTGGCGGACGTCAAGGCACGCACGGTGGCCCGGGCTGAAAAGCTTGGCTTGGCAGTTGATTTCCGCCAGTCCAACCGCGAAGGCGAGTTGATCGACTGGGTGCAGGAGGCGAAGGGCAAGGCCTCCGGCATCATTATCAACGCGGGCGGCTACACCCACACCTCGGTCGCAATCCTGGACGCCCTCCAGGCCGTCGAGCTGCCGGCCATCGAGGTCCACCTGTCGAACATTTTCCGGCGCGAGGCCTTCCGCCATCACTCCTACATCTCGGGTGGGGTCAAAGGCGTGATCTGCGGGCTGGGCGCGCACGGCTACGAACTCGCGGTCGAAGCGCTCGCCGGTCTCATCTAAATCCATTGCAATTGAAATCGATCACGACGAGGACGAAGAAGCCCATGGCTCAAAAAGATACGAGCGAAAAGGAAAACCCGGAATATATCCTGATCCGCAACCTCGCGGGGCTGTTGAACGAGACCGGCCTGACGGAAATCGAAATTGAAAAGACCGGGCTCAAGGTCCGCGTCGCCCGTTCGGTGACGGTAAGCGCGACCGCTCTGCCCCCACCCGCAGCTCCTGCCGCCGCCCTCGCAACGGCTCAACCAACCGCGCCCGATCCTGCAGTGGCCGCAGACCCCGGCAAGCATCCCGGCGCCGTGAAGTCGCCGATGGTCGGCACCGCGTACCGCGCGCCGGAACCGGGAGCGGCGAACTTCGTCGAGGTCGGCACCAAGGTCGCGGCCGGTGCGCCGCTGCTGATCATCGAAGCCATGAAGACCATGAACCAGATCCCGGCGCCCAAGGCCGGCACCGTCACCGCGATTTTTATCGAGAACGGTCAGCCGGTTGAATACGGCGAGCCGATGATGATCATCGAGTAAGGCAGGCGGGACAATGTTCGACAAAGTTCTAATCGCGAACCGTGGCGAGATCGCGCTGCGCATCCTGCGTGCCTGCAAGGAGCTCGGGATCGCGACCGTCGCGGTGCATTCGACCGCCGACGCCGAGGCGATGCATGTGCGCCTTGCCGACGAGAGCGTGTGCATCGGTCCACCACCCGCCCGCGACAGCTATCTGAATATCCCCCGCCTTCTCGCCGCCTGCGAGATCACCGGCGCAGACGCGGTCCACCCGGGCTACGGCTTCTTGTCGGAGAACGCCCGCTTCGCCGAAATCCTCGAAGAACATCAGCTGACCTTCATCGGACCGACGTCCGAGCACATTCGCATCATGGGCGACAAGATCGCCGCCAAGGACACCGCGAAGCGCTTAGGAATCCCGTGCGTGCCCGGCTCCGACGGCGCTGTGACGACCGAGGCCGAGGCAATGGCAGTCGCGGCCAAGATGGGCTTCCCCGTACTCGTCAAGGCGGCAGCCGGTGGCGGTGGCCGCGGCATGAAGGTCGCCCATTCCAAGGCGGATCTGGGGCTCGCACTCGCGACCGCCAAGACCGAAGCCAAGGCCGCCTTCGGCGACGACGCGGTCTATATCGAGAAGTATTTGCAAAAGCCCCGCCACATCGAAATCCAGGTCTTCGGCGACGGCAAAGGCAACGCAATCCATCTCGGCGAACGCGACTGCTCGCTGCAGCGCCGTCACCAAAAGGTGCTCGAGGAAGCGCCGTCGCCCGCACTCAACGCGGCGCAACGGGCAAAGATCGGCGAGACGGTCGCCCAGGCGATGCGCGAATTGAAATACCGCGGCGCCGGCACCGTCGAGTTCCTCTACGAGGACGGCGAGTTCTACTTCATCGAGATGAATACCCGCATCCAGGTCGAGCACCCCGTGACCGAAGCCATCACCGGCATCGACCTCGTGCTTGAGCAGATCAAGATCGCAGCCGGCGGCGGCCTCTCCATCCGCCAGGAGGATGTGGTTCTCTCCGGTCACGCCATCGAATGCCGCATCAACGCCGAAAACGCGAAAACCTTCCGCCCTTCGCCGGGACAGATCACCTATTGGCACCCGCCGGGCGGCTTGGGCGTGCGCGTCGACAGCGGGATCTACCAGGGCTACCGCATCCCGCCCTACTACGACAGCCTGATCGGGAAGCTGATCGTGCACGGCAAGACCCGCAACGAGTGCCTGATGCGCCTGCGCCGCGCGCTGTCGGAATTCGTGATCGACGGCATCGAGACCACGATCCCGCTCTTTAACGATCTGATCCACCAGCCCGACATCGTCAACGGCATCTATGATATCCATTGGCTGGAGAAGCATTTGAAGGCGCAGGAATAGGCGCGGCGGAGGATCAATACGGGATGACCCGCACCGGTTTTTATTCGGGCTCGTTCGATCCCGTTACGCTTGGCCACACCGACGTGCTGAACCGCGCGGCACGCCTCGTCGACCGCCTGGTGATCGGCATCGGCATCAACCCCGGCAAGACGCCGCTGTTCTCAGACAGCGAACGCATCGCCATGCTGAAAGCCGAAACAACGGGAATCGCCAAGACAACCGGCACCAAGATCGAGATCGTCACGTTCAGCGGCCTCGCGATCGATGCCGCCCGCGAGGCGGGTGCCAGCGTCATCTTCCGCGGCCTGCGCGACGGCACCGACTTCGACTACGAGATGCAGATGGCCGGCATGAACGGCGAAATGGCGCCTGGCCTGCAGACGGTGTTCGTGGCCGCCTCGCCGCGCGTGCGCCACATTGCAGCCAACCTCGTGCGCGCGGTCGCAACCATGGGCGGCGACCCCTCGCACTTCGTCTCCCCCGCCGTCGCGAAATTGCTGGCGGCGAAAACGAAATCCAAAGGCAAAGCGAAGGGTTAGGGCTCGTGACCGCGACCATCGGAGGAGCCGAAACATGATCGTCTGGCGCGGTACCGGCATTCTCGTAGCTGTCATCATTTTCGTGTCGTCTCTGTGCGCGAATGCCCTTGCGATCCAATTCGGGGGCAAAGGTTATTGGGAAACGCACGGATGGCCATTCGCCTGCGCGATGATCGCCGCCGGTGGCCTGATCCATATCGTGGACTATATTCTCGGCAAAAAGCCTCCGCGCGAACTGATTGATGCGGACACCGGCGAACACGTCCACCTCAACGCGCCGCGAGACTTTTTCTTCATTCCGATGAAATGGTGGGGCCCAATAACCGCGGTATTTGGTCTCGTGTTTTTGGCGGCCGGTTGGAAACCGGGCGCATAGCAACCTGAGCCTGCCCCGCCTGCACCGCGATAGCCTTGCGCCACGGCCGCCAAATCGCCATAACCCCCCGCGATATCGGAGCCGGTTTTCGCTCCACAGTTAGAAGGAACGCCCGATGCGCCGTTTGCTGATCCCTGTGCTGGCCCTCGTCACCATGACGCTGCCGGCGGTTGCCCAGACCGCGGCCCCCGCCGCCGATCCGGCCAATACGTTGATCCTGGAATTGAAAGCCGGCAAGGTGACGATCCAGCTCCGCCCGGACTTGGCGCCCAAGCACGTCGAGCGCATCAAGATGCTGACTAAGCAAGGGTTCTATAACGGCTTGAAGTTCCACCGCGTGATCCCGGGCTTCATGGCCCAGACCGGCGATCCGCTCGGCACCGGCGCCGGCGGCTCCAAATACCCGGATTTGCCTGCCGAGTTTTCGGCAACCGAACCCTATCGCCGCGGCACCATCGGAGCTGCACGCACCCAGGACCCCAACACAGCAAACAGCCAGTTCTTCATCTGCTTTGACGATTTCGGCTGCAGCACGTTGAACGGCAAATATACGATCTGGGGCAAGGTTACGCTCGGCATGCAGTACGTCGACGCGATCGCCAAGGGCGAACCGCCGTCGAACCCGGATATCATCGTCAAGATGTATCTTGCGAGCGACGGCCCGACCGCGGCACCGGCGCCTGCTGCAAAAAAATAGGCTGCTCTTTGACTTCCATATGGGGTCCAGGGGGCTAGCCCCCTGGCCTTCTCTTTTTCAGGCAGAGGACGATACATGACCGCCATCAAAGACCCCGAGAACACGCTGATCATCGAGACGACGCAGGGCCGCGTGGTCGTCGCCATGCGCCCCGATCTGGCGCCGGGCCATGTCGCGCATATCAAGAAGCTGGCGCGGGAAGGGTTCTACGACGGCATAGTGTTCCACCGCGTGATCGACGGCTTCATGGCACAGACCGGCTGCCCCAAGGGCACCGGGACGGGACAGTCAAAATATCCTGACCTCAAGGCCGAGTTCTCGAAAGAGCCCCACGTGCGCGGCACAGCCAGCATGGCGCGCTCGTCGATGCCGCATTCGGCCAACAGCCAGTTCTTCATCTGCTTCGACGACGCCGGGTTCCTGGACGGCCAGTACACAGTGTGGGGCAAGGTGATCGAGGGCATGGACAACGTCGACAAGATCAAGCGCGGCGAGCCGGTGAAAAATCCAGACAAGATGGTGTCCGTCAAGGTCGCAGCGGATGTGAAGTAGGGGGCTGCGCATTACTTCTCCCTGAAGGGGAGAAGGTGGCGCGCAGCGCCGGATGAGGGACTCGAACAAGGGGCGAGTTATCCGCATACCTCAAGTCCCTCACCTCTCACTTCGTGACATCCTCTCCCGTACCGGGAGAGGAAAAGTGATCGGGGGCCAGGGGACTTGTCCCTTGGCCTTCAATTGAGACACACTGCAATCTGCCAATATTTAGGTACTAGCATTATTACCCTCATCCGACGGCTTTTTAGGAAGCCCTTTGTCGGCGCTTTCATACCATTGTTGGAATTGCTGAACCTCGGCGATTGTAACGCGATTGGTGCGCCGCTTTAGCCCAAGGTACATAGCGTTCATGTTGATTAAGGCTGCTGCACGAATTGGCGAAATACGCTTATCCTTGAGAAGCTCCTGAATCAGATCAAGGTAGCTGTAACGGTCAATTTTGCTGTATTTTCCGCGAGTTGCCTTGTTAGTGAAGCCATTGACAATCAATTCCAATCGATCTCGAATATCGCGCCACCTTGCTTGAATGATTTCCCAGTTTCCTGCGACGGCGCTCCCGTTTGCCGTGGTATCCGAGTTTGCAGTCACTGGAAGTTGTGAAGTTTCGGCACTGTCTTGCGCAGCCTTAACTTGTTGAGACATCGTATCCAACTTGATACCGAAGTCGTCGAGGATATCTTTCATCCGACTGCCAGTGCGGTGCAGTCCGTACCAAATCGCTGCAAGCGCAATTATCGTTCCCCAGTGACGAAAAAAGTTCCAGGCCTCGACCAAGAACTGCCACGCCTCGTCCGTCAGTGCCGAGCCAACTAACGCGATCACAAAGTCACCCCCGAATAAGAAACCTCTCCAGTATTGCGTTGACTGATATTCTTCGCAATAATCTTTCCCTCACCCACCCATATACTTGGGCAGCCAGCCCGCGTGGGCGGCTCGGAGGGTGGCGAGTGGGAGCGGCGGCTCGCCTTTGAGCGTGATCGCGTCGCCGCCAACACGGCCGACGATACGGGCGGAAAGGGCGAGGAGACGCGCGCGCTCCAAAACGTCCTCTGCGCGCTCGGGGGCGACGCTCAGCGCGTAGCGGCCCTGGTCCTCGCCGAACCAGATCGCGTGCGCGGGGAAGCGGCCCTCGTAAGGAAACAGCTCGACGCCGAGGCCGGCGCCTTCCACCCCACCCGCCAGCGCCATCTCGGCGACGGTCACCAGCAGGCCGCCATCAGAGCAGTCGTGCACCGCGGAGACGAGCCCCTGGCGGATGAGCGAGCGCACCAGCCGCCCGGCCTTCAACTCGTCGGCCAGATCAACGGGCGGCGGAGCGCCCTCGAACTTGCCCGCAGCGTGCATCTGATAAAGCGACTGGCCAAGCCATCCCTGCTCGAGCCCGATCACGATCAGCAGATCGCCCGCGCGGGTCAGCGCCAAGTTCGCGATCTTCGACACATCCGCCACCTTGCCGACGCCGCCGATGGCCGGAGTGGGCGGGATGCCGATGCCGTTTGTCTCGTTGTAGAGCGACACGTTGCCGGAGACGACGGGATAGTCGAGCACGCGGCAGGCCTCGCTCATGCCTTTCACCGAGGCCACGAACTGCCCCATGATCTCGGGACGCTCGGGGTTACCGAAGTTCATGTTGTCGGTGATCGCGAGCGGGTCGGCACCGACTGCGCACAGGTTGCGCCAGGTCTCGGCGACGGCCTGCTTGGTGCCCATTTCGGCGTCGGCGAGGCAGTAGCGGGGGGTGACGTCGCAGGTCGCGGCGATGCCCTTTTGCGTGCCGTGGACGCGCACGATTGCCGCGTCGCCACCGGGACGCTGGATGGTGTCGCCCATCACCATGTGGTCGTATTGCTGATAGATCCACGCGCGCGAGCAGAGTGCGGGCCCGCCCATCATGTCCTTCAACGCGCCAAGCACCGAGTTCGGCGCCGGCACCCACTCGGGGACGATGGGCTTCGGCCGCACCACCGGATACCACGGCCGCTCATAGAGCGGGGCTGAGTTCGCGAGGATGTCGACCGGGATGTCGGCCTCGACGTGACCCTTGTGGGTGATGATCATGCGCCCCGAATCGGTCGTGCGCCCGATGACCGCGAAATCGAGCCCCCACTTCTTGAAAATGGCTCCCGCCTGCGGCTCGGAGCCGGGGCGGAGGATCATGAGCATGCGCTCCTGGCTCTCCGACAGCATCATCTCGTAGGCGGTCATGCACGCTTCACGCTGCGGCACGTGGTCGAGGTCGAGTTCGATGCCGACCCCGCCCTTGTCGGCCATCTCGGAGGTGGAAGACGTGAGCCCGGCCGCGCCCATGTCCTGGATGGCAATAATACAGTCGGTCGCCATCAGCTCGAGGCACGCTTCGATGAGAAGCTTTTCGGTGAACGGATCGCCGACCTGAACGGTCGGGCGCTTTTCGGCGCTTTTCTCGTCGAATTCCGCCGACGCCATGGTCGCGCCGTGGATGCCGTCGCGCCCGGTTTTCGAGCCGACGTAGACGACCGGCAGGCCAACGCCCTTGGCTGCTGAGTAAAAGATTTTGTCGGTGCGGGCGACGCCGACGCACATGGCGTTGACCAGAATGTTGCCGTTGTAACCGGCGTCGAAGTTGGTTTCGCCGCCGACCGTCGGCACGCCGACGCAGTTGCCGTAGCCGCCGATGCCGGACACGACGCCGGACACGAGGTGGCGCGTCTTGGGGTGCGCGGGATCGCCAAAGCGCAGCGCGTTCAAGTTGGCGACGGGGCGCGCGCCCATCGTGAACACGTCGCGCATGATGCCGCCGACGCCAGTCGCCGCGCCCTGGTAGGGCTCGATGAACGACGGATGGTTGTGCGATTCCATCTTGAACACGACGCAGTCACCGTCGCCGAGATCGACGACGCCCGCGTTCTCGCCCGGGCCCTGGATCACCTGGGGGCCTGATGTCGGCAACGTTTTGAGCCAGAACCGCGACGACTTGTAGGAGCAGTGCTCGCTCCACATGACCGAGAAGATGCCGAGCTCCGTCATCGACGGCTCGCGCCCGAGGATTTTCAGCAAGCGCTGATACTCGTCCGGCTTGAGGCCGTGCTGGGCGACGATTTCCGGCGAGATGGCGGATGTGACGGGCGCGTTCATCGAAGGCGGATTCCAGACCGTTTGTGACAATCGCCCGCTTATAGCGGCAGCAGGGGCGTTTGTCCTGGGTTAGGGGAGCGCATGTTGATGCACAGCCACGCAGTTAATTGGGATTGAGCGTGGGGAGTGCACTGCACGATCGGGGGTCTTGCGGTCACGGCCACGGCATGAGACGAGAAGGGCCCATTGCACGGTGGAGGCACCGATGACGGCCGGAATGGCCCGCAGCGTAGAGATCGGATATTCCTATCGAGGCCTCAACGTGCTAGCCGCCGGCGCGCTTGCCTTAGCGGCCGGTGCCGCCTGGGTGTTGACGGCATGGCCGCTGGGGGGGCTGAGCCCAGCAACCCTGATCGTGGCGGCCTGCGGGGTGTTCTACGGTGCGCTTGGCGTGGCGCTTTTGCTTTACCGCAGGCGGCTCGTGGCCCCGGTCGTGACTTTGACGCCCGCAGGCTTCAAGGACCGCCGCCTGACCACGGCGCCGATCCCCTGGAGCGCCATCCGCGCCATCCGCAGCAAGACCGATGAACGCACGCTCGCCCGCTACGTCGTGCTCTGGATCGATCCAGCCGCGGCCGAGGCAGCCGGGCCAACGCCGCTCGCCCACTGCACCACGCCGAGCTCGCGGCACCTGGGCCTCGACCGGCTGTTCATTGGCACCGACGGCCTCGCCGCCGGCCACGACGAATTCGAGAGAGTGCTGCGCAGCTATGCTATGACGGCACCGGCGTAAGCAAACTGCGGCCTGTCAGCCCTATGGGTTCCCGCCCGGCACCCAAAGCACGTCGCCAGGCCCGTGATGGTTCACGAAACGGCTCGCGACGAACAGGTGATCGGACAGCCGGTTGATATACATGAGCGCAGCCGCATTCACCGGCTCGCTTGGCATCTGAGACAGCTCGACCATATGCCGCTCGGCGCGCCGCGAGACCGTGCGCGCCACATGAAGCGCCGCCGCGGCCGGGGCACCTGCCGGCAGCACGAAGGAGCGCAGCGGCGCCAGCACTTCGTTCATGGAATCGATCTCGGATTCCAGCCGGGTGACCTGTTGATCGGATACACGCAGCGGCTCATAGCCGGGCTTCTCGCCGCGGTCCGGCACGCACAGATCAGCACCTAAATCGAATAGATCGTTCTGGATGCGCGCCATCATGGCATCGACGTTGGCCAGCTCGGCGCTTGGGCCGATGGTGGGCGCCAGATGCACCCGCACCATGCCGATTGCGGCGTTGGTCTCATCGACCGTGCCGTAGGCCGCGATCCGGGCCGAGGTCTTGGACACCCGCTCGCCTGTGCCGAGCGCGGTCGTGCCGGCGTCGCCGGTTTTGGTGTAAATGCGGCTCAAGACGACCATGTCAGGCAAATCCGTGGGTGAGATAGACGTACAGCATGATGACGACGATCGCGAT
>Ga0075030_100005439_pt1 | contig 11484 bp, 11 predicted proteins | sample LitLauG_LLR_2012_FD_71393 | JGI IMG/M metagenome (GOLD analysis project Ga0075030, IMG submission 71393) | Freshwater sediment microbial communities from Pennsylvania, USA - Little Laurel Run_MetaG_LLR_2012 | ecosystem: Environmental > Aquatic > Freshwater > Creek > Sediment | place: USA...
ATTCCCTGGCGGGCAAGACGGGCACAACCAACGATTTCACGGACGCATGGTTCGTGGGCTTTTCGCCGGGGCTCACTTGCGGCGTCTGGCTTGGCTACGACGAAAAGAAATCTTTGGGCGAAAAAGAAACGGGCGGCCATGCGGCGCTGCCGATCTGGATGCAGTTCATGAACGTGGCCCTGGCAGGGAAGGACGCGGGGGAATTCGAGCCGCCACCACCGGCTGCGCCGAGTTCCATCGCACAGAAAGTGGACACGCCCGACGTCGCACAGGGGGACGGAGAAACACATTAGAGGTCGGTGCCGAGGAGACATTGATGAGACCAGTACTAGAAGCTTCTTCGAGCTGAGATCTTCGACGCGCCAGGCCGAGGGCGGGACGCCCTCGGGACTGCCGGCAAGTTGCCGGCGCTACATTCGGAAGAGCTTTCTGGACAGCCTTACTAGCCGCACCGCTCGATACAGCGGGAACAGCGGTTCGGGGAATTGCACCGCCTTCAGATCGCCCGCTCCCGGCGTCCAGATCAGTCGCCATCGATAGCGCCAGCGATCTGGGCGGCGTTCGCGTAGCCGGACAATCAGGCGGAAGTAGTCTGAAGAATCGAGGTCGTAGGTCGCACACTCCGCCAGGCGCGCCGCGAACTGTTGACCGAGAACCGGGATTTGCAGATCGGCGGCTGTCATTTTTTGCGCGGGCGGGGAAACATTTGCTTTGAGAAGATGCTCCGCCAGCCAAAAACTTATTCCGATGATCCGCACGATGCCTAAGGATTGCGCACGAGAAATCAATAGCGGGTAATCGATGGTCTGGGTGCGCAGAGTCTCGGCGATATCGCAGATCCAGATCAGGCGCGTCCAGAGATGCTTGGCCGCGTGCAGGCACAACACGATCAGCGAGTCCTCCGGCGACAGGCATGCAACCTCTAGCCCGCCCACGGAAGTCCGGCGAGAACGCGCGAGCAGGTCGTCGATCCCGAGATCAACCGCGTAGAAATACGGCAGCACCGCCCACTGCAGTTCGACCAGGTTCTTTCCGGCGTCGCTGTCAAACGCACGTTCGTAGCCTTTCCGCAACCAGAAACGTTCGACCGCCGGACTTAGATCTTCCGCGGGGCGATATCCCAGTTCCGACAGAGCCAGCTTGGCCCGTTCGAAATCGCCCGGGAAAATCAGGAAGTCGAGATCGTTGAAGCTTCGCAGCGCAAGATCGCCGTAGATGGATTGGGCGAGCGCCGGGCCTTTGTACGGAACGGCTGGCAGATGTTTTTCGTCGAGGTAATCCGCGATTCGGCGCAGTTCGTTCGCAAACCAGAGATTGCGCCGGATGTTTTCCTCATCGGCGAAGTGCAACTGCTGCCTGATTTCGGATGGAAGCTCATCGGCGTGCGCGTTCAGATTGCGCGCTACGAGGGGGAGAACGCCGTGTTGCTCTGCCAGCCGAAGAAGGTCTTTCCAGTTCACCCCGCGCCCCGTCCGATCCGTAATGCGCGCGATTGATTGCGGGGCCGGGCTCACTGCGACGCAGGCACACAGCAGATCAAACTGCTGCGAGCTGTTTTGCGTTTGGAGCACGGGAGTGTTTGCGGAAGATGAGGGCAAAGGCGTGTTCTTGAAAGCACAACCCCAGCGCGGCGCAGCCAGCGGCGCCAACCGGAATCGGCGTGATCGCGAATCGCCACTATAATACAAAGCTTCACCCACGTCGCACCCGGTGCGCGCAACCATGAACCGAGTTGTCTTCGAATCCGTCCGGAAGGTTTTTCGTCATCGTCCCGCCCTTTTCAACTGGATGGGGCGGGAGCGCGGCGGCGAAACGGTGGCCCTGGAAAACCTCTCCTTCTCGGTGGCGACGGGACAGGTTCTTGTTCTACTGGGACCGAACGGAAGCGGCAAGACCACGGCACTCAAGCTGATTTCGACCATTCTGCTTCCCGGCGCTGGATTGGTGCGGGTGGATGGTTTCGACACGTTGAAGAATGCTCGCCGAGTCCGGCAGCAGGTTGGGATTGCGGTCGCCACGGAGCGCTCGTTCTTTCCGCGGCTTTCTGCGCGAGAGAACCTTGATTTCTTTGCGGCGCTCGACGAAGTCCCGCGGCATGATCGCCCGGCGCGCATCGCTGCGGTGCTCGCCGAGACCGGCCTCGAAGAGCAGGCCAACACTCTGGTCATGAAGTTTTCGAGCGGCATGTACCAGCGGCTGGGGATTGCGCGCGCTCTGGTCAAACGTCCCGGCGTTTTGCTGCTCGACGAGCCCACCCGCAGCCTGGACGCGGGCACCACGGCACATTTCTGGACCACAGTCCGCGCCCTGACCCGGCAGCAGACGACCATCCTGCTCGCGACTCACAATTTTGCGGAGGCGGCCGCGGTGGGCGACCGTCTCCTGCTCCTGCACCGGGGACGACTGCTGGCCGATCGGCCGGTGAGGAGCGGCGAAAGCGCCGAGGCCCTGCGCTCGTTCTACTTCCAAATGACGGGTGAAGTCGATGAGGCGCCCGACGTCCAACGGGCGGAGACTCTCTCATGAGACAGACCTTGGACAAGCTGGGCGCGATCCTGCGGCGCGATCTGCTGACTGCGATCCGCCACCGCAGTGGTTTTGCGATGACGTTGATGGGCGTTTTCATGGAGCTGGCAGCGTTTTATTTCCTGTCGCGCGCCATCGGACCCGGATTCCGTCCCGGCGGGGTGGAATACTTTCCGTTTCTTCTGGTGGGCACGGGCGTCTACACCTTCTTCGTGATGAGCGCGCAGGCGTTTCTCAGCAGCGTGCAGGAAGCGCAACAGACGGGGACGATGGAGGTGCTCATGACGACTTCCACGGAACCGGCAGAACTGGTGGTGCTCAGTTCGATCTCTGCCTTTGCAGGAAACCTGGTCAGCCTTGGAGTCTACCTTCTTGCAGGTGTAGCCGTGTTTCGGGCGGCGATCCATGCCGATATGCTCTCGTGTTTCGTTGTGCTGCTGCTCTCGATCGCGATAGCCCTGGCGCTGGGCATCATGGTTGCCACCATGCAGATCACGCTGCAGAAAGGCTCGGCCGTGTTATGGCTGTTCAGTTCCGGATTCTGGTTCTTGAGCGGGGCCATGTTTCCGAGCGAGAGTTTGCCGCGCCCCCTGGAGTTGCTATCTCACGTGGTACCCCTCCGGTACGCAATTGACGGCATGCGGATGGCGCTTCTGCAAGGGCGATCCGTGGTCGCGATGGCGCCCACGCTGGCCACGTTGGCGGTCTTTGCTGCGGTGCTGCTTCCCCTCTCCCTGGGCGCGTTGTCGGTGAGTTTGCGGCACGCGCGCCGAAACGGATCTCTTTCGTTCTATTAAGAGTGCTGGTTCGCGCCGGTCTCAAGTGCGTCTTGCGGTGGCAGATGGCGTTGGCCGTGTAGTACACTGCCCGTAAGTCACTTCTTAGTCTGAATCGGGGAGGTAAAGCCGCGTTCATGGCTTGCGTAGGAGATTTTATGATGGAAAATCCGGCCCCGCGCGAAAAGAAACCGCCAGCCAGGATCAGTAAAGACAAGAAGCCCTATCAGAAGCCGTCATTCCGCCATGAGCGAGTCTTTGAGACCCTGGCGCTCTCTTGCGGGAAGATCGGCTCCTCCACCATTCAATGTCAGACTGCGCGGAAGACTTCCTGACGCTGGCGACACGATGACCCCACAGCAGGAGAGTTGGAACGCGGAGCGTTCAGCCCTGGCTGCAGACGCGTTGCGTCGCGGGGGCCGCTTGCGCCTGCAGGTGCGCGGTGAAAGCATGCTGCCTTCGGTGTGGCCGGGCGATACGGTCGAAATCATTGAGTGCAGGCTCGAAGATATCCGCCCGGGGGAGATCGTCCTGGCCTTGCGGGAGGACCGCCTTTTCCTGCACCGCTTTCTCGGGCGCAGGGGCGAGGACAGATTCCTGATGCGCGGCGATGCCATGCCTGATCCTGATCCCGTCTTTTCTGCGAGCGCCTTGCAGGGCAAATTAGTTGTGGTCGCGCGTACAGGACAAACCGTTGCTCTTCCCGTGCCGCTGCGCTGGTGGTCTCAAGCACTGGGAGTGCTGTTCTGTCATTGGGACAGCGCGCGCCGCCTGGCATTGAAGATTCACAGTTGGCGGACTTCGCGCGCGATTCCGCTTCCCGCCTCTCTTGCCAAAGACCAACAGGGTCCCCAATGATGGCCGCCGCTGGAAAACACGGGTGCGTGGTGGAGATCGGGGGCATACCGGTCGCGCTTCGCACCGAGAGCGAGAGCTTTCGCGATCTGCTCTGCCAGCGTTATTCGGGATTTTTGAGTTCGTCCAGCGCTGAATACGAACTCGATTTCGAGCTCACAGAATCATGCGGTTCGTCCGATGCCGACGTCCGCGTTCGCCGCGAGGGCCGGCAGTGGTGGATCGAGCGCGGCGACTTCCAGGCCCAGTGGGATCCGGCGTCGGGCAGAGGCTGGGTCAAACAGAATCCCAACCCCTACTCGCTCGACTCGGTGTTGCGCATCCTGCACAGCTTGATTCTGGCAACACGAGGCGGGTTCCTGTTGCACGCCGCCAGCGCCGTTTGTGACGGCCGGGCCTATCTTTTCTCGGGTGTATCGGGAGCAGGGAAGACAACCATCACGCGGCTGGCTCCGTCCGGGATCAACCTGCTGACCGATGAGATTTCCTACGTCCGGCCCGGCGCCGGCGGGTACGTGGCTTACGGCACACCCTTTGCCGGGGAACTGGCGAAAGCGGGCGAGAACTGCACGGCCACCGTGTCCGGCTTGTTTTTCCTGGAGAAGGGACCGTCGAATCGCATCGAGGAAATATCCGGGACGGACGCCGTCCGGCGCCTGATGCGCAATATTCTGTTCTTCGCCGAGGATCGCGAGTTGGTGGAGAAGTTGCTCGCTACGGCCTGCGATTTTGTGGCCGGGGTTCCCATCCGGCGCCTGACGTTCTATCCTGATGCAGGAGTGTGGGAGACAATCCGCACGTTCGAGGGAGAGCCTGCGCATGTCTGAGACTTACGTTGCTCGCAGTTCTGCCATCGCGGCCCGCAAACTGGCGGGCGAGATGATGGTCATGAACTCGATGGATTCGACGTTCTTCACGCTGAACGAAGTCGCGACTGCCATCTGGCAGGCCGCCGACGGCCGCACACCTCTGCGGGAAATCGTGCGGAAAAACGTGTGCGAAGAGTTTGACGTCGATCCCGAGCAGGCCCAAACGGATGCGGAGCAGTTCGTCGCCGAACTCTCGACCCACGGGATTCTCCTGGTGGCCGATCATCCGCTGGCTTCGGAGGCTCCATGAGCCTGATGGGCGAAATGGGCCAGAAAGCCTTCAACCTGGGCATCCCGATCAGCGTGCACCTGGATGTCACATACCGCTGCAACGAGCGCTGCGTGCATTGCTATCTCGATCACGACGACCACGGCGAAATGACTACCGCCGAGATCAAGGACGTGCTCGATCAACTGGCCGAAGCGGGAGTTTTCTTCCTGATTTTCAGCGGTGGCGAAGTCTTCATGCGGCGCGATTTCTTTGAACTGGTGGAGCATGCGCGCCGCCTGCTGTTCAACGTCAAGATCAAAACCAATGCCGTCATGATCCATGAGGAAGAGGCGCGGCGGATCCGCGCGCTAGGCGTGGATACGATCCAGATCAGCGTCTACTCGCACCGCCCGGAGGTCCATGACGCGATCACGAAACTGCCGCACTCTTTCGAGCGGAGTATGAAGGCTATCCGGTTTCTAAGGGATCAGGGGCTGAAAGTCACGATTGCCAACGTGCTGATGACCGCGAATCTTTCCGACCACTACCAGTTGCAGAAACTCGCTGCCGAGATGGGTGTGCATTACACGGTCGATCCCACAATCACACCGATGATGGACGGAGATACTTCGGTGCTCGCGCTGCGCATTCCAGGAGAGGAACTCACCGAAGTCTTCCACAACCCCGCGCTGGTGGCCAACATGGAGGAGTTCTGCGCGCCTCCGAAAGCGCCCACCGAGGATGACCTGGAAGGCTACTCTTGCAGCGCCGCGCATTCTTTCTGCTACATCTCGCCCTATGGCGATGTTTTCCCGTGCGTGCAGTTTCCGCTGCCGAGCGGAAACCTCCGGCAGCAGAAATTTCTGGATATCTGGAATCTGTCGCCGCAGTTGAACGAAGTCCGCTCGATTCAGAACAAACACCTGACGGTCTGTTCGTCGTGCTCGCATGTCAACAGTTGCACGCGCTGCCCCGGATTGGCCTACGTGGAGGGAAGCATGCGGGGACCTTCGACGGCCGATTGTGAGAAGTCCTACTACCGAACGGGGGTGCCGACTGCCAACATGCTGCGGCAGGGCGTGGAGAAACCCGTCGGAAGACCCCTGGTGCAGATCCAGCCACTGGCCGCTTCCCTTTAATTAGACAGAATTGCCGTTGCAGTTACGACGTGGGCCCGGCGGCGGCATTCCGGCTGAGGGTGCGATCCGTGGCGGGTGCCGTACTGGCCAATTGCTCGAGCATGCGCTGAATTGCGGCCCGGCTCTCATGGTTCATTTCCACGAACTTGAGCGCGGCGCCGGTACCCATATCCATGCGCACGACCTCGCACCGAAGCGTGACGGCGGCGTGTCCGTAAATGAATGTCAGTTTTGTCTGCGATCCCGGGAGCAGGATGGCGCTGGTTTCCACATAGCAGCCGCCCAGGCTCAGGTTGGTGACCATGCCCATCATGCCGGCATCTTGCTGGTCCTGAGAAATCTCGGTCGTCAAACGGCCCTTGACACGCGGATACAGCCGGCGGTTCTTGCGATTCGGTTGACTCAGCTTCTGCAGATACATCCGCTTGTCCGCTTCGGAGAGCAATTTTTCGGCGTCCAGCCCGTCTTCCGGGTACACCGCTTTGCCGACGCTCAGCGACAAGATGTCCTCGTTGCAAACTTCCATTCCCGCGTGGTGCACCAGTTCCCGCATTTGTTCGGCTTTACGGGCGGCGGCCTCGGGGGTAAGCCCGGGGGCGATGATCACAAATTCGTCCCCGCCCATGCGCGCCACGTAGTCGTACTCGCGGCTGGTGTCCTTCAACGAGTGAGCAAACAGCTGCAGCACGCGATTGCCTTCCAGATGGCCGAAGCGGTCGTTGATCTGCTTGAAGCCATCCATGTCGCTGACCATGACGGTCAGGCTGGTCTTGTCACGCTTGCAGCGGGCCAGTTCCCGGTCGAGTTGCAAGAAGAGCGAACGCGCGTTGGGCAGGCCGGTGAGGTAGTCGGTCACCGCGGAAGTCTCGGCTTGCTCGTACTTCATCGCGTTCTCGATGGCGAGCGCCATCTTGGAACTGACCGCCAGCAGAATGCGCAGGTGGTCCGAGGTAAAGAAGTCCTTCTCCGCGTGATACAAGGCCACCACGCCGACTACGCCTTCCAATCCTTCGAGCGGGACAGCCAACGCCGACATCAGCGTGCTGTACTTGGAAGGATCGTTCAGGTAACCGGGTTCGACGGAAGGGTTGCCGTTCAAGATAGGCTTCAGATTCTGCGCCACCCACCCGGACAGTCCCTGCCCGACCGGGATCCGCAGCGATGCGAATAACCGGAAGTTGTCGCCATTCACATACTCAGGAATCAGTTCATCGCCATGGCGCACATAGATCGAGATGGCATCGTAGGGGATCGTCCTGCGCAGTTTTACGGAGAATACGGAGAGGGTTTCTCCCAGGCTGAGAGACGCTCCCAGATCCTGGCTGAGTTCGAAAAGAGTCTGGGCTTCCTGGCGGGCTGCGGCAATCGAGCTCAGGAAACTGCGCTCCGGTACTTGCCGCTGGCCCTGGGCCGCGAATCCTGCCGCCGGCACGATGGCGCGATCCGATCCCAGATCTTTCATGTCGGTGGACAGTTTCGTTTTTTCGTAATTGCTGGTGCGGTCGCGGACCAGTTGCTCCAGTTCCACGTATCTGCGTTCGAGCACTTTCACGACCTGGGGATCGAAGGATTTTCCGGACTCCTCCTTCAGCCGAGCCATGGCTTCGGCCAGCGGCAGGGCTCGCCGATACTGGCGGTCCGAGGCGAGCGCGTCCAGAAAGTCTACGGCGGCCAGGATGCGCGCTCCGATGGGAATCTGAGTGCCGCGCAATCCCTGGGGATAGCCGGACCCATCGAATTTTTCGTGGTGCGCGCGCACGATGGGCACGACCGGATAAGGGAAGCGGACCCGCTCCAGAATCTCGGCACCCACCAGCGGATGGATCTTCATTTTCTCGAACTCTTCGGGAGTCAGGCGGCCCGGCTTCGAGATGATGTGCTCCGGAATGGCCAGCTTGCCGATATCGTGCAACAAGGCCGCGGCTTGCAGCGCTTCCATTTCCTCGTGGCCGACCTTGAGTTCCTTGCCGACCTCGACGGCGTACACTCGCACCCTCTGCAGATGGTCGTGCGTGGTCTGATCCTTGGCCTCGATGGCCAGCGCCAAGGCCTCGATCGTCCGCATGTGCAGGTCGGCCATTTCTTCCACGTGGCGTTTTTCGTCTTCCAGTTTTCCCAGGTAGAGACGGTAGGAGCGATACATGAGGTACACGACGGGAAGGATGAGCAACGAGGTCTGCCAGTCCGTGAAGTCATGCAGCCAGCTCATCATGCCGGCAACACCGGCGCCGACCAGATAGTAGGGGAAACTCCAGAAATAGCATTCGGTCCAGATCTGGCGCAGCGAGCGGCGCTCGGTCAGCGAGATCACGGCCGCGACGGGAACCGTGTTGGCCACGAAGTAAACGCAAGCGGCCAGAAAGAGCAACGTGGAAGGATTGCTGACCAGGCGGTGGAACAGGGAAAAACGGTAGGAAGCAAACGTGGCCGCAATCGCCAGCGCGGTCGAACAAACGTTGAACGCGATCTGCACCGGCATCGGACGATCCCGGTCAAAACATTGCACCACGACCGCCGCGCACCCCAGCGCCATGGTCTCGGCAAAACTGAGCTCCAGAACTCCCAACAGCAGGAATAGAAAATTCACCGACATGGTGCCGGTGATGCCCGGCAAATTTACCTTCAGACGGGATGCAATCAGCGCAATCACCAGGTAGCAGAAAAACTTCAGCGGATTCTGGCTGTTCCCATGAAAGACCGTGTAGGTCAGCACGCTGGTCCCGCAAAGGACGACGATCGCGATGAACGCGCGCGGAGCGAAACTCATCTCCCTCCATGTTTGAGGGCGACGTTCCATGGGCGAAGAGTCTCCTGCCCCGGACCCTTAGCTGCGGGTGCCAGGTGCGAAAAACGGGGGAACTACCATTTGATAGCAGGCAGCCGAGGGGGGCAAAGACTTCGAGCGTTGGGGAGCAAACTTCCGTAACCGGGAGAATGACTTTCGGCAGTCTGGAATTTGGCAAAGTGTAGAAAAGACGTGACCTGTGCGGAAAGCCATTTTGGCACCAGGGGTGGATCCTCTATGGCAAAAACACTGCCGCCCGGGTCAGGTGCCCGGGCGGTTGGTGTCAGGAGGTCCTTGGCGAGAGCCTCAAGCGGAGCCCTCTAAGAAGACTTACGACAGGAAGAACTCCTTTGCGATCGCGGCCCACTCTTTGTCCGGAATCTGATCGGTCAGGTTGTTTCTGGCCACGCCGCCGTCCTGCGCCAGGGCGCCGCACAGCATCGGCATCTTTCTCTGCAACCGGCCCGCGGACTCTTCGGTCCACCAGCGAGCCAGTGCTCCGGTCAGCAGGTTGCGGAAATTGGTTTTGGCGTCGGGAGATTGCACCGTGACCAGCCAGCCTTCGCCGTAAGGATCCTTTTGCGTGAGTTTGGGATCGCTGCTCACGACATCGTTCACATCAGCAATGCTGCCCTCGATCGGGGACACCATGTCCACGGCCACGCCATCCCGGAAGATGGTGGCGATCTTCTGTCCCTGGCGGATCCACTGTCCGCGCTGGGGCAGGGTGATTCGCTCGACGTTCCCGGCCAGCTTCGATGCGAAATCGTCCATGCCGACGCGCACCAGGCTCGGACTTTCGCTCAACGCCCAAGTGTGCCCCGGGTGATAGCGCAGGTTTTCAGGGACCTGGAATCCACCCACCAGACCCGGTACCTGCCGCGCTTCGCGCTTGGGCACCATCATTACGGGCTGTGCAACCACTTGCTTCCGGCTGTAGAAGTGATCGATGAGAAGGAATGTTGCGAATGTCAGGAGAACCAGGATGACTGTCATAACCCACCTTCGTTCGAGGGCTCTTACTGTTGAGGCCGCTCGCCACACTTGGTAAGGCACCCCGGATGCCAATCGCGGCGTAATTTCGGGCGAACGCGGCGAGGGAGCCTAAGTCTATGAAAACGGTTTAGTTCGAAGGAAGGAAAGGGGAGGCGCTGGGATTTTTCGCTGCAACTCGCAACAGCGAACTGATGAGAATCGCAACATCGATTTTGATGCGCGAGTCGTGCTAAGGCATTGAAACTTTAGCGAAGTACTTGAAACGGCAGCGGTTTAACAGGACTTTTTGGGGTTGTTGCGTTTCACAACACCATTTGCGGAGAACTACAACTGTCTTTGTTGTGAAGCGGCGCACTCTACAAGAGTCGCATCGTCCACGATTCGGAGAAAGTCGGAATTTAAGCGGCAACCCCGGAAGGGGGGTGAAACGAAAGGCTTACGGCGCTAAGCAGGCTGCGGAAAAACCCCTGCGCGGTCTGCATCCGACCTCAGCGGCTGAAGCCGTTATTGAAAACAGGCTGGTGATCGCAGCGGTAAACCGCCGCGCCACCCAAAATCAAGTACCGCATCGACTTTTTCCGCAAGCTGTAAGGTGCTGTCTGATACAAGAAAGTCATGCCCTGCAAAGTGAACTTGCCGTGCGGTGGCATCGTATAGAGACATGAGGCTGGCAGGTTTGACTTGCCCATGCCCCGGGCCTAACATCGAGTGACTTCTCCCAGGAGCATTCCCTGCATGATCGGCCAGACTGTGTCGCATTACCGTGTTCTCTCGCAGCTGGGGGGCGGGGGGATGGGCGTGGTGTACGAGGCCGAGGACCTGAATCTGGGCCGCCGGGTCGCGTTGAAGTTCCTGCCGCCCGAGACGGAGACCGACCCCAGCGCGCTCGACCGCTTTCAACGCGAGGCTCGGGCTGCCTCCGCCCTGAATCACCCCAACATCTGCACCATCTATGAGATCGGCGAGGATAGCGGCCGGCATTTCATTGCCATGGAATTGCTGGAAGGGGTCACGCTCAAGAGCAGGATCCACGGTCAGCCCATGGAACTCGACCAGTTGCTCGACCTGGGAATTCAGATGGCCGACGCGCTCGACGCGGCCCATGCCAAGGGCATCATCCACCGCGACATCAAGCCCGAGAACGTCTACCTCATCGAGCGCGAGGGCCGCGCCGACTTCGTCAAGATCCTCGACTTCGGTATCGCCAAGGTCCGCGGGAATAAGGCCGCGGGCGCCGCCTCCGACAAGACCGATGTGTCAACGCGTATCGGCGCTTTCATGGGGACGCCGCTCTATATGGCTCCAGAGCAGCACGGCCAAGCCGAGG
>Ga0075030_100005440_pt1 | contig 11484 bp, 9 predicted proteins | sample LitLauG_LLR_2012_FD_71393 | JGI IMG/M metagenome (GOLD analysis project Ga0075030, IMG submission 71393) | Freshwater sediment microbial communities from Pennsylvania, USA - Little Laurel Run_MetaG_LLR_2012 | ecosystem: Environmental > Aquatic > Freshwater > Creek > Sediment | place: USA...
ATCTTGGCTAGTGGGTCAGACATGGTCGTCGGTTGTGCGTTCGCTAAAAAAGTTGGCGGAGCCCGAGACCAACGGATGGTCTGCCGGACCCCGCGTAAGGAGACATTATAGATGGTGGGGAATTGAAGTCACAAGGGGAAGCATGGGATGGCATGCAAATTGTTCTGCTCGCACGCTTTGCGGAGGGATGTTTGATATTCAGCGAACCTTTACTTCCAGGGTTTGGGTCTTGGTGTTGCCGGCAGCGTCGGTGATGGTCAGCGTGTAGGTAGTTGATTTTACAGGGGTTACATCAACGCAGCGAGAGTACGAAGGCCAGACGGGATTGGACTGAGGCTCGAGCTTGACGGCTTTGGCGTTCGCGACGCCATAGCAAAGTTGGGTGGTTTCACCGCGACGAATCATTCCGGGAGTGGCGTAGAAATTCTGGATGGCTAGCTCCTTTCCGCCCATTTGCTCGAGGGCGATGCTGTCCTGCTCGTGTTGTTGCTGGATTTTCTCTTGCCGGGCGCGCTGTTCAACGCTGCGATTTTCCATCCACCGGGAGACGAGGATGGCAACCACCGCGAGAGCGACGATGGCGAGAGCGGTCCACGAATAAAGCAAAGGGTTCTTAAAGACAGATTCTTTTGGCGGATCCGGTTGAGCCAACATGCAGTTCTCCGTTCGAACAAAGGTGTTCACCTAGAAAATAGCGCGGAACGATGTGCGGAAGAAAGCTGCGACTGCTGCAGGCGGCAACTCACTTCTGGACCCTGCGAGTCAGTTCGTGCCAGGTGACAAGCTTGATGTTTTGTTCCTGAAGCAAATTGCGGAACTCTTGGGAGGTAAAGAAATCGAAATCGCGCTGGCGCCAGGCAGCTCCCCAAGTTTCCCGCTCGCGCGTGGCCGCTTTCATTTCGTCATCGGCGAAAGCCAGATGGATGACGAATTCGGTAACGCCGGGTTGCAGATTTTTCAAGGCGTTCCTGTAGAACTCAGCCCACTTTTCGGGTGGAACTTCGGGCGGAATAGTTACGGTGTGATCGAGGATGATGTCGGGGGGAGTCAAGCTCGATTCCAGGTAGGGCCGGTCCGCGAACCATTCACGCACGACAAACACCGGCAACTTATATTCGTGAGCGAGGCGTAGAACAACTTCGAAAAGTTTACCATTTTCGTAAAGACGATACTGGTGGGAATCGAGATGGGTGGGCCGAATTCCCATAGCGTAAGCTCGTTCGATTTGTGCGCGAAGCTCAAGTTCCACTTCTTTCGGATTGATGAGAAGATCTCGTGGCCAGTCGTGATGGAAATAGCCGTTTTCGTCAACCAGGCTGCCGACTCTGTCTTTCGAAGCGACCGGACCCCAGCGGTAATAGACGCGCTCACTGGTAAGGGTGAGGTGAAGGCCGAAATCGGCATCGGGATGAGCTTTGGCGTAGTCGGCAATTTCCGGAAACCATGGGCAAGGCACCATGATGCTGGCAGAGTTAACGAGGCCAGTGTCGAGAGCCTTGATAGTTGCCGCGTTCACGGAGTGCGTTACACCAACGTCGTCGGCATGAACAATCAGCAGCTTGGTGCCGCGGGAATAGCCCAATTTTTCGGCAAGCGTCTTGCCGCCATTGTTCTGCGCAAACGCCTGAATGTGCAAGCCCAAGAAAACCAAGAGCAAGAAGAAGAACCGAGGAGATTTCATGCGGTGCTTAAAGTACATCCGGTAGCCAATGAACACAACTCCGCTGCGGGATGGGGCGATCTTGGAATATAGTTACAGTCGAGCGGACGGGAGGCAGTGATGAACTGGAAAACAGTAGCAACAGGGAGCGCGATAGCAGTGCTGCTAGTGTGCGCGGCGGGAGCACTAGGGGACACCCCCCTAGCGGTGAAAAACTTACGCTGCGAATACAAAGTGGACCCCATGGGAATCGATGTGCGAAAGCCGCGCTTGAGCTGGGAATTGGCGAGCTCTGAAAAGGGTGTCCTCCAAACGAACTACGAGGTGCGCGTGGCAGGGTCGGAAGCGGAACTGTCGAAAGGGAAAGTGGTCTGGGACAGCGGGAAACAAGCGTCGGACCAATCGATACAGATCGAATACGGGGGCCCCGCACTCGAGAGCAGAAGGATTTACTACTGGCAAGTGCGTGTTGGAGACAATCACGGTCATGTGACGGATTGGAGCAAGGCTGCGCACTGGGAAATGGGGCTACTCGGAGCCTCAGATTGGAAAGCGAAATGGATCACGCCAAGCCTGGTGGAGGATGAAGCAGAGTCAAACCCGTCGCCCTTGTTGAGGAGAGAGTTTGCGTTGAAAAAAAAGGTGGAGCGCGCACGTTTGTATGCGACCGCGATGGGGCTATACGAGATGGAGCTGAACGGGAAGCGCGTAGGAGACGAGTATTTCACTCCAGGATGGACGGCGTACGACTTCCGTTACCAGTACCAGACGTACGACGTCACCAGCGCACTGAAAAATGGCGAGAACTGCCTGGGAGCCATGTTGGGGGACGGATGGTTTCGAGGAAGGACGGGGTGGGAAGGCAAGAGAAACAGCTACGGCAAGAAATTGGCGCTGCTCGCGCAACTGGTAATTACCTACGCGGATGGGACGCAAGAGACTATCGGCACTGATGACAAGTGGAAGGCGGCCACGGGTGCGGTGCTGGCGTCGGACCTTTACAACGGGGAAACATACGACGCCCGGCTGGAGCGAGCCGGTTGGAGCCAGGCAGGGTACAAAGAAAACGACTGGAAGGACGTGACAGTCGTAGAACCGCCGAAAGCCAAGGTAGTGGCCCCCGCAGGGCCCGGGGTGAAAAAGATCGAAGAGCTCAAGCCTATGAAGGTGTTTCAAACGCCGGCGGGCGATACAGTCATCGACATGGGGCAAAACATGGTGGGATGGGTGAAATTTCGCATAACAGCGCCGGCGGGAACGACGATTACCCTGCGTCATGCGGAAGTTTTAGACAAAGGTGGGAATCTTTATACAGACAATCTGCGCACGGGGAAACAAACGATTCGCTATACAACGAAAGGCGCAGGACCGGAAACGTTTGAACCACATTTCACGTTTCAGGGATTCCGGTACGTGGCTGTGAGCGGGTGGCCGGGGGAAGTGAAAGCGGAGGATTTTACGGGAGTGGTGGTGCATTCGGCGATCGCGCGGACTGGCACGTTCGAAAGTTCCAGCGGCTTGCTGAACCAACTCGAGCACAACATTATTTGGGGACAGAAAGGAAATTTTGTGGATGTGCCGACGGATTGCCCGCAGCGCGACGAACGGCTCGGATGGACAGGGGATGCGCAGGCGTTTGCACGGACGGCTTCGTTCAATCATGACAGCGCGGGCTTTTACACCAAGTGGCTGAAGGATTTGGCGCTGGACCAGGAAGATGACGGCGCGGTGCCGTTTGTGATCCCAAATGCTCTGACGCACGATACCCGGAAAGGTGCAGCGGCCTCGGCGGGATGGGCGGATGCGGCGGTGGTGGTGCCGTGGACGCTCTATCAGTCCTACGGCGACAAGCGGATTCTTGAAGATCAATACCCGAGCATGAGGGCCTGGGTGGAGTACATGCGGCGACAGGCTGGGGAAAGCTATATCTGGAGCTTGGGATTCAGTTTTGGCGATTGGCTAGCATTCGCCACAACGAGATCGGATTATCCGGGAGCGACAACGGATAAGGATTTGATCCAGACGGCGTATTTTGCGAGGTCCACAGAGCTGCTGGCGAAGACGGCGCAGGTGTTGGGAAAAAAAGAAGACGCGGCGGACTATGCGGGGTTGGAGGAAAAGATCAGGGCAGCGTTTCAGAAAGAATATGTGACGCCGAATGGGAGGCTCTCGTCGAACACGCAGACGGCCTACGCCTTAGCGCTCGCTTTTGAACTGTTGCCAGAAACGCAGCGGGCCGAAGCGGCGGCGCGGCTGGCGGCGGATGTGAGGAAATTCGGTCACCTGACAACAGGATTTCTTGGCACGCCGGTGCTTTGCCAGACTTTGAGCGACTACGGCTACTTGGATGAGGCGTACATGCTGCTGAACCGGAAGGAGTATCCGTCTTGGTTGTATCCGGTGACCAAGGGGGCGACGACCATCTGGGAAAGATGGGATGGGATCAAGCCGGACGGGAGTTTTCAGGACGCGGGGATGAATTCGTTCAATCACTATGCCTATGGAGCGATTGGAGAGTGGATGTACCGTGTGGTGGCGGGCCTGGAGATCGACGAGAAAGCGCCCGGTTACAAACACATTTTGATCCGGCCGCAGCCGGGTGGCGGATTGACGCAGGCGAATGCTTCGGTGGAGAGCATGTATGGGAAGGTGACGTCTGGTTGGGAGATCGCGGATGGGAAGTTGACGGTGAGGATTGAGGCGCCTGCGAATACCACGGCGACGGTGCGATTGCCGAAGGCGAAGCTGGAGGAAGTGAGCGAGGGAGGGAAATCGCTGGCAGGTCGTGGGGATATTTCGGGGGCGCGGCAGGCGGGGGATGCGGTCGTGTTGGAGGTGGGGCCGGGGAAGTATGAGTTTGTAAGTGCGTTTAAAGTTGCGGAGAAAAAATAGATCGGTCGGAGCGTGCGCTCTCGAATCAGTTTTCCAGCTTGAAGATCTGTTCCATCAGGAGCCATTTCTCGCCGGGGCGGGCTTCCGGCAATGCTTTCTGGAACTTCCACATCAGGGTTTCCCATTCCTGGACTTTTGGATTGGTGCGGTCGGCCGCGGCTTTCTTCTCGAAAGAAAAGCTTTCGTCGGCTTCCAGGACCATGAACATTCGCGTTCCGTGAAGATAGATTTCTAGGTCGAGGATGCCGGCGTCTTTGATGCTCTTGGTGATCTCCGGCCAGATTTCTTCATGGTAACGCTTGTACTCGGCGATGAGCTTCGGGTCATCCTTCAAATCCAGCGTCAGACAATAACGTCGGGTCATGCCGATTTGCCTTCGTTGATCAGAGATACGGGAACAGTCGCCGGCGCGGAAGAGGGTTTGTAGCCGGACAATCCGAAATAAAGGATGAACACGTAACACAGCAAAGGGACAATAAAGGCTGTTTGAATGCTGGAGGCGTCGGAAATGCGTCCCATGATTGGTGGAATGACGCCGCCGCCGACGATGGCCATCACCAGGAGCGAGGAACCGCGCTTGGTTAGCGGGCCTAGATCCTTTATGCCCAAAGCAAAAATGGTGGGAAACATGATGGAGTGAAAGAATCCAATGAGGACGACAGCCCAAACCGAAATGAAACCGTTCGCGAACAATGCGACCGTAGAGCAAATCAGCGAAGCAGCAGCAAAGAGCGACAACAATCGCGGCGCCGCAATCTTCTTCATCGCGGCCGAACCAATAAAACGACCGGCCATGAATCCGACCTGATGCAGGGTTAAATACAACGCCGCCGTTTTCTCAGGTGTTCCGGGAACGGAGAACTGCGCATAACGAATGACGAAGCTGGCCACGCCTACTTGGGCGCCTACATAAAAAAACTGCGCGAGGACACCTTTCACAAGATGCGGGTGAGATAGCACACTTCCCAACTCACTGCTCGAAGCCGGATGCTGCGCTTCCGCCGTGGCATCATGCACTTCCGGCAGGTGCGTCAACTGAATGAATACTGCAACCAAGATGAAGATGCCAGCGATCATCAAATAGGGGCCCTTCACCGTGCTGATTTCTGCTGTGCGGTAAGCCTCGAGTTGCGCCGCGCTCATCGCCGAGAGCTGCGCCGGACTGAATTCGACTCCGGTGAGTATGGAGGTTCGGCCAAGAATACCGGAGAGGACGGCGCCGACGGCGTTGAAGGATTGGGCAAAATTCAAGCGGCGGTCCGCACTTGCAGCCGGGCCGAGAATCGTTGCATAGGGATTGGCGGCGACTTCGAGGAAGCTTTGACCGCAGGCCATCACAAATAGGGCGAAAAGAAAGAAGCCGTAAATGCGCGAAGAAGACGCGGGGAGGAAAAGTACGGCACCGACGGCACAGAGGAACAGGCCAGTGAGGATGCCTTTCTTATAGCCGATTTTTTCCATCAGACGCCCAGCGGGAAAAGCAGCAAGGAAATATCCGCCGAAAAACGCGACCTGGATGAACGAGGATTGAAAGTCGGTGAGGCCAAAGGCTTTTTTCAGATGGGGGATCAGGATGTCATTGAGATTGACGCCGAAAGCCCACAGGAAAAAAAGGCTGGTGATGAGAACGAAGGGCAGAAGAAAGCGGCGCTCCGTAACGGGAACGGATTGACTCTGGCTCTGTGGTCCCACTGCAGAATGGGTCATCCGGCGTCTCCATTACGTCAGTGCGCGATCGAGGTGCGTGTAACCAGCGTCCACGAAAACGTGCTGACCCGTGATGTGACTGGCTCGCTCGGAAATGAGGAAGAGAACCATGTCCGCGATTTCTTCCGGCTTGGTCATGCGCTTTCCCAAAGGAATTTTGGAAATAATCCTTGAGAGTTTTTCCTCGGGATTCGGAAACGTGGAGACCCATTGTCGATAGAGAGGCGTCATCACTTCGGCGGGGACGACGGCGTTGACGCGAATACCTGTGGGAAGAAGTTCGGCAGCCCATTCGCGCGTCAGGCCCAGGATTGCGGCTTTGGCGGCGACGTAGCCGGAGGTTCCGCCCTGCCCGGTGACCGCGGTCTTGGAGCTGATATTCACAATCGAACCGCGCGCCTTCTTGAGCGCGGGAAGAGCGTAGTGGGCCATCGCATAGTAGTGGACCAGATTGAGTTGCAGGGAGGCGACAAATTTTTCGGGAGAGCCGTGCTCGAGGCTCACGTTATCGTTGGCGCCCACGTTGTTGACCAGCGCGTCGAGGCGGCCAAATTCTTGCAGGACCTGATCCACCGTGTTGCTGCAGGTTTGCGGCGCTGTGATTTCGCCGGGGATGAATTCGCCTTGGATGCCGGCGGTCCGCAAGTCGAAGTGCAATTTTTGTCCCGCTTCCGCATCGTGATCCAAAAACACAGGAATCGCGCCTTCCGCCGCGCAAGCACGAACGATTGCCGCGCCAATCCCTTTCGCGCCTCCGGTCACCAGCACAACTTTTGACTTTAGTTGCAGATCCAATGATTAGCCTCGCAAGTTAAAAAAGCCGCCATCGAGCGGATAGTCGACGCCGGTGATGAAGGACGCTTCGTCAGAGCAAAGAAACAGCGCCAGCGAAGCCACTTCCGCCGGTTCACCCATTCTTCCTAGTGGTTGAGACTTGGCCAATTTTTCGAACATTTCTTTTTCGCGGCCCGGGTAATTTTTCCGCAGGTAATCATCGACAAATGGGGTGTGTACGCGCGCGGGCGAAATACAGTTACAGCGAATGTTCTGCTGAATGTAATCCTTGGCCACGGAATAGGTCATGGCGATGACGGCCCCTTTGCTCATGGAATAGGCAAAGCGGTCCGCGAGCGCCGCGGAGCCGGCGATGGAAGCCATATTGAGAATCACACCTCCACCGTTCGTCTTCATGTGCCCGACGCACTCATGGATACCGTTGTAGATGCCTTTTACATTGACGCGAAAGAGGCGGTCGAAATCTTCTTCAGAGGTGGTCTCGACGGTTCCAATATGAGAGATCCCGGCGTTGTTCACCAGGATGTGGACGCGCTCCTTGGCGAACATTTGTTGAAATGTTTCGCGGACTTGCCGTTGGTCCGTGACATCGCAGCCATGGATAGTCGCGTGGCCACCAGCGGCAGTGATCAGTTTCGCGGTTGCTTCCGCCTGCTGCGGGTTGATATCCGCGATTCGAATGGCAGCGCCGTTAGCAGCAAAACGCAGAGCGATGGCCTGTCCAATGCCGCTGCCTGCGCCGGTAATGATGGCTACTTTGCCATCCAGCCGGAAATTGCCGGCGCCGCTCAGAGGGAGACTCCTCGTTTCCAGGGAATAAAATCTTCCTGACCTTTTGATTCGGCTTTTGTGCGAACCTCTCCGCTCGCCACTTGAATCACCAAGTCGAGAACCTCTTCGCCCATCTGCTCGATGGTCTTTTCTCCAGAAATAACTCCGCCCGCGTCGATGTCGATGATGTCGGGCATGCGTTGGGCTAGCGCGGAATTGGTGGAGAGTTTTACTACTGGCGTGATGGGGTTCCCCGTGGGTGTGCCCAGGCCGGTGGTAAACAAGACAACGTTTGCGCCTGCGCCCACTTGGGCCGTCACGCACTCGACGTCATTTCCCGGCGTGCACTGCAAATGCAGTCCTGCATCGGTGGAGTATTCCGGATAGTCCAGCACGGCGGTCACCGGCGAATTTCCGCCTTTTTTCGCGGCGCCTGCCGACTTCATTGCGTCGGTCAGGAGTCCATCGCGCATATTGCCCGGGCTGGGATTCATTTCGAAACCCGAGCCAACGGCTTTGGCACGTGCGCCGTAGTTTCTCATCAGATGAATAAAGCGGTCTGCTACTTCCTTGCGATCGCTGCGGTTAATGAGTTCTTGCTCGACGCCGCACAATTCGGGGAATTCGGAAAGGATTGTCCGGCCGCCAAGCGCGGTGACGATATCGGAAGTGTGCCCGATGGCGGGATTTGCAGAAAGTCCGGAAAAACCATCAGACCCGCCGCACTTCAGTCCCAGGCACAAGCTGGATAAAGGGGCGCTGGTTCGCTGGCACTCATTGGCTTTCATCAGACCGAGAAACGTGTCTCGAATCGCTTTGGTCAGCATGGCAAGTTCCGTGCCGCTTTGTTGTTGCTCGACAATCACCAAAGGCTTATCTAGATGAGGATTCCGCTTGCGCAACTCGTCGCGCAGAATGGGTATCTGCGCGTGCTGGCATCCCAGACTGAGTACTGTCGCTCCCGCCACGTTGGGGTGATGGATGTAACCCGCAATGAGCCCGCAGAGGTTGTTCGAATCCTCGCGCGTGCCTCCGCAGCCGCCTTCATGCAACAGAAATCGGATGCCATCGACATTCTTGAAGATCCGAGAAGGCGGAGGATTTACCGCGCCAGCCGTCAAAGTATGCGTTTTGATCTCCGCCGCTCTGCCGTCTTTATAAAGCTGCGCGAGCTCTGAAACCTGCCGGCGGTAAATCTGCGGCGCTGCAAAGCCAAGCTCTTCCTCGAAAGCTTGTTTCAATACGCCGATGTTCCGGTTTTCACAGAAAACCAGCGGCACAACGATCCAGTAATTCCGAGTGCCCACTTGTCCGTCAGACCGCCGGTATCCGAGGAACTCACGCTTCTGCCATCGCGAAACGTCCGGTGGAGTCCAGTGAACCTCCTGCGTTTTTTCATGAAATTCCTCGGCTTGATGACGGAGATTTCTGGTTGTCAGAAGCCCGCCACGGCGCACAGGTTCCACCGCTTTGCCCACGACCACGCCGTACATCCTCACGGTTGTGCCGATGGCAAGATCTTCGGTAACAAATTTGTGTTTTGCAGGAACGTCGGTTTCCAGAGTGTACGTTTGAGAATCAAAGGAAATCTGTTCGCCTTTCCGCAATTCGGTAAGAGCGATTAGCACGTTGTCTTTCGAATCGAGTTTTAGAACCTTATTCGGCATGGAGCAATCCTGCAATGCACCCTAGCTGCAATCGCTTACAGAAGCGGCCTAACTTTGCGCCCGCATTGTAGAACACCCCAGGCGTTTCGTCGCGCAATCATTCCGTCAGGGAATCTGGCGTCTTCAAACGCCAGAACCTTGCGGCATTGCCGCCAAGGACTGCCTCGCGTTCTTCCTCCGAATGCCCGCTGAGGTAATCCTTCACGAGCGCTACAACTTGTGTGTAAGAAGCCGCGACGTTGCAGACCGGCCAGTCGGTGCCCATCATCAAGCGGCTGGCCCCAAAACTTTCGAATGCTAAATCCAGATAAGGCCGGATGTCTTCCGGCTTCCAGGCGCTCCAGTCCGCTTCCGTAACCAGACCTGATACTTTGGCAAAAACATTTGGGAATGAGGCCAACTCACGCATTCCACGCGCCCAGTCGTCAATAGCGCCGCTCTTGATCGGAGGTTTCGCCAGATGGTCGAGTACAAAGTGCTGCCGGGGAAAGTGCCCGACGAACTCGGCCGCCATCGGAAGATGCTGGGTGTAAATCAGGATGTCGTAGGCCAGGTCAAATTCTTGCAACAATGAAATACCGCGCAGAAAATCAGGCTGAAGCAGAAAGTCATTCGGCTCACTTTGGACGATGTGGCGAATCCCGACGAGTTTTGGTTTTCCCGCAAACGATTCCAACTCCGCACGCAATTGCGGCGAGCGCAAATCAACCCAGCCTACGACTCCAAGGATAAAGGGATTGTTTTCGGCCAATTCCAGCAGCCAGCGAGTTTCTTCCAGCGTTTGCCGAGCTTGCACGAGAACGCTTCCGTGGAACCCGTTCTTCTCCAACTCCGGCTTGAGATCGGCAGGCAGAAAGTCGCGGCGAATCGAGGCCATCGGTTCGTCAATCCAGCCGTAGTCGCGCTGGTTATAAATCCAAAAGTGCTGATGAGCATCGATGCGCATGGCTCTTCGTCCGTCTCGAACCGTCAGCGTGAAGCCGGCGGGGAAAGCTTGATCGTAGCTTTGATGCCCTGGCCTTCGACAATCGTGTAGATGGCGTCGGCCGAAACATTTCGCAGAGTCTCAATGCCGCCGTTGGGCCACCGGATTTCCACTTTGTCCATGACGGAATCGCCCGCCAGTCCGAAATGTAGGCGCGGATCGCTGGTTGAAATATAGCTGGAGCCGGCTTTGACTTCTTCGATTTGCGCGCGCGAGGCGGAAGTGACGGTGATGCGAGCGCCCACGGCTCCACGATTGCTCTTTGTTCCGACTAGTTTGAAGAGCACGCGATGGTTGGCATTTTTCGTGTCGTTCAAAAAAAGAGAGGGCGGCGCTCCCACATTGAAAATCACCATATCGATGCTGCCGTCGTTGTTGATGTCACCAAAGGCCACGCCACGGCGGGAGTACATGGGGCCGTCGTTTAACCCTGCGGTGGCCGAAATCTCATCGAAGGTACGATCGCCCTTGTTCCTGTAGAGCAAGAGCGGTTCGCGATACTTGACGTTTTTGGGGACGCTGTCGACGTCCGGATAGACGTGGCCGCTGGCGATGAGCAGGTCGGGGAGGCCGTCATTGTCAAAATCAACGAAACCCGTTCCCCAGGAAACATACGGCAGGGACTTTTGCGCGATTCTGGCGGAATAGGTGAGATCGATAAAGCCTTGATCGCCTTGATTTAGATAGAGGCCTTTCGGCTGGTCCGCGTAATTGGTGATAACGAAATCGAGTTTTCCGTCGCGGTCGAAATCACCCATATCCACGCCCATGTTCCCCACTTCCTGGCCTTCGGGACTCAAGGCCACACCGGAGAGCATGCCCACTTCCTCAAAGGTGCCGTCGTGCTTATTGTGGTAGAGGTAATTCGGGCCGGTATCGTTGGCAACCAGGAGGCTCGGCCATCCTTGATTGTCGTAATCGCCCCACACTACCCCTAAACCAAAGTGGGCCGCAGGGTCGCTCACGCCTGCTTTCTTTGAGACTTCTTCAAACGTACCGTCGCCGCG
>Ga0075030_100005441_pt1 | contig 11483 bp, 11 predicted proteins | sample LitLauG_LLR_2012_FD_71393 | JGI IMG/M metagenome (GOLD analysis project Ga0075030, IMG submission 71393) | Freshwater sediment microbial communities from Pennsylvania, USA - Little Laurel Run_MetaG_LLR_2012 | ecosystem: Environmental > Aquatic > Freshwater > Creek > Sediment | place: USA...
TGTACCCGGCCAACACGTTGGTGACACTTTGACATAGGCGGAAGCCTCCGGAATTGTGGTGGTTGCGAAACAACTACAAACCGGAGGCTTCCATGTCGCACCGTAATGCACGATTGACCACCCACGGACGACGGCTGCTCGTCGAGCGGGTGCGGTTCCAGGGAATGCCGGTGGCCCACGTGGCCAAGGCCATGGGAATCTCACGACAGTGCGCGCACCGCTGGGTGGCGCGCTTTGACGCCGAGGGCGTCGAAGGTCTTCAAGACCGCTCGAGCCGGCCCCACCACTCACCGCGCAGGACCGATCCGGTGACGGTGGGCCTGATCGTGCGGGCGCGTCTGGAGCGACGCGAGGGGCCAGCGCCACTCAGTGACGTTGTGGGGATTCCGGCCCGGACCATCTCACGGGTCCTGGCGCGCGAAGGGATCGCGCGACTCGCCGAGTGTGATCCGATGACCGGCGAGGTCATCCGTTCGTCCAAAGTGACCCACCTTCGTTACGAGCGCGAGAGACCGGGCGAGCTCGTGCACGTCGACGTCAAGAAGATCGGCCGGATCCCCGAGGGCGGGGGTTGGCGCGCCCACGGACGTGCCGCGAGGAATGACGACAGTGCCCACAAGCGTGCGCGAATCGGTTACGACTACGTGCACTCCATGGTCGACGACCACAGCCGTCTCGCCTATTCGGAGATACTCACCGACGAGCGGGGACCGACGTGCGCGCACTTCATGGAGCGCGCCATTGGCTGGTTCTCGTCCTTGGGCGTCACGGTCCATAACGTGATCACCGATAACCACTTCAGCTACCGCTTGAGCAATGACGTGGCGAAGATTCTTGGCGACCTGGGTGTCGGTCACCTCTACATCAAGCCCCACTGCCCGTGGCAAAACGGGAAGGTGGAGAGGTTCAACCGCACCTTGCAGGTCGAGTGGGCCTATCGCCAGGTCTTCAACAACAACCACGAACGCACCGATGCACTGGCCCCCTGGCTCCAGCGCTATAACTACGAGCGACCCCACAGTTCCCTTGGAGGCCAGCCACCGATCAGTCGAGTGTCACTAACGTGATGGCCGGTTACACCTAGCCGCTCAATCGAAGCGGAATGTCCTGGCCGCCAGGAGCGGCGCGATCAGGGCCCACGCGCCCAGGGACCACCAATCGGTGGCCGTCGCGTGGTGGGCCTGTCCCAGGATCAGGTGCAGGGCGTCGGCCATGGCACCCGAGGGCACGTAGAGCGCGACGTGTCGCACCACTGACGGCATGGAGCTGAGCGGCACGACGATGCCCGACATCAGCAACAAGACGAGGTAGAGACCGTTCGCCGCCGCTAGGTTCACCTCGGCGCGTAGGCGCCCGGCCAGAAGGAGCCCGATGCCCGCGCATCCGGCGGTGCCCAACAGGAGGGCCGCGACCACCTCGAACGCACCGGGGACGCCACCGTGGGGCTTCCAGTGAAGCGCCAGCGCCACGAGGCCCAGAACCAGCACTTGGATGACCTCGGTCACGACGACGGCCGAGATCTTCGCGGCGATCATGCGCCGCTGGCCGAGCGGCGTCACGTGCAGGCGCCGCAGGACGCCGTACGAGCGTTCGAAGCCGGTCGAGATCGACAGGGCCACCAGCGACGTGGACAACACGCACAGCGCGAGGATGCCGGGCGCGATGAAGTTGATGCGCCCGCCCGCCGGCGCCGTGGTGACGTGGGTGAGCGAGAGGAACACGAGCAGGAGTATCGGGATGCCCAGGGTCAACAACAATGTCTCGCCGCGACGGATGTTCATGCGCACCTCAGCGAGGGTCTGGAACCACCACGCCCTCACGGGGTGACCTTCGCCGCGTCACTGATCAGCTCGAGATAGCGCTCCTCGAGCGAGGCCCGGGTCCGCAGCGCGGTGAGCCTGGCGCCGTTCTCGCCGAGGTAGGCACTGACCAGGGCGACGCGCTCGGGTGTCGAGTCGATGGCGCAGTGCAGGCGCGTGGGTTCGGGTGCCGTGACGACGCAACCCAGGCGGCGACCGAGTTCGGCGGGGTCGACCGGTCGCGAGGTCTCGACGATCAAGACGGCGTCGCCGGCCAACTGGTCGAGCGAGCCGTGGACCACCACGCGTCCGTGGTTCATGATGACGACGTGATCAGCCGTTCGTTCCGCCTCGGTGAGCTCGTGAGTGGTGATCAACAGGGCGCATCCGCGGTCGCGCTCGGAGCGGATGAGGGCGCGAATGACCTGTCGACCTTCGGGGTCGACCGCGGTGGTGGGCTCGTCGAGCACGAGGACGCGTGGACGGCCCAGCAGGGCCAGGGCGAGCAGCGTGCGCTGCTGTTCGCCGCCGCTCAAGCGACGCCAGGGCGTGCGCGCACATCCGTCGAGACCGAGCAACTCGAGGAGCTCGCGCGGCTCGCGCGGTTGGTCGTAGTAGGAGGCGGTCAGGTCGAGCACTTGGTGCGGGGTCATGGGGAACCAGACCCCGCCGCGTTGCAGGAGGGCCCCGGTGCGCACCACCACCTCGGCGTGGTCGCGCACCGGATCGAGGCCGTGCAGGCGCACGGCGCCCGACGTGGGCGCACGAAAGCCCAGCAGGGTCTCGACCAGAGTCGTCTTGCCCGCGCCGTTGGGGCCGAGCAGCGTGGTCACCTGACCGTAGGGGACGTGCAAGCTGACGTCGTCGACGGCGCGCAGGTCGGAGAACTGCACGACGAGATTGTTGACGTCGATGGCGTAACTCACGAGTATTGAACCTAGACGCTTCTCGAGAGCGTGAGTCGCGCTTCACTAGGCTGGAGCCATGATCGACCTCGCCCAATTGCGTCGGGAACCCGACGTCGTCAAGACCGCATTGGCACGTCGGGGGGTCGCGGCCGAGACGATGGACGCCATCTTGGAACTCGATGTCGAGCACCGACGACTGCTCCAGGAAGCGGAGTCGCTTCGCGCGCAGATCAAGGACATCTCGCGGCAGGTCGGTGAGGCGCGTCGGGCCAAGGCCGACGACGTGGCCGACGCCCTATCGCTCGACAGCCGCGAGATCGGCGAGCGCGAGCGCGCCGCGACCGAGGCCTGCGACGCGGTGGCGACCGAGTTGCGCTCACGACTCTTGATGGTCCCCAATCTTCCCTCGCCCGACGCTCCCGACGGCCCCGACGAGAGCGCCAACGTCGAGGTGCGCCGCTGGTGGGTGGGCATGGAGGACGGGGCCGAGTTCCCGACCTTCATGGCGCACCAGCGCGTGGCTCACTGGGACGTCGCTCGTGATCTGGGCATCTTGGACCTCGAGGCCGGCGCCAAGTTGGCCGGGTCGATGTTCCCGCTGTACCGCGGCGATGGCGCGCGCCTCTTGCGCGCGCTGAGCTTCTTCGCCCTGGACCGTCACCGCGACGCCTACGAGGAGATCCGACCACCCAGCGTCGCGCTGACCGACACCATGATGTCCACCGGTCACCTGCCCAAATCGGCCGACGACATGTACGAGGTCCCGCGCGACGACCTCTGGTTGATCCCCACCGCCGAAGTGCCCCTCACCTCGATGCACCGTGGTGAGATCCTCGACGAGGCTGTCCTGCCGGTGCGCCTGACGGCGCTCACCGCGTGCTTTCGCCGCGAGGCCGGCGCGGCCGGACGCGACACGCGCGGGTTACTGCGGGTGCACGAGTTCGACAAGGTCGAACTGTTCGCCTACTGCACCCCCGACCAGGCCGAGGCGGCGCACGCCGACATCCTCGCGCGCGCCGAAGGCCTGTTGCGAGAGTTGGGTCTCACCTATCGCGTGCTCGACCTGTGTGCCGGGGACCTCGGCACGTCGTCGGCGCGCACTATCGACCTCGAGGTCTACAGCCCGGGCGTCGACAAGTGGCTCGAGGTGTCCTCGGTCAGCTGGTTCCGCGATTTCCAGGCGCGACGCGCCAACGTGCGCTTCCGCGGTGGCGGCGGCACCCAGTTCGTCCACACCGTCAATGGATCGGCACTGGCCTGGGCGCGGATCTGGGCGGCCCTCGTTGAGACGTACCGCCAGGTGGACGGGACGGTCCGACTGCCCGAGGTGCTCGCGCCGTACTTCGGTGACGTGACTATTCGCCCGACGGCGTCGTGACCTCGAGGCGGTAGCCCACGCCGCGGATCGTGGTGATGTAGGCCGGATTCTTGGGGTCGTCCTCAATCAAGGTGCGCAGACGCTTGATGTGCACGTCGAGGGTCTTCGTATCACCCACGTAGTCGCTGCCCCACACCCGATCGATGAGGACGTCGCGGGTGAGTACTCGCCCGGGGTTCTCGAGCAGCAAGAGCATGAGGGCGAACTCCTTCTTGCGCAACTTCACCTCGTTGCCGTCGACGAAGCAGCGCCGGGCGTCGACGTCGAGGCGAAGGGGTCCGTGCTCGACCACCGACTCCGACGGCAGTGGGACGGTCGCGGTCTCGTGGCGACGTATGACGGCGCGGATGCGCGCGACGAGCTCGCGCAACCGGTAGGGCTTGGTGACGTAGTCGTCGGCGCCGATCTCGAGCATGAGCACCATGTCGACCTCTTCGCCCTTGGCGCTGACGATGATGATCGGGACGTCGCTCGAGAGTCTGATGGTGCGGCACACGTCGAGGCCCGAGACCTTGGGCAGCATCAGGTCGAGCAAGACCACGTCGAAGCTGCGGTTCTGGAACGCGTCCAGCGCCTCTTGACCGTCGCGCGCGACCGTCACCTGGAAGCCCTCGCGCCCCAGACCCACGGTGAGTGCGTCGACGAAGGACTCCTCGTCCTCGACGATGAGGATGCGCAGCCCGCCCTCAGTACGGTCCTTGCTCACAGCTGGTTCACCGGCAACTCGAGGGTGAAGGTCGAGCCCTCGCCCTCACGGGATTCGACGACGACGCGTCCGCCGTGATTTTGTGCCACGTGACGAACAATACTCAGGCCCAGTCCGGTGCCCCCCGTGGCCCGGGCCCGACCCGGGTCCACGCGGTAGAAACGCTCGAAGATGCGGTCCAAGTCCTTGGAGGGGATGCCCGGCCCCACGTCCTTGATCGACACGCGCACCAAAGGTCCCGCGGGTGCCTCCTCGTCGAAGGGCGTGGCGTCGACGCGATCGATGGTGATCTCGACGATGCCGCCATCGGGCGAGTATTCGACGGCGTTCTCGAGGAGGGCCTGGATGGCGGAGATCAATTGACGGCGATCGCCGCCGACCACGTAGCCGATCTCGGGCTCCTTGAACTCGACCGACACGTTCTGCTGCTCGGCGGCGATGCGGATGCGTTCGATGGCGTCGGCCACGATCAATGAGACGGGTACCGGCTCGCGGGTGGGCGAGCCCTCGCCCTCGATGCGCGAGAGGTCCAAGAGGTCCTCGATGATGCGGTTGACCCGAAAGGCCTCAGAATTGATGCGCTCGGCGAGGCGATTCGCGACGACGGGGTCGCGTTCGAACTGCAAGGTCTCGGCCAATAGGCCCAGGGCACCCATCGGGGTCTTGAGCTCGTGCGACACGTTGGCGATGAAGTCGCGGCGGATGTCCTCGAGGCGTCGTCGTTCGGACACGTCCTCGATGAAGGCGACCACGCCGAGGGGGCGTCGCCCATCGTCGATGACCACCGCGCGGATCGTCAACGTCCGACGGGGCGGTCCGTAGATGTCGATGGTGTGTTCGGCCACGCCGTTGGTCCACCCGTCGGCCAGGGTGTCGGTGACCGCCTGGGCGGCGATCGCGTCACCGTAGCGCGAGACCATCAGGCTCTCGGCCTGGGGATTGCGGTAGAGGACGCCCCCCGCCTCGTCGCACAAGACGAGGCCCAGGGGCAACGCGTCCAGGGACCGCCGCAACCGGACGGCGTCGGCACCCGCTTCCGTCACGACCGAGGTGGCGACGCCGGCGACCTCTTCGAGGTGAGCGAGCGCCGATTCGACCTTGCCGCGGTCGTCGTGAGGCTCGACGCCCAGGCGCCCGCCCAGGGCGGCCAGGCGTTGGGCGATGGCACGGTGACCACGGCGACGAAAGGAAAGGATGCCAATCACCACGCCGAGGGCGAGGACCACGACACCCGCCGCGTAGAGCAGGGCGGGCGGCCACGACGACGCCACATTGTGGCCGATGGTGATGAGCACGTGACCATTCTCGCAGAAGTTGACCCCGGTGACGTAACCGCGACCGTTGCGAACTCCCAACGAAAGTGAGAAACCGTGTCTTTGGCCGATGTCGTCCTCAATCCCTCGACCGCCGACCTGCCGGGTGGTTCGGTACTGCAACAATTGGCGAACGGGCTCGGTGCGTGGGCGCTCATCGGCTCGCTCATCGCCCTGGTACTCGGCGCCGTCATGTGGGCCATTGGCTCACACACCCAGAACATGCACCAGTCCTCCGCGGGTCGCCGCGCTGTCGCGACCTCGTTGGCGGCGGCCATCTTGATCGGCGCGGCGCCGTCGCTGATCAACTTCTTCTTCGCCACCGGCCTGAAGGTTCACTGATGCACACCCTGTTGTGCTTGGCGAATCCCGTCGGGTGCGCCACGACATCATTGGCCAAGGCTTCGCTCGGCGACCTCTTTGGGGCCCTCACGAGTTGGGTCCTGTCGAGCGTGGGCTGGTTGCTGCACGCCACGGGTGCGGTGCTCAATGCGGTGGGCGAGCCCGCGAGTATCGTTCGCGCCGCGACGCCGGAGTTCATGACCCTCGCCACGCTCTCGCCGGTGCTCCTCTTGATCTCGCTACTGGTGTCGGCGCTGCATTCCTTGCGCCACGGCGACCCCGTGGCACTGTGGCGCACGTTCCTCGGCGTCGCCCCCGCGTGTGTCTTCGCCATCGTCGCCGCGCGACCCTTCGCCGCGCTGAGCCTCGACGTCGTCAACCAACTCTGCGCGACCGCGGCGAGCTCGGTGGGCACCGGCGAACTGGCGGTCAGCAAGGCCCTCGCGTCACTCAGCGCGGCGTCGACACCGGGGTTCGGTCTGTTCGTCCTCGCGGCCCTCGTGGTGCTCGGGGCCGTCCTGCTGTGGTGCGAACTCGTGATCCGCGCCGTGGTGCTCACGCTGCTGCTCGTGCTGGTGCCGGTGGTGGTACCCCTGAGCGCCATGGCCTCGATGCGGCGCCTGGGCTGGCGCCTGGGCGAAACGTTCCTCGCGGTGGCGCTGAGCAAATTCCTGATCGTCGTCACGCTCTCACTGGGACTGAGCGAGTTGAGCGGGGGTGGCGCCTTGACGGTGATCACGGGCGCCGTCACATTGATGCTGGCCTCGTTGACACCTTTCGTCATACTTCGTCTCATCCCCTTCGTCGAGCAGTCGGCGCTGCACGGCGTCGAGGGCCTGCGCCAACGTGCGACGCGCGCGGTCGCGGCCGCACCGAGCTCGCCGGCGGGAATGGCGGTGGCGGCCCTGGCGCCCGATGTGGCGCCCCCGGCGCCGGCCACCCGAGCCGAGGATTGGGGCATTCCGATGTGGGAACCCGGTCCCGACATCGAGATGCCGCCCTTCGACGCGCCAACGCCGCCCCCACCGGTGGGCGAGCCCCAGCTGCGCACCGGGCACGTCGCGTACTACACCGACGAGATGGGCCCCGTGATCGGGTGGCACTTTGACGAGTAATCAACCTCGCGCCGTGCTGGGTGCGTCGGACGCCGTCGTGACGTGGTGGGGGATCGAGCGCCACCGACTCGCCCTGGCGGCACTGGCCGCGGCTCTCTGCGCCGATGCGCTGGTGCGGCGACGATGGCCCGAGGTCGAATGGCCGTTAGTGGCATTGTGCGCCGTGTTGATGGTGGTCGACCGGTCCGGACGCTCGTGGGCTGAGCGCGTCGCGCTCGAGGCGCGCTACGCGTCACGTCGACGCCTGACCTGGGCGGCGCTGAGGGTCGAGGACGAATCGCTGATCATCGACGTCGGCGCGAGTAGCCGCGCGTGGTGCTACGACTTCGTCCACCGAGGTCGACTCGATCTGGCCGACCGCGATATGGCACTCGCCACTCGACTGGCGCAGTTCTGCGACTCGCTCGCCGATGCCGGGCAGGCGGCCCACGTGGCGATCCACGTGGGGGTACGGGGGTCGGGACCCGTCCGGACGACGTTGAGCGCCACGCGACCGGCACCGCCACCACCGGAGTGGCGACGCGACGCGCGCGCGGGAGTCGTGACCTCGCTGCACCTTGGTCGAACACCGATCCTGGAGCGTCGCGGCTACGTGCGCACCCCCGACCGCGTGCTGCGAACCTTACGCGTGGCCAGTTTCGCCCCAGGGCGCGAGGCCATCGCCCTCGGTCGCCTCAGTGAACAGTTGTCGTGGTTGACGCTGTCGATGCACGCGTCCGTCGTCGCCGCGGCGCGCGCGCGTCGCGTGACGGCCCGGGCGGTCCATCGCCTGGGCAGTGATGCCCAGGTCGCGCGAGTCGCGGGTTTTCGCTGGTCGGCTCGGCGTGAATGGGAGCTAGAGATAGTGCGTCAGCGCGAACAGTCGGTGGCCGGCGGGAGCGCGTTGTGCCGTTGGGCCCTCTACCTGGTGGTCGAGGGAACGTCGCTCGCGCAACTGCGCTCGCGCGTCGTCCAACTCGAGCAACTCGCCCAGGCGGCGGGGCTCCGACTCGACGCAGGTGCGGCGCGTCAGGCCGAGTGGTACGCGTTCCAGCTACCCGGAGGGCCCGGCTGGTGACGCGGGCGTGGACCCATTGGGGGACCGCCCGGCACTTCGACGCTCTTCGTCTGCCCGCCCACGACGCCGGTACGCGACTCGAGGGACTGGCGCTCGGTCGCAGCCAACGTGGTGGCGAGTTCGCCCTGGACCCCTTCGACGCCTATCGCGCGGGCGTGGTCACCAATCCCAACGTGGTGGTCGCGGGATCGATCGGCGCCGGCAAGAGCACGGTGGTCAAGATGATGGTGGATCGGGCGTTGCGTCGGGGACGACGCGTCGTGATCGTCGACCCCAAGGGTGAATACGGTGCGTTGGCCCGCTGCCACGGCGTGACCCCGCTGGTGATCGGTCGCGACGGCTGGTGTTGGCCGAGCTTCGTCGAGGAGCGCGGTGACTACGACTTCGTGAGCACCCTCTTGGCCAGTGCCAAGGGGACGGCGCTGAGCGACGTGGAGCGCTACGTCCTCGACCGGATGTGGCCCCCGCGCGACCAGTGTCGCGCACGACGAGTCCTGGCCGATCTGGCGACACGTCTGGCCCCGTATCTCGGCGATCCCGCGAACGGGCCGGAGCGGGCTCTGGCGTTGATCACTCGTCGCTTCGTCGAGGGTGACCTTGCGGGGCTCTACGACGGCGATGGTGAACCGGCGGACTTCGAGGACCCTCTGGTGGTCGTGGACATCTCGCACTTCTGGGGGACCGACGCGATGAGCGTGGCGTCTCTCAGCGCCGTCGCGGCCGCCCAACAACTGGCCAGTCGACGTGAGCCGGGCTACCTGGTCCTGGACGAGGCGTGGACGATCCTGGCTGACGACGCATCACTGCGCTGGTTGCGGGGTTCGTGGAAATTGAGTCGCGCGCGGGGACTGAGCCACGTCTTGGTGCTACATCGTTGGAGCGACGTCGCGGCCGTGGGCGCGCGCGATAGCGCGTCGTACGCTCAGGCCCAGGGCCTGCTGCGCGAGTGCGAGACCGCGTGGCTGTTCCGCCAGCCGCCCGACGAGGCGGCCGAGATGTCGAGCGTCTTGAACCTGAGCGAACGCGAGAAGGAGTGTCTGCCCGAACTCGCGCGTGGCGCGGCGCTGGTACGGTACGGCTCGGCGCGTTCGTTGGTCCAACTCACCCCGGACGACCGCGATTTCACCTTCATCGACACTGACGCGGCCATGCGCGAGACGCGTGCGCGATAAACGCCTCGTCCTAGGGCGTCGGTCCATCAAGGGTCTGCCCCTGGGGCGGCGCTCGCGGCTCGAGGGCGGTCACTCCCTGTTGGTCGTGGGTCCCACCCAGGCCGGTAAGACGTCGTCGTTGGTCGTCCCGGCGATCCTGCGGTGGGATGGCCCCGTCGTCGTGACCAGTGTCAAGAGCGATGTGGTGGCGGCGACGCAGGCCTGGCGAGGAACCCGCGGCGTCGTGCAGCGACTCGAACCGGGCCGCGATGACGGCTTGACGTGGAATCCGCTCGAGGGAATCACGGGACTACGTCAGGCGATGCGCGTCGCGCTCTCTCTCACCAAGGAGTCCACGCGCGTCGAGTCAGACTTTTGGAATTCGTTGGCGGTCAAGCTGCTCGCGGCACTCTTCGTCGCCGCTCAGCAGCGTCACCGCACCATCTTCGACGTGGCGAGCGCCGTCGAGGGTCGTCGCTGGAGCGACTGGATCTCACTGGACGCCACACCTGCGCACGAGGCGATGTTGCGCTCGTTCCTCGAGTACGATCCCAAGACCCTCGATAGTGTCGTCACGACCGCGGAGACCATGTTGCTGCCGTGGCGTCTCGCCCAACCGCTCGCGAACCTGAGCGACGTGCTCGAGGGATCAAACACCTTGTACCTGTGCAGCCCCCGAGGTGAGCACGCCACCTACGAGCCCCTCTTTCGCGGCGCACTCAGAAGCGTGGTGGAGGACCAACAGCGTCGTCATGATGCCGGCCGGGCGCTGCGCCTACTACTGGTGCTGGACGAAGCCGCGACGGTCGCGTCGCTGGACGAACTCGATCAATTGGCCTCCACCGTGTCGGGTCTCGGGGTGACGCTCGTGACCGTGGTGCAGGACTTCGCCCAACTCGCCGCCCGGTGGGGGGCGCGGGGGGCGACCATCGTCAACAACCATGCGACGCGACTGGTCCTGGCGGGGTTGGCCGATCCAACGATCTCCACGTACCTTCCCGAGATAACTGAACCCGTCAAGGACCGCCCCGTGATTCCTGTGCGCATGCGACCACGCAACACTGCGGTCGTAGTCGCAGGTCGCCGCGCCGTGTATAGCGTCCACCTGGAGCCGTGGTGGCGCCAACGTCACGTGCGCGACCGGGGAGAGCGCGGTTCCTCAGTACTGTGGAGCAATGGAGGCACCCGTCAGCCCTGACGATGTCCTGGCCATTGACATCGGGGCGACTACCATCAAGTTCGCTCGGGTTGACGCGCAGGGACACCTGCGCGGGACCCTCAAGCGGCGTCCCACGCCCTACCCCTGCACACCCCAGCGCCTCGTGGACTGGATCATCCAAAGGACCCAGAGCTTCGTAATCGATCGCGTGGGCGTGGGCTTCCCCGGAGAGTTCGAGGACGGGCACGTGATACGCCCCGGCAATCTTTCACGACTGGGCGGGGTGGGCACCGAGATCGACGTCACCCTCGACGACTTGTGGGAAGGGTTCGCCCTGGAGGAGACCCTGCGACGAGAGACCGGGCGCGACGTTCGCGTGGTCAACGACGCGACGCTGGCGGCGCTGGGTTGCTGTCGCGGAGTGGGGACCGAATTGGTGGTGACCCTAGGGACGGGCTGCGGGGTCGCATTACGGGTTGACGGTGAACGCCGACGCATCCGCGACCTGGGGCGAGCCGAATTCGATGCGGGCAGGACCTTCGACCAGGCATTGGG